>Ga0209607_1000598_pt1 | contig 31810 bp, 29 predicted proteins | sample AD_UKC117_MetaG_FD_184413 | JGI IMG/M metagenome (GOLD analysis project Ga0209607, IMG submission 184413) | Active sludge microbial communities of municipal wastewater-treating anaerobic digesters from Hong Kong - AD_UKC117_MetaG (SPAdes)... | ecosystem: Engineered > Bioreactor > Anaerobic >... | reverse complement strand
CGCCGCCAGCCCGCATAGGCGATCATTGCGCCATTATCGGTGCAGAATTCCAGGCGGGGATAGTAGACCTGACCGCTCCGCTCCTCCGCCAATTCCAACAACCGCGCCCGCAACCGCTGATTCGCGCCGACCCCGCCCGCCACGACTAATCGCTGCAATCCGGTTTCCTCCAACGCCCGCCGGCATTTGATGACCATGGTTTCCACCACGGCCTCCTCGAACGCGCGGGCTACATCGGCCCGATTCTGCGGCGTCGGCTCCAGCTTACGCCAAGTATTAATGGCGGCGGTTTTCAACCCGCTGAAGCTGAAATCGCAACCTGGACGGTCGGTCATCGGTCGCGGGAATTTGAAACGCCCCGGAACGCCTTCCTGAGCCAGCTTGGCCAAGGCTGGCCCACCCGGATACGGCAATCCTAACAGCTTGGCGGTTTTATCAAACGCCTCGCCTGCCGCATCGTCAATGGACTCGCCTAGAATTCGGTAACCGCCCACGCTCTCCACACGCACCAGCAAGCTGTGTCCACCAGACACCAGGAGCGCCACAAAAGGAAATTCCGGCGGCTCGGCTTCCAACATTGGTGCCAATAAATGACCTTCCATATGGTGAACGCCAATCGCCGGAACGCCCCAAGCCCAGGCCAGACTGCGCCCGATCGCTGCGCCTACCAACAATGCGCCGATCAAGCCCGGCCCGCGAGTGTAGGCCACGCCTTCGACATCGCGTGGTTCGATGCGCGCTTGCCGGAAGATTTCCCGCAACAATGGCAACGTCTTGCGGACATGATCGCGCGAGGCCAGCTCCGGCACGACTCCGCCATATTCCGCATGCAGTTTGACCTGACTGTGCAGGGCGTGAGCCAGCAACCCGCGTTCGCTGTCATAGAGCGCCACGCCGGTTTCATCACAGGATGTTTCAAGACCTAGTATCAACATACGGCTTTCTGTTTTGCATTTAGTAGAGGGTATGATTACAATACAATGTTTTCTGATAATCCACTTTTTCCCTGATCCAGACTCTAAATGAATGAGGTGACGTCTTAATGCCTGCCGTGAAAATTAAGGAAAATGAGCCGTTTGACATTGCATTGCGCCGTTTCAAGCGTTCCTGTGAAAAAGCTGGCGTTCTCTCCGAAGTCCGCCGCCGGGAGTTTTACGAGAAGCCCACCCAGGAACGCAAGCGCAAGCGGGCCGCCGCCGTCAAGCGTCATTTGAAGAAACTTTCCCGGGAAGTCGCCCGCCGCACCCGCCTCTATTGAGTTTGGCCGCCTTACCTCTCCCCCCGCTATTCCAAGCACATCGCGAGTCTGTCCGCATGTCCCTCAAAGACCGTATTCAGGATGACATGAAAACCGCCATGCGCGCCAAGGATAAAAATCGCCTGGGCGTTATCCGCCTGATTCTGGCCGCTATCAAGCAACGTGAGGTGGACGAGCGCATTGAACTGAGCGATGTGCAAACCCTGGCTGTGCTGGAGAAAATGATCAAGCAGCGCCGGGAATCCCTGACGCAGTATCAAAACGCCGGTCGCGCAGACTTGGCCAGTCAGGAAGCGTTCGAAATCGATCTAATTCAGGCTTATCTGCCTGCCCCGCTGAGCGAAGCCGAGATGGAAACGCTGATTGCTCATGCAATCGCGGTAACCGGCGCCCAATCCATGCGCGACATGGGCAAGGTCATGGCCGTCATCAAGGATCAAGCGCAGGGCCAGGTCGACATAGGTACGGTCAGCGCCCGGGTTAAAGCCCGCTTCGGCGGCTGAATCTGCATCTTTCAACGATCACGCATCTTGTCTCCATTGACTGGCGGACCGACGTTTTTCGACTAGGCTTTGGGGTTATGGCTGGCCGTATTCCCCAGGAATTTCTCGATCAGGTGCTCAGCCGAGTGGACCTGGTCGAGGTGATCAACACCCGAACGCCGTTGCGTCGCGCCGGCCATGATTTTATGGCCTGCTGTCCGTTTCATGCCGAAAAAACGCCCTCATTCTCGGTCAGTCCGCGCAAGCAATTCTATCACTGCTTTGGTTGCGGCGCTCACGGAAACGCCATCGGTTTTTTGATGGCCTATGAACGACTGGAATTTCTGGACGCCGTTGAAGAACTGGCCCGACTGGCGGGTCTGGAAATGCCGAAAAGCGGTGGTGGCGAGAGCGACTCATCCCGCGCCCTGCTGGAATGGCTGGCCCAGGCTGACCGCTATTTCCGCCAACAGCTGCGAGAACATCCGACCCGCCAGCGCGCAGTGGACTATCTGCGCCAACGCGGTCTGACCGGCCAGATCGCTGGCGTGTTCGGCATTGGCTACGCGCCGCCAGGCTGGGACGCCTTGAGTCAGATCCTGCGCCAGGCCGGCGCTACGCCCGAACAGCTCATGAGCGCCGGCTTGGCCAGCCGCGACGAACGAAATCGTCTGCGTGATCGGTTTCGGGACCGAATTATCTTCCCGATCCGCAACCCACGAGGCCGAACCATCGCCTTCGGTGGTCGAACGCTGGACGCCGACGTTAACCCGAAGTATCTCAATTCGCCAGAGACGCCGCTATTTCACAAGCGATTGGAATTATACGGCCTCCATGAAGCGCGCACCCGCACCCAGCGCTTGCAACGATTGGTTGTGGTCGAAGGCTATATGGATGTGGTGGCGCTTGCCCAACATGATATCTCCTATGCCGTCGCTACCCTGGGCACCGCCACCAGCGCTGAGCATATCGAACGTTTGTTCCGGGTGGTTGCCGATCTAGTGTTCTGTTTTGACGGCGATCCGGCGGGACGAACGGCCGCCTGGCGGGCGCTGGAAGTCGCGTTGCCGTTCCTGCGCGATGGCCGGCAGATTGGCTTCCTGTTTCTACCCGAGGGCGAGGATCCGGATAGCCTGGTGCGTCGGGAAGGCTCCACGAACTTTGAGCGCCGATTGGAAAATGCGACGCCACTGGCGGATTATTTGTTTACCGAATTGCGCGCCCGTGCCCATCCCGACACGCTGGCGGGGCGCGCTCGTCTGGCCGAACTGGCCCGGCCACTCCTGGAAAAACTGCCCGAGGGACATTTTCGTGATCTTATGAGTGCGCGCTTGCAACAGGAAGCACAGTTGGTCAACACTCGATTGCGTCCCCCCGCCCCGACCCCGCAACCGGCTGATAACAATAATGCGCAGCTCGCTCGCACGCCGTTGCGCAAAGCCATTGCCCTGCTGTTGTATCGACCGGAACTGGCGCAACAGGCAATGCTGGATGATGACCCGGTATTACGCAATAGCCAGGAACCTGGCATAAAATTATTAGCGGAATTGGCCGCTACGCTGCGCGCCCATCCCGAGCTGACTGCCGCTGCCTTACTCGAACGCTATCGCGACACACGCGAGGGTGCCATTCTGGAGCGGTTGGCGCAATGGCGCCTGGAAGCCGAAACTCCGGAAGAAGAATATCAATTTGAGACAGAGTTCGTCGATATTCTGGATTACTTGCGGCGGCGCGCCGACCCGGTGAAACAGTGGCTGGAAACATTGTTGCAACGTGGAATGCCTAGCCCTCTGAGCAGAGAAGAGCGCGCAGAAGCATTGCGGAACTTTGGACAATTCAGGAAAGTCCAATAATCCTTTTATAAGGATAATGGAAATTTCATGGTATGATTATTAGTTTGAGTTTTTTACCCATCCAGCATGTGAACAGGTCATGAGCGAGCAGCAACAGTCACAATTGAAGAAGTTGATCGCCCGCGGCAAGGAAAAGGGCTTCCTGACCTATGCCGAGGTGAATGACCATTTGCCCGATGATATCGTCGACCCCGAGCAGATCGAAGATATCATTGCCATGATCAATGACATGGGTATCGAAGTCCATGAATTCGTACCCGACACTGAGACTTTGCTGCTCAACGAAAATCCGGTCAACGCCGATGATGATGTAGTCGCCGAGGAAGCCGCCGCCGCGTTAGCGGCAGTAGATAGCGAATTTGGCCGCACCACGGACCCGGTGCGGATGTATATGCGGGAAATGGGAACCGTCGAGTTGTTAACCCGCGAAGGTGAAATTCAGATCGCCAAGCGGATTGAGGAAGGCATGAGCCAGGTGCTATCGGCGCTGGCCAGCTATCCTCTGACAATTGGTGAGTTGTTAAAAATTTATGAATCCATCAGTGAAAATGGCACACGATTAGCCGATGTCATCAGCGGTTTCAATGATATTGAGGAACCTGCGCCACCGCTGCCGGAGGAGAGCGCACCGGTTATCGGCGAAGAACCGGACGTAACCAGTAAGAAGAAAGAAGAGCAAGAGGAAAGTGAGACGCTGCCAGCGTCGGAAGTGGTTTCGGAATCATCGGAGGAAGCGCCGGAAACGTCGGAAACGCCAGAGGAAGATGAGGAAGTAGTGGAGGACGGCGATGACGAAAGCGAAGGAGAGGAAGGGACCCAGAATACCGTGATCGAGAGCGGTCCTGATCCAGAAGAGGCCACTCGTCGTTTCATTGACCTGCGCGCGCTGTTTGAACAGACTTTGGCCAGCGTAGATGAACGGGGTATTCAGGATCCGCAGACCCAAGCGCTGCGCCAGCACCTGGGCGAACGTTTTCTGGAACTCCGGCTCGTGCCCAAAACCCTCGATCAATTGATTGCCAAGCTACATGAGATGGCCGAACGCATCCGCACCCATGAAAAACAAGTCATGTCTCTCTGCGTGGGCAAGGCGCAGATGCCGCGTAAAACGTTCATCACGACTTTCCCACAGAATGAAACCCGCTTGGACTGGATTGATGAACAGATCCAGGCAGACAGGAAATATTCGGTGGCTCTGGCTGTTTGTCGCGAGAAGGTGCGAGAGGCGCAACGCCATTTGCAGGCGATTGAACAGGAAGCGCGATTATCAGTGCATGAAATCAAGGACATAAACCGCCACATGTCCATCGGCGAAGCCAAAGCGCGGCGGGCAAAAAAGGAAATGGTCGAGGCGAACTTACGGCTGGTGATTTCGATTGCCAAGAAGTACACCAATCGGGGTTTGCAGTTCCTGGATCTTATCCAGGAAGGCAACATTGGTTTGATGAAAGCCGTGGATAAATTTGAATACCGGCGCGGTTATAAATTCTCGACCTATGCGACCTGGTGGATTCGCCAGGCGATTACCCGATCGATTGCCGATCAGGCCCGGACCATCCGTATTCCGGTGCATATGATTGAGACGATCAACAAACTAAACCGGATTTCCCGGCAGATGCTCCAGGAAATGGGCCGTGAACCGACGCCGGAAGAACTGGCTATTCGCATGGAAATGCCCGAGGACAAAGTGCGCAAGGTGCTGAAGATTGCTAAGGAGCCTATTTCGATGGAAACGCCAATAGGCGATGACGAGGATTCGCATCTGGGCGATTTCATTGAGGATCTCAGCGTTATGTCGCCGGTAGACGCAGCTACGGTCGAAGGCTTGCGCGAAGCGACCCGCGAGGTGCTGGCTACCTTGACGCCGCGCGAGGCGAAGGTGTTGCGCATGCGGTTCGGGATTGACATGCCTACTGATCATACCTTGGAGGAAGTGGGTAAGCAGTTCGACGTTACTCGCGAACGCATCCGTCAGATCGAGGCCAAAGCTTTACGTAAACTGCGCCATCCCAATCGTTCCGAACAGTTGCGCAGTTTCCTGGATTTGGAGTAACCGGCTGGCGACAGTGAAGAATTAGAGTTAAAATTTGATGTTTCGGGCCCTTAGCTCAGCGGTTAGAGCAGGGGACTCATAATCCCTTGGTCGTAGGTTCAAATCCTACAGGGCCCACCAACACGGTCACCGAGGCATCGGTGACCACGCCGCTCCCCGCTTGATCCAGCGCCACTCGCGCTGCTCTTAGACGGATTGATCCCGATACCGAGGAAGGCCATGACCCGAGGATGCAATGAATGAGCGCGACAGTGACAACCCCTATGCCGGAACTCCGGCGCCTGGAGGACTGGGAAGAAGAATTGGCGGAAGTGCGCGCCATGACCGAGCGCGAGATGGAATCTCTGGTGACCGAGGACGATACGCCCGTGGATAACGTTCTTTCGGAAAAGCAGCAGCGGTTATTAACCGAGCCGCTTTATACCGCCTGGACCGATCCCCCGGCATGCGCGCCCGACCATCGTCCCTTCCTGGCCATGGCCAATGTCGGTCTGTTCCATGCGCTGCGCCAACCGCCGGTCGTTCCCGACATGATGCTGGCGTTGGATATTCCTGGTCTGGGGCCGGATTTAAGCCAGAAAGCCAACCGTTCCTACTTTGTCTGGGTTCAGGACGGCAAACCGCCGTTGGTTGCGGTGGAGATTGTCTCGAACCGAGAAGGTGGCGAGGAGGTCGAAAAGCGGTGTAAATACGCCGCTATTGGTATTGAATATTACGTGATTTTCGATCCCTGGCGGCGGCTGTCCGAGCGGGTGCTACGCATTTATCAATTTCATGGTCTGAGCCAAGGCTATATCGAGCAGGTCGGCGGCATCCTGGAGCAGGTGGGCCTGGGTCTGACCGTGTGGCAGGGCGAGTACGAAGGGGAAACCGGTCTGTGGCTGCGCTGGATGATGCGCGATGGACAACTGATTCCCACCGGGGCGGAGCTGGTGCGGCGCGAACAACAACGGGCGATCGAAGCCGAACAGCGGGCGATCGAAGTCGAACAGCGTATGGAGCAGGAGCGGCAACGGGCTGAACAATTAATGGCGCGCTTGCGGGCGCTGGGAATTGAACCGTAGTAGTGATTTACTCAAATTCGCATGGAGTAACGCGGTTTCGTTCCAGAATTGCAACCATATCCAACTTCCTGTAAAGGTTTCAGGCGCCAGGCGTTAGGTGTCAGGATTGTAGCCTGGATTCTGCTTTGCTTCATCTGAGCTACAACGATCTGTGATGATGGGTGTGAACCGTTGTAAAATCCCTTAAGATGATTTCCTGACCATTCAATCGAACTCATCATCCGCCTATGCCTGTGCAAATTACCCATCACGGCGGCGCGCGGGGCGTCACCGGCAGTTGTCACCGCCTGCAACTCGACGCCGACCATGCGCTGTTGGTGGATTGCGGTCTGTTCCAGGGCGAGGAAGCCAGCGATGGGAGCGATTTGGAGCGCCATCGCATTGACTTTCTGGTCGCTGACGTGCGCACGCTGATCGTCACTCATGTCCATATCGACCATATTGGTCGTCTGCCGTATCTGTTGGCCGCCGGCTTCCGGGGATCAATTCTCTGCTCCAAACCCTCGGCCCAGCTACTGCCTCTGGTGATTGAAGATGCGCTCAAGGTCGGCTTCACTTGCGATGAAGCCTTGATTCTCGTTCGGGATACATACCTCGCAGCTTGCTGCGTAGTATCGTCTTTTAATACCCCGCAGCAAGCTGCGGGGTCGTTTATCCGAAAGCGATGCTGGGTGATGCGCGCCATCAGGTGTTGTTGGTCGGTTATCAGGCGGCGGGAACGCCGGGGTACGCCATTCAGAAATATGGCCCGCACGGCGGCTGGGTGGATCTGGACGGTCAGCGTTATCCCATCCACACCCGTGTGGATACCATCAGCGGCTATTCCGCCCATGCCGATCAGCGCGATTTTCTCAATTTTGTGAAACGGATAAGCCACTTACCTGGTGAGGTACGGTTGGTGCGTGGCGATCATGAGGCGCGGGCAGTCTTGCGGGAACAGTTGCTGGATATGGCGCGGGAGCGGGATCACGTCATAAATATCGTGCTGCCTTGACGAGCAGTCATGCCAAAGTAAACCATGACAACAAAACGCAATGTCTCGCCGCTTCCCTACGGCGTTGCCGACTTTGTGCGGGTGCGTACTCAGGATCGTTACTATATTGACAAGACCGCTTTTATTCCTCGTCTAGCGACAGTGTTTGACAGCGATATGGTCTTTAAAGGTTTTAATCAATGACCTTAAATCTTTTGAGTCGTGCTTCCAGCCTTGCCGGCTATTTTAACCCCGCCCGTTCGATGGGTGTCGAGCGAATTCAGGCTGCATTAACGCCCCCCCTGCGCGAACTGGCTGCTCTCAGCGTCGCGGGCGCATGCTGTGCAGTGATCGGCGGCGAAGTTCTGGAGGATCAGGGTCTGCTGCTGGCCATCGCGGGTCGGGCGCGGCATATTGACGCCGGTAACGACATGCCGGAGATGCTGCGTCGATTGGCGACGGACTACCGCACCTGTGGAACCGCTGCACTGCAAAAGCTGTCCGGCGCGTTTGCCCTGGCGATTCTGGATCCCGAACGCCGTACGGCTCTGCTGGCCATTGATCGCATCGGTATTGAGCAACTTTATTATGCGCCGCAAGCAGACGATCTGCTGTTCGCTACTACGCCCACTGTCCTGACCCACGTTGGCGGATTTGACGCCGGCATTGATCCACAGGCGATCTACGATTACCTGTACTGCCATATGATTCCGAGTCCCCGAACCATTTACCGGGGCCTGCACAAATTGCCAGCTAGTTACTTTCTCGAATGGCGGGACGGCGCAGTGCAGGTGGCGCCGTACTGGCTGCCTGAATTTACGGAAACGCCGATTGACATTACCGCGACCGGGCGTGAAATGCTGGAGATCATCGAGACCGTCATTCGGCGCGAAGCCGGCGCGACTTCAGCGGAACACCTCGGTGCATTTCTCAGCGGCGGCATCGACAGCTCCACAGTCGCCGGAATGCTGGCCCGCGCGACTCAACCAGCCCACACTTATTCCATCGGTTTTAATGCGCCGGGTTATGACGAAATGGACTATGCGCGCACCGCCGTGCGCCATTTCCAGACCACCCCCCATGAGTACTACGTTACGCCCGACGATGTGGCGGAGTGGCTTCCGCAAATCGCCAATATAACCGATGAACCCTTTGGCAATTCCTCGCTGTTGCCGGCATTCTGTTGCGCCCGCTTTGCTAAGGAACAGGGGATCACCCGCTTGCTGGGCGGCGATGGCGGCGATGAACTGTTTGCCGGCAACGAACGCTACGCCACGCAAGGGATTTTTGAACTGTTCGGACGTTTGCCTTCTGCGCTACAAGCCTTGCTGGCGATAGCCGTTAAACCGCTGGCCACGGTCCCACTGGCCCGCAAGGCGCATAGCTATGTCAGACAGGCCCGTATTCCTCTGCCGGACCGGATGGACAGCTACGCTTTCCTGGTGCGCCATGAGCCGATTGAAGTCTTCAACCCGGATTTTTTGAACCAGGTCAGTACCCTGGAGCCGCTGGAATTAAAACAGGCCGCATTCTTCGCGCCCAGGGATGCCTCGGATCTGAACCGGATGCTGTATCTGGACTGGCATTTCACGCTACATGACAACGATCTGGTCAAGATTAACACTGCTTGCCGGTTGGCTGGGGTCGAGATCGCCTATCCCTTGCTGGATGACGAAGTCGTAGCGCTCTCGTGCCGGATTCCTTCCGCTGAAAAACTGCGTGGGATGACCTTACGCTGGTTTTACAAGGAAGCGGTGCGCGGTTTCTTGCCCGATACGATCATCAATAAGAAAAAGCACGGTTTCGGTCTGCCGTTCGGGGTCTGGACCCGCTCCGATCCGCGCTTGCTGGCGATCACTGATGACGCTCTGGACTCTCTGAAACAGCGCGACTGGTTCCAGCCGGCGTTTCTTGACCAGGCGCGCCAGATGCATCGAGAGGTACATGCGGCTTATTACGGAGAGTTAGTGTGGATTCTAACCATGCTGGAGTTGTGGCTGCGGGGAAATACGCACAACGCCATACAGTGAAGCCTTCGCTAATCCCACTAGCAGGCAGCGTCGCTACCCGCGGCGACCAGAAAATTGTGCTCCAATGTGGTTCTTCGAGGGTTCTTTTGGAGCTAGGCGAAGCTGATCAGCACTCGCTGTTTAAAGTTGGCAAAATTGTGAAAACCGTAACCTGCACATTTCACGCGATGCATGAAGTAGTTTAATATGGAATCTTTCCAATCATTGAGCGTGTACAGGAATCGATTTAAATAGGTGTTTTTCATGTTCTTCGCCTTCATGGCGGATGCTGGGGAGCAAGGAAGAGGGTGAAATTATAGTCGAAGCAGGCAACCGTGATATGCGAAAAAAACGCATCTTGATGATCGCTTACCACTTCCCACCGCTAGCTGGTAGCAGTGGGATTCAGCGTACCTTGCGCTTTGTCCAGCATTTGCCAACCTTTGGCTGGGAACCGATCGTGTTGACCGCGCATCCCCGTGCTTATGAACGGACCAGCAACGATTTGTTGCTGGAGGTGCCAGAGGATGTAGTAGTGCATCGAGCGTTTGCACTGGATGCAGCCCGCCATTTGAGCATTGGTGGCCGCTATCCGAGATTTCTGGCGCGACCGGATCGCTGGATGTCCTGGCGCTGGGGTGCGGTCGCGGCAGGTCTGCGGTTGATCCAGCGCTATCAGCCTGCTGTACTATGGTCTACGTATCCAATTGCAACCGCTCATCAGATTGGGGCGATTTTGCATCAGCGTTCCGGGTTGCCCTGGGTAGCTGATTTCCGCGATCCCATGGCGCAAGAGGGTTATCCGGCACATCCAAAGGTTTGGCAGTCTTTCAAGGCAATTGAAGAGACCGCTTTCCAGAGAGCTGCTTATTGTGTGTTTACCTCGCCAGGGGCGATTCGTTATTATGGCCAGCGCTATCCAGCGATACCGTCCGAGCGCTTGGCGTTGGTCGAGAACGGTTATGATGAAGAGAGTTTTGCCGGTTTGGATGCCAGCGCTAAAACCAAGGGGCCGCTACATCCGGGCAGAATTACCCTGCTGCATAGCGGCATTGTTTATCCGAGCGAGCGTGACCCGACCCAGTTATTTCAAGGTATCGGCATTTTGTTGAAGTCAGGGCAATTGAGTCCAGCGCGCTTTATCCTGAGGTTACGCGCTACAGCGCATGATGATGAGCTGAGAAGTTTGGCGGTGGAGTACGGGATTACTGATGTCATTGAGCTGGCGCCGCCTCTGCCTTACCGTGAGGCGCTGGAGGAAATGCTGCGAGCGGATGGGTTGTTGGTTTTGCAGGCGGCGAATTGCAATGATCAAATTCCGGCCAAACTGTATGAATACTTGCGTGCGGGCCGGCCGATCCTGGGTTTGACCGATCCAGCCGGCGATACTGCGCAGGTCTTGCGACAGGCGGGTTATCGTTATCTGGCGCGCCTTGACTCTTCTGAACAGATTGCCAAAGTTCTGCTAAGCTTTCTGGGCGGTGTAGAAACTGGAACCGCACTCAGGCCACGCCTGGAGCAGGCAACTAGCGCATCCCGACGCAACCGAACGAAATTACTTGCTGATTTGTTAGAGAATAATCACTAATATGAGCTTTTGCATTGAGTGGTGTTCATCTCTAAAAACTACTTCTGGTGATAGACCAATAGATGATATCCATCTGACGCCACAATGGTTTGAACTGTTAGCGCGTACATCTTTGCCCGATGGAACAAAAGTTCGAGTTTTTCCACTGGGTGCAGCCGACGATGTATATGCGCCATGTCTTCCGTGCAAGGTTGTCAGCGAGGAACCTCGCACTCTGCATAGCTTGGCGAATTTTTATACACCTTTGTTCGGGCCACTGGGCGTACCTGAAATAGATGAAAATAAGATTGCTCACTTTATTACGGCGTTGACACAGGAAAATCCTCCCTGGATAAAAATGAATCTTCGCCCCCTGGATCCGGATACACCATTTTTCACTGGACTATTGATGGGCTTACAAAATGCAGGATGGTGGGCTGATCAATACTTCTGCTTTGGCAATTGGTATTTAAAAGTCAATCAGCAAAATTTTGAAGATTATTTTGCAGAACGCCCTTCACAATTGCGGAACACTATAGTTCGTTCGCGAAAGCGGCTGCAAAAGCTGCCCGGCTATCGCCTTGATATTCAAACGCAGTCCGATGATAAGCTTGAATCAATGATTGCGGATTTTGTTATGGTCTACAATCATAGTTGGAAGCGCCCGGAGCCTTTTCCCGATTTCATTCCAGAACTCTGTCGCCTGGCTGCTCGAGAAGGTTGGTTGAGGTTAGGCGTGATGCGATTGGAGGAACAGCCATTAGCTGCTCAACTATGGTTGGTAACGGGCGGCATAGCCTATATTGTCAAACTTGCCTATCATCAGGACTATGCACGTTTATCAGCAGGATCGGTGTTGACTACGGCGCTTATGCAACAGGTGATTGATGAAGATAAGGTCCATGAAGTCGATTATCTTATCGGTGATGATCCCTACAAGCGGGACTGGATGAGCGATCGCCGTGAACGATATGGCATTATTGCTTTTAATCCACGCACCCTGGAAGGTTTGATGTCTGCTATCCATCATTTTGGAGGCCGTAAGCTTGCTAGTTATTACCATCGGTTAAAATCCATCGCGAAAGTTTTTATGAGAAGAATTTTGAGAGATTTTTGATGAAATATTTGGATATAGTTTTGGATTATTTGGAATTATTTTAATGCAAAGTATAGCTAATCGAATTTTTTGGTTTATCTTTCTAGAAGCTTCATTAATGCTATCACCATTGCAAGTGTGGGCCACGGTACCACCTTTGCCGAAGGATTCTGCGCCGTGGGTAGGCAATACCCTTTCTGGAGCACCCTGCCAAGGAAAAGGGCAGGGTTATGGACCCTATGATTATACAAATCCTAATCATCGAGGAAATATTTTGAAAATTGTTGAACAACATCACTTCACGCCAAAAGTCGAATACTTGGAAAGCGGTGAAACCACGGGAAAAAATCCAATAGGTGATATCGACTATACCTTAAGAGCATTTCCAAACCATCATCGGGCATTATACTCACTTATAAATTATTATTTTAAGCAAACTAATCTTTATAAGAAAAGCGATATATATCCTGAATGCTATCTTCAAAGGGCACTAAACTTCAAGCTGAACGATGGCAATGTTTGGTTGCTCTTTGGTCTTTACTTACATAAATCTGGTGCGCTGGTACCTGCCCAACAAAAATACAAAGAAGCCGAAAAGATTATGCCTAATTCCGCTGAGCTACACTACAATATGGGTTTATTGTATTTCGAATTGAAAGATTTCGCTAGCTCCAAAAAATATGCTATCCGCGCCTACGAACTTGGTTATCCATTACCCGGTCTCCGCAAAAAATTGAAGCAGGCAGGTCACTGGTAATAGACAATACTAAACCTATGTTATTTAATTCGCTCAATTTTTTATTTGGCTTTCTGCCAATAGTTTTGTTAGTATTCTATGTAATTGGTGCAAGTGGTTGGCAGCGGGCTACTATAGTTTGGTTAGTAGCTGCATCACTATTTTTCTACGGCTGGTGGAACCCAATCTATCTAAGCCTATTAGTCGGTTCCATCCTATTTAACTACATAATTGGCTGTGCCTTAGTGAGAGAGGAGTGCCGCAAGCAATTGTTGATATTGGGCATCATCGGCGACCTTACTCTACTGGGATATTACAAATACGCTAATTTTTTCATCGAAAACGCTAACATTATATTAAGTACAAATCTGTCCACTGCAGAAATAGTTTTACCACTAGGAATTTCTTTTTTCACCTTCACTCAAATTGCCTTTTTAGTCGACGCTTATCGTGGTAAGGCTAAGGAACTGAATTTTATCAACTACAGCTTATTTGTTACCTATTTCCCACATCTTATTGCCGGCCCAGTTTTGCACCATAAAGAAATGATGCCACAGTTTGCCCATGCAGAAACCTATCGATTGAATTGGGAAAATTTAGCCGTGGGGCTAACGGTGTTCACTATCGGTTTGTTTAAAAAGGCAGTGCTTGCTGATGGCATCGCAATCTATGCTACGCCAGTATTCAACGCCGCTCAGGCTGGCGTAGCACTTACCCTGTTTGAGGCTTGGGGGGGGGGGCTATCCTATAGTTTTCAGATCTACTTCGATTTTTCCGGCTACTCCGACATGGCAGTAGGGCTTTCATTGCTGTTTGGAGTGCGCCTGCCGATCAATTTTTATTCGCCCTATCAATCTCACAATATCATCGAATTCTGGCGCCGCTGGCACATGACTCTGTCGAGATTCTTGCGTGACTACCTGTATATCTCCTTGGGTGGGAATCGTAAAGGACCTATCCGGCGTCATTTCAACCTATTTGCCACCATGCTCTTAGGTGGACTGTGGCACGGTGCAAGTTGGAACTTCGTGATCTGGGGTGGATTGCATGGTTTTTATTTGGCGGCAAACCATATTTGGCACACCTTTCTTAATCAGCGTGGCTGTTCTATTAATCCGGCGTATGGCTGGCGTAAAGTACTGACAATCGCACTTACTTTCCTTGCAGTCACTCTAGCCTGGGTGCCTTTTCGTGCAGAGAGTTATTCTGCTGCATCAGAAATTCTAGGTGCAATGTTTGGTCTGAATGGGTTGTCCCTACCAAGCCGACTGGCTGATTTGACTCCTTGGCTGGCCGATTGGAGTGTAACCTTCGATGGCATGTTCAATCATGACTTGGCCCCTTGGTCAAGCGGTCTCATCTGGTTAACTGGACTGGCTATAGTGATCTGGCTTATGCCTAACACCCAGCAAATCATGGAGCAATTTCGACCTACCTTGGATGGTTACACCGCACATCCACTGGCCCTGCATTGGGGTTGGTACCGCTGGATGCCAAGTCGCTTTAATACTGTTTTTATCGCCATTCTTGGTTTCGTGTCGCTTACTTGGTTGCTGATCGGAAACTACAGTGAATTTCTGTACTTCCAGTTTTAAATCCTATGTCCTTACCACCTTAGCCTTGCTTACTGGGTTATGTGTGTTTGCACTGGTAGCAACGGAATGGCTGATACGTACCCACGTCGAACCCAATGATCATCTGCCTACTCATTTGCGCCTGTTTCAAATGACTACAGCTTTACAAGCAGGCTTTGGTGATTCACATATGGCTCTAGGTTTTCAACCGCCGAAGGATTGGGTTAATTTGGCTTTCCCAGGCGAAAGCATCGACACTTTAGCATACAAAATAAATGTATTACTGGCGCGTACTGAGCTTACACGAGCGATTGTACAGGCTGATGCGCACATGTTTGCCAAGTACCGCGCTAAACAGATGCTAGGCTACAACGAACAATTCGGGCGGTCTCCCCAAGAACTGGATACCATCAACCTGCGCACTCTGAGCGGTTACCATCGGCCCAAGCTTCTAGCCTATTGGGAAGTATGGCTACGCAAAGGAACCTTCGCCAGTCGTACACGTTTTCACGCTAGTGGCTGGATCGAAGGCAACGATAATTGGATTGCCCTAACTACAGAAGCACAAGAGCAGAAAGCGCGCGAACGGGCTGCTTTACATATTCCTATGAGCGATTTTGCCGTCCACCCCTTCGCCGCAGATTACCAATCGCTCCTCAGCAATTTACGGAACCGGGGCATTCAAACATGCATGGTAGAATTCCCGGTCACTTCCACATACCTGCACTATGTCGACTCACCTAACTATCAGGCTGTGCGCATTTGGTTTGCAGAACAGGCGCGACGGCTCAACCTCCGGTTGTTGGCCTACAACGCGCTCTATGCTGACCAACCGGATTATTTCAGCGATATGGATCATCTCGCTCCTAAAGGAGCGCACATCTTCTCTCAACGCATCATCAACGACTGTTTCGAGCAGCCATAATCACAACCCGTGCTAAAATTACCGTCGTCTCTTGTATGCACCGCCCCTCGAACAGAATAACCATCAGATAATGACTCCCTCCGCCTATATCATTGGACTTGAACTCAACGGTTTGGGCGTGTTACGCAGCCTCGCACCGCAGGGGGTTAACTGTGTTTGTATCGACACTACCGCTAACCAAGCCGGTATGCGCTCGCGTTATGGACGCAAGGTATTATTTGATACCTTATCCGGCTCACGCTTCGTCGAACAGATCATTGATTTAGCCCGGCAGGAACCTACGCCCCCCATCTTATTTCTGACCCAGGAGGCCACGGTCAGGACTGTCTCTGAGCACCGTATGGCCATCCAGGCTGTATGCCGTATCCAATTGCCGGAGCACAATATGCTGATGTCCCTGATGGACAAGGATCGTTTCCACACCTTAGCCGTGCGGTATCAGGCTCCGCTACCTCGTTCGCTTACCTTGCACAATGCTGACGATCTGAAACGGCTGGCCGAATTGCGCTTCCCTTGCATCCTGAAACCTGCTTACAAAAATTACAATTATGGTACCCGCTTCAAAAAGGGCTACATTGTGCAGGATGCAGCCGAAGTACATCGGCTATATGCGGAGATCGCGCCGGTAATGGCCGAAATGATAGTGCAGGAGTGGATTCAGGGTGAAGACTGCGATATTTATTTCTGCCTGCAATATCGCAGTAAGGCTGGTGCACTGGCTTCTTTCGTTGGCCGCAAGCTACGCTCTTGGCCACCCAAAGTAGGCGGTACAGCTAGCTGCACAGTGGCTCGGCAGTTTCAGGAGAAACTCATTGCTGCTACGGAGGATTTTTTTGCTGCTGTCGGTTTCATCGGTATGGGCGGCATCGAATTCAAGCAGGATGGCCCGAGCGACCGTCTGCTGATGATTGAACCGACCGTTGCGCGCACCGACTTCCAGCATGAAGTGGCTACGATCAATGGCGTCAACCTGCCTTGGATTCAATTCTGCGACGAGGCAGGGTTAGCATTGCCGCAATCGGAAATCTTGTCTGAAGCACGGATCTGGCGTGAACCCGTTACCGATGGTTGGGCCGAGGCAATCACCGGTTCTACTTGGCCTCCTGATCTCGGACCGGTACGGGTAGTAGACGCCTACTGGCGCTGGAACGATCCATGTCCAGGTTTGGAATATGAGGTCTTGCGTGAACGCCTCAAACAAGGCATAAACAAGTGGTTGCCTATGGCAACGTCATTTGGCCGCGTGAAACTAAAAGGATAAGAATATGCGATACTTGATTGCAACCATCAGAGATAAACTGGGTGGCGGCCGTTTTAAACTGCAATCAATAGAACAGCACTTGGAGGCTGCTGCTGCTTGGTTGGCCCGTGCTCAAGACGCCACACCGGATGACGGCGTAGCGCATAGTTATGACATCAAGCTAGGGCGCTGGCATGCTTCTTATCCAGAGACTACCGGCTACATTATCCCCACTCTGTATGACTACGCTCAACACTACCAACAGCCTGAATATGCTGAGCGCGCCCTGCGTATGGCTCGATGGGAGGCGCGTGAACAACTGCTGGAAGGCGGTGTGCGTGCCGGGCGCATGGATGCTGAAGTGGTTGTTCCTACTATCTTCAACACAGGTCAAGTTTTATTCGGTTGGACGCGCGCCTGGATCGAAAGCGGCGATGAAACTTTACGTACCGCCTTGGTTAAGGCTGCGGACTGGCTGGTAGCTGCTCAGGATGCGGATGGGTGCTGGCGGCGTTTCTCATCACCTTTTTCCTCTCGTAGTATTAACCCTTACAATACCCGCTCTGCTTTTGCCTTGGCCCAAGCCGGCGTAGCCTTGGAGAAGCAACATTACATCGATGCCGCTGTGGCTAACGTCAGCTGGGCACTGGGCACAGCGCAGGATAATGGCTGGATACCCGACAACTGCCTGAGTGAAGCTGAGACTGCAATTATCCATACTATTGCTTATACCATCCGTGGTATCTTTGAAGTTGGAGCCATTGCTGGTCGCGAAGATTTTATCGCGTGTGGGCAAGACATGGCGCGCAAGGTTATATCCAACCAGCGCCAAGATGGTTCCCTACCCGGATCGCTGACACCACGATGGCAGCCGGGTAATACCCGTTGGACCTGTGTGACTGGTAACTCACAAATGGCGATCAACTGGATGCGCCTGTCGCATATCACGGGTGACAAAACGCTGGTGGAACATGCTCGCCGGATTAACTGCTTTAATAGATCCCTGCAGGATCTTGCAACCGCCCACCCTGGTATACGCGGGGCTATGGCTGGTTCCTACCCAATCAATGGTGACTACATGCGCTTCCGTTATCCGAACTGGGCAACCAAGTTTTTCATGGACGGGTTAATGCTGGAGATGAGCGAAGGACGCCCACTCAAGCGGATTTAGAAACAACTTACTGATTATTAATAAGAAAATATTTGTGTTCAAATAAGATGAAGGTTGGCCTGATTTCATATCCTATGCTATGGCAGCGTCAGGGTGGTGTACAAAATAAGATTCATAATACTCTCGTCGCTCTGAGTGGGCTAGGAGTAGAATCGCGTCTGTTCGATATCAATACGGACTGTCTAACCGATTTTGATCTCTTGCATGTCTTCTGCACTGGCTCGGGTAACCATCGTATTGTTGAGGCCGCCTGTGATGCTGGTGTTCCGGTAGTGCTCTCCTCAGTGCTAAGTTTACCTTACAACCGTTTCGAAGGCTGGCGTGATCGCTTGTTGCACATCTTGATACGTTACCTGTCTAGCTACCAGCTAAGCACGAGTTGGGGACAAAGCTTCTCCGCTTTTGCGGGAGCAGAGCGGATCATTGCTCTTGGGCAGAATGAGGCTAATGCTATACGCAATAATTTCAGTATCAATGTCGAGCGCATCCATATCATCCCCAATGGCATCCACGATGCTTTTTTCTCTGCCGACCCTGCCCTATTTCTGAAAACGTGGCAGAGTAGACGCCCTTTTGTCTTGATGTCGGCTTCGCTGAGTCCGGAGAAAAATCAACTCGGAGCGGTGCGTGCTGTACGTGGGCTGGAAGTCGACCTCGTCCTGTTCGGTGCAGTGGGAAAATCTCAGCAGAGTTATCTCGATGCCTGCCTGAAGGAAGGAGCTGGGCAAGTACACTACCTGGGAACATATGCACAGAATGACCCATTTTATGTTTCCGCCTTCGCGGCCGCCCAAGCGGTGCTGATACCTAGCTATACGGAAGTAACGCCCAATGTCGCCTTGGAAGCTCTAGCTACCGGTACCCCAGTGGTCTGTACTCTTTACCATGCTTTTGACCAGAACTTCCCTCCTGCCTGCTGGCAAGAGGTCAATCCTAAAAACAGCACAGCCATTCGAGCTGGGATACAGCGCTTCCTGGATTCTTCACCATCATCCACGGTCTGCCGTGATACAGTACATGACCTGCGCTGGTCAGCTATCGCCGAGCGGATCGTTGCGGTCTATCATGAGGCTCTCCGGTCTTCTGTCCCTAGGGTTTTGGTGCCTAATGAGTATTGATCGGGATATGGGCCGACGCCTTGCCAAGAGTGCGGCTTGGATGGTGTTGCTACGCCTCACCATCCGTAGTTTGGGGCTGATCAGCACCCTTATTTTGGCGCGCTTACTGGTTCCTGCTGACTTCGGTCTAGTGGCCCTGGCCAGTCTAATTATTAGTATTCTAGAACTGGTTTTTGACTTTAGTTTCGATCTCTACCTGATCCGCCAGAAAGGCCAGGACACTAGCCTCTACAATACGGTTTGGACTCTGTCCGTGTTGCGCGGCAGCTTGATGGGCCTGTTGATCTTCCTCGCGGCACCACTGGCGGCAGCATTTTATGCCAGCCCCGCACTCGTAGATATTTACCACGTCTTGGCACTCGGCTCGTTCATCAGCGGTTTTGAGAATGTTGGCATTGTCGAATTTCGCAAAGAACTCCGTTTCGATCGTGAATTCCGGCTGAGGTTAGCGGCCAAGTTAGTGGCTTTTGCTACCACCATTAGCATGGCGTTGGTCTGGAAAAACTACTGGGCATTGGTTATCGGCACCTTGAGCAGTCAGGTGGCGCTGGTGGTATTAAGCTACATAATGTCCGACTACCGCCCGAGCTTAACACTGGCGCGCTGGCGCGAAATATTCCGTTTTTCGACCTGGATCATGCTGGCCAGCGTGTTTGGTGCCCTGCTTACCCGAAGTCCTTCCCTCATCATCGGGCGCTTCGCCAATGTGAGCAGTGTAGGTTTGTACGAGGTGGGGCGCGAAGTCGCCGACCTACCTACAACCGAACTTGTCTGGCCCATCGCCCGTACGCTCTATCCAGGTTACTCCAAGGTTATGGGCAATACGGAGAAGATACGCCAACTCTATTTGGACAGCATCGGTTTAATCATCACCTTGGCTACACCCTTAGCCCTAGGCATCGCTGTCACCGCTGAACCATTGGTGTGTGTGCTGTTGGGGATAAAATGGCTGGAGGCAGTGCCCTTTATTGAAGTATTGGCTGTATCCGGATTAATACGATTGTTCAGTACGGGTGCTCAATCCATTATCTTGGCTCAAGGCCGACCCAAGCTATATGCTTTGCTAGCCTTATTCAGCTTACTGATGACCTTGCCATTGTCCATACTTGGCGCTTGGCAGGCTGGTGCCATCGGCGTGGCCTACGGATTCTTGGGAGGAATGGTACTATCCAGCCTAGCCTATCTTACAAGCTCATATCTTCTGTTACAATTAAGTGCGAAGGTAATCATTCATTACGCCTATCGTCCTTTGTTTTCTGGCTTAGGTATGGTAATTGCCATCTGGAGCTTATTAAGCTTGATGATGGAAGCGGATACAGCCGATTTTTGGCGGGCACTGCGGATGCTTGCTATATTAGCGCCATTGGGGGCTACAGTCTATATTACGACCCTGCTGCTGTTATGGCGCTTAGCGGGTAAGCCTGCCGGTCCGGAACATACTCTTTTGCGGGAGATCAATCAGCGTTGGCCTCGGTTAAAATATTGGCTGCCCGCAGTGGAATAGTTGGAGTCATTCATGCCAATCACACAAAATTCTCAACTACGGGTCAACAGTCTACGCAGCTTATCCTTCAGTAGGGTAGTCAAGCAGGCACGTCTCCGCAGGTAGTTCTCTAATTCCGTAACAACGGTCGTAGCCAGTTCTTCCGTGCGACGATCATTTTGTTTCGCCTGTGCCAGTAAAGGTTCAAAACCGGCTCGCACAGTCGCATCAGCGTACCGCGCAGAGGGCAAAACGGCTATTTCCCGTTGGGCTACGATCGCCAAATAAGGAGACATTGCATAAAGACTTGATTCTTCAATTGCCGACAGTGTCGGACGCAGTTTTTCTACCGTCCACAGCAATTCCTGGGTGATACGCGGTAATGTTTCCGTCCCTCGTGTCCAGAGATCAAAAGCACCTACGGTTCCGGCAAAAATTACACGAAAACCAATAGCTTCCAATAAGTTACGCCAAAGCTCGGGATTCATAGATAATGTTACATGTGTCATATAATTTTCATTCTCAAAAAGTTTGTGCAACAGACGCTGGAAAAATCCGGCATAGTTGGGTGTTCCAATCAGCAGATAGCCTCCTTCCTTTACCAAATCAGCCTGCCGCAATAGGATATCAGCCCAGTTAGTAAAATGCTCAATGAAGCCAAGCGAATACACTACATCATATTGCATAGCGAATGAGTGAATGGTGAAATCATTGATGATAAATTCGCCAGGCTTGTAGCCGTTCTTGATTAACCACTGTGGCAATTCATTTTGAATACGTGGGTCGAAATCTATGCCATGCAACGTATAACCTAAATCCCCGAATAGGGTGAGGAACCCGCCAGGAGAACAACCGATTTCGATGCAGTCGCCGTTTTCCTTCTTAGGAATGTATGTTTTTACCAAGGGGCGCAAACGGTGTCCGACTGGAGGCGGTACCACATCGTATTTGCCACTATAGGCTGGATCACTTGCATGGTAACGCAAGTTTTCAGAGTTTTGTGATGAATGCATAATTAACAATCGTTTGATTTCTAAGGCTGGATGTGGTCCAGCACCCAATTTAAGATTCTATCGGGGCGACTTCGTCGTCCCGCAGGGGTGACGTTCCAACGAAGGTTCGACGGCGCTACGCGCCGAGAACCCGAAGTTAGCTCAACTCGCGCCCCGTTTTTGTCGGCGCGAAGCGCCGTCGAACCAAAGATCGGGTCACTAAGGTACTATACCAGTAATCGTATCCAACTGGCGTCGCTTCTTTAGCCCAGCAGCATATTCCAAAAATGGTATTTGCGAATCGCGTTCCCAGCCTCGAGCTTCCACCCAGTGCTTCGCCAACACCACCATGATCATCATGTTATAAGGCAGGTCAAAATAGGGCAAGCTGAGAAAAGCGCCACCCGTTGCATAACCGACCAGCCCGGTTTGCACCATCGCACCCAAGTCTCCTGCCCATTGCGCTTCTGGGATAGCGCGAGCGTACTTCCTAAGCCAGTCAGCAACGCGGTAGGTTGAAAACCAGATCAACAAAAACAAGCCGAGTCCGACAAATCCATGATTACCGAGAACCTGGAAATAGATACTATGGGCAGCCCGCACCTCGGTCTCGTAAGTGCCGTAAGCATAGAAAAATTCTGGGTATTGGTAATTCATACCAGCACCGAAGAAATGCGTCTTAGCGACTTCCCAAGCGACAATCCAGGCATTGATTCTGCCCATAGCGGAATCGTCTTCTTCATAAGTTTCGATCGTTTCCATCCGATTAAACCATGCATCTGGCATGATCGGCACCAAAGCCAGCACCACCACTATGATCCATATGCTCATGATGCCCTTACGCTGGCTGCGCCACCAGAACATCGCGCCCATAGCAAGCAGAGCCAGCAATGCCCCTCGTGAGTGGCTACCCAGCGCTGCTGCCACGCAGAGCAGCATGATCAGGCTCAAACCATGTTGGCCCCATTTATTCTTCACTTGCAATTGAAGGAAATGCAGCAGCGGAATAATGATGATCAGCGCCAGCGCCAACGAGTTATTATCCTCGATGAAACTGCCGGGTGGTCCCCACACACGGTAATTGCCGCCAGTTATCACGGTGAATAAGCCACCCTTGGCCCCTAAAATGGCCAGTGACCCTGTAGTGACCCAAACGAAGGTCATTATTTGATAGCGGTTTTGCAGGAGCATTAATGCAATGAACGTCATGAGGTAAATTTTCATGACTTTATCCCACAATGCGTAATCTCCTGCTACGTCTATGCCCATGAGCCACGACACATTTATCCATAGGATAAATGCAAGCAGCCACCAAACTGGCGCACTCTTGAACGGCGATTGCCGCTCTCTAGTGAACAGCAAGCCTACTAGAGTTGAGGCTGCTGCAATTGCCGCGAGTGGGGCAGAATAAGCAAAACCCCAACAAAAGCGATGCGGATTCATGATTGACAACCATGTCCAGTTCATGATACCAATCCACGGTCGCCAAAGCGCCATGACCGCAAAAACTAGCACAATGGAAACAATTAATAAGTCACGCATATTAGCCAGATCCTAACCGATTTTGACCAATCAAGGCATATTTCCATGAGTGAAGCGCAGTAATTGGAATATAGCAGTCCTTTACAGGTTATAGAAATATAATAATTTCTATCTATATTTGTAAAAATATTTTATGTGACCATGCAGTCAAGTCAACTCGTATGAAGCACTACACACTTGATAAGCGGAGCGCTTCGCGCTCCGCTTATCGGGGCGCGAGCCGAGCTTCGCTCGACGCGAGTTGCAGGTGTCGCGCTGCGCGCTCCGCCTATCAACTCGCTGGAGCGGTAATCGGCCTAATCACCTGCAAGCGCCTATGCGCTCTCCGGTATTAGACCGATTCCGCTCAGCTCGCGCCCCGTTAGTTAGAAAAACCCATATCGGTGGTATATCCATTCCGCATGGATAGGTCCGGCTTCTAAGCATTCTTCACCCCAAATATCGCGGTGTAAGGCGTGAAGATGTGTCCTACAAAGCGTAATGGTGGGAGCGCACGGACCATTGAGATAGAAAGACGCAGCACGATTCCCATCTTATCAGTATTCAGAATATCGAAGCGATCATAAGAATGAATTTTATGCCCAGCCAAGAAAGAAGAAAGTCCATAAAAGCTAAACCAATGAACCGCCGGATACCGAGCATAATTCGCTAATTCCGGTCTCGTAGTCGTCGCCAATCGCTCATACCTGTGCTTGAGAAAGCTAGGGTACCAGCTATACAGGGGCAGATTGAACTCCTCCTGCTTCGGGCAAAGAACATTCGTAGTACTCAAATACAACACGCCACCCGGCTTTAATATCCGGGAAGCTTCACATAAACACCCTTGCCAATCCTCAACATGCTCCAGTAACTCTGGCAACAAGCAAACATCCATTGATTCATCCTGGAAGGGCAACTGCGTTGCAGAGCCGATTTCAAAGCGGATAGCAAGCCCAGACTCGTGGGTGCGGCGGCGCGCTAACTCAATCAGCGGCTCATTGATATCGACGCCAAAAACGTTATAACCTCGTTCGGCCCATATCCGGCACTGGGTTCCCGCGCCGCAACCGATATCAGCGACATCCAGCACACTTGCGGACGATTTACCACTATTCCCAAGAAAGTCGAGTATCTTATCCCGGATTGTTGCAAGCCTTTCAAGTGTAGCCGAGGATAAGCTTTGCTCTTCATAATAGCGGTAGAAGTTCGGATCAGAGCTATAATCCCATTTTTCAGTATCACGCTTCATTTTCCCAGTCATTTATGTTATTCCCCATGTACCTGCTTACCATTAAAATCTACGGGAACCTTGCTACATGAACGAACGAAACATATCCGCTACCATAAGGCCCGATAGCTTCCCTCGTCTATTAGTTTACACTCGCGTTTTCCCGAACTCAGCGCAACCGACCTATGGCACCTTCGTGCGTGAACGCATGTTCCGAGTAGCCCAACATCTGCCGCTGGTCGTCGTAGCGCCAGTACCGTGGTTCCCATTACAGCGCTGGTTACGATGCTTACGCCCCGGATTTCGGCCTGATGTGCCGTACTATGAAGCGCAACAAGGAATTGAAGTGTACCACCCACGTTTTCTGTCAATCCCTGGGCTTTTGAAATTCACCGATTCTTTCTTTGAAGCACTGGGTTCGCTGCCCACCCTGCTGCGCTTGCGCCGCAAGTTCCGTTTCGAACTCATCGACAGCCATTTCGGCTACCCGGACGGCGTTGCAGCCTGGTTGCTAGCCAAGTGGCTCGGCCAACCTTTCACCATAACCCTACGCGGTACTCAACCGTTTACAGCAACCTTACGCGGCGCGTACATCTTACGTCCATGGATATGCCAATGGCTGACTAAGCGGGCGCTGCGCACCGCAAACCGGGTATTTTCGGTATCCGAATCGTTGCGCCAAATGGCTATCCATACCATCGGTATCGACCCGGAACAAATACAAGTCATCGCCAATGGCGTTGATTATGGCAAATTCCACCGGGAAGATCGAATTGAATGCCGATACTTGCTCGGTATTCCCCAAGACGCACTAGTGATGATCTCCGTAGGTGGATTATTCGAGCGCAAAGGTTATCATCATGTCATCGCCCTCATGCCAAAGCTGCTCGACCGCTTTCCAAATCTGCATTACGTCATTGCTGGCGGGCCAGGGCCAGAAGGAAACTGGGAAGAACGCCTAAAAATTCTGGCTAAAAATATCGGCCTAAACGACCGTGTCCATTTCTTAGGACCCGTTTCCCCGGAACGCCTGCGCTTCGTCTACTCATCTGGCGATCTCTTTGTACTGGCCACGCAGATGGAAGGTTGGGCTAATGTGTTCCTGGAAGCCTGCGCGTGTGGCTTGCCCGTAGTGACGACGGATGTGGGTGGCAACCGTGAAGTGGTCGGTAAACCGGAACTTGGCATCATTGTACCCTATGGCGATTGGGGAACCCTGCGTGAAGCGATCATGACTGCGCTGGGGCGTTCCTCCTGGGACCGGGAAGCAATTATCGCCCATGGACGGGAAAATTCCTGGGAGACCCGTATTCCCGCACTGGTGCAGGAATTTTGCCGTATCCATACCAGCCTGCGTTGAGTCAGTTTGCATTTGGGCGCACTGATTCATTGACAGAGTTGTTGTGCTTCGGATACCAAAGTCACATATTTACCAGACTTACCTGGCGGAATATTTTCCGGGAAAGAAAAACGCACCGGCACCTCCATTCGCAATGTACGGTGCATCTTACCCCGTATTTCCTGCAACTTCTTCTCCGGGTACGGCGGATCACGCACCAGCAACACGTCCAGCGACAGATCCTGACGTTGAATGATCTTGAATTGTTTCAGGTCCGACAATTCGCGTAGCACATACCGCAGAGCCGCGCTATGGATGGGCGCACCGTCCCGGCCCACAATAAAGTCGCTGGTGCGCCCGGCGATCTGCCCCAAAGTGGGTAGCGTCATGCCACACGGGCACGGCTCATTCAGCAACTTCACCCGATCGCCCACTCGATAGCGCAACAAGGGCATGCCGAAACCATCCAGATTAGTGACCAGCAATTCCCCAACTCCCTCCTCATTGGGCTGATCGACCTCCAACAACACATGCTCGGCAGCGATGTGCAACCCGCCCGCCGGGCATTCGTGAGCCAAATGGCCGCCATCCCGCGAACCATACTCGTCACCAATAGGACAACCAAAGACCTCAGCCATCTTGTATCGCTGGTTCGGATACATGACCTCGGAGGTGCAGGTCACCAGTTGCGGACGCCAATCGCCAAATAATTCCAGCCGACGCTCCATGAACAGCGCCACATGATAGAGCACCGTAGGATAGCCGTACACCAGTCGGGGCTGAAACCGGCGCAATACCTCGGCATCTCGCGCCAGCCCCTCATCGGTCAGATCGAACGCTGACAACACAATATGATTCAGGAACCAGCGATCCTTGAAGCGGCGGGTCGCGTCAAGCTTGGAAAGTTCCACGGGCGAACCCCAGAAATCCACCTGCCGGCTGCCCGGCGCCACCCCGAACCAGGCCCGGCCGCGCAGCTTGGCTGCGTTGTGCCAAGACTCCTTCTCCAAATCCGTATAGAACACTAGCGGCTGACCCGTGGAACCACCGGTGGTGTGACGAATAAGTTGGCCTTTGAAGCCGCGCGCCACCATCTCTTCGACGCTCTCGCGCACATCAAGGCGTTCCACCGGCGGCAATCGCCGAAACAGGTCAAGGCTGATGTCCGAGACATCCTTGATACCCAGTGCCGCAAAGCGCGCCCGATAAAAAGGGACATCTTTCCAGCAATGACGTAGCAAAGTCAGCAGCTTATCATCCTGATGCGCTCGGAGACCGGTGCGATCCAGTTTTTCCGTGCGCCGCAGCGACCGGTAACAAACTAGCGTCGAACGGCCCCGCAGGCGTTCATGCAGAGGCAAAAATAGATTGCGCGCCAACCATTCGCTCATAAAATCATTTCCTAACAATGCTTTGATCCGATTATGCGCCGGAAAGCAAACGTCATGGTTAATCCTTCAGATCGCCTAACCCTCCCGCAGATCCAGACGCCTTTCAAGTCTTTCAATGCGTGTATTGGGTTGATCATGGTGAACATGTTGCTCAACAATATCGCCATACATGTGCGCCAAATCCCGGCGCATACCCGCAACCGTCAATTCCAGACTCGACAGCCGGGATTCAAGCCGGTCAAACCGCTCATCGTGATCAGTCTGCTTGCTGCGAATGGCGCGCAGATGCTCCAGCACCAGGCTTTCAATATTGCTCAGGTCAGTCATTTGGTTCACTCCGTAGATCGCTGCAAACACTATCAGGGACATCGTTAATCGTCATAACGATCACTCCAGCAGCGATAACATCCGGCTCAGGTTGCGATCCCAATCATAATGGTGCAGCACCCACTCGCGATTCCTGTACCCCTCTTGTTGTGCTCCCGCCGGGTCCGCCAGCAGCGCCAGCGCCTGTTGCGCCAGCTCTGTGGGATCATCGGCGACCAAAATCCCCCCCGGCTCCCCTTTTTCAAAGGGGAGTGACGATGACCCAATGCCCTCCATCGCCGCCGATGTCGCTAGCACCGGTTTACCCATCGCCATTGCTTCCAGCACCTTGTTTTGCACTCCACGGGCAATGCGCAGCGGCGCGACCGAAAACTCGGCATGGGTGATATAAGGCCGCACATCCGGCACCGTTCCGGTCACGCAAACGCCAGGTAACGTCGCCAACTCCTGCACCGCCGCCGTAGGCCGCGCCCCGACGATGTAAAACCGGCTCTCCGGCGTGGCGCGATGGATTTCAGGAAACGCCGCTCGGGCAAACCCATCCACCGCATCGACATTCGCCCAGTAATCCATGGCCCCGGTGAACACCAGCACTCGCTCGTCCATCGAGTAGGGATTCAGGCATTCTCGATCAGGATTAAAGTAGTCAGTATCTACGCCATTCGCCACGGCGATCACCCGTTCAGCGGGAACGTCCGGGGCCAGGCGGCGGAACAACGCAGCTTCATCCTCAGTCACGAACACGCTGGCGGCGAATTCCCGCGCCACGGATCGCTCGAACGCTAACAACCGCTGACTTTCGCGGCGGTAAATCCAGCTCAGGGGCCACGGTTTGCCGTCCGCATATTGCGCCCACTTGGCGGAATCGACATCGACGAAATCCATCACTCGCCGCAAGCGATCATGCGGAGAATAGCGCACATATTGCGCCATTGCCGAGGAAAACATCAGCGCTCGTTCAATCCGTTGTTCTGTAACCACGCGATCGACCCAGGCTTGCAGGCCAGCATGACGATAATAGGGCAGGGTCAACGGCTCGCCGGTCGTCAGACCACGCAGACTCCACAGCCTGGCGCGACGCGGCTCCAGCGGCGCGCAATAGACATCGGCACAGAAGCGCCGCACCTCGTCGACATGTCGCCAATCATCCGGGTCATCTATAAAGGTTCCCAACCAAACCCGGTAATGCTGGGCGAGATGGCGCAGCAGATGAAAGGAACGCACCTTGTCGCCCTTGTTGGGCGGAAAGGGAATGCGGTGGACCAAAAACAGCAGATTATGCATCAGCGGGCTTATTACTTTGCAGAATCATCGGTTGGAAACGTCGTGCGCCAGCAAATATCCTCGAACTGGCGAGCGATGGCATTAGAGGAAAAGTTCTCTTCGATATAATGCCGAGCCTGAAAGGCAAGCCGCTGGCGTAAGTCCGGGTTTTCCAACAGTTGTATTATTGCATCGGCCAGCGCCTTCGGGGTGTCGCCATGTAAATAGTGCTGGTCCGCAAGCAGGGGCAACCCCTCAACACCCAGACCCGTCGACACCACCGGGATACCCGTGGCCATGGCTTCGTACACCTTAATGCGGGTGCCGCCGCCCACCCGGAGCGGCACCACATACGCCGCCGCGCCCTGTATATGGGGCCGGATATCGTCGACGAAGCCGGTGAATTGCCATGGCAGTCCCCGACTCTTGGCGCGCTCTATCAAAGCAGGAGAAGGGTTGCGCCCAACGATGGTCATCGACGCTCGCGGGCGCTGTTCCGCCACTTGCGGCCAGACCTCCTGCATGAAAAACTCAATGCCATCGATGTTGGCCAGCCAGTCCATAGCGCCAGTGAATACCACGCGCTCCTGATCGCCAGGCGGTGTATAGGTAAAGAATTCCAGATCAACGCCCGTGCCGATGACTTCTATATTACGCGCGCCGTCTATTCGGGCAAACGCCCCTGCGTCCCGCTCCGACACGGCCACGACGGTATCGAAACGCGGAATCACTGCCTGCTCGAATGCATTCATTTTGCGGAACTGGGAGCGCCACAGTGCTTTTTTCAACCGATTCGCGGCAACTTGGGCATGGCGGTTGAAAATTTCTGCTTCCACGTTATGGGTGAACAAGACCGATGCGCACGGCAAAGTGTCCGGCGCCATGACCATTGAATGCAGGAAATCGAATACTGCCACCGTAGGTGACTGCGCCAATTCAGCGTGGATAACCGCAGCGCCAGCCGTCGAATAATCCGCTGCGATCGATACCGGCAAGCGCGAAACGAGATGCCGCAGACGCAGCGACCGAAAAAACCGCCCGTCATCCACGGATGGCCAGGAGACAAAGCGATCACAAACTTGTTGTAACTCGGCGGCGAACCGCTGTTCCGCCCCAATCGAGGCTGGCGAAACCAGAATGATTTCAAAGCGCCCACCTTTCATACCCCGCAGGATTTGCGTGGTGCGAATCTTGCCGCCCTGATCAGTGGGAAATAGAAAGCGTGGAGAAACGAAGAGCAGGTGAGGGCGTTCGCTCACCAGCAAATCCCCCGGTACTGGGCCAACAACCGCTCGCGATAGGACAGATTGACTAAATCCAGCACGATCTGTTCCGGCTTGGCGCGCGTCACGAGACGCTCCATTAAATCGGCATCGCTCAGACCCAACACCATCAGTTCCGACTGTTCAATGAGTTCGTCGCAACTCTCGACCATCAGCGACGCAATATGCGGGATGGTTTCCTCGATGTAACGGCGGTTAGCGCCAATCAGGTGGGAAAGCTGCACGTTGGGATCGTGAACCTTGAGTTGCAGACCCTTGCCGATCAGTCGCTCAGCCATGACCACCAGGGGACTTTCGCGCAAATCGTCGGTGCCGCTCTTGAAGCTCAAACCGATCAGGCCAATGCGTCGCTTGCCGCTGCCTAACACATATTCTACCGCGTGTTCAATCTGACGCTGGTTGCTGGGTATCACGCCGCTCAGCATGGGCAAGTCCAAATCCTGTTCCTTGGCCATGTACAGCAACGCGCGCAGATCCTTGGGCAGGCAGGAACCACCGAAGGCGAAGCCGGGGCGCAGATAAGCAGGAGAGATGTTCAGATGCCGGTCGAGAGTCGCCAAGCGCATAACCTCGCGGGCGTCAACCTCCATCGCTTGGGATAACCGCCCAATTTCGTTGGCAAATACGATCTTGAGGGCATGAAACGCATTGCAGGCATATTTGAGCATTTCTGCGGTGCCGATGTTGGTGCCGATGAATTCACAGGGCAGGTGCTCGAACACCGGCCGCACCTGGGCCAGCGAGCGCTCCGAGTCAGCGCCGACCACCGTGAACGGTGGGTGGTCATAGTCTTTGATGGAAGAGCCTTCGCGTAGGAACTCAGGCTGGAAACCCAGACCGAAATGTTTGCCTACCTGTTTACCGGAATGTTCCTCCAGAATCGGTTTCACCCGTTTCTCAACCGTACCCGGTTTTATCGTGGACCGCACCACCACAACGTGATAGTTATCGACCGGCGCGAGCGCCTCGCCGATCTGAGCCGCCACCCGTTCGATGGCTTTTAAATCCTGACTGCCGTTGGGCTTGGAGGGCGTTCCAACACAGACAAAGGATAGATCAGTGCGGGCGATAGCCTCTTGTACATTCTCCGTGACCGTCAATCGGCCAGCTTTGACCACTTGATGAGTGAGTTCCTGGATACCTTCCTCCACAATCGGTGAACGACCACTACGCAAGAGATCAAGCTTGTTTTGATCAAGATCGACGCCGACTACATCGTGGCCATCACGGGCCAGACAAGCAGCGGATACTGCGCCGACGTAGCCCATACCAAATATTGCGATTTTCATTGGGATGTTCCTTGGTTAACGCGATGTTTGACTCGAAACAATTGCTATCGCTTCTCTAATGTGGTTTTTAGGCGTGTATCCGAAACACATTCACCTTCAGGAACCACATAAACGTAAGCAGGCTTCGGCTAAGTTAAATTATCTAAGCTCCTGGTTATTTTCTCTTTTGCTGTCGTTGGCAATAAATATCCTGATATCTGCAAAGCTTTTAAAATCTGCCAGTCAAGCCCGAATTCTGATGGCTTCAATATCTCAGTCTGAACCCAACATGATGGCACCTGATTAATATCACGAATAGGCTCTCTTGCTCCCCACGAGAGGGTCTCTGTGTCCAGGATCACGTATTTAGGCAAATTGACCTGTCGGTTGGCGCCTTTGTTGTCATTCTCTTGCAGCAGGATATAGTACATGTGGGCGTTGTGTACACATTACCGTAACCGTTCACACCCCCTGCATAACGGGAGTGGGTAGAGAGGCCAAGGGGCGTCCGGCGCGGCGATCGGCGATGGCGGCGCGGCGATCGGGCGACGGGGAATGGCCCCTCTGTCGGCAGGTCGTCATGACGCTGGCCAGTA
>Ga0209607_1000595_pt1 | contig 31936 bp, 15 predicted proteins | sample AD_UKC117_MetaG_FD_184413 | JGI IMG/M metagenome (GOLD analysis project Ga0209607, IMG submission 184413) | Active sludge microbial communities of municipal wastewater-treating anaerobic digesters from Hong Kong - AD_UKC117_MetaG (SPAdes)... | ecosystem: Engineered > Bioreactor > Anaerobic >... | reverse complement strand
CAAAGGTTTGTGCTATGCCCTGGATAAACCATTGATTGCAGTGGATACACTGGAAGCGATGGCGTATGGCATGGCCCGCATGGCTGATGAAAACACTTCATTGCCTTTGTTATATGCACCGATGATTGACGCCAGACGGATGGAAGTGTATACGGCCCTTTTCGATGCACAAGGGAAAAAAGTCAGGGATGTACAGGCCGAAATCATTGATGCCGGCAGCTTTGCCGCCTTCAGGGAACAGCATATCATCTGTCTTGCCGGCGATGGTGCCGGAAAGTGCAGCCAGGTGCTGGTGCATCCGAACGTGTATTACCTGCAAAAATTCAGTGTTTCATCGAAATATCTGGTTCCTTTGGCCTTTGATAGGTTCCGCAATGGCTTGTTCGAAGATACGGCCTATTTTGAACCGTACTACCTGAAAGATTTTGTGGCCGGTGTGCCTAAGGTGAAAGGATTGAGGGAGGAGTAGATAATACCATGACGGTTATACCGACGTAATCGCAGACTAAGCCGGATGTTTTAATGATATATTCGCAGATAAATCAATCGGTGCCAAAACAAAAACTCCTGCCTTTCGGACAGGAGTTGTTTTTTTTCCGGTATGTTAAATCTGGTCTACAGATTATTCAGCATCCTTGATGGGGAGAACGGAAACGTAGGATTTGTCGTTTTTCCTGCGGCGGAATTCAACGACACCATCTACGAGGGCAAACAGCGTGTGGTCCTTGCCCATGCCTACATTCAGGCCGGGGTTGTGAACCGTGCCACGCTGGCGGATAATGATGTTGCCGGCTTGTGCAGCCTGTCCACCATAAATCTTAACGCCGAGGCGTTTGCTGTGTGATTCCCTACCGTTCTGCGAACTACCGGCACCTTTTTTATGAGCCATATCTTTTCGTTTTTAGCGGTTATACAATGGTTTTGATACAGCCTTCTCAGGCGGTGATGGCATCGATCTGCAGCCGGGTAAGGTACTGCCTGTGGCCGTTTGACTTCTGATAACCTTTTCTCCTCTTCTTTTTGAAGACGATCACCTTATCGCCACGTAAATGCGACAGGATTTTAGCCGTAACGACAGCGCCGGTAACCGTCGGCTGTCCGATGGTAACAGCTCCGTCGTTGTCAACCAACATTACGTTGTTCAGTTCAACGGTCGAGCCTTCTTCACCCTCAAGACGATGCACGAAGATCACCTGGTCTTTTACCACTTTGTGTTGCTGGCCGGCGATTTCTACGATTGCGTACATTGTGAATTGTTTAATAGGTTAAGGTTCCCCTGATTATCGGGGGTGCAAAAATAGGAATAATTTTCTAATTCCAAATGATTTAATGCTAAAATTTTATAACACCCGCAATAAACCGTACAATACGGTTGTTGGTCAGGCTGCTGGTATTTACCAGCAAAACGCCTGTAATCACGAGCATTACCCAAAAAAGGAATCCCGGACGGAATTTTTCGCCATCGGCTATCCCCCATATCAGTGCTATGACGGGAATAAAATAAGTGACCGAAGAGGCAAACACCGCGCTGCTCATCTGTATCAACCTGTTAAACAGCATCAGGGCCAGGCCGGTGCCGGCAATGGCCAGTATGGCAATATAACCCAGTCCTTTCCATGTATCCGGGTTGCTTTCCACTCCTGATGAAAAAGGGGTGAACCCAAAAAGATAGATTGCCGCCATGGGGCCGACGGTGAAAAAAGATAAAGCCGTGATGGCCACCGGATCAACTCCCTGAAGAAAAGCCTTCACTATATTTACATTGACTGCATAACAGATTGCAGCAATGATAACCAGGATGGCAAAACCCATATTGACAGTGAAATTGCCGGTGCCACTTACGCTAACCAGTCCGATCGCTCCGGCCAGCCCGATAATTACCCCTGTAACGTTGAACCATTTCGGTCTGTTTTTAAAGAAAACAATACTTACAATCAACGTAAACAGCGGCGTAAGCGAGTTGAGAATTCCTGCCAGCGAACTGTCAATCCCCCGCTGGGCTGCCGCGAACAGAAAAGCAGGGATCAGACTGCCAACCAATCCTACTGCCAGTAAGACTCTCCACTGGTTCAGCGCGATGCTTTTAAGTCTTTTTGCTGCGAATGGTACCAGGAACAGCCAGGTGATTACCACCCTCAGTGCACCTACTTCTCCCGGGCTGAAACTCTCAAGTCCACGCTTGATCAGGATGAAGGAACTTCCCCAGACAAGGGCAAGTATTATTAGTATTAACCAGGGAAGCCAGGGTTTTCTCTCGGGCATAAATATTTTGTCAGTGATTGCAGGTTGTATAAATTCTATTCATCAGGCTTGCGGTAAAACAGAAGGTTGCAAAATTAGTTGTTTATATCGGAGGAATTCTCCATCCAATGTAAATATCATCTGTAAATTTCTGAGTTTATAATAATCATAAGATCAAAAGAGTAAATGCCAGGGCAGTCTGCTCATTAGCCCGGGGAAACGGAAGGGGTGAAATCAGGATTTATTTGAATCATATTCCGGCATATATAATGGATAAAGGATTGTCTTTTCTCAGGCATCTGACCGTTTATTCAAGCATATTATGGTCATGACAAAGAGCAAAGCAAAGTTTGTTAAATTTGCTTTCCGGTCGGTTATAATGCTGAACCTTTTTAAGAGCCGGGCTATTTAATTATCACGGGGACAAGTTCAACACAAAACGGGGAATATGTATAAAACCAGGAAAATAAGGGAAGAGGAAAAGGCTTTGATTCTCTTTTTGCTCTCGGAGTGCGGTTTTAATGATCAGATTTATCCCGTTGCCGGGGAAGTTTATGAGTATGAAGGCGGGATTATGGGCAGCATTAACCTGGCCGGGAGCGATCCCGATCAGTATGCCGGCGACCTTATTCAGGTAGAGTATACCGATTCGGATCAGGTTGAAGTAATTATCACCCTTACCCGTGATAGAAACAATCGTTTACTGGATCTAGACTTCTGGAAAGCGGACTTTTCAAAACTGATCCGTTATCCTGCACCCGGACAGGTGATCATTCTGAGAAAATTTCAGTAAAGCGGAAGCTTTTGCCCTGTTATTCTTCAGTCAACTTTGAATCTAACTTAAAGTAATAATACCTGATTATGGACATTTTTTTAGCCGGCCGGTTCGTAAAAACCACTAAAACGCTCAGGGTAATAAATCCTTATAACGGAAGCCTTATAGATACAACCTATCTTGCCGGTGAAAAGGAGCTGGAAGATGCAATCGTTGCTGCCCGTTCAGCTCTGATGCCCATGCGAGAACTGCCTTCATGGAAACGTTATGAAGTACTGATGCACATCCGCAACCGGCTGACTGAGCGACGTGAAGAATTTGCAGGCATGATCTGCGCTGAATCAGGCAAGCCCCTGCGTTATGCCCTGGGCGAGACGGATCGTTCCATACAGACTTTTACGGTCGCCGCTGAAGAAGCAAAACGGTTGCCCGGCGAATACCTCAGCCTGGACTGGACAAAACCGGGAGATTCAAAGGAAGGCATTGTCAGGTATTTTCCGGTTGGGATTATCGCCGGCATAGCACCCTTCAATTTTCCATTAAACCTGGCCGTGCATAAGCTGGCACCGGCTATTGCTGCCGGTTGTCCGATTATACTTAAACCTTCTTCTACCACGCCGCTCAGTACATTGCTGTTGGCGAAGATTCTCAGCGAGGCCGGTCTTCCGGAAGGTGCGGTTTCAATTCTTCCCATGGACCGCGGTACAGGAAACAGGTTGGTTACCGATCCGCGTATTGCGCTGCTGTCATTTACCGGTTCAATAGAAGTGGGATGGAAAATGAAGGCGGAGGCCGGAAAGAAAAAGGTAGTACTTGAGCTTGGAGGTAATGCCGGCGTGATAGTGAGCAAAAGCGCCGCTTTGAAGCCGGCCCTCGAAAAATGCCTGAGTGGTGCTTTTTCATATGCTGGACAGGTTTGCATCCATACCCAGCGCATTTTTGTGCATAAGGAACTGTTTTACGAATTCAGCTACCGTTTTGCCTCGTTGGTAAACCAGATCAGGTCGGGTGATCCGGCTTTGCCTGAAACAGAGTTCAGCAGTATGATTGACGAGGGCAATGCCATACGGGTGGAGCAATGGGTAAACGAAGCCCTGGCCGGAGGCGCCCGCCTTGTGTGCGGAGGTCGCCGGCAGGGAAGCTTGTTTTCGCCTACCGTCTTAACCAATACACACGATGATATGAGGGTATGCAGCCATGAAGTATTCGGCCCGGTGGTTACCCTTGAGCCTTTCGATAGCTTTTCCGAAGCGGTTGAACGTATCAATAATACCCGTTTCGGTCTTCAGGCCGGTGTTTTTACCAATGACCTCAGTGAAATGGATGAAGCCTTCGCAAATCTGGAAGTCGGCGGAGTCATCATCAACGATGTGCCGACATTCCGCGTTGATCACATGCCTTACGGCGGCATCAAGGATTCAGGGCTTGGCCGTGAAGGGGTAAAATATGCCATGATGGATATGCTGGAGCCCAGAATACTGGTGAAGGGGAGACGATAATGAACAAATCACGGGAATAAGGCCTTAAGAACCTTACCAGGCAGAACTGTTACCGGCTGATCAGGGGCCCCCGTCACCGGATAGTATTCCTAATCATATTCTCCTGTTCTGAAAAGCAGCCGTCATGCCGGCGGGGAGTCCTTCACGGATCAATGACCGTGAATAACTATTGCAATACAAGCTTTATAGATTCCGCTTTCTCACCGGTAGTCAGTTTCAGTATATAAACACCGGGCGCAAGCACAGGTTTCCATGTTAATGTATGTATCCCGGGATTCATGATTGCATCGGTCAGGGTTATCTTTTTCCGGCCGCTCAGGTCAAATACATCTATAACTGTTTTGGTGGCAGATTCAAGAGAAAATGATATTCGGGTTTCAGTGTCGAACGGGTTTGGTGAAGCCGAGAGATGTGGTTTGTTACTCTCCAGGCGGCCGGTATTTACCCCGGTCCTGACTTTTATTTCAACAGGAATAACCAGCTCGTTCAGGAAATAGTCCTGAATGGTGATGGAAGAATAATAGTTATCATCCGCCAGTCCGTTGGGATTGATGGTCAGTGTGATGGATTCGGGTTGACTTCCACGCAGAATGCCTTCTGTGGTGCCGATGGAAAGCCAGTGAGTTGAGGCCGGGGTAGAGATTGTAAAAGAGTCGGTTTCACAACCGGTTGCTGAAAGCATGATATCAATATCTGTAATTGTTTCCGGGGCGGTTAACAGTGAGATAAAAGCCGGATCGGCAGATATTGCAGGTGGATCCAGCACCATTTGCAGCGCACTCAGCAGGTTTAGCCGCCCCCCGCTCACGGTACTGCCAACGAGTGAAGGTATGGTATCAACAGAAGCAATCAGGTATCTTTTGAATTTTGAGGAAATCAGCACCGGGTCGCTTTTGTATTCCTCGATTGTGGCCGCATCGGCAGCAGCATACATCAGTGCGATGGCTCCGGAAACATGAGGCGACGACATGGATGTGCCTGATTTGTACCCGTAACTGTCACCATTCCGGGTAGAATATATATTGGTTCCCGGGGCTGCCAGGTCGATGCTGTTGGCGCCCCATGCGGCCTGTGAGTTCAGGTCATCGGTATTGGTACTGTTCGTCACTGCAACAATGGATTCGTTCGTCATGGCTGTGGGAATATCCCCGTTGATGTCAACATCCCAGCCGCGGTTGGCGGTAGAGGCCACATTAAGAATACCGGCAGAACCCAGGGAGTCATAAATCGCCCCCCAGAGCGGATAATTGGCCGGATTGCCCCCATCTATGCCAAATGAAGAATTGGTAACCACCACAAAAGCACCTGCAGTACCGTTGGTTTCATCATAAATCTTCCGCATGGTGAATATATAATCATACGAAGCTACGGCAACCGCTTCGTTTGAGCCGGAACCTGAAACGGGCATCAAATAGGTGTTGAACGCTACCCCGGTTACCCCGAGGCTGTTATTCCCTTTGGCGGCGGATATCCCGGCTACATGCGTACCATGATCGCTTTGCGACACATTGCCATTGTTGCCATAGGCATTCCAGCCGTTATAATCGTCGATATATCCGTTTCCGTCATCATCGATGCCATTGTAGGGGATTTCAAGCCTGTTTTTCCACAAACGCAGATCGCTGTGGCCAAGGTCAACACCGCCATCAACCATAGCGATTACAATGGTATCTCCTGGCAGGGTTAATCCACTGGTGGTTAGTTCCCATGCATAGCTTGCCCTGATGTCGGCCCCGGGCGTACCGCTCATCTGACCGGTATTTTTCAAAGCCCACATTGCCGAAAATGACGGGTCGTTCGGGATCAACTCACGCTCGGAAACCTTGTGGTTGAATTGAGCAATGTTTACCGACGGATGCTTGCGGATATCGTCAAGCAGCTTGCCGGCATCAGCAAACGTCTCGTCAAAACCAAGCAGCCAGATATTCATTCTGCGTGAAAGCTGCTTTTCGATGGTTATTCCTGCCGGGCTGAAAGTATTCATTAATCCGGAGAGCAGTTGATGATCACTCCCCTGCTTCAGCTGTATCAGCAGCTGTCCCGGTTCGCGTTCCGCTTCAGTGGTTTGCGCATTGGCGTTGCATCCAATGGCCAGAAAAATCAAAATGGTATAGAGGAATTTCATGAGCGTATAATCTGCTGGATTAATTCATTAACAAGTTACCGTCTGCAATGTTTTAAGTTCTGTGGGCTGGCTTCGGGAACAGGCTGATAACCGGATATTCCGGTGATTTTCTGTCGTGTTCTTTCTGCATTTCTGTGATCAGACATTCCCGGTCCGGGGAATGTACGGATGTTTATTTTTTTCCGTACTTGTCTTCATACATCCAGGCAGCATCCCTGCTGATCTGTTCATCTTCACTGATGCCGTTTTCTTTTGCTTTCCGCTTGATTTCCTCCATCCAGTCAGGGGTTCCGCGTATTCCCATTTCAAGGAGCCTTATCAGGTCGCGTTTGTCTGAATACTTCTCCGGAGCGCTGAGATGGTCTTTATAAAAAAGATAGTTTGCTTCTTTGTAAATCCTTTTCTCCAGGCTCATATTCAATGCAAGGCTTTCTTCATACATCCGTTTGAAACCATCCCCGTAAGTTCTGATCTGGTTACTGAATACCTCCACGGGATCCCGGTAACCGGGATAAAACAGGTCGTAAAGCTGTTCATCAAAATTCCAGGCAAAGGCATGATGAAATCTTTCGGTAATCATTATCAGAATGAAATCGCGCTGCAAAATTTCATCTCTGAAATTCCGGTCGGCAGCCACCCCATCCTGCACATAATCGCACCGGGTAATGCTTTTGTTATAGTACCAGAAATCGCAATTACTGAAGGCATTGGGTGTAATCTGGTCATTCAGCCAGTTGAAATAGAAACTGTCTCCGACAATCAGGGCATTGGGTTTGGTTTCGCCGCCGGCACCGGCAAATTCCAGTACGGGATAGACCAGTCCGGGCTGTGGAATCCTGAACAGGAGGTTCATGGCCAGGCCGATGTCATAATCGGGGTGGCGTATGGTGTCCAGCTCAACAGTTTTCCGGATAATAAGTTCAGGGACCGGTTTTCCGCTGATTTTTCGCAGGTATTTCAATGTAGTATCAGCGGCCAGCGCTGCACCGTAATAACTCCAGTGAGTACCGCATTTCGGAAATAACGGATTGACTGTTTTTTCTTTGATGTCGATGAAATACCTGTTAAGATCCAGCACGTTAACCCCGGATGCTTCTAGTCGCGTCAGCAGCATGCTGTAGTTTGATGTTTTCTCAGGCAGATTTCTGTATTTACGGGGCCATAGGTCGGTATGAAAACTTCCTTTCCCCGGCTCAAAGATTACAACCAGGGTTTTACCCAGCCTGGCAAGGGTATCCTGAACGGCCCTGAGCTGCCGCGCTTTTTTTATCCAAACACTGTCGCCAACATAATAGAGGCCGGTTACTTCCCTAAGGTAATCTTCCTCGAAAAGTTCGTTATTCCGGCCTATGATCACTCCTTCGGCATTGGCCTGACGGAAAAACAGGAAATCCGCCTGGTTATTAAGTCTTACAAGATCGCTTCTGAAACCGATATGATGTTCAAGGCGTGCATTAAACGTTTCCTGAAAAGAGCCGTTCAGCCAGCCGGCGCGTGAAAAATCATTGAATGACGGTTTCCCGGCATCCATAAAGGCGCCTGAAAGCGGTTTTTCGGGAAACAGCCCGAATCTTGCCTGAATTGCCGGTGCTGTAATAAGCAGCATCAGCAGGAAAAACATAAAGCTTTTCAGGCTGTAGCCGTCAGATTTTTTGGTTTTACTCATCTGATGAATAATATCAGGCAAATTTAATGGTTTCTCCGGTTGTCAATCCTGAAATCATCTATTGACCTGTTCTGATCAGTTTTTTTACCAGTGTTCCCTTATTGGTTTTAAGCACGATCAGGTAACTGCCGGGCCCGGAGCCGTCAAATGCAGGTTCTAACTGGTATGTGCCTGGATTTAAAGGAAATGTGTAATCATTGTGGTAAAAGATTCTTCCCTGCAAATCGGTAATCACCACCGTAACCGGACTGGTTTCCGTCAGAGTCCAGGTTATTTTCAGGTCGCGCTGCGCGGGGTTGGGGTAAACCGAGAATGCTGAAACGGGAATGACCTGACCCGGAATTCCTGTTGGTACCGCATAAACGGGCAGCATAATGTAGTCAATCCTGGCGCAGTCTTCGCCGTTGGAGACACTGTAATCTTTGGTATATCGCCACGAAAACACCTGCTCACCTGCAGGTACGTACTTTCCCGCGTAAGTCCAGTCCCAGTTCCCGGCCCACTTGCCGAGTTCTTCCGAATCGCTGAAAAACCTCAGAAAATCATAATTGGCTTCTGAGGAAACCTTAAACCAAAAAGAAACGGAATCGGCAAAGGCAACGTTCCAGTTTAACCACAGGCTGGAGGTCTGGTTATCGGTAATCGGGCCTGAACGGGCGTTGTGGTTTCCTTCATAGGCATTGCCATCTTCAATAAACCAGTTGGCACTTCCGCCGGTTTCCCAGTCGAAACTTTCAAAATTCCCGCTCTCAAAATCCTCGGCAATAAATCCGGTAAGCAGGGGAATGGTCTGAAGGAAGTCAAACTGATGGTAACCAGTTACATTCAGGTTTACCTGTACCACATAGTTCAGGGGTGTGGCAGCATCCAGTGCAGCCATAAAAGTTGTCTGCCACTCCTCCTGTGGTTGCAGGGTGTCTTTGGTCTGGGTTGTTCCGCTGATGATAATGTAGGGGTCCCAGGAAGAAAGGCTGGCTGAGGCATTCAAAAGTTTTGCGCCCCCCGTGTTGAAAAGGTTGATCCTGAGCAGGGCATTTTCACCGGGTTCAAGAATTCCGTTGTTCCCGTCAAAAACTTCAAGCCCGCTGATACTGATAACCGGCCGGAATGCCTGAACCCTTACCGTGCGCGACCAGCTGCCTTCAGCCGAGGAGGCACTGATGATCATGGATGCCTGGTGGGCATCGGGTACCTGGTTATTGGCGATGAATGTAAAGGCATTATCAATGAGGTAGGTCTGGCCGGGTTGAAGCCCTGGAATGACGGATGTTCCTGCAGTAATGCTCAGGTAAGGATCAATGGAGGCAAGGTTAAATGTAAGCGGCCCGGTAGCATAGCTGTTCAGGTTTGTTACTTCAAGTGTCATCAGGCAGGTCTCCCCGAATTCTATGATGTCATCGTCACCCCCGGTTACCGAGTATTCCATCTGCAGACCTTCCGTATTCAGCATAAAGGTTTTGAAAGTCCGGATATTATTTTTATCCGTAGCGCAGATTTTTATCGGTTGATCATCATAAAGCCGGTTGGTGGATCCTGAGAGGACTCCGGTTTCGCTGAGCTGTAGGCCCTGATGTAAACGCATTGGGTTAAATCTGATAAACTGGTCTGTAACTGGAATGAAATCCGGACTGCTGGAAAGAATTACATAGTTTTCGCCGTCTCCGGCCGATATACCGGCAAAACGGTTTGTAAATGAAGGAATCAGGCACTCTCCGTAATTGAATTCTATGGTGCCGTCGGGATAAAGCCGGGCAGTGGCATTCAGCAACCCTCCCGAAACCTGATAAACCGATAGTTTCCATCGGAATGTGACATAATCTTCTGTTACCTCATACCATATCCCGTCACCTTGTCCGGGGTCAATAATAAACGGATGCGACATGCAGGGCGCGATCATGGCTGTCTGCAAGAAATAGGTTCTTCCTTCGATATAAAAGGGCCAGGGCAACAGGGAGTTATCGAACATAAGGTACCCGTCGGTAGTCACATAAACTTTTGTGATTTCATTCCCAAAGAAAGGGAATGTAAAGGGCAGGTTAACTTCGGCTTTCCCGCTGCTGTTGTTGTTGGGGGTAAGTTTTGTCTGCGTGATTACGGGCATTACAGCGGTAGAGTCGGTGCGTGTATAATCTTCGGCAATGTGCCAGCGGTATGGCGGAGTGCCACCATCGGCCGTAAGCTGGGTGGTATAGCTGCTGTAGATTTGCAGTGGTGGAAGATCCATGGTTGTAATCAATACAGGGTCATAATTTATGGAAGCATTTACACTCACCATGGTAAGGCCATTGTCAACCAGCGGGATTTCATTTACCGGGCAGTTAATCTGGTTTACACCTGAAGTATAGTCAATCAGTGAAAAACTGATCAGGGAACCGCCTGATCCGCTTAAAGGGTCATTCTCGCGGATCATCAGAAAGTATTTTGCTTCCGCGCCGGGTTCCACATAGGCGAGCAAAGGATTCAGATCGAGGCCAAATTCGATGGTTTCGGGTAACCCGCTGCCCTGCATTGGATTACATCCCCCCTGGAAGTCGAAGATCGGGAAATGCAGGATATGATCGGGTTGAGAAGCCTGTGGATCGGATGATACCCCGATGGTGACCTGAAGGCTGTTACGGCAACTGTGCGACATGTTGACTTTGGCGGTTAACTGCGGGAGGTGGTTGTCCCTAACATCCGTCACCACAACGGTGTTGTTCCAGATTCCGCCCTGGGTAAAGAGGTCGGCGACTGATTTGTACATCATATAGGAAAATCCCTGATCGCCCCATCCGCTGATGGATCCGTAAGTGTTGGCCATTTTGAACCCACCGATCTCCCAGTCACGGATATCCACAATTCCGTCACCGGTGATGTCTATATGGTTGGTATATTGTCCGTCTTCATTGTAATCCCAACGGATGGAATCATTGTAACCGCATATCGTCATCGAATGGTTTGCCGAGCTGCCCCATGCTGTGATTACATGTTTGCCGGCTTCCGGAGTTCCGGCCGGGAGGGTAGCAGGCGGATTGGAGTATTGGGCGTAAAAACACCCAACGCCTCCGGCCGAGGATCCGTTACCGTGGTCATATATCCAGTTTTTCAGGGTTTGTAAGCCATCAGGCGTGTTGACTTTTATGGAATAAACCTCCGTTACACGGTTATGCATGGCATTGTAATACTCGTTGTATCCGCTCATCCAGCGCGAAGGGCCTCCAAGAGCCATTCCGCCATAATCTGCAACGGTTGGATTTCCTGCCTTCTTAAGGATTTCATAGGTCTCATAAAAACTTATCCCTGCATTGGTCCCGCCGTTGATAAAGTTATAGGCAAAGTGCGTTGCATATTGATTTTGCGGCAGGTTGGCCGGCACCTGGCGCAGATAATCAATTTCGTAGGTGAATGCCAAGCCAATACTGCTCGCCTGGCCGCATTCCAATCCAACCTGGGCAACCAGCGGCCTGAACCAGGGAAGTTGCGAATTGTCAACCGCTGCCGGAATGAGCCGGCGGACTGTTGATTCGGACAACCTTAACTCAGGGAGTTGGGAAAGCATGAGAGAGTCGTAACTGCTCATCGGCATCAGCTCAGGATAGGCATCATTGTCAGCCGGTTTGTACTGTCCGAAAGCCTGCCCTGAAAAAGTCAGTGACATTGCGGTCAGGATAAAAAGAAGGGAATTCCTCATAGTTGTTCTTGGCTTATAAGGATGTGAAATTAAGAAAAATGAAGTAATTATTTACAGTCATGCTTATTCTTGTTTAAAGAAAGTAAGGGCCTGCCAATGTTGGCAGGCCCTGGAAGTTACCCCTAAGTATCCGGCAGTAAATATGCAGATTCACTGTCCTACATTGTTTTAATAAACTTCCCGTTTTTTATGGTTTCTCCGTTTTCTACCCTGACCATATAAACACCACTGGTTAACAAGCCGAGATTAAGATCATTTTGAAATGACGCCATCTCTTCCTTTTGCATCACCAGCTGACCGGCCAGGTTGAATACTTTGATACTGACTTTCTCATTATTGAATTCTGTGAGGTTAAGTGAAATGAATTCACCGGCAGGGTTGGGATACAGGTGCAGCTGTGCGTTGATTTCCGGCCTTTTTGAATCGATCAGGGTAACCGTGAAACTGATCTCATCGCTGCATCCCGATTCATTTTGCGCTGTAATGGTCAGTTCATTGGGGCCAGGCTGCAGTTCATCCGAGTTGATGATAATGGTATTCCCCCGGGCGCCCGTCGGTAATAATTTATAGCCGGCATTGCTGTTGGCTGGCATAGCGATCTCAAGCGATTCGCCTGAATAGAGGATGGTATCCCCTACAACAGGCATTTCAGGTCTTTTATTCAGCGTTAACCTGACCTCTTCCGTTACCGGGGTACAGAAGTTATTTGTAAATACCCGGAGTGACAGTAGCACCTCTCCCGATGCAATATCGGATTCGGAGGGGTGGTAAGTTGCATCGGGAGTTGTTGGATCAGAGAAATACCCTGTTCCGCGGCTTTCCCATAAAATTCTGGCATAGCCGGTAACTTGTGCACTTAACCCGATTTCCTGTTCCGGACAGGTAGTAACATCTCCGGCGAAGATAACCGGCGCTTCATTCTCCGGAAGGTAAATATTATCGATCCATGCAGCATCCGTTCCGGCCGATCCGGTTTCGTTTTTCGTATAGATCCATTCAATCAGGTGTTCACCCGGATCAATGGGAAACAACTCTTCCGACCATTCGTGATTACCGCTCCATTCTGCGATAAGTTCACCGTCGATTTGCAACTGAAGCTTATCGGCACCGGCCTCAGAAGATACCCTGATATTGAATCCCAGAAAATCGCAGGTGCTGGTATTGCAGGTATAGGCAAGGGTGCTGCTTTCATTGTCGGTGATCAGGCCTGATCTTAATGAATACCTTCCTTCAAAGGAAGTATTGCCATCGATAAACCACGCTTTTTCGCTGGTATTCTGCCAGTTGCTGCGGGGGAAGCCCTGGTTTTCAAAATCCTCGTCCGGAGGTGCGATGGTAGTGAAAGTAAAGGTGCTGCTTTCGGAAGACCCGTTAAGGTTGTGTGAAATAACCTTCCAGGTATAGGTCGTGTTATAATGCAGGGGAGAGGGAAGAACCAGGCTCTTTTCAAATGTGATCATGGCCGTATTGTTCCAGACAGGGTCTGAGCCTTCTGCCAGAAACACTTCATAAAATTCAGGCTGCATTCCACCGGCTGTTTCCCATGAGAGCTTTGTGTAAGCTGAGTTCTTTCGTGAATGGCTGATGGGGTCAGGATTTATGGCAACCGCGGGTAGATCGCTTACTTCAATTTCCGCGATATAGGGTTTATGGTTGTATGCCGTCACTGTAAGGGTCAGTGATGCAGTTTCCGGTAATTGCGGCAGACTGATGATTGCAAACCCTTCTTCGGCCCTGGCTGCACCAAGCAGTTTTCCCTCCTGCGTGATGCAGGCCAGGGCTTCAGAATCCGGCAATTTAACCACAAACTCCCGCGCATCACGGCCGGTAACCGGCGCGTGATGTGCACGAATCTCCTCCGGAACGGCAGTACGGACCACCACCGAAGGGTCACCAAAAACAGTCCAGGTATCGGTTACACGATACCCCCCCAGTCCGTATTTATCATTCATTTTCATGCAACCACTCATCGAAATGCCTCCAAATGTGCGGGTGGTTACAGTATTTTTCTTTCGTGCCAGGATCAGTGCGATCTCATCCTGCGCCTCCATGGGCGGATACCAGCTCTGTCTGCTGGTCGACATCATCACGGCAATTGCACCGGTAGGCTGGCCGTTTTTTTCAGCCCTGAGGAAGGATTCGGCAAGGCAGGTGGTGGAAACAAAATCACCGCTGCTGCAGCCTGCCGACCAGATGAATGGATGGGTCTCTGTATTTCCCAGGCCTGAAGCCTCCGTGGTTGAGAATCCCGAACTGGTCCACGACCTGGAAGTGCCGTGCCCGATGTACATCACGGCTCCCTGGCCTTGCTGCAGCGCTTCGGTTACCCCGGATGCCAATGGGTTGCCTTCAGCGTCATTTTCTCCCTGGCTGCCGTCGTACAATTCATCAAACCGGCTGTAGTTGTAATCCAGCAGTTGTTTGCCAACATTCCGGATATGCTGAAAATCTGATTCCCCGTCATCTCCGGGACCCAGTTCGCTGGCTATGCCGAGAAAACTGCTGTAGGCAGCATTTCCCCTGCCCTCTTTTTCATAAGCGATGCTGCGGTCGATCATGATGCTGAGCTGTGCCTGGTTTTCAGCCGGGAAACGACCGGTAAGTATTTCCGGATAGTGATCATCTCCGGCGATGTAGCCATACATATTGTCGCTGGCTCCCGTTTCGGCCTGAAGCGTGGGAACCTGCTGCGCATCTCCTGCCAGTAACAGGTAGGTCAGTCCTTTTGAATAATAATAATCAGCAACAAATTGTCTGAGGTTCTCCGCGTTGCTGAAAGCCGCGACATCAACCGTTTCACATGAAATTCCTGTCTGGGCTTTCCATGCGGTAAAAGGTTTCAAAGATTCAACATAGGATGCCGGAGCAATAATCAGCATATTGCCCGCTTCTTCAACCGGGTTGTAGCGGCTGTTGTCGGTTCCGTTGATAAAGTGACCGGCAATGGCTGTGCGCATTCCGCTCAGCGAATTATATTGCGGGCTGTATCTGGTCAGTTCGTTAATGCCGCGCTCATTCGTAAACGAAAGTTCAAATTCAATATAATGATAGACCCTTAATGTGTTGGTTACAGGATTATATTGCAGGGGATATACCTGCACAGCCACTCCGCGGGTATCGCACCAGATATAGGGGCGTCCGGCTGAAGCCAGCAGGCCGGGGTAAAAATTATCTGTATGGTAAATGGATGCATTTGCCCTGCTGTTGCGCCTGTTCTCTTTTTTTGCAATGCCGGGATCACCTTTCACAGGATGAATGTTATAGTCCTTGTATTCGGTAAATTCACTGCGCACAATATGCAGGACTGGATTCCCCCGGTCGGGTAGTTGCAGGCTGATGGTCAGGTGCTGCAGATCGGGTTTGCCTGCTTCCGTTTCTATGACACCATCGGGAAGCATTAACTTTCCGCTGAATTGTTCCGGAGTGCACTCTCCCGTTCTGTAGAATCCGGGAAGACTTACCTGAATCCTGCTTCCGCCGGATGTGGCGGTATTAACGCCAAACAATGAAGATTCAGGTTTGCCTGAATTGACGGAGATCCATTCCTGTGATAATGCATGGAATGAGAGCAGCAGCATACTCAACAACAGGGTAAGGCTTTTCTTCATGGTGCGTGTGTTTGTTTTTGCATCTGTAACCGGTGCACACCACCATAGGCAAGGCCTGTTCCATATCACGAAATCAATTTTGTTAGTGTAATTATCCTATGCAGGCAAATATCACAAAGTGCAGATAAACAATAATATAGAATAATAAAATGTAATACATAGTGTTATAATAAATTTTGAATTTTCCGGATTGTATCAATTCAGCACCGGAAAACCACACACAAAACCGCACAATTGTGCGATTTTTCTTAGCGAAAACAGCCTGGAGGAGAGCATTGGTTGAAGCTGCGCTGAAAATACCGGTATAATTAAGAATGCAATCCTGATGGCAGGCAATCAGGCGGGAATTATGATGAATGATCCTTTAATCCGCATCAAGCATTTGACAAAGCTTGAGCGATTAACCGTTTGTAATCGGCACAATCAGCATTGCGCAGCACAAATGCTGAATCGGGATTACACTCATAGAATCAGTAGTTCAGCCATTCCGGGCTTATTAATGATTAATCCGGGTTTAATCCTGTTCTTTCATAATCCGGATATTGAATTTCTTCATTCTCCTGATTAGCGAGTCTCTGGATATGCCGAGCATTTTTGCTGCGAGCACCTGGTTGTATCCGCATTCATTAAGGGCCTGAAGAATCAGGTTTTGTTCCTGCTCGTCGAGGTTAAGTACCACACTTCTGGCGGATTTCCCGTTTTTGGAACCGGATAACTGAAAGTCCACAGGGCTGAGCGTCTGCGTATTGCAGAAGATCATGGCACGTTCTATCATATTGCGTAGTTCGCGGACGTTGCCGGGGAAATCATATTCTTTCAGCGATTCTACCAGCTGTGCATTGATTTTCGGGAGCGGTTTGTTAAGTTTGGCCGAAAAATAGTTGACGAAATACCGGAGCAGCGGTTCAATGTCTTCGGGTCTTTCGCGTAAGGGCGGGATATTGATGGTAAGGGTATTGAGGCGGTGAAACAGATCGAGCCTGAATTGACGGCTTTCGATCAGGTTTTCGACATTGTGGTTGGTGGCCGCGATAATCCTGAAATCAACCTGTATCTCTTCGTTTCCGCCGACCCTTTTGATCTTTTTTTCTTCGATGGCACGCAGCAGCTTGGCCTGAAGGGCAAAAGGCATATCGGCGATCTCATCCAGAAACAATGTACCTCCGTTGGCCACTTCAAAATAACCTTTCTTATCATTAATGGCGCCCGTAAAGGACCCCTTGACATGACCAAAAAATTCGCTTTCAAGCAGAGAATCGGTTACCGCACTGCTGTTGACTGCGCAGAATGGCTGGTTGTGTTGCTCGCTGGCATAATGAATGATACGGGCCACTATCTCTTTTCCGGTTCCGCTTTCACCCGTAATCAGTACATTGGTATTCGGGTATTTTGCCGCGGTGCTCGCAAGTTCCAGCACTTGTCTTATCGGCCGGCTTTCGCCGATAAAAGTCCGGTCAATCATCCGCTCAAGCTCTGAAGAGATCAGCGAGTGCTTATCCTGCATTTCAAGGTAGCGGCGATAAAGTTTCAGGTATTTTTCGGTGCGCTCAATGGAAAGCTGTATGTCAATATGTCTGAATGGTTTACGCAGATAATCGATGGCTCCGTCGCGCATTGCCTGAATAACCGTATCCATATCGCCATGGCCGGATATCATAATCACTTCCATGGACGGATATAGCTTTTTTACCTGCTGCAGGATATCGAGACCGCTCATTCCGGGTAGCTTTATGTCCAGTATCATCAGATCATAGGGTCTCCTCCTGAGACTTTCGAATCCTTCGCCCGGGGTATTGGCGGTATAAACTTCAAAATCGCGCAACTGGAGGAACTCTTTCAGTTCTTCAGCAAAATCGGTTTCATCATCCAGTATAAGTACCCTTAGTTTCATTGTGCTCATAATCGTTAAATTATCCAATCATGATTTATTTATTACCTTATCTGATATTGCAGGTAGTTTCAGTGTGACTGTTGTGCCTGTTCCGGGGGCACTGCTGAAAATTATTTCACCCTTGTGTTCTTTCATGATTCCATAGGATATGGCCAATCCCAGGCCGGTGCCCTTACCGGGTTCCTTGGTGGTAAAGAAAGGCGCGGTGATGTGTTCCATATGTTCGGCTTCAATCCCGCTTCCGTTATCCGTAACATGAATGCAGATTTTCTGCCCCTCCCTGCCGGACGCTATTTTTATCCGGGGCAGGTAACCGGCTTCGCCCGATTTTTGCATTTCCTCCATTGCATCACGGGCATTCGACAGCAGGTTTAAAATAACCTGCTCAATCTTGTATGTATTGCCCATGGCCGAAACCTCCTCTTCATCGGCCAGTTCCGTGATAACCTCGAATCCGCGGCTCTTTAGTTGCTCACTGATGAGCGAGAGCGCATTAAGGATGGCTTCATTCGCACTAAATTTTGAATGAATAAAGTCATCGTTGTTTCTTGAAAAGGTGCGGACATGGTCGATGATGGTGCGCATGCGGTGGATGCCCTCGAATATTTTCCTGGATTTTTCCCTGATATATTCTTCACTGGCCTGATGGTTGCTTATGGCATGCATGAGGTTATCAATACCAAAAGAGATGGTATTAAGAGGCTGGTTAATTTCATGGGCGATTCCTGTGGCCATTTCACCTATACCAACCATGCGTTCCGTATGGATAAGGTGTTTCTCCATTTCACGGGCAGTGGTGATATCGGTACAAAAAATCAGGTAATTCTTATCGGGCAGCCTGGAACTTTCCGCTTTGATGATCCGGGAGGTTTTACCGGCTGTAATAAAAAATTCAGCCCTGCTGCCTTCACCGGAGGTCAGGCCTTGAAAATCAGGAAAGTTTCCGGCAAGGGTTTCAGGGGTCAGAATCTTATTGATGTCCTGTTTGAGAAAATTCTCCCGGCTAGTATTGAATATTTTCCGGGCTGCCGGGTTCACTTCAGCAATCAGCCCTTTTTTGTCAGCGACCAGTATTCCTTCGGGTGCGCTTTCGATATAACTCCTGTATTTTGCTTCGCTGGCCTGAAGTGCTTCCCTCGTTCTTGAACGCTCCAGCGCATTTCCTGTTATTGTTCCGAACACCCCGAGGGCGCAGATATCCTGTTTCTCCCACTGAAGCAGGTCAGTACAATCGTTCAGTAAAATTACCCCTGTTAGTATTTCGGCAACGTTGACCGGAATAGCTACACTAACCGCAGATGGTCCGGATGCTGAAATGGCGGCCGGACTGATCCATGGACCTGTAAGTCCGTTCTGACTGACCATTACACGGCATACTTCTTCATTCCCGGTAAGTGCCCGATTGATAATTTCTATTTCGTGCTTACCGGGTGCTATCCGGGGTATTCCGGATCCGGTATTTCCGGTATGGCCTGTAAGATGCTCTTTCCGGTCAAAATAGGTGAATACGGCGGATGCAGCGCCGCAGAGCCTTTCCATATCCAGCAGCATGAAATCAATGGAGCTGTCAGGGTCAAAATTTCCCGAAAAACGCGCAGAAGCAAGTGAAACGGCCCGTTCAAACTGATATTTGAAAATAATGGTCTGTTCAGCTTTCTGATACCTGATCAGGCTTTCATTGAGTGCTTTACTCTGCGCCTGCAATTCACGGTTTTGCTGAAACAGCCTTAGGAATATCCTGACTTTGCTGATCAGGATTTCGTTCTGAAAGGGTTTGGTGAGGTAGTCAACCGCACCCGACTGATACCCCCTGGCAATGCTCTGCTGGTCATACATGATTGCAGAGATAAAAATAATGGGTGTAAGCCGGTTCTTTTCCTGATCTCTGAGTCTTTCAGCAACCTCAAAGCCGTTCATTCCGGGCATAGACACATCCAGTATGATCAGGGCAAAATCCAGGTCAGTGGCCATGTTGAGCGCAGTTTCTCCGCTGGAAGCCTTGTGAATTTCTGCCTGCTCTTTCCTTAAAACGGTCTCCAGCAATATAAGATTGACTTCAACATCGTCAACGATCAGTATTTTAGGCTTATCTGAGAATGCCATTTATTGTCACGAATTTAATCTGGTTATGTCGGCAGTTGCATACACCCGCAAAAGCGCCCCTGTCTTAATCTCATCCTTAGTGAATCATGAGCGGTACAACAATCAGAGGCTGTCCGTTTCTATTCATTAAAGTGATCTGCAGGGGTAATTGTTTGCGTTTATCTGCAATTACTTGATTTATCGCCAACCGGAGTAATTGTAACCCCTGAAATGTCAATAAAAAAGCCTGCTTCAGGGGCAGGCTTTCTTATCAAACATCGGATCAGATTACTTGATAACAAGTTTCTGTATGGATGTTCCGTTTATTGTTTCAACTTTCAGGAAATAAACGCCGCTGCCGGCATTCAGGCCGATATTCTGCCTGTATGACTGCTGCCCGATGACCACCTGGTTTGAATAGACAATTTCACCGGTTGTAGTCACGATGCTGATGGTTGATTTTCCTGGTTCCGCATTGTTGATCTCCAGGGTAAATTCTCCCGTGCTGGGGTTCGGGAAAATGTTGATTCTGGCTGATGATTCAGCTTCTTCAAATCCGGCACAGGCATCAACTGTAACGGTGATTGATGCCGTTCCGGTGCAGTTGTTTTCATCGGTTACTTGTACAGTGTAGGTTGTGGCACCAAGCCCCTGGCCTTCACCTGTAATCTGGATACTCTGTGTTTCCTGTCCGCTTGACCAGGCATAGGCCGTGTAACCGTCTTCAGCACTGATATTCAGCACATGTGTTACGCAGATGGTGGTGTCATTGCTGAGTGTGGGTTCGGGTGAATGAATCATCACACTGTACTCAGTGGTTGCCGAGCAGGTTGTAAGTGTATTGGTTTCAACCAGACTGAGATTGCCCTGTCCGTTTCCACCCCAGTTAATCACCACTTCGTTGGCATCGGCGCCTGAAATGATCTCTCCGCCGGTAACCGTCCATGCGTAAGTGTTTCCTTCAATCATCGTGGTAACATATGTAACCTGTTCGCTGTTGGCACATACCAGTGCATTACCATCGATGGCAGGCACCGGAGCAGGATTAATCACAACTTCAAAACCGGTGGACTGCGAGCATCCGAATTCGTTGGTTTCCGACATGTAGAGGTTTCCGGTTCCCGGCTCATCCCAGGTAACGGTGACTGATCCGGTGTTCTGTCCTTCGGTGATGGTGCCACCCGTAATTTCCCATAAATACTGGTTGCCTTCGCCTTCAGCAGTATATACAAGCTCCGATTGATTCTGGCAGGCTGCATCCGGTCCGTTAACAACCGGGACGGGCAGTGCATGAATCATTACCTGGAGGTCCATGGTAACCGGTTCGCAGATATCATTCCAGGCTGAAAGTGTCAGCATGGCATTGCCTGCTTCGATATCTTCGGCGCCGGGGATATACCTGGGATTCAGGGCTGCCGGATCATCGAATGTACCGGTACCGGTGGTTGACCAGGCAAGTTCCGTATAGTTCTCTGCGGTTGCATCGAGGGCGGAGTAGCCTTCACCGGCGCAGATGTCAGCGGTATTACCGGCAAAAACGACAGGAGCAAGCCTGAATGAGAGGGTAAGATAGTCGGTTGAATCGTTAGCAGCAGGATTTGTAGCTGTCAGTGAAAGTACAACTGCGCCCTGAGCGATGTCTTCAGCACTGGGTGTATAAACGGGATCCAGTATGGTAGCATCGCTGAAAGTGCCGCTTCCGGCGGTTTCCCAAAGCAGCGCTGTGTAGTTGACGGCAGCTCCGCTCAACTGGGGCTCGGTGCCTTCACAAACGGTTATATCTTCTCCGGCAACAGCTGAAGTAACCATGGGAATTACATCCACCCATCCTTCAAAACGGTTGCAGTTGGGGCGTGTAATGGTAACCTTGATGCGGTCACCGGCTGTCATAGCAGGAATCGTAATGGTAATGGTATTTACAAAACCGGTAACACCAGTTCCCAGGATCACACCGTCTGAAGTAAGGCAGACATTAGAGTTTGGTGAGGCTGTAATGGTGAATTCGGTTTCATTTTCAAAGATCGTAGGCTCGTAGGTAGCTGCAATCGTCTGGGGTACTTCAGTGCAAACCCTGAGGAAAGCATCCCCGTGATGATGGAAAAGGTTGTAGGTTACTTCCTTGTTTCCGGTATTGTATGGCCAGTTTGACTGACGGAGGAAATATTTTCCTGCCGCGTTGCCAAAGGCCGGCAATACACCCCTTGAAACGGGATTAGTGCCGTAATCCGGCATGAAGTTGGGCCACATGTTGTCCATCATGCCCCAAACATAGGTATCATTCACGAATGAATAAGAAACTTCAGAAGCTGCAATAAGTCCGAGAGCACCTGCGGGCTGACCGTTATAGGTGTAACGGTGGAATTTTTCCGTGAAACTCTCGTTGTTCCAGTTGTACTTACCTGTCAGGCAGTTGATTGACAGGATAAAACAGAGGTCGGTATTGGTAAGTGCATTAATATTGCTGTTTGTGTAGGAAGGCTCACCCCAGCCGGTTTCCATACCGTGGTCGCGGTGCATCAGCATAAATGAGCCTGAATTCAGGGCATTGTTGATCATGGTGGCGTTACCGCCGCTCCACCCGCCCATACTGGACGGAGATGCAGGGATGTATCCCAGGCCGTTGGGGCCGAAAACGCCGACAACAGTGGCGGTATTCTGCGCTGAAGACCATGAGTTGCCTGGTGTACCCTGATAAATTTCATTGATACGAACTGGGGTTTTTCCCAGTACATTTTTCCAGAAACCACCTACTGTTTCGGAGCAGATCTGGAACCAGCGCTCTGTTTGCCATCCTAAGGCAGTAATGGGGTTGGCATAAAACGAAGGATTGACCGGAGGTCTGCGCTCATAATTCAGGCCTCGTCCAATCATTGATTCAAGCTGTTCGGCATTCTGGGCTGTAATGCGGGCGAAAATAATGTCAGGCATATGATTTCCTGAAACATCGGCCAGGATATTGTCGGAAACACAATAGTTATCGTAAATGGGGGAGGTAATCGAATTGTTGTTGGCGGTTGCCTGACCATAGTCGCCAAGCAACAGAATGGCTACCGGAGGGGTATCCCATGTGTTGTAAGCATTGTTGACATAAGTCTCTAGCATGGCGGCATTTACATTGGTGCCGATTTCGGAAAGTTTCACGATGCCGGTATAAATACCTTCTTCGGTGCGGAATTTCTTGATTGAATCAGCCCACTGATAGAAAATATCATCGTTCGGAACAATGATCAGGTATTCATAACCAGTACCGCGGGTTGATGCGGATGTCCGCTGATCGTAATCAATGACCGGCAGAGAACTGAAATTTATAATGGCATCTTCCATAATGGGATCCCACCAGCGGTTGCGGTATTTATCCTCTCCGAACTGACGGCTGCCGCCCTCAAAACGGACACTGATCTCCATATCGCGGTATACGATCAGTTCTTTGGTAACCGGATTGTACTGGAAGGGGGTTACCCCAAGCATTGCCACATCCACGCCCCTTATCTGACTGTAATCACCCAGGGTGACAGGCTGAGCCGGATAGAAAGCATTGTTGTTATAAATGGCCGGATTTTTTTCAAATTGCAGCGGACCCTGATCTGTATCAAGCGGGATGCGTGGAGCCGGAGCCATTTCAATATTCACAAAGCGTTCGGTGCGCATGTTGGTAATTTCAACAATGGCCGTTGCGCCTTCGGGGATGGCGATATAACGTCCGAAACCCGGAAGATCCGGTGAACCTTCTTCATTCTGGAGGAAAGATTCTGAAAACTCAATTCCGGTCATCACCTGACCGTTGATCTCACGGTCGGTGAGACCAAATTCCCGGATAGAGAAATTGAGGCTGATCCCATCCGTGCCCTGACGGTTAAGGGTTAAACCTTGTTTGCCCCAACTGTCCGGGTACCGGTGATTACCTGCATCTGCACTAATGAAGGAAATGCTCAACACAACGGCCATCAGTAACGTGGTGATGCCATTGCCCGAAAAAAACCTGCGTAAAGTTGTTTTCATGTGTTTGATTTGAAAAGTGTGTGTGAGTAAAAAATTTTACATCCCGGGCAGAATAATACCCTGAGAATGAATAAAATTATTAGCATCGCAAAAATAAATAAAATTCAATAGGAAGTACAAACCCGGTAAATTTTATGACTATTTGTAATCATTAAAAATAAAAAGGGGGGCGTCAACTGCCCCCCTGTCAATGGAATTGGTATAATCCTTTATCTTTTTACGATCAGTTTCGCCGATAATGTTTTCTCTCTGTTTGAAAGTTTTACCAGATAGATACCGTTGTTAAGAATGCCGGAATCAAATACCTGTTTTTCATGACTTCCTATCAGTACGTCCGGTTTGCTGAAGACAGTTTTGTTTGATGCATCGGTTATTTCCAGATGATAAATCCCCGCATTTTCCTGACTGACTTGAATGCTGAAACGGCCGTCCGAAGGATTCGGAAAGACTGAAAAACTGCTGAATTCAACTTCAACCAGGCCCGTACATTCATTAAAAGTCAGGTTAACAGAAGCTTCGTTTACACAGCCATTTTCATCGGTTATCCTGGCTGTCCATGTACCGGTTCCGGCTCCGATACCCGTTGTATCAACGATAATGCTCTGGGTAATGTAGCCGCCCGGCGTCCACAGGTATTGTACATTGCCGGAAGTAACAGCTGTCAGTGTTACCAGGTGGTTGACACATGCCATGGTATCAGCCGGAAGATACAGGTAAGGCAATTCATTTACTGTAATGTTGTATGTTCCCGATCCCGTTCCCTGACACTGGTTGGCATCAGTTACCGCGATAACCTGAACGATTTGGGTAGTATCGGGGGCAATGGTAATGTAGGCCGGAGATTGTTCAGCTGTAAATGTGCCATAATCCCCGATTTCTAATTGCCAGGGTGCTGTTCCGGTCAGCTGAACCTCAATCTGTAATTCCGAACCTGCGCAAATGGTTGTATCTCCGCTGATGACGGCTTCGGGAGCAGGCAGAATACTGAGTGTAATGACACCTGTTGCATCTGCACATGGTGCTGCAGAGAAAGCTGTAAGCGTAATGGTTGCAGATCCGGCACTGATATCAAGTGATCCCGGAACATAGGTCGTGTTCAATGATGCGGGATCGCTGAAAGTGCCATCACCGGTCGTACTCCACATAATCGATGTATAGTTCTCTGCCAGAGCTTCAATGTCAACACCGGTGCCTGCACATGCCGAAAGGGTTTCTGCTGTCTGAACCGAGGCAGGTGTGGAGATGTTCAGTAACATGTCATCTGTTCTCACTTCTCCTTCCGGACCGTTAACCGTCAGGGTAAGGACCACGTTCCCGTTAATAAGATCCTGGGTTCCGGGGGTATAGAATGTGCTGAGCTGATTTGCATCCTCAAAAGTACCGTCTCCCGCAGTAGTCCATAATACTGACGTGTAATTGGTGGCGGTACCGTCAAGCATAACCGGACCCTGTTCGCAGGTGGATGCATCCTGCCCGGCATAGGCAGTAGTTTGCATTGGAGCAGGAAAAACAATGTAGTCAACCCATGCACAATCGCTTCCGCCGGTAACATAAACATCTTTACTGTAGACCCAACGGAAAGTCTGCTGCCCCGGATTCACGGCAAATTTTACCTGCTGCCAGGGTACTTCTCCTGCCCACTGGCCCCTGAGTGTGTTGTTGACATAAAATTTCAGGTAGTCATAATCAGCTTCGGATGATACTTTCAGGTAGAATGAAATGGTGTCGGGGTTCATTACATTATAGCCGATTTTCATTTCGCTGCTGGCATTGTCGTTGATTGCGCCTGATTTCGCACTGGTTTCACCTTCATAAACCTGGTCGGTAGCTATAGTCCATGGGGCGCTGCCGGCAAACTCCCAGTCGAAGCTTTCAAAACCGCCGGTCTCCCAGTCTTCGAGGATTAAACCTACCGGTGTAAAGAAATTCTTCAGCGTTGAATGGTACAGGGAGTTTGCCGTGTAATTGAGTGCTACCTGGTGCCCGACCGGGGCTTCAGGTGAAACGGAGATCTCAAATTCAGCGGCTACTGCGTTCATCATGCCCGGATTAATGTTGCCAAGTTCAACCTGTGTATTGGTAATGGTTGCATAGGCACTGGCAGTGGTAAGCTGTGCCATTACCTCTTCAGCAGGATAATCACCCGGGTTGAAGGTGATGATGCTGAGTGTGGCGGTTTCACCGGGATCAAGGCGGCCGTTGATATTGCCGGACGCGTCGTTAATGCTCAGGTTGCCCGCCTGAATACCGGGTGCGTGCGCTTCGATGTTGAAGTTTGAAACAAATGTGCTGTCATTGGCATCAGTAACCGAGAGGGTGAAAGTGATCTTTTCACCGTCGGGAACGGCAGGTAAAACGGTGAAAGCAAAGGCGTCGGAAATGGTTTTTACTTCGCCCACAGCAAAGTCTCCGAAATTTTCAGTATTGTCGGTAAATGTTATAAAAGCAGATTCTGTTGAAATCACTGCATTTACTGCTGCAGCAGGCTGATCGCCGATATTTTCAAGGGTAACGTTCAGCAGGGCATTTTCAGCATAATCGAGCAGGCCGTTGTTGTTACCGGCAGCATCATTCAGAAGGTGAGTCTGGTAAATCACCCAGGGTTGGTTGGGCGGCGGGCCGGACTGAAATGCTGAAACATAGGTCATTGCATAGCCGGTACGGTTGTCGGTCCAAACCGGATATACCCAGCGGCTTTGGGCGTGAATACCCAGATAATCGCCGAAATATCCCGAAGCCAGGCCTGAAATGGGCTGAGGGGTAAAGGAGACATCGCTCACTTTCAGGTCTTCCCAGGAATTGCCTCCGTCGATTGAGTTTGATACATATACCTCGGCCTGCGACCCTGATACGTTGCGGTCATCATAGTAAATAACACTCAGGTTGCCATTGGCCGGATCGCAGGTAATCCAGGGAAAGTAATGCTGTTTTCCCAGTCCGGAAGGATCCTGGTTTACCCTGACAGGCGTTGACCAGGAGTTTCCCTGATCTGCCGAACGGATCATGTAGACATCCATATCGCTGCCGGTATTGGTTCCCGGTACCCCGATGTTGGGCCAAACCACATAGATCGTGCCCCGGTTCGGACCGTTACTGATATCAACGGCCATCGATGGGAAAGCATTTACACGCATGTTCTTTGAAGTTGAAGTGTTCCGGATTCCCCTGATATTACTGATTATCCGGGTAGCCGGCTGCCAGGTGGCGCCTCCGTCGAATGATCTGGCCATTCCGATTGAATTTTCATCGATCGGCCATGAATCATATATCGCCCAGATCGCATATACCTCCCCGTTGGGCCCTGTATGAATATTAACACCCTGATTGTGGCTGCCGGCATTAATGGCTGAACTGATGTTGACCGGTGATGACCAGCTTAGCCCCTGGTCAGTTGAGCGGCTTAATTCTATTTCCGAATCATTGCTGCCGCCGAAATTTGTCCAGGCATCGTAGAGTTGCCCCTCATAAGGGCTGGTAACGCTGTTGTCAATCCACATGTGATTTTTGTCCAGCAGGGAGCTAAACCCTGACGGGGCAGGCGCCACCAGCACCGGTGTCCATGTATTGCCCTGATCGGTGGAGTATGAAACTCCCTGACCTCCTGAAGAATGAATATACCCCACATAATACCATCCGTTCAATCCGATGGCTGTAGCCGGGTCACCGCTGTTTTCTCCGCCTGCTCCCTGTACATGTCCACCCCATGTGGTTCCGGCATCACTCGACCAGAAATCATTGGCTCCGTATACGGTACTGGCCGGCCTTGGCGTAGAGTTGTTTGAATTCAGCACAGACTGCGGATTGTTCGGATCTGCAAAAATTGAGTTCTCACTCTGGGTGGAGTTGACGGTTGTCACAGGCACGTCAGGAGAATCATCAGTCATCACGCTTCTTCCGGTTAGCTGACTTCCGGAATATTTACCGAAAGGGGCAGCATGATCGGGCGCAACAGGTACCAGTCCGAGCGAAGCCATCCGCCTCCAGTAGGCCATATTGTCAATGCGGGTATCGACCTTGTATTTGACCGGAACAGGATCGTCGGGCATATACATTTGTTTCTTTGGTTTCTGTGCATAAAGGGATGAAACAACCATCATAATGGTTGCCAGCAGAAAGAGGGGTAGATTTTTCACTGTGTTGATTTTCTGATGGATAATGATTGGATATTTGATTATTTTACAATCAGTTTCTTAACCTGAAGCGATTGATTATTTTGTAACCTGACAAGATACACCCCGGCTTTTAGTCCACTGAGGTCGAGTTTATAATCACTTGCAGGCCGTAAGTCTGTTAAATGCCGGACTTCCCTGCCGGCCAGGTCGGTAAGGGTAAGCGTGGCGAAACCCGGGAATGCATTGCCGGTATTCAGAAAGGCACTGCCTGTGGCAGGATTCGGAAAGACTGACATCCCTGCATTTGTGTGCAGTTGCTCATCAATGCCAACGCTGGTATCCACAGGCGGGAAGATAATGTAATCGAGCCAGGCGGCATCCGCACCGGATGAAACATAAGCGTCTTTTATATATGACCATCTGAAAGCCTTACTTCCGGGGGTAACCGGGAAGGATACCCGTGTCCAGTCCTGTTCCCCTGACCATTCACCCATTTTAACATCATCCAGGTAAAAACGCAGATAGTCATAACCCTCTTCGGTGGATACACGGAAATAAAATGAGATTTCGCCCTCTGCCAATACCTCATATCTTACAGTCAGGTCAGTATATTGATTGTGGCTGATCTGGCCGGAGCGGGCACTGAATGTTTCCTGATAGGCACTTGATTGGGTAATTGTCCAGTTGCTGCTGCCTCCGTGCTGCCATGGATGCATAAGGAAGTTGCCGGATTCGAAATCTTCAATGACCTGCCCTACCGTGTAGGAATATTCGCGTTGCAGGATAATCTCAGGAGGCGTATTTTTGGTAAGGGTCAGCAGGAAAGTTACCGGAGTGCCAACCGGTGTAGAAGTTGAAGCAGTGATATTTTCAAAGACAATATTCAGATCAGATAACGCTTCAATAACAATAGGTCCGGCATTTCCCTGGGGAATGTCAATATAATTGCTGTTGCATGTAAGACTTGCCGAAACAGCCTGGCTCTGACTGTGTCCTGTGTTACTGACGGGGATTTCCAGATGAAATGTTTCTCCAGGATCCGGATTGCCGTTGTTGCCGTCGCTAACCGTTGCATTGCCGGCTTCTATCACGGGAGCATGGGCAGTAATCCGGAAGGTAGAAAGCCAGGTTTCACCCGACTGGACTGTAAGGGTGAATTCAATCTCATAGTTATCAGGGACATTCTCACTTAGAGTAACCGTGAAAGCGTTCTCTGAACCGGCCTGTCCGCCGGCGGGAATATCGCCGTAATCTTCCGAATTATCCGAAATGGTGATATAGGGATCATAGGAGCTCAAAAGAGCTGTGACATTCTGGGCATTCGCCTGTCCTACATTCTGCAGGGTAACATTCAGCCCCAGTGTTTCGCCGTAATCAGCCATACCGTTGTTGTTTCCCTGACTGTCATTGATGCTGTGCGAAGCATAAATCACATAAGGAGCGTTGCCCGGCGCGATGGTGACCGGGTAATATACCGGCAGGCAGTTATATCCTGAAACCACCAGCTGCGCTTCTCCGGGAGAGGTTACCGGAGGGTCAATCACAACTGTGGCATTTCCATCGGTGCCGGTGGTTCCTTTGCCGATCAACATACCGTTCACCAGGAAAGCCGCAGTTAATCCCTTAACCGGTTGGCCTCCCGAGGTAACGGTAATATCAAACTGGGGCGTACCTGTAATAATGGAGGCCGGGTATTGGGTGGCTACAGGAAGTACTTCGTCGGTCCAGATGCCCATTACGGGATCTCCCAGAACATTGCAGTCGTAGAAACACCAGCGCAGTGCCCCTTCTTCCCATTGCCCCGGGGCATTTACCCACGGAGCCGTGGCTATCTTCGATTCCGTGTGGGCCCTTCCGATCCTGTGCAGGCTGTCGGAAAACAGCGCATCGGTAAATTCACGGTGAAGATGTGCCGACGGACCTTCGGTTTGTCCTTCGTTGAACCAGCCATAGCGGGAGTTCCCTACAAATGCGGCGGCAAAGTTCTCAATCCCTGTCATCTTTTCGGCAATACAATCGTTCACATCAAAAGCACCGCATATACAACCATGGGTATATACTACCGGAAAGTTGTGAAGAATCCCGTTGACCCCGGAGAAATTGGCATTCGTGATATCCCACGAGTTCAGTTTCATAACATAGGAATCATTGGCATGTCCCGAATGGTGCACAAAATTACGCCCGCTGTTGATGGCGTTAATCAGGGTGTTTTTATCCCAGACGGCATCTTCGTCATACAGCGTCTGGATATTATGCGTTTCAGGGATGCCTGTTGTGGTGTACCCGTTTTCGTTGTGGGTGCCCACCAGGAGGTTCAGGTAGTCGGATCCCCAGGTATCGGGGCTGTAATAAAGATTTTCACCTGCCAGCAGGGGATTGCGCAACTCGCCCTGTACGGGCTGGTTTTGATACATTATGGTTTTATTGAGCATGGCTGCCAGTTCGGTGGTGTTGCTGAACGACATCCGGCCTACGGATAATTCCGGTAGCAGGTCGTCTTCGCCGATTTCACCCCAGCGGCTGTTGCCATTGGTATTCCAGTTGCCGTCCAGTGCGGCATAGTATAGGTCCGCGGGGATATTATCATCCTCATAGGCGCTGGATGATTGCACGTGACAGTAAAATCCGCGGTGTGGTACATGCTCCACATCTCCGGCAAGCACTACGTGTTCAATGCCGTGCTGCTGGTACTCCTGAATGATGTAGTTTCTGATTTTCTCAGGCAGGTCAGTTCCCATAGTGCCCGACTGTATCGATTCAATGGTGGCAATCTGGGTTTTCATGCCCCTGGGGAGATAGAGTTGTGTCAGAGGTTCCAGCGCGGTTGTATAAGATGCCGGCGTGATGACCAGGATCTGATAATCAGTGGTGCTTTTACTGCGTGTGGAATATCCTGCTGCAACATCAGGATTCTGAGCATGTTTCAGTACTGTGTTTTTAACGGAGGGTGAAGCAGAGAGGTTGTTCAACGCATTCCGGCCACGCGCCGTTTCCCGCGTTTCGATTCGCACTACAGCCCTGCGGTAGTAACTTATTTCGCCTGTTGCCGGAGTGTATTTTAAAGGGGTTATCACTGTTTGGGCAAAACCAAAACCATTCATGTAGTGTGTGCTGAGGTTGCCGTTTGCTTTTACAGGATAAGGTTCTGCTGATTGATAAACAGATTCGTTTTTTTCAAAAAGTGATATTCCGGGAATGGAAAGCGGTCGGGAAAATTGTGCAGGGGCGAGCCGGAACGAGCCCTCCAGGGGTATTTCATCGAAAAACTCAACACTCACACGGGTTGCCTCATGGCCTGGAGGCAACAGCAGGCTGACAGCCTTGTAAGGAAGCAGGGGCTCCCCGGGATTGCCGTGTAATTGGGTGTTGCTGAATGAGATTACCTGATGCTGCCCGAAAATCTCTATCACCGGATCTGTGAATGAGTAGGTGTGCACAATGGTTTGCGAATGCAGGAATCCAACTGAGAGAAAGCAAAGAAGGATAATCAGATGTTTTTTCATGGTGTTAAAGAATGTAACTCGGCTGAAAAGATTTAGGGATATTTTGTTTTTATCTGGAAATGGAACAAAGTTCATCAGAGAACCAACAGTTTCTGACTTTTCCGGGTTCCGTCGCGAAAATCAACATTCAGAAAGTAAAGTCCTGAATTAAAACCGGTTAAATCGAGCCTATAAACGTTTCCGGCTGGGATATGATCCTGCAAAAGCATGCGACCGGACAGATCAGAGATGATGAGTTCTGCACTCTTTACAGCTTCTCCGAAACTTATCAGCGTGTTTTCACGGGCAGGATTCGGTGACAGTTTAAAGTAATTTTCTACTTTACGCAGGGACGTATTTTCCATCAGTTGCAGGTAAATATCGTGGATGGTCGTATCTCCGGGATTCACGATAACACTGTCGCAATCAAACAGAAATTGTGCAGGGTATTCAGCACATATTATCACCAGCTGTCCTGTGTCGGCAAGAATGGTAAATCCGCCCTCCGGGCCGGTAAGGGTGGATTGTGAACCTGTATATACCGTGGCTCCCTGCAGTGGTTCACCATCAAGAGGAGAAAAAACAATTCCGCTGATCCATCCTGTTGAATCGGGCTGTGGCATCCTGATGATTCCTTCGATGGCATCAAGGTCGAATCCAGCGTTGTTTACCTGGGATTGTCCGTCCCCGTCATCAGTGATTTTGAAATACCTGGCTTCGGATAAGGCTGCATTTTCCAGGTTGAAGGCGGAGGTTCCGTTGCCGGTTCCCAGTGGCACCCAGGGT
>Ga0209607_1000594_pt1 | contig 31942 bp, 34 predicted proteins | sample AD_UKC117_MetaG_FD_184413 | JGI IMG/M metagenome (GOLD analysis project Ga0209607, IMG submission 184413) | Active sludge microbial communities of municipal wastewater-treating anaerobic digesters from Hong Kong - AD_UKC117_MetaG (SPAdes)... | ecosystem: Engineered > Bioreactor > Anaerobic >... | reverse complement strand
TGGAAAGCCTGTCGCCGCATCGCGTATTGTCCACGGATGAAGAACGGCCAGCGTCCGAAACCACCGCTAAGACCGAATCGGCCAGCGGCCAGTTCGAGACGATGATTCTGGACAATCTCCGCAAGGCCGGGGTGCAGAACACCATCAAGAACGAGCGGCTGAAATTCGATGCCCTGGAGCCGTTCGCGGGGGTCTGGATTCACGCGGCGGGCGAGTACGCCGAGAAAGACGGAGCCGTGAAACGTGTAGCCGTGTCCCTTGGCCCGGAACATGGCACGGTCGGCCCGGAGCAAGTCAAGGAAGCCGCCAAGGAAGCGGTCAAGGGGATCGGTTTTGACTTGCTCATCGTCTGCGGCTTTGCCTTCGATCCGCATGTCTCCGAGGAAGCCAAACGCTACGGCAAGCTAACCGTACTCCCTGCCAAGATGAATCCCGATCTGGCGATGGGTGAGGAGCTGCTCAAGAAGACTGGCAGCGGCAACCTGTTCATGATCTTCGGCGAGCCGGACATTCAGCCGGTGGACCCCAAGACTGGCCTGATCAAACCGGGCACGGACGGCAAGATTCAGATCGAACTGATGGGCCTGGACATCTACGACCCAACCACTGGGCAGATTCGCAGCAACTCAACGGCGGATATCGCCTGCTGGTTCATCGACACGAATTACAACGGTGAGAGCTTTTTTGTCCGACATGCCTATTTCACCGGCGGCGATAAGCCCTATGAGAAGTTGCAACGGGCGCTCAAGGCCGAAGTGGATGAAGCGGCCTGGGCAGAATTGTACTCAACCAAAAGCCGCCCGTTTGACCGGCCCGAGACCGGCAAGATCGCCGTGAAGGTGATCAATCACTACGGGGATGAAGTGTTGAAGGTGTTTGGGGTGGCGTGAGTTTTCCCGTCACTCTCAATTCGCAGAGCGACCGACCCATTAACCAGGAACGGCATGATGAATCCCCATTACGAAGTGGCTTTCTACGGAGAGATCGATGCGGGCAAGGATAGAGATCAAGTTCAGGTCTTGTTGGCTAAAATGGCGGGGAAGACCGCGGAAGAAATTGAGAGCCTGTTTTCGGGGAACCGGGTGCTGCTCAAAAGATGCCCTTCGCGTGAACATGCCCAAAAGTACGCGGAGTTGTTCACCAAAATCGGCGCCAAAGTCCATATTGAAGCTATTGGCGCAGAGACGGTAGAGCCACCCGTTACCCAATTCCCACTGTCGGTTCCACCGCTGACCGAGGCGCGATCTGCCGTCACTTTGAAAACTCCACGCGCTTTGCTGGCCGGTGGCCTGTTGCTGGTCATGGGGGTTGGAATCGGCTTCTGGGTTGCCGATCAATACTTTGCTTATCAAAACCTGGCGGTGATTTCACCCATCACGGCCCAGCCCCCGGCTAATGCCAATCAATTCGCAGCTGCGCCTGACTTTCAGCCGGAACTGGTCACCGGCATTGAGGATGCGATAGCCCAAGTTGAACAGCAGATCCAGGAAACGGAAGCCGAAGATCAAAAGTATGTGGGCGGTCTGATTAAGGCGTTGATTGGGTCGCGCTTGGCCACCCTCCGGCAAACCCACGCCATGTTGCAACAGCGCGCCCATGCCAGCTTATTTCGTATCGGCCTGCGCTATAACGTCGACGGTCAGGTATTTAGGCCACCGGAAGATGCTGCAGTACAACTGGGCGTTGTCGAACGCGAGTTAGCCGAACTTGCTGTCAAGATCGCTGAAGCCGAAATCAACGCCGCGCGCTACAGCGGCGGATTAGTGCAGGCCCTGTCGCTCAGTACGGTCGCGCAGATGAAGCAGACGCAAGCCCTGCTCGATCAAAAACGCTTGGCTTTGAAATTCTCACTACCCCAGTATATCGGGTTTAAGGATGCAAACGACGCCACACTGACATCAGACTCCACAACGCCCCACAAATCTGAAGAAGTCGCGCCGCCTCAAGAGAAAGAATGGCGGGTTGTTGAAGTGGATGCAAAAGTCACTGAATCCAATGACAGTTGGTGGCGTTATGCCTGGCGATTGACACTGGCGAACGATTCGCAAAAACCGATGGTGTTCAGCGCGACCATTGAATTTCAGGATGCTGATGGCTTTGTCATTGATCAAGACGATGAACATGGATTAGTTGTGCCGGCAACTTCCGAAAAAACCTTCACGGGCTACGAACTGGTCAGCATGCCCGGCGCTACGAAGGTTCAACAGACCTTGGCGAAAGTCCGTGTTCGCTGATCTGCTTTTAATTTTAAGGAGACTTCCATGATGAACTGCCTCTTGATGTTGAGCTTGGCTTTGGTGAGTGGCCCTGTGATAGCCGGTCAAACTGTTCACAAGTGCCCTGGCCCGGATGGCAAACCGGTCTATCAGCAAAATGCCTGCAGCGATGGTGCTGGCGCGGAATTGAATATTGAAACCGGCAGACCTTCACAGTCACGCAGGGCTACCCAGGAAGAGATTGATCAATGTTTGCAATTGATCAAGATCCGCTATAACTACAAAGACCCGGAAAGCCTGCGCGTGGAAGGAGCCTCAGTGATGGCCATCTATCCCAGTGGACGCAAGGAGATTTTATTAAGTGTCAATGGCAAAAATTCCTATGGGGGCTATGTAGGCGCCAAACCGGCCTATTGCAAATACAAAGCAAACGGCGACTTGGATGAATTAAAGGCGTTTTAAGGAATAATTTTACACGAATAACTTAAGTTATTTATTAATATATATTTATTTAGCTAATAAAAATCCTGAGTTTCTATGAGTACGTTCGACAGCACCAAGCGTCTGCTTCCTGAAATCCTTGCCGAGATTGTCAAGGGTAAGATTCAGCTTCCCGACTTCCAACGCGGATGGGTCTGGGACGACGACCATGTACGCAGCCTGCTGATCAGCGTGGCGCGATCCTTCCCGGTGGGTGCGGTCATGCTGCTGGAAACGGGCGGCGAAGCCAACTTTCAGGTACGCCCGATAGAGAATGTCTCCTTTAACGGTTCTCCACCCAGCGCAGATTTGCTGATCCTGGACGGTCAACAACGGTTGACGACCCTGACCCAGGTATTGGCGCTCAAAGGCGCGGTAAAAACCCATAATGATAAGGGCAAACCGATCGAGCGCTATTACTACTTCCATATCCCGACCGCCCTGGAAGGCCCGGAACGGTTGGAAGATGCATTGCTGGCGCTGGAGCCGGACCGGAAACAGAAAGCCAACTTTGGTCGGGATATCGTGCGCGATCTCTCCACGCGCGCTTTGGAGTGCCAGCAACTTTATTTTCCATGCGGCGAAATCTTGAACTCGGATGACTGGGAAGAAAGCTTGCAGGAACATGCCGCTGAGCATTTTGGCCTGTACATGCAGTTTCGTAAGGTGGTTCTTAACGCCTTTCGCAGTTACCAGCTTCCCATCATTGCCCTCAAACGGGAAACCTCGAAAGAAGCGGTCTGCCTAGTGTTTGAAAAGGTCAACACCGGCGGCGTTGCGCTGTCGGTTTTCGAGTTGATGACCGCCACCTATGCCGCCGAGGGCTACAATCTGCGCGATGACTGGTTCGGCAGTAGCCTGCGTCAGGTGGCATCACGCCAGAAGCGGCTGGCCCAGGAACCACTGCTGGGCAGCGTGGAAACCACCGACTTCCTGCAAGCTATTGCCATGCTGCATACCCTGGAGCGTCGGCGGGCGGACCTCGCGGCGGGCAAAACCGGCAAACAGGTTACCCCGGTGAGCGCCAAACGCGCCACGATTCTCCTGTTGCCGCTGGCGGCTTACCAGAAATGGGCGGATCGGGTTGAGTCTGGTTTTCTCTTGGCGGCCAAGTTGCTGCGCAAGGAATGCCTGACCGATCTCCGCGATCTGCCCTACCGCACTCAGCTCGCGCCATTGGCCGCCGTCTTGACCTTATTGGGCGAGCATTGGCTGGAGCCGCGCATCTACGACAAGCTGGCGCGCTGGTACTGGTGTGGGGTGCTGGGCGAACTGTACGGCGGCGCGGTGGAAACTCGCGTCGCCAATGATGTCGAGGAACTGCTGGCCTGGATCGACGACGATGCGGAATTGCCGCGCACCATCACCGACGCCGCTTTCCAGCCCGACCGGCTAGACCGACTGACCTCCCGGCTTAGCGCGGCCTACAAGGGGCTGAATGTGCTGGTGTTGCGCGAGGGGGCCAGGGATTTCTTCTGGAAAGCCAACATTCGGGAGCTGGACGCCGAAGACGTGGCTCTGGACATCCACCATATCTTTCCCCGCGACTGGTGCGAGAAAAACGGTATTCCCCGCAAGCGTTACAACACCGTGGTCAACAAGACGCCGATTTCTTACAAGGCCAACCGAATGATCGGCGGCTCGGCACCCTCGCAGTACGTGCAAAAAATTCAGCAGCATTCCCAAGTGTTGATCGGCGATGCCGACATGAACGCCATTTTAGGCAGCCATTTCATCCCCGCTGACCCGTTACGCACGGATGATTTCACGGCGTTCTATCAAGCCCGCAAGCAGAATTTGTTGTCGCTGATCGAGAAGGCGATGGGCAAGCAAGCGGTGGCGGTGGCGATGCCGGAGGAAGAGGCCGAGATCGAGGATGCCGATGAGGATTCTTGAGGGTGATGCAGATCCCTTCTATTTTGCACGGTTGTCCACTATGAACATGCTAAAAGAGCCGCGCCGGGGTAGGATGTGTACGAACTGGAACGGCAATGGCGCGAATGGATCGCCAAGAAAGGAATGCCGAAAAACCCGCGGATGCCGCGTTTGTCACATTCTGTCGAAAGAAAGTCACTCGTGAAGGAAAATTATAATGAAAAATGCAGAACTAACACCGGCTGCACAAAAAATTGATAGGATAATTAAAAGAATCGACGACGGCGACATTAAGATACCTGCATTCCAAAGAGGCTTTGTCTGGAAACAAAATCAGGTAATTGATCTACTTGAGAGTATTGTGAATGAATATCCAATTGGCAGCGTTCTACTGTGGAAATCGTCTGAAAGACTAAAATCAACTAGAAATATTGCTGGATATGAAATTCCTGAAAAGGACACAACATATCCTGTAAATTATACGCTCGATGGTCAGCAGAGAATGGCCAGTATATATGGCGTATTTAGTCAGCTAATTGAACAAGAGGACGACCATGGAAACTATAATCCAAATTTAGATATATTTGAAATTTACTATGATTTCGAGAATAAGAAATTTATAGGCAAAGCTGAAATAGCTCAAGAAAACAAAACTATTCACTTGCGAAAGCTATTAAATGTTACGACACTTATCACAGCTCTAGGTATTCTAAATAAAGAATATCATAGTGCTGCTCAGGAACTTGCATCTCAATTTTTAAATTACGAAATTCCAGTTGTTACCATTGAAAACAGAAGTAGAGAAGATGTTGGTATCATATTTGAGCGTATCAACAACACTGGTACTCGTTTGAGTGCCCTTGACCTTATGACAGCGTGGACATGGACAGATGATTTTCATCTTGTTGAAGAGTCAAACACTTTACGGGAAGAGTTAGAAGAAAAAAATTTCGGCGGGATTCATTATAAGACTTTGCTCCAAATTATATCTGGAGTAATTCAGGAAACAACTATTACTAAAAACGTTCTTAAATTATCTGGTGATCAAGTTCGAGATAATTGGGATCGGGTAAGAGAGTGCCTACGGAAAGCTATAGACTTCCTAGCAACAGATGTCAATTGCCGTCATATTGATTTTCTTCCTTACCATCAACAACTTATAGGTATAGCAAAATTCTTTGATGTAGTTAAACATCCAGACGCAAATTATCTAGAATCAATTCGAAAATGGTTCTGGAAAACTTCATTTTCAACAAGATATTCTACTGGACAAACAAATGCTAAGATGGATGCAGATATTGAAAATATTATTTTGTTAAGCAAAGACAGCCTCATAGGTCTAAATGAATATAGGCATAGCGTAACCGTACCTATGTTAAAATCAACAAAATTTTCTAAATCAAATCCTCTTACAAGAGCATTCTTACTCTTGATGGCTCAATGTAATCCAATTGATTTGGTGAAAAATCAAAAGGTTGATATTGGAAAATCACTATCACAATATAATAGAAAGGAATTTCACCATGTGTTTCCACAGGCTTTTTTGAAGTCAAGGGGAGTATCACAAGAAAAAATATTTGGGATACTCAATTTTTGCTTTTTATCTTCAGAATCAAACAAAGTAATCTCTAAAAAATCGCCATCCGACTACTTTTTTAACCTAGTTCCAAAAAATGAATTTCATAAAATATTAGGTAGTAATATGCTTCCAGTTGCAACTGAAATTTATAAAGATGATAATTTTGAGGATTTCATAGATAAAAGAGCCAATTTTGTAATATCTGAGCTAGATAAAATCACAGCTTAGTGGAACGAACATGGGATAATGACAATTTTCTCCTGCACCCATGATTAGACAAAATGCCTCATTCTGTCCTATGTTTACCGCTCCAGCCCGTGTAAGCTGTTGATCCGCCACAACCTGGGAAACCCCAACACGGGATAAAACGATGGATGGCTGATAGATGGCTACAGTCATGCCCCGCCGCAAGGTGGAACCCTTTTGCGCGGTCGGCGACGAGCATACGCGAGTATGCGATGTGCATCACCGCCCCTTGGTCATCCGCATCAACGCCTCAATGCCCAACTCCAGATCGCTTTTGGCCAGCACTTGCTCAATCGTGCCCTGCTTCAGTTTCTCAGCAAGTTGGAGAATGTCCTCCAGCACGGCCCGCAAGCGTTCAATCTGCCCCTCCAGCCGATCCAGTTCCTGGCGTTGCGCGTCGGTGGGTTGTTCATGGCGCCAGCGTTCAAGCTGTTCGGCGAACACCCCAAGAAAACCCCGCTGTTCGGTGTGTAGCTTGATGCTGCGTTCCACGGTGGCGTCATCTAGGACATGGGGGCGGTCGCGCGCGGCTAACAGGGCGGCATAGTGTTCCTGACCATCGGCCAGTTCGCCGTCGATGAGGGACGCAATGAGCGGCAGCGCGGTGAGCGGCTGCCAGTTGGGCATGGGTTTGTTCGCCAACTCCAATCTCCATTCTTCAGTCAGGCCGTATCATAAAGTGTAGAGAACTCAAACTCGAAAACGGTTAGTTGACTTGGCTAGAACGGAGTTATAGATATAAGACTATGATTTAAAAATAATCTTAGTCATGATTATTCTCTTTTCGTAGACATTCATTAACTATTTGCTCATTTTTAGCCCATCCAAGCTGAGCTTGAAGGGCGCGTAGCTTACGTTTAGCATGGTCAAGTTCACACGCATCACAAAATCGTGTTCCTATAGTTTTCCTCTCGATTGGTTTGCAACAATACTCGCAAAAAATAATCTCAAAATTCATTCATCTATTCTCCAATATCTGGAGTATGGGAAGCAAAGGTTTTTACCGAATTTGCTTCCCATTCATGGCTGCGCAGAACTACTAATTTAACGCCTGTTCAATCCACCTTTACTGTAATCAGGCTCCTTGAAAATCACAACTGTGTCTTTAGGAAATGTATCTCTTTTCTTTTGATCACCATCAAACCATATACAGAAGACATCATTATCCTCTTTGTCACTCACGGTCATTTTCGGGCCACCAGATTTGAGCATCACTACATCTCCAATCTTCAGATCATCGGTCACGAGATATTTTCTCCATATAAATTGATGAACCGTGGACGTATAGCCTAAATCTGATTTTTCAATAGCTGATAAAAAATTTTTCATCTACTCGATACGCCAACATACACGCGATACGGCTGGAGGCTCTAACGACCCTGCAACAAGTTTTCAGTCAGGCCGGATCATCAGGGCCAGTGACGGGTTGCGCCTGGCCGGGACTGACCAGGCCGATCAGGCCGCTGGCTGGAGCAGGGCCGACAAATCTTGCAGATGTTCAGCGAGTTCCTTCAGTTGGGTGATCGTGTCCGGTTCCACGTTAGGCGGGAGCGAAGCAATAAGCTGATCAAGGTCTTGGGCGGCATTGACCAGGGCGGCGCTGACATTGCGCACTTCGGCGGGGGACGGGGTGGTCATGGCGTTCTCCAGGTTGCGCTAAAATGATTCCCTATTAAAACACGACTCGGCTCTGCAACCTTTCGCTTTCGCACTCACCAGGAATCGCTCAATGCGCTATGCCCGAATCCTCAGCACCGGCGGTTATGCCCCCGACCGGATCGTGACCAACGCCGATTTCGCCGCCCGGTTTGGTGAAAAGGTGGACGATTGGCTGGTTGAGAATGTCGGCATCCGCGCGCGGCGGTATATGAATGACGGTCAGGTCACTTCCGATCTGGCGGTCGCCGCCGGGCGTGTGGCCCTGGAACGGGCCGGTCTGGAACCGGCGGCGCTGGATCAAATCATCGTCGCCACTGATACCCCGGACTATCTCAGCCCAGCCACGGCGGCGGTGGTGCAAGCCAAGCTGGGCGCACACCGGGCCGGCGTGTTCGATATCAACAGCGCCTGCGCGGGCTGGGTGATTGCGCTGGATGTAGCGGCCCGGCGAGTCATCACCGAGCCGGAAGACACCACAATCCTGGTGATCGGCGCGTATGGGATGAGCCGGTTCCTGGACCCGAACGACAAGAAAACCGTCACGCTGTTTGCCGATGGCGCCGGGGCGGTCATCGTAGGGGCGGGAACCGCGCCGGGTTGGATTGCCACGGTCACGGCAGCCGCCGGCGAATACCATGACGCCTTGGGCATCTACACCGGGGGGACTTTCCGCCCGGCCACGCTCGATCAAGTCGCCCACTCCGGCCCGCCCGTCGTGCAATTCGTGCGCCCCTTCCCGGCGACCTTCAACGTCGAGCAGTGGCCGCCGCTGATCGAGCGGTTACTGGCCAAGGCGAGCGCCACGACCGGAACCCGCCTGCAACCCGATGATGTGGATCGCTACTATTTCACCCAGGTCAACTTGCGCGTCATCGAGGCCACCATGGCGGCCTTGGGGCAACCGCTGACCAAAACCCACTGGATCATGGACCGCTACGGCTATACCGGTTCCGCCTGTATTCCAATGGCTTTGGATGACGCCATCGCTCAGAAGAAAGGCCCACAACCGGGGGAACTCGTGCTGTTTTGCGCCAGCGGCGGCGGGATCGCCCTGGCGGCGTCGTTATGGCGTTGGCGTTAGGGCATACGGGCCAGGCGATCTGAGCGCAACATGATGAACCTGCTTGAGGCGCACACGCCGGAAGACCTGGAAACTGTGCGGACACTGTTCCGCGAGTATGAACAGTTCCTGGGCGTCGATCTGTGTTTCCAGGGTTTCGCGGAAGAGTTGGCGACCTTACCGGGCCGCTATGCGCCGCCTCGGGGCCGGTTGCTGTTGGCGCGGGAAGGTGAGCAGGCCGCTGGCTGTGTGGCCTTGCGCCCGCTGGAAGAGGAAGGAGCCTGTGAGATGAAACGGCTATTCGTGCGCCCGGCGTATCGCGGTCAAGGGCTGGGACGAAGGCTGGCCGTGCGGATCATCCGCGAAGCGTCCGCCCTGGGCTATACGGTGATGCGCCTGGATACCCTGGACACGCTGGAGCGCGCGATGCGGATTTATGCAGCCCTGGGCTTCCAGCGTTGCGCACCCTATTACGCCAACCCGTTGCCGGGGGTGGTGTACTGGGAACGGGCGCTGGCCCATCGGTCGCCCGCTTCGCTGACCGAAGCCCCATAATCGAGTCGGAGTGATGCCATGAAAACATTGGGCCTGATCGGCGGCATGAGTTGGGAATCCACCGTCCCGTATTACCGGGTCATCAACGAAACCGTTCGAGAGCGCCTGGGCGGGCTGCATTCTGCCCGGTTGATCCTGTACAGCGTGGATTTTGCCGACATCGAACGACTGCAACAGGCTGACGCCTGGGATGAAGCCGGTCAGGTGCTGGCGCAAGCCGCCCGTTCCCTGGAAGCCGCTGGAGCCGAGGGATTGGCACTGTGTACGAACACCATGCACAAGGTCGCGCCGGTGATTGAATCCGCCGTGACGATTCCCTTGCTGCACATCGCCGATGCCACGGCGGCGGCGGCGAAACAGGCCGGATTCCACACCGTGGGGTTGCTCGGCACCCGGTTCACGATGGAACAGGAGTTCTATCGGGGCCGGTTGAGGGAACGGCACGGTCTGACGGTGATCATTCCCGACCCTGCGGATCGAGAGACCACGCATCGCGTAATTTACGACGAGTTGTGTCAAGGTGAAATTCGGGCCGAATCGCAACAGCACTATCGGCAGATCATGCAACGGTTGGTTGAGGCCGGGGCCGAAGGCATCATCCTGGGCTGTACCGAGATCGGACTCCTGATCAACCCCGCCGATGCGCCGGTTCCATTGTTTGACACCACCCGCCTTCATGCCCAGGCGGCGGCGCAATGGGCGTTAGCCGACAATCCCGGTGGCCCATCGGATGCCGTTCCTGAAGCGGAGGGTCGCGCCTTGCAGATCCACGAGACGATTCCGGTGTTGCGCATCTTCGATCTGGAGAAAGCACGCGCCTTTTACGTCAATTTTCTCGGTTTCCGCCTCGATTGGATCCAGCGCCTTGAGGAGACCGGTCCGGCTTATCTACAGCTCTCGCGGGCCGGTTGCCGGCTGCATCTGAGCGAGCATCACGGCGATGGGTGTCCTGGCGCCACCGTGGGGCTGCGCGTGACCGGTTTGACCGCGTTTCACCGGGAAATCATGGCGACCGGTTACCGGTACCTGCATCCGGCCGTGGAACCGATGCCGTGGGGCGTTTACCAGATGGAGGTCATTGATCCGTTTAGCAATCGTTTGCGCTTTTACGAGCCTTCTACAGAGGCGGCCACCGTGCCATGAGCGCTGGCCATCTGGAGGGTTGCTCCATTCTACGGAGGGCGATCGGGACGGGGAATCGAAGCAATCTGTGCCGCAACCTTGCCGTGCTTTTGCGCAACGGCCTTTCCTCCTAACGCCGGAGGCCCAACGCGCGCCGATCATAAATCCCGGAATGCGCTGAATATGAAGGCATAATCGAGGCTGCTAACGGCGTAGAGAGCTGCGCCGCTTGCCGGATGGCCTCGGGGGAAAGGGTCACGCGATCACGCAGGGCGACCGCCGCCGTTTCCGTTTGCGCTTTCTTCCGGGCCGCTTCCTGGAGCGCGTATTTCCGGTAATCCGTCGGATTAGACGAATACAAGGCATTGACTCGATTCACCGTGATGGCTCCTGACGCTCGTCTCGATCACAAAAAGCAAGGCGTATTTGATCGCTACGGATCATCGCCCTTATTGTGTGGTTAAAGAGCAGGTCTTATGCCATCGGCTCTGATGTATCTAATACATTGTTTTAAAAAATTTTAATGTTGGATTGCTGGATCTGAAGGCGGTTTCGCCCGGTTCAGTGTGGCCGGATCACGCAACCAGAATGGCCGGATCGGTGTTTAACCGGAGTCCGTCACTTTCATCCCAAGGATCAGGGTTTGACCGGAAAGTACGCTTCAAGACCGGGATCAGCGGTCGGTCGGTGGGGTGAGTAGGAGTCACACGTTATTCGGGCGTCATTGTCCAAATCGTTGCTGATCAGACAGGTTTGTTCGATGGGGAACTGATCCTGTAAAAAGCGGTTTCTCAAGACGCGAACATCATCGTGTGTTTTCTCGATGCGCCCTTGCGCCACCAGGGTTTTGCCCGCAATTATGCGCTCGATCACGAACTGAGAACCGGATACGTCGATCGTCGCGTAGCCCTGCTAGCTGATTGACGAATCAAGCGGCTTGCTTGGTCGGGTAGCGCGGTGATGTTGCCACCACCCCGCTACCCGACCAACTATCTGTTGATTCATTCATGGGGGATGCCCACGATGAGCGATCTCTGGCCGGGGTTCGCCGACCCGAAGCCAGAGCGTTTTGACGTCAGTCCTTCCAGGCGCGTGCGGCGAAGACCGAGTCCAGCGGCGTGTGGAACAGATGATTGGCGTAATTACTCAGGGTCTTCACCGCGATCGCCAGCACGATTTCCAGCATCTGGCGTTCAGTGTAGCCGGCGGACAGGAAGTCAGCGACCTGCGCGCGACTCGGCAGCCCGCGCTGGCGCACCATGACTTGCGTGAACACGCTCAGCGCCGCTAATTTCGCATCCGGCAGCGGCGCGCCCTCGCGCAGGGCGTCGGTGACCGCCGTCGGGACTTTGGACATATTATCCGCGATGACGCTGTGCGCGCCCATGCAATACTCGCAACCGTTTTCCCGACTGATGGTCAGAAACACCACTTCCTGTTCCGCCGGGGTAAAACCGGATTGCTGGCGAAACCGCTCATAGCCGTCCAGATAGGTGGTGAGCAAACCGGGCGAATGAACCATTCGGGCGTACATATTCGGGATGAAACCGACCTGCGCCTGGGCTTTTTCCAGGACAGCCTGGGCCTCGGGGTTGGCGTTGTCGAGCGTGATTGGGTTGAGCGTCAATTGATATTCAGAAAGCATGAGGATTCCTCCAGGGTTGATGGCGCCATAAAATAGGACCGAATGGTCCTAAAAAAGATAAAAAAATTTACCGCAACGCGGTCATCACGACGCGGGCGATGTCATGAACGGTCTCCGGGGGCGCGCCGGCTTTGACCATCGTCCGTAACCCGCCAATGCTGCTGACCAGGTAGCGCGCCAGCACCGGCGCGTCATGCCCGGCCGGGATGTCGCCTTCGGCCTGGGCGCGTTGCACCGCCGCTACGAACACGCCGGTCAGTCTCTCAATACTGGTCGCGACCTGTTGAGCCACGGCCGGCTCCCGCCCGGCGAATTCCGTCGCGGTGTTCATGATCAGGCAACCGCGCGGCTTTTGCGGTCCGCGCGCCTCTTCGGCCAGGGTATGCAGGCATTGTTCAAGGAACACCCGCCCGGAACCGGCCTGCTCCAGCGCCTGTCGCAACCGGTGAACCTGATCATCGCGAAAGTGTTCGATGCACCGTTCAAACAGACGTTGTTTGCTGCCGAACGCCTGATAGAAACTGCTTTTCGACAGATCCATCGCTTCCAGCAGCTGCTGTAAGGAGGTGGCTGCATAGCCTTGGCGCCAAAACACCTGCATGGCCCTCTCCAGGGCCACATCGGGGTCAAATTCCAGGGGGCGTCCGATTTTCATGCGATCAGTATTGTACCAATCAGTCCCGATGTCAAGCCGGGCGGGATCTCCCCTGGTTAATCCGGGCGGCTTACCCCCTCCCGGTTGCTGAATGCTCCCCCAAGACCCGGCATCCGGTCAGACCCCGCACTGGGTTCGGGCTGGATGCCGATCGATCCGGGGGGTTGAGGCTACTGCTATTCTTATTCCTTAATCGCTTCGACCGCGAGGTCGATGCGCACCTCGTCGCTGACGTGCGGCGCGTACTTGCCCGCGTGAAGTCCGAACGCTTGACGACGGTATAAGCGTTCGCCCCAATCGCATCCTTTTTCAGCAGCGGATGCGGCATGGCCTGAAAGGAGGTCACGGTCAGCGTGACCGGCTGCGTCACCCCTTTCAAGGTCAGATGGCCATGCACCGCCACCGGCCGGTCACCCTCGAAGACCACCCGGTCGGACTTGAAGGTGGCGGTCGGGTGCTGAGCCGTGTCCAGGAAATCCTCGCCCTGGATGTGTTCGTCAAAGGTGGCATAGCCGGTATCGACCGACGTCATGTCAATGACGATATCGACCGCGCCAGTCTGTGCGGCCGGGTCCAGGATGATGTTGCCAGTCGTCTTGTTGAAGCGGCTTAACTGCGTCGAGTAGCCGAAGTGGTTGTAGGAAAAGCGCGGATAGGTATGGGTCCCATCGAGCACATAGGTTTCTGGCGCCGCCCAGGCCGGGATCGCAGTGATCATGGTGGCGGCAGTCATGAGAGCGGCTGAGAGTGTAGTCAATTTTTGCATAAGGATTCTCCAGATTGCGGTTCACGCTGAGGTTGAAAAGCATTATTCGCCCGCAAGGACGGTGATGCGGAATTGAATCTCGATGTCATTCGCGACGACATCGAAAGCGGCCCACGGCCCCTCGCCAATCGCAAAATCAGCGCGGCGCAGCGTGAAGCGACCCTCCAACACACCGATAGCGCCTTGGGACGTGAAGATGGCTGGAATAACGATGTCCTGCGTCCGGCCCTTGATGGTGAGCGCGCCCGTCACTTCGTAACGGTGATCGCCCAGTGGTTTGACGCTCTTCGCGACGAAGCGCCCAGTCGGAAAGGCCGGCGTGTTGAGCCAGACCTTCCCGGCGACTTCCGCATCGCCTTCCGCAGAACCGGTATCGATGCCGGCCAGATCGACGTCGACGGTCACTTGGGCGGCGGTCGGCTGATCCGGGTCGAAACGCAAGTCGGCGGCCCATTCACCGAATGCGCCCTCCATCGTCACACCCATCTGCTGATAGGTGAACGTCACAGCGCTCTGGTCCCTGTGGACCTGGCGATAGTCCACCGCCTGGGCGTTCCAGGATCCGGCAATCATCACGCTCAGCGCCAGCGCGCGGGGCAGTGGTTTCATGGTTGTTTCTCCGTGGGGCGCGTGGGCAGGATGCGGGTGAGCACATCGTCCCGGTCGATGAAATGATGCTTGAGCGCGGCGCCGAGGTGGCCGACGATCACCGCGACGAACAGCAGATTCAGGTTCTCATGAACGCTTTGCAACAGATCGCCCAGCGCCCGATTTTTGTCCACCCCGTCCGGAAGGGGCAACACGCCGAACCAGACAGTCTGGAATCCTTTGGCCGAACTCATCAGCCAGCCGGACAGGGGAATGACGAACATCAGTCCATAGAGCAGCGTGTGACCGGCATGAGCGGCGAACCGCATGACCTTGGGCAGGTGGTCGGGCAACGGCGGCGGCGGATGGGTCGCGCGCCAGGCCAGGCGGAACAGTACCAGCAGGAACACCGTCACGCCGGCCCATTTATGCCAGGAGTAAAGCTGCAACTTCTGCGGCGACAACGGCAGGTCCTGCATGATCGGGCCGCGGGGAGCATCGAGGTGCTCCTGGAGCGGTTCGCCCCGCCGGCGCTGGGCATTTATGCCCTGCTTCCCAGTCATCGCTATATGCCCTCTCGGGTTCGGGTGCTCATCGACTTTCTGGCGGCGCGGTTGCAAGGGACCGGATCACCCCGGTAACGGTCCCGGCAGACGCTGATCGCTCCCACCACTGTAAGAAAAACCCATTGAAATTGAATAAGGTTGATCAACGGAATCGATCAGCTGCGGGCAGGCTGGAGCGCGTCCTCATGATTTTTAACGGGGCTTGCATCCAAAGCCGTGGAACCTGCGTAAGCCTTTAAAAATCCTTGTGCGGCTAAAAATCCCTGAGTCCCTAAGTAATAGTAACGCCGGCCCGGTAAGCCGCCGACCCGGTTTGCGCAGGTGAAAACCCGCGCAAACCGGGGTTCGTGATTGCCAATTATGCACTTACGGCCTTATTTCGGTTTAACGGAGGAATGCTGATGTACCCATGGGTGCAGAGTCTGTTGATGTCGTTGCTACTGAGCATGACGAGCATCGTCTGGGCGATCGAACGCAATGGTTTTGACCTGAGCGATTCGCGCGTGCCGATCGCCGAGATTCACGGCGGCGGCCCGGCCAGGGACGGGATTCCCGCGCTCGATCATCCGGCCTTTATCGCTGCCGATCAGGCTGATTTTCTCGATCCCGACGATCGGGTGCTGGGCCTGTCCCGCCACGGCGTGGCGAAAGCCTATCCGATCGCTATTCTGAATTGGCATGAAGTGGTCAATGATCAGTTTGGCGCGGAGTCCGTGGTGGTGACGTTCTGCCCCTTGTGCGGCACCGGTATGGCGTTCCTGGCGACGGTCGATGGGCAGGCGCTGACCTTTGGCGTGTCCGGCCTGCTCTATAACAGCGACGTGCTACTCTACGACCGCCAGACTGAATCGCTCTGGTCGCAGATCATGACCACCGCGATTACCGGCCCCATGCAAGGCCAGCGCCTGACCATGACGCCGGTCGCGCACACGAGTTGGGCCGATTGGCGGGAGCGGCATCCTGATACCCTGGTGCTGTCGCCGGAGACGGGTCATCAACGCGATTACGACCGCGATCCCTATGCCGGGTATGTGCAAAGCGAACAGGTCATGTTCCCGCTGCGTTTCAAAAGTCAGCGGTTTCATCCCAAGGAAGCGGTGATCGGCGTGGTCATCGACGGTCATGCCAAGGCCTACCCGTTTAGCGAACTGGAACGCGCCACGCCGCCGTTGACGGACACCCTTGGCGCGCGCCCGGTGCGCATTGAATATGACGCCGAACATCGCACCGGCCGGGTGTTGGATGCGACCGGGCAGGAAATCCCCAGCGTCATCGGCTTCTGGTTTGCCTGGTATGGCTTTCACCCCGATACCGAGGTGTACGCCGCCGCGCCGTAGCGCTGGTCAGCATTCAGTCCTCTCTCCCCCACCCTCACTGCCCGATCAGTGAGGGATTCAAGGCGGAACACGCGGTCGCCACCGATCCGACTTAACGCAACGCCTGCTCCAGATCCGCTATCAAATCTTCCGCATCCTCTAATCCGACCGACAGACGCAGCATGGCGTCCGAGATCCCGCGCCGGGCGCGTTCTTCGGGCGTCAGTCCGTGATGCGTGGTGGTGCAGGGTTGCGTCACCAGGCTCTCGGCGCCGCCGAGGCTGGGGGCCAGGGCGAAAAGTTGGAGCCGGTCCGCCACGCGGGTGGCGTCTTCTCCACTGCCCGCCACTTCAATGCTCAGCATCCCGCCGAAGCCGTACATCTGCTCCTTGGCCAAACCATGTCCCGGAAAACTCGCCAGGCCGGGGTAGAACACCCGGCTGACCTGCGGGTGGCGAGCCATCGCTTCGGCAATGCGCTGAGCGGACTCGTTTTGTTGGCGCACCCGGACCACCAGGGTGCGCAGGCTGCGGGCGAGCAGTGATGCAGTCGCCGGGGCGATCATCGAGCCCAGGTTCTTGCGCCAGTTCCAGACCGGCATCAGCCGTTCCTTCGACCCCATCAGTGCGCCTGCCGTCAGGTCGCTGTGACCGCCCAGATACTTGGTGGCGCTATGCACCACGAAATCCGCGCCAAGTTCCAGCGGACGCTGATTGACCGGCGAAGCGAATGTGTTATCGACCGCAACCCATGCGCCGTAAGCATGCGCCTTCGCCGAAAGGGCGCGAATATCGAGCAGTTCGAGCGTCGGGTTGGTGGGCGTCTCGAAAAAGACCAGCTTCGCGCCGGTTTCCAGCAAAGCGTCGAGCTGATCCAGTTCGCTGCCCAGAATTAGATGAGTCTTGATGCCCAGCAGCGGCAACTGGCTCGCCAGCAGTTCCAGAGTTCCGCCATACGCATCACCGATACAGATCATGCCTTCCCGGCCATGCGTCAGGAACAAGGCGGTTTCAGCGGCCATGCCGGAGCAGAACGACCACGCCATTTCGGCGCCTTCGAGGCCGGCGAGCGTTTCTTCGAGGGCAAAGATCGAGGGATTCAGACCGTAGCGCGTATAGAGACTGCCCGGTTTGCGGCCATCGATGACATCGAGCAGATCGGCGGTCGAGGTGAAGGCGAAGGTGGTCGTGTCATACACCGGAAGATGCGGACTGCCATGCGCATCTTTGAAACGGTGGCCATGAATGCTGCGCGTGGATAAGCCCTGTGTGCTGTTTTGGGTCATTTCACGTTTCCTGAACGAGTGATTACAACGGTTTCAAACAGGCATGACGATTAGTCACGCTGCCTATTCGTGATGAGTGGCTGGCTCAGAACGAAATGACTTTATCGCTATCCATGATCCATTCCGCCAACGCCGGCATGGTGGATTGTTCAGCGCCGTCAAAATAAGGCTGGTTCTTGTAGATGCCGCACCGCGCCATGCAGGTTCCACAAACGCTAACCGTGACGCCACGGGCGATCAGCGCCTTGAGCATCTGGGTCAGGTCCTGGTCGTAGCCGTCGGGCGGAATGCAGGCCTCACGCGCCATATCGACGGCTTCGCTCATCAGGAATACGCGGACTTCGCTTCCGGCATCGGCCAGCGTGTCGGCCAAGCGCAACCCATTCCATGTCAAGTCGGTGCCGTCGTAGGGAGCATGATTAAAAATCAGCAGAATTTTCATGAACGATCTCCAAAGGAAAGTGAATCAGCGCCGGGCCAGCAGGCCGAAATGAAAGGGACAGCTACTGTGCAAATCGACGGCTTCAATCGCGTGGAATCCGGCCTCGGCGATCCATACCCGGCATTGTTCGGGCGTTGGGCGAATGTCCAGCGCGGGGCCGCGTGGGGTCAAAATGTCACTGCGCCAGTGGATGACTGATAACACCCCACCGTCCTGCAAGGTTCGGTAAGCTTCGCGCAACAAGGCCACGGGCTGTTCCAGATGCAGCAGATTGAAAATCATGGCGTGCGCCTGCGAGCGATCCTCGACACAGGCGCCGTGTCCGACAAAATCGCGCACCTCGGCCCGGATGTTGGGTAGCTTGAAGGTCGCAGCCTTCCGGCGCACACCCTCGACCATGGCCGGCTCAATATCCAATGCGGTCACGATGCCTCTCGTGCAGCGAGCAGCCGGCAGCGTAAACGTGCCGTATCCGCAACCGAACTCGAGGACGTTGCCTTGAATACCCATTGGCCCCAGCAAGTGGCCGATAGCAACGTCAGCATCAAAGAAACTCGCCCAGTAAGCTTCGTCTGGCATTCCGCTTTCCCGGCCCTTCACGGCGATACTCCAAGCGCTTCGACCGAAAGCCCGGCGGCTTGCCATTCGCTGACGCCATCGAGCATCTTGCGCGCCCGATAACCTCTGGCGGCAAGCAAGGCCACGGCTTCATCCGACCACAGACAGAACGGACCCCGGCAATAGGCGACAATGTCCCGGTCGGCGGGCAGTTCAGCGAGTCGCTGCTCAATCTCGGCCACCGGCATCGAGCGGGCAAACGGTAAGTGGGCCGTTTCGTATTCCGCCCGTGGGCGCACATCAATCACCACGATGTCCCCACGTCGAGCCTGCTCCAGCAGGGTCTCGCGACTGACGGCAGCGAGTGTCGTGGGGTCGGCCACCATCTGGCCCAGCGCCATCTTCAGTTCCAGCAGGTGTTCTTCGGCCACTTGCCGCAGACTTACCCACAGGCTCGCCACATCACGGCCGGCCAGTCGGTAAATAATGTACTTGCCTTCGCGTCGGGAAGTGACGAGGCGCGCTTCTTTGAGCGCCCGCAAATGAGCGCTGGTGAGTTTGATGTCGGTCGACAATTCGCTGGACAGCGTTTCAACCGATTTCTCACCCTGGGCCAACAACTCGATCAACTCCAGTCGTTTCGGACTGGAGACCGCTTTGCCGATGCGCGCGACCTGCTCGTACAAGGAATTTTTTAGTGCTCGGTTATCCATTACTATATTCTAAAGATTATGCGAATGTAAGGCAACGAAAGCCTAAACGATCACCTCCGGCGTTGATCAGGAACGTTTTTTTATCATTTATCCATCCATTCGTTGACCGCCAACGCCTCTTATTTTTCCGCCGGCTGCATCCATCGGGTTTGAAGCCGCGTAAGCAAGTCTGAAGCCACTGAAAATAGGGCGCCCAGCATCGCTCATCTCCTGAAGGAGTCCGCCGCATTAAAACGACCCTCACCGCTGCCGGTTTCGCCCTGGCCACGACCGCTTTGTCCCTGCTCCTCCCCAGCGCGCCCGCCGTCGCCGAGGCGAATCGCCATGGGTACGTTAACTACCGAAATTACGATGAGGGTCCAGAATCGCTGGCCGCATTTCACGCCTACCACCATAACGCCCGTTTGATCGCCGCCGGCCGCGCTAAACCGGGGCGCGTGCCCGCGACGGCCCGTGCGCCATCCGCCGCCGCGTCGGCGCCGCGCACCACGGTCGGCGTCCACTGTGGCCTCACTCCCGGTCATTGCTGACAGTTCCCGTCGCCCGCATTGATAAGGAGGCCTTCAATGATCTGCTTTCCTTTTCCGTATCGAATCGCCGGGGGTAATGACGCGAACGCCCGGCCTGGCAGAGCGCGAACGATCACGCTCTGGCTCGGCTTGCTCGGCGCGCTGTGGGCATTGCCTGGAGGGGTCCAGGCCGATGTGGGCGCGCTGGCGGCCCTGCCCGAACCACTTGAGGTTCCCGACTTCACCCTGACCGACCGGCAGGGCCAGGCGCACCGCTTGTCCGACTACCGGGGTCGGGTGGTGCTCATCAACTTCTGGGCGGTATGGTGCGCGCCCTGTCGCCAGGAAATGCCGGCCATGCAACGCGCCTGGGCGCAGGTGCGGGATCAGCAGGTGCACATACTGGCGGTGAACGTGCAGGATCGCGCCGACCAGGTCGCGGAATTTTTCGAGGCGCTGCCGGTGGCGTTTCCGGTGCTGTTGGGCGGTGACGCCGCGATGATGCGCGCGTGGTCCGTCCAGGTGCTGCCGACCAGCCTGGTAATCGATCCGCAGGGCCGGGCGCGCTACCGGGTGATCGGTGCGTATCACTGGGATCAACCGGCGGCGCGGGCGGCGTTATTGGCCTTGCGCGAACCGCCTGATCTGCCGACGCGGTAGTTCATGATGACCTCAACCTTAACTCGGCACAGCGCCGCCATGCCGGCGCTACCCGCCCTGGAGGCGGTCGATCTGCGTTCACGGTCGCCGGAACAACGCGCGGCGCTGAGCGCCGCTGGCCAGGATCTCCGCGAATATGAGCGCGTGCTGAAAAAAGGCGGACTCAACGTGGTCGGCGAAGTGCTCAAGGCGCAGGGCGACTTCGTTGAAATGACCCATTACCCGCGCGACGACGTGTTCGATACCGAGACGCACAGCCAGTACTACTACCATGCGCATCGCGGCAGCGCCCTGGAACACGGTCATTTTCACACGTTTTTACGGGCCGGCGGGATGCCGGTCGGCATTGCGCCGGTGGACCACGCCCAAGCGTCCGAACCGTGGCCACACGGGGACAACGCCATCAGCCATCTCGTCGCCATCGCCATGGATGCCTGGGGCGAGCCGATCGGTTTGTTCTGCGTCAATCGCTGGGTGACCGACGAAACCGGGTATCCCGCTGAAGCCGTCATCGCCCTGCTGGATCAGTTCGCCATCGACCACGCCTTTCCCAACTGGGCGGTCAATCGCTGGCTCACCGCGCTGCTGCGGCTATACCGACCGCAGATTGAGGCGTTGATCCGCCATCGTGACCGCGTGATGGCCGCCTGGCAACAGGCCCATCCCGACCGCGACGTGTTCGAGGATCGGGCGCTCGAAATCACCGGTTATCTCCCGATCACCGTTGCCGATCAACTCGCCCAACTGGATGCGCTGGGCGAGGAGGCTGCGCCACCGTTTTCGCTTCACTCACCCCATCAGGAGTTATGATCCATGAAATCGCTGTTTTTCGCCCTCGCGCTCACCCTGAGTCTGCCCTGGACCGCCTGGGCATTGGATAAAGAGCCGTATTCTCCCGAGCGGTTCGCCGTGCTCCAGGCCGAAAACCGCTTGGTGCTGGTCGATATCTTCGCTACCTGGTGCCCGACGTGCGCGAAGCAAGCGGAGGTTCTGAAAGCGTACCGCGCTCAGCATCCGGAGGTGGCGCTGCATATCCTGGAGGTGGATTTCGATCAGGACAAGGAAGCCGTCAAGCGCTTCCGCGCCCCGCGCCAATCGACGCTGCTGCTGTACCGGGGGCAAGAACAACTCTGGTTCAGCGTGGCGGAGACCCGCCAGGAAGCGATCTTCGCCGCCATTAACCAGGGAGCCAAGACGCCATGAGCCTGGAAGCCGCCTCGATTCCCCTGGCGGGATTCGCCGGCGTACTGAGCATCCTGTCGCCCTGCGTCTGGCCGCTGGTGCCGGTGGTGATGTCCTCCGCCGCCACCAGCGGGCGTTCGGGACCGTGGTTTCTCGCGTTCGGATTGAGTACGGCGTTTGCCCTGGCGGGAACCCTGTTGACCCTGGCCCTGCTCAACCTGCAGCTTGATCCGGAAGGGTTGCGTTATGGGGCGGCAACCTTGCTGTTGCTGATCGCGGTCACGCTGCTGGCGCCGCCGGTGGCGGACTGGGTCAGTGTGCAGCTCTCGCGCCTGACCGGTCGCTTCAATGGCTGGGGTCCCGCAGGCGCCCCGACCGCCGTGGGGCAATTCGGCGTCGGGGCGCTGCTCGGTCTGGTCTGGCTGCCCTGCGTGGGGCCGACCCTGGGCGCGGCCATCGCGCTGGCTTCGCTTGGACAGGATCTGGGCCTGGCGTTCGTCATCATGTTCGCATTCGGGATCGGTACGTCGGCTGTGCTGCTCGTGGCGGGATTGCTCTCCCGGCAGTTACTGATGCGGTGGCGACCAGCGACCCTGAGCCGGGCCGGTTCGGCCAAAAAGCTGCTCGGTTGGACCTTACTGCTGCTGGCCGTGCTGGTGCTGACCGGCGGGGACAAGGTGCTGGAAACGCTGGCGCTGGGGATCCTGCCGGACTGGGCGATAACGCTTTGATCGCAGCCGGTGCTTAACCGGTCTTGCCTACCCATTGACCTGCGGAGGAAGTATGTACACGCCCATTAGCGATGACGGCATCATCGACCCTCGGCTGTCCCTGGCGCTGATTGGACAGGAGGCGCTCATGCACACGTTTATCAAATGGGGACTTGCAGCCGCACTGACGATGTTTGGGGGTCCTGCGACGGTGTTCGCGGATTCCATGCGCTGCGGCAGTTATCTCGTGAATACCGGCGATTCCCAGTCGCGGGTGCTGCACATCTGCGGCGAACCGCAACGCGCTTGGCAGGATGGTTTTATTGAGGAAACCGTGCGCCGTAATGACGATGACGATGATCCATGGGCGTTACCACAGACCCAGACGTATCCGCTTCCTCCCGGCGGCCACGAAACCGAGGTGCGCCAGGTGAAGCCTGTCTATCGGTGGGAATACCACCTGGGTCGCGGGCGGTTTCTCAAAACATTGCTGTTTCAAGGCGATATGCTGGTGAGGATTATTAATGGGCCAAGGCAGTAAAGGAGTTGTGGCCCTCAATGGATGGCGGGCGATGGTTTGCACGCGGGACCGGTCTGTGACTTGGATCACAGGAAAATTTACCGGACCAATTTTTTTGACGGGACTTGCATCCAGAGCAATCCGACGAGCGTAAGTATTCATGAAGCCGCTGATCAGGCGGCGCCCAAAAGTCCAAATCCACTTGAGGAGTACACCCGATGAAAACCACGCTCACCGCCGCTAGCTTTACCCTGATCGCCGCCCTGTCCGGTCTGTCCACCGCCCACGCCGCTGGCTTCAATGATCGGAGCTTTACGCCGAATGTCACCGCTTCCATATCGAGTGGGCGGCAGGATTTACGGGATATTGAGGTCGCGCAAGGCTTTAACCAGCAGAGCCACATTTCGTCCGCCGCGCTGCAACCGACGAGCCGCACGAGTGGCGCCCCCGTGGTCGCCGGCGTGCATTGCGACTTGAACCGCAGCGCCGGTTTCCAAAACAGCACGTCGGTTGCCAGCTGCTGATGGCGGCGGCTCTCTCTGCCGACATAGCTCAATGGTAGCCGTTCAACCTCCTTTTCAAAATCCCCCTCAACCCCCCCTTTTTCAAAGGGGGGAGTGGCCGACTTCTCCCTGAATGTATCGGTTTTTCCGCGTCACTGTTCCTGGATTCGCGTGGCGTCTCTCCGGCTTTGGCCTATAGTTGAGTCAAAATCTGCCGCGAGAGGCGCCATGCGTTTTTTCCCCACTGCTGGATCGGTCGACCCTCCGCCCCGGAATCGAGGCCGTTTCCGGTGACCACGCCCGCTGAAATCGCCGAATTCATTCGAGTATGCCGCGATAGCACCCTGACCGAGCGCAGTGGTTCGCAAAGTCATTTCATTGCCCTGTGTCGGGTGTTGGGCGTGAAGCCGCCGCTGGAGGACGACCCGCGCGGCGAGTGGTTCACCTTCGAGAAGGGCGCGAAGAAGACCGGGGGCGGCGATGGCTGGGCGGATGTCTGGCGACGGCATTGCTTTGCCTGGGAATACAAGGGCAAGCATAAGGATTTGCAGGCGGCGCTGCGCCAGTTGCAGCAGTACGCGCTGGCGCTGGAAAACCCGCCCCTGCTGATCGTCTCGGACATGGAGACGATCGAGATTCACACCAATTTTTCCAATACGGTCAACGTCGTCCATCGCTTGACGCTGGAGGATCTGGCCGATCCAGCGACATGGGAACTCTTGCGCTGGGCGTTCCTGGAGCCGGAACGCTTGCAACCGGCCCGAACGCGGGAGGCGGTGACGCAAGTAGCGGCGACGCTGTTGGGCGGTCTGGCGCAGCAGTTGCGGCAACGCGGCCATGCGCCGCAACCGGTGGCGCATTTTCTGACCCGGGTGCTGTTTTGCCTGTTCGCCGAGGACATCGGGTTATTGCCGGACCGGTTGTTCAGTATGCTGGTCGAGGAAGCCCGGCGCGCGCCGGGGGATTTTCCCGGTTTGGCGCGTGATTTGTTTCAGGCGATGCATCAGGGCGGGCGGTTCGGCTTCGCCCGGATTGCCTGGTTCAACGGCGGCTTGTTCGATGACGACGAGTGCCTGCCCCTGGAGCGGGCGGATTTGGACACGCTGCATTCGGCGACGGTGCTGGACTGGTCGGCGAATAAAAATCCCCGCAGCAAGCTGCGGGGTATTTAGCTTCACTCCCAAAGGCAGTTGCTATAATCAAAGACAACATCAATCTAAAGGTTCCCTCTTTTTTAATATGATTTTCCTATAGTAAGTTAGGATCAAAAGATATGGATACCTGAATTCGTGACGCAGCAAGCTGCGGGGAATCCGACCCTCCAAAGATTGAACCGGCGATTTTCGGGACGCTGTTTGAACGCGGTCTGGACCCGGACAAGCGGTCGCAACTGGGCGCGCATTACACCGATGCGGCGGCGATTCGCCGCTTGATCGAGCCGGTGATCCGTGATCCGCTGTTGGCGGAATGGGCAACGGTCCAGGCGGAAATAGCGGGTTTACTGGGGGCGAAGAAACCGAAACGGGCGCAAGCGGAGCAGGCGCTCCAGGGTTTTCTGGAACGGTTGCGGACCTTCCGGGTTCTCGATCCGGCGTGTGGTTCCGGCAACTTTCTCTACTTGGCCCTGCGCACCCTCAAGGATATTGAGCATCAAGTGATGCTGGAGGCAGAAACCCTGGGTCTGCAACGCGGTTTTCCTACAGTCGGCCCGGAAGCCGTGCAGGGCATCGAGATCAATCCCTACGCGGCGGAACTGGCGCGGCTAACGGTGTGGATTGGCGAGATTCAGTGGATGCTGGGGCATGGCTACAGCCTGAATGATCAGCCGATTCTCAAGCCGTTGAATAACATTGAATGTCGGGATGCGTTGCTGGATGGAACAGGTGAAGCGACCTGGCCCGCTGCGGACGCCATGGTGGGTAATCCGCCGTTCCTGGGGGACAAGAAGCAACTGGCGGAACTGGGCGATGACTATGCGGGATTATTGCGTCGGGTCTATCAGGGACGGGTTCCCGGTGGTGCGGATCTGGTCTGCTACTGGTTCGAGAAGGCGCGAGCGCAGATTGAGGCGGGACAGGCGCAACGGGCGGGACTGGTCACGACGAATTCGATTCGCCAAAAACGCAACCGACCGGTTCTGGAGCGTATCCAGGCCAGCGGCGTGCTTTTCCATGCCTGGTCTGATCTGGAATGGGTCAACGAAGGCGCGGCGGTGCGGGTGTCGCTGATCGGTTTCGCTAAAGAAGCGGACCAACCGTTCATGCTCGATGGTCAGCCCGTCGCGGCGATTCATGCCGACTTGACCGGATCAAGCGAGACCACCGGCGCACTGGATTTAACCCAGGCGGTCCCGTTGCCGGAAAATGCCGGGCGTTCATTCTTTGGCCTGTGTCTGGCCGGCGCGTTTGCGGTGGATAGCGACACGGCGCGACGCTGGTTGCATCAACCGAATCCGCACGGTCGCCCGAACAGCGAGGTGCTACGCCCCATTTGGAATGGTGTGGACGTTACCCAAGGCTGGAAAGGCCGCTGGGTCATCGATTTCGGCACTAACCTGAGCGAGAACGAAGCCGCGCTTTACGAAGCGCCGTTCGGCCATGTGCTGGACAAGGTCAAGCCGGTACGGATAACGAATAATCGCAAAGCTCGCGCAGTTTATTGGTGGCGACATGGGGAAACTCGCCCCGGTTTGCGCCGGAAACTGGCCGGATTAACGCGCTATATCGCCACGCCGGAAACCGCCAAGCATCGTTTCTTCGTGTGGTTTCCGATCAGCGCGGCACCCGAACACAGCCTGATCGTAATTCCCCGCGATGACGACACCACCTTTGGCGTACTGTCGTCACGGTTTCATACGGTCTGGGCATTGGCAAAAGGTGGCAGAATGGGATATGGCAACGACCCCCGCTACAACTCGACCATGACTTTCGAGACCTTTCCCTTCCCTACCGGCCTGACCCCCAACATTCCGGCCAGCGCCTACGCCAATGATCCTCGCGCCCAGGTCATTGCGAACGCCGCCCGCAAGCTGAACGAATTGCGCGAAAACTGGCTCAATCCTCCGCAATGGGTCGAGCGCGTTCCCGAAATCGTCCCCGGCTATCCTGACCGCATCATTCCCAAACCGGAACATGCGGCGGAACTCAAAAAGCGCACACTGACCAATCTCTACAACCAGCGTCCGGCGTGGCTGGTCAACGCCCATCGCGCCCTGGACGAAGCGGTGGCCGCCGCCTACGGCTGGCCCGCTGATTTGAGCAATGACGAGGTATTGCGCCGGTTACTGGCTCTGAATCGGGAGCGATCCGAACTCGCATTAACCATGCGTTCACCCACTTGAACGCCCTCTTAACCATGACGCCACTGCCAGACCGAGACCCTCCATCAACCGCTGCCTTTCCCCGGCAACTCGGGATACAGGGCGGCCTGGCGCTCGGTCTATTCGTGTTGATCGCGCTGCTCTCGCCGCCGACCGTGTTCAGCAATCCCCAGGATTATCTACCGCTGCGCTTCGGACTGGGCTTGCTGTCCATCATGGCGGCGGTGATGGTCTTTACCATTGGCTGGTTCTCGTTCAGCCACGCCCGCGAAGTGCGTTTCCAGGTGCTGGCCTGCGCCTTTCTGGCCGGCGCGCTGCTGGACTGCGCCTATCTGTTTTCCTTTCCCGGCATGCCGCCTCTGGTGACGCCCAATTCCCTGGAAAAGGCCCTGAACTTCTGGCTGCCGGCGCGCCTGATGGGCACCTTGGCGTTATTGGCGGTCGCCGCGCTACCCTCCACCGCCGTGCTCGGTCCGCGACAACGCGGATGGCTCCTGATCATGACCCTGGCGGTCGTTGGCGTCATCATCGCTCTTGGCCTGTTCTTCCCCCAGCACGCGCCGCGCACCTTCATCCCCGAACAGGGCCTGACCCGCTTCAAGATCGGCGTCGAATACGCGATCATGGCGCTCTACGGCGTAGCTTTGATCGGTCTGATCCGTGACTGGCGGCGGGAGCATGATGCCTTTCGGGCGTGGTTGATCACTGGACTGTGGATTCTGGGGGTGGGCGAACTCAATCTGACGCTCTTTGCCACGCTCGCCGATCGACATCAAATGCTGGGCCACCTCTGCCAAGCCTGGGGCAGCGGCCTGGTGTTCTGGGCGGTCTACACCGAAGCGCTGGAGGAACCTCATCACCGCTTGCAGATCTCGGAACGGCTGCTGGCGCATCGCGGTCAGGAACTGGAACAGGCGCGGGCGCACGCCGACGCGGCCAACCGCGCCAAAAGCGAGTTCCTCGCCCAGATGAGTCATGAAATCCGCACCCCGCTCAACGCCGTACTCGGCTTTACTCAGGTTCTGAACCGCGAACCACTCACCGCCCACCAGCGCCAATGGGTCGCGCGCATCCAGACCGCTGGCCAATCCCTGCTGGTTCTCCTCAACGACATTCTGGATTTCTCCAAGATCGAGGCCGGTCAGTTGCGCCTCGAATCCCGGCCCTTCGATTTGGCCGGACCGCTGGCCCGGGTCGAGAGTCTTATGGGCCAAACCGCCCACGCCAAGGGCCTCGCCTTGCGCATCATTACCCCAGAGACCGCGCCGGGCTGGCTGCTGGGCGACGCCTTGCGCCTGGAACAGGTGCTGGTCAATCTGCTCGGCAACGCCATCAAATTTACCGAACGCGGCGAGGTCGTGTTGCGGATCGAACCGACCGAAATCACCCCAACGACCGTGCGGTTGCGCTTTACCGTGCGCGACACCGGCCTGGGCATGGCCCCGGAGGCGCTGGCCCGGCTGTTCACGCCCTTTACCCAGGCCGACGCCAGCATCAGCCGACGCTATGGCGGCACCGGCCTGGGCCTGTCGATCTGCAAGCGGCTGGCGGATCTGATGGGCGGCGCCATCGGCGCGGAAAGCCAGGTCGGTCAGGGCAGCACGGTCTGGTTCGAAGCGCCGTTCGCCCGGACCGCCAGCGGCGAAACCATGCCCCGGCCCGCGCCGGCGCATTCCACTGGGCCGCGTCTGACCGGTCTGCATCTGCTGGTGGTCGACGACAGCGCCATGAACCGGGAAGTGGTCGAACAGGCGCTGGCCCTGGAAGGCGCGCGCGCCACCCTGGCCGCCGACGGTCAACAGGCCATCCACCAGCTCCAGGTCCGTCCTACCGCCTTCGATGTGGTGCTGATGGATGTGCAAATGCCGGTGATGGATGGTCTGACCGCCACCCGTCTCATCCGCGACGAACTGGGCCTGACCGCATTGCCGATCATTGCCTTTACCGCCGGGGTGCTGGCCGAGCAGCAACAGGCGGCGCGGGCCGCCGGGGTGAACGACATTCTGGCCAAACCGCTCGATCTGGAGCAAATGACGGCCCTGCTGTTGCGCTGGGTTCAACCCCGGCCCGGGTGGTCAGCGGATCACGCCCGCCCGCACGGACTCGGAGAACCGGTGTCGAGTACGGAATTCCCGATAATCGCCGGGATCGACCGGGAGCGCGCCGCCTACACCTTGGGCGGCAATCGGACGCTGTTTCTCGATCTGCTGGAGCGGTTTACCGGCCCATTCGCCGATGCCGGCGCCCGCACGCGCGATGATTTGGCGCACGGTCAGCGGGAAGCGGCTACTCAGCGGTTGCATACCCTGAGCGGTAATGCCGGCCACCTCGGCGCTATCGACCTGATGCACGCCGCCAACGCGCTGGAGACCGCGATTCAGGCCGGCGACCTGGATCTGGAGACGCGCCTGGCCGCGTTTGAGGATCAACTGGCCGCGCTGGTCGCCGCCGCCGCGCCCTGGCGAGGGATGGCGGCGTCCGACCCACCGCCACCGCCAACGCCGGCATCGTCGTCACCGGACGTTGACTCGTTTACCGCCTTGCGTGAGGATTTACGCGGTCATCGTGCCTACGCCCGGCGGCGCTTCGCGGAACTGCAACCGCTGCTGAGCGATGCCCTGGGCGCTGAGACCGCCGAGGCCCTGGGGCGCGCCATTCACGGATTCCGCTTTGACGAAGCGCTGGCCCTGCTGGAGCAAGCGGCGGACAAGCAAGGCGGAGATGTTATACAAGAGGAGAACGGTAGATGGAATCTATGGCCAGACTGCTGATCGTTGATGACGATCCCGCTGCAATCGCAGTGCTGGATCATGCGTTGGAAGGCATGGGTGAAGTGCGTTGCGCCACCAGCGGCGCGGACGCCTTGGCCCTGCTAGCCCAGTATCCCATTGACCGGTTCTGTTGCGTTAATTTATCTCAGGCGCGAGGTAGTTCCTCTCTCAGGTTGTTAGGCAGCCAATGAATAGAATTGACCTGCGACAGACAATTTTTGCCCGCTGGTGGCGATCATTTGGCCTTTCTTGATCATGTGCATGAGTTCGATACCTTGTAGGGTCACCCGAGCCGAACGAAAAGAGTGGAACCCCAACATCGGCCGGACGATCCGTTTAACGGCGCGATGATCCTGCTCCACTAAATTGTTTAAATACTTATTTTGGCGCATTTCAATGGCGTGACCGGTTTCCTCCTTCAGGGCTTCAAGCGCCGCCGTATTGGCCCCGCTCTTGTCAATCGTGATCTTCTCCGGCAGGCCATGCTGGCAAATGGCTTTCTTGAAAAAGCGCCGGGCAGCCTTCTTGTCGCGGTGGGCGGTCAGTAGGAAGTCGATCGTCTGTCCCTCCGAGTCGACGGCGCGATAGAGGTATTTCCACTGACCCTTGACCTTAATGTAGGTCTCATCCATCCGCCAGCTCGTGCCGACTGGGCGTTTCTTCCCTTTCCGGAAAGTCGCTTCCAGTTGCGGGGTAAACTTCTGAACCCAGCGGTACACGCTGGAATGATCGACCTCGACGCCCCGCTCCGCCAGCATTTCTTCCAAGTTCCGGTAGCTCAATGAATACGCCAGGTACCAGCGGACACTGGTCAAGATGATGTCTTGTTCGAAACGGTGGCCTCTAAAGTCGATCATGCGGGTTCTCAAGTCAGGACAGGGGCCATGTAGCTTACCGAAATCCGACCCTCTCAGCTAACGCAACAGAACCCTTCGGACACGATCTGGAATTTACGGGAATTGCCGCAGCGGCTGGTGGTGCTGGGCGGCGGACCGATCGGTTCGGAGCTGACCCAGACCTTTGCCCGTCTGGGCGCACAGGTCACTCAGGTCGAGATGGCGCCGCGTATCCTGATTCGGGAAGACCCGGAAGTCTCGGCGTTGGTGACGCAGCGCTTTCAGCAGGAAGGCATCCAGGTGCTCGTCAATCATAAAGCGCAACAATTTCGGATCGAGAAGGGCGAAAAGATGCTGATCGCCGATCATCAGGGGCAAGCGGTGCGCATTCCTTTTGACGCGGTGCTGGTCGCGGTCGGACGGGTGGCGAATACGCGCGGCTACGGGCTGGAAGCACTGGGGATTCCGGCGGCGCGCACGATTGAAACCAATGCGTACCTGCAAACGCTCTACCCGAATATCTATGCGGCGGGCGACGTCGCCGGTCCCTACCAGTTCACCCATACCGCCGCGCATCAAGCCTGGTATGCGGCGGTGAACGCCCTGTTTGATCCGCTCAAAAAATTTCGTGCGGATTACTCGGTCATCCCCTGGGCCACCTTCGTCGATCCCGAGGTCGCCCGAGTGGGGTTGAACGAACAGGACGCGCAGGAACGGAAGGTCCCTTATGAAGTCTCGATCTATGGCCTGGATGATCTGGATCGCGCCATTGCCGACGGCGAAGCGCACGGTTTCATCAAGGTGCTGACCGTGCCGGGCAAGGATCGGATTCTCGGCGTCACGATCGTGGGCGAACACGCCGGCGACCTGCTCGCGGAATACGTGCTGGCCATGCGCCACGGCATCGGTCTCAACAAAATACTGGGGACGATTCACATCTATCCCACCTTGGCGGAAGCCAATAAATACGTCGCGGGGGTCTGGAAAAAGGCCCACGCGCCGGAACAACTGCTGGCCTGGGTGGAACGTTTCCATGCCTGGCGGCGCCACTGATAAGGTCTGACTTATACGAGATACGCTGCGGCGCGCACGACGCTGGCGGACTTGCTGGAGCGGGATTTAACCGGCGCTCCGGTGCGCGTTGCCGATCATTGTTATGGCTGCACCGCCGGGCAGGGCAGCAGTTGTGGCGGCGCGCTCGCCGCGGCGTGAGGAGGTTTGTTTATTGACGACCTGAACCCTTTTACAGACGCCTATTAACGTCTCTTTCCACACGAATGGGTGCGATACTCTCTATTTGAGGATTGCAACCTGGCGATGTGGATCTTGAAGCCGCGCTGTGTGGCAAGATACAGAATGAGGTTTCTTGACGCCGGTCAAGGAATATCATTACCGTTACCGGCATTCTTGCTTAATCATCAAAATCACAGGACAACACACATGGGCCACGTCACCACCTTCATGCGCGACGATCATCGCCGTTGCGATCACCTATTCGCTGCTGCCGAAGAAGCCGCCGCTCATGGCGATCTGCCGAGTTGTCGCGCCCGGTTCCAGGCATTCGAGACCGCGATGACCCAGCATTTCACGATGGAAGAGCAGGCGC
>Ga0209607_1000593_pt1 | contig 31994 bp, 31 predicted proteins | sample AD_UKC117_MetaG_FD_184413 | JGI IMG/M metagenome (GOLD analysis project Ga0209607, IMG submission 184413) | Active sludge microbial communities of municipal wastewater-treating anaerobic digesters from Hong Kong - AD_UKC117_MetaG (SPAdes)... | ecosystem: Engineered > Bioreactor > Anaerobic >... | reverse complement strand
CCGGATGAATCCAGCGATGTCGACCTGCTCGATTGAGTCGTCGAGCAGCGGGATGGCGAAGACGATGGCGGACATGGTGCTGTTCCTTTCAGTGGTGGTCCGAACCCCGAGGGTCGAGGTTTGGTGAGTCGAGATTCACAATGTTGTGAATCTCGCTCTGACTGAACGGTTCAGTCAGAGGGGTCGGCGGTGGAACTTCAGGACTCCGGCACGAACTGCGCAGCCTTGTCCTCGGTGAACACGCGGACGACGCGGCCGCTGTACCACGGGCACGGGGTGTCGTCGCCAGCACCCGCCCCAGCAATCTCCCGGAGTCCGCCCTTGTCGACGTAGCCGAGGACGCGATTCCCGTTCGGCCACTCGACCTCGACCACTGTCTCTCGCGGGAGCAGGAGGTCTCCCTCCTGTCCGGGTACCTTGACGAGTTCTTCGGAGAGTGTGCGGCTCATTGACGCCTTCCTTTCGGTTGTGGGGTGAACCTCGGGGTCCGAGGTTCGGTGAGCGAGATTCACAACGTTGTGAATCTCAGAGGTGGCGGATTCCTACCGCCACCAGCCGAGGAGGCTGAGGTCCTCGGCGAACCATCCGATCAAGAGACCGATGGTGAGGATGAGGCCGAGCAGGACACGCCTGCCGCGCGTGGTGAGGCGCATCACGCGGTGACCGCGTCGTGCCAGAACCGGGCGACCCAACCATGGGGGTCGGCCACGAGGTCGCCACACCGCGCGGTGACGGCGCGGTCGACGAACACTTGCATTGCCCCGGTGACCATGACGACGGGGCCGCCATAGATGGACGTGACGAACGTGACGGCCGAGCCGTGGGACTCGTCGGTGACGGACACCTGGCCGGTGTCGGTGCGTCGGATACGCATGGTGCCTTCCTTTCGGGTCGAGATTCACAACGTTGTGAATCCGGTGAGGTGGGATCAGGAGCAGCAAGTGCGCACGACGCGCGCCACTCCCTGAGAGTCGATGACGAGGTGACCGGCGATCTGGTGCCCGGTCCTCTCGCGGTGACCGCGGCGGATGGCCGCGTAGATGCCGGTCGTCGGGATCTGCTCGATGGTGCTGGTGTGCTGCATGATGCTTTCCCTTCGGTCGGATTCACAATGTTGTGAATCTTTGGTGACTGAGATTCACAATGTTGTGAATCTTTGGTGAGTGAGTACTCCCAACACATGGAAGTACTCATGTGGACCGCTGGACGGACTACTCCCGCGCGGTGAAAGTGGCACGGCAGAACCGTGCCGAACACGCCCTTTGGTGAGGCGCATAACGCACACCTAAAGGGTGACCCATGGCAGGGCCACCGACGTGCCCGAACGCGGTCCGGTACTCACGCGTTCGGGCACGTTGGAAGTCGCGCCATGGGGAGGTTCCCCACGAAGGGGAACGCGAGGAAGTCCGCCCCTCGCCCACATCCGGGCGAGGGGCGGACTCTCTGAAGGGTCCGTCAGGACGCGGCCGCGACGTCGTCCATGTCGGCCATGGCGTCGCGCGCGGCCCGGGCGGACTGGACCGCATTCACGAGCGCTTGCACCGCTCCCGCGAACGCATCCAAGTCGGCGACCTTGCCGGACTCGACCATGGCGCGCGCGGTGGTCACGAGAGTCACCGGGTCGGACGTGCTCACGCGAGACGGGATGGTCACGGGAGGTGCCGTGCCCTCGCCCGTGCCCGTGCCCTCGCCCGTGCCGGATCCCGTGCCGGTTCCATCGTTCGTGCGGGCCTTGCGCGTTGCCTTGACCTTGCGAACCGGCATGTCACGCGAGAGTCCGACCGCGTCCGACACGCTGTCACGGACCGCCGCGATGTCGCGCGCAATGTCACTCGCGCTGGAGACGTTGACCCATTGGAGGCAACGGTAGAGGCTCACGGTCACGTCGGGCACCGTCTCGTATGCATCCCACAACTCGCCCGCGAGCATGAGACGTCGGTGTGTGTTGACGTTGCCCGAACCGATGGCACGGTGAAATCCACCGATGGGCCGACGCTGTGCCTTCCACGCGCGGGCAAGCCGGACGTACTCGGCGAGTGCGGCATCCGTCCGCGCGTTGAGCGTGGCGAGCGCTTCCGCGTGCCCGGCTTCGATCGCGTCGAACTTGCCGACCGCCTTCACAACCGCGCGGATGTCGTCATCCAGCGCGAGGACCGGCGTGCTGTCCGCGTCCGCCACGGTCGGCGAGATGTCGCGCGGGGTCCGTCGCTTACTTGCCGGACGGGTCGAGGTGGAGGTGCTGGTGGCCATCATGACCATCCTTCCCGCATTCACAATGTTGGGAATGCGATCCGCTGGAGGAGAGCGCGCGAACCGACTGCCCACGCTCGAAACCCTCTCCCAACACGCACCATTATCGCACATTCAGCCCTTATGTCAAGCCTCATGGCATAGGCACTCGGCATTCACAATGTTGTGAGCGCCCCCCCACCTACCCGCCATCGGCCGGGCAGGGGCTGGGGTGGTGCCGGTGGCCGGGACTGTGTCTGTGTGCCGTTTTCCGACCCATTCTGTAGCCACAAGATGCTATTCTGTAGCCACAAGATGGCCTTTTGGGGGTCATTCTGTGGCTACAACATCCATTTTGTTGCTACAAGATGGATGACAAAACCGCAGGTCAGAGCATTATGTGGCTACAAGATGGTCACGAAACCATGGGGGTCGGGATAACCCCCTCTAGAGGAAGGATTTCTACGGTGGTGGAGGTGCAGGCGAAGGAACCGGGGTGGGTGCTGCTCACGGACGGCGAGGAGGTCGGTCCGGTGAGGATGTGCTGGGTCGAGACGGCCAAGGATGAGCTCGTGGTGCTGCTTCAGGACGAGGATCAGGTCCACCTGACGCCAGCCATGCTGCGCATGATGGCGAAGATGCTGGACCCAGTCATGAGACTGACGATCCCGCAGGTCGGGAACTGGCTCAGCGCCAACGACAGGGAGCACCCGATGAAGCGAGCGCGGCGCGTCAAGGAATGGCGGACGGCGGCCGGGTGGCTCGGGCGCGACATCGGCGCTGTCGAGACCCCGGTGCACGTCACCTTCGTCTTCAAGCGGCGCAGCAGCCGTCGCTGGGACGTCGAGAACCTCGCGCCGACGGCGAAGGCCATCATGGATGGGCTCCGGGATGCTGGGGTGCTGCCAGACGACGACACCACGAACGTCCCGGTCGTCACCTTCCGCTCCGAGGTCGGCCCGCCAAGCGTCGATGTCATCATGGAGCGATGCTGATGTGCGATCACCACGTCTGGGTGCTGTCGCAGGCCAAGCAGCGGCCTCACGTCGCCGATGAAGACATCGAGCGACTCGCGTCTGACCTCGCCCGCCAGTGCCCCCAGTGCCTCGCGATCCAGAGAGGGGCCAGTGATGGCCGGACGACCCCGCGGTAGCGCCGCCCGGGACGAAATGCTCCGGATCAGGATGACCTCCTCCGGCATGTCCGCGCTGGACCGAGTCCGGGGCTCCGTCACGCGCTCTGACTACGTGCGGAGGCTCATCAGCGACGACGTCAAGAAGAAGACCGGACAGTGACACTCCCCAACCTCACCAAGAAGGCGTTGATGAACCGATGAGTCTGCGATTCCTCTTCGACACCGAGGGGATGATGGCCCCCATCGACAGGGTCAAGCAGCATCCCAAGAACGACAACAACGGCGACGTCGACGAGATCGTCACGTCCATGCAGCGGACCGGCGTCTACCGGCCCATCTACGTCTCCCGGGCCACAGGGCACATCGTCGCGGGCAATCACACCTACGTCGCGCTCCTCGACCTCGGCGCGAAGGCGGTGCCGGTGGTGTGGCTCGACCTCGACGAGACCCAAGAACTGCTCATCCTCGCCGCGGACAACAAGATCGCCCGCAACGCCCGGCCCGATCCGGCACTGACGGAGGAACTGCTCGCCGCCATCAGGGATGCCGCGCCAGACCTCGGCCTCATCGGCACCGGCTACAGCGACGAGGACTGGGAGCGGCTGTCCCGGCCCGCAGCGCCGCTGTCATTCACCAGCCATGGCGTCGAATCCCTCACACACACCATCGAGTGCCCCGAATGTGGACACTCATGGGTCAGGGGGAAGTGATGGCCTACGCCGAGCCGAAGCCGGTCCCCGAGAAGGACCTCGACAAACTCAACGCCGACCTCGAAGAGACCGACAAGGCCACTCGCGTCGAGGCTGCACTGGCACTGCGGATCGCCGGGGCCTCCTACAGCGAGATCGCGGACGTCCTCGGCTACGCCTCCGTCTCGTCGGCGCGGCTTGCCGTCGAGCGATCCCTGGCCTCCACCATCACCGAGGAGACCCGCGAGGAGAAGCGCCGACTCATCGCACGGCGCATCGAGCGCCTGACCCGCGCCGTCTGGGGGAAGGCCACTGACGAGAACCACCCCGAGCACCTCGCGGCCGTTCGCACCGCGCTCTCGCTCGTGGACCGCTACGCCAAACTTGTCGGCGCCGACGCGCCTACCGAAGTCACCGTCTACACCCCGACCGTCAGCGAGATGGAGCGCTGGATCGCCGAGCAGGCCTCCAAGATGCTCTCCGGGCTCCCTGAGGACGTCGTGATCGAAGGAGAGGTGCAGGGTTGACCGACTACACCGACAGGGAGTGGGCCAAGAACATCACCGAGATCCTGAAGCAGAAGCGCCGCCACAAAGGTGACTACCTCGGCCCGCTGCAACTTCGGGTGTCGCTGCCATGGCTGAAGATCGCCGACATGGCAGCGGACCGTCGAGGCCTCAACCGCACCTCCTACGTCCGCCGAGCCCTCTCCGTCCACATGGCAGGTGACCTCGGCCTGCCTGTCCATCCGATCCTTGCCCTGCTGACGCCGCCGCGCGGTAGGAACGACAACACGCGCAAGGAGAAGACCTTCGACGACGGCACTGGCATCGAGGACTGGTGCCCACATCCCGGCTGCGACGGCGCGCATCTGGCTCCCGGAGCCCCGTAGCGTCTACGCTGCCAGTGAGGCCGGGCGCTTTTGCTCGACCCACCCCGAGTACAAGAGAGGCCATCATGGCGCTGCCCCCGCTCCTGATCGACACCCCTGAGGTTGCTCCTCGCCGCTTTGGCCTCTTCTCGGTCGCCAAACTCTTCGACTTCAACGACGGCCACTGGCAGGGCGGCGTCGAATACGAAGCGCTCAACTGCGCTGGCGGCGACCTCGATGCCATCACCGACGCCTGCGACCCGATCGCGAAGAACACTGCGCCCAATCAGCCGTTCGCCACCTACCCTCCGATCACCGGCTACTACCTGCACGAGTGCAGGGCCGTCGGCGGCTGGGCCGAAGCGTCCACCCGGGCCATGCGCGGCTACGCAGCCCGGGAGCAGGCGTTTCTGGAGAAGGTCGTCGTCGACCAAGTCGTCGGCGCTTCCGCGCTCAGCAACGGCTGCCCGGAGGTGGCACTGGCCGAGGCCCAGGGGTACCTCGACAGCACCTACGTCGGGGACGGGGTCATCCACATCGGCAGCGCCGTCGCCTCGATGCTCGGCAGTCGCCTCCAGCGGCAGGGCAATCACATCGAGACGCGACTCGGCACACCCGTGTCCATCGGCGCCTACGGCAACCGAGTCATCGCCACTGGTGCTGTGACGATCCGTCGCGGCGTGGCCACCACCACGCCCGCCCCGCTGGCGGAGGTCACGCCAGCAATGAACACGATCCGCGCCCTCGTGGAGCGGACCTACGTCATCGACACCGACTGCGCGGCCGCACTCTCTGGCGTCATCACCATTTCCTGCTAGAGAACTTCATATCCATAAGCAACACTTATGGATATGAAGGCTCGATTCGACACGACCTGCGAATGCTGCAAGTCCCCGATCACCCCCGGGGACCGCGTCATCAGGTTCCACGGTCGACTCTGGCTCACCGCCCACGTCACCCGATACCAGCAGCAGCGGCGCGGCAGGGCAGTACCCTCGACTCATGAATGACGACGAGCAGTGGCGCAGGTGGTCTCCGGCCGCCCAAGAAAGAGCCCTGCTCGGCCTGCAGCGGCTCACCGACAAGCCGTGGAAGCCGTTCTACTGCGACAAGGTGGCCTGCAACGGCAAGCCTCACGGGAAATGGGACTTCCCGCACGGGCGCGCCGACCAGCACCCCCCGGGCGGCGACGACTGGCTCACATGGCTCGTCGCCGGGGGGCGTGGTGCCGGGAAGACGACCACTGGCTCCCGATGGACGAACCGGATCACCAAGTGGTCCCCACGCATCGCCCTCGTCGCGCCGACTGGCCCCGACGCCCGAGACACCATGATCGAGGGGGAGGCGCTGGCGCTCGACACACTCGTCCCCAGCCCTGACGGCTGGACGACGATGGGCGCATTGCGCGCCGGGGATCAAGTGTTCGCTGGCGATGGGTCGGTCTGTCGCGTCATCGAGGCTTTCCCCGTGCTGACCAACCGTCCCTGCTACCGGATGACGATCGAAGGCGCTGAAGTCATCGCCGATGCGCGGCACAAGTGGGTGACGTCCACGCGCGACGAGCGCGGCTACGTCGGAAGGGACGGCTACCCCAAGGAGCGGTACGAGCAGGTTCGCACCACGGAGGACGTCGCCAAAGACTTGAAGTGCAACGGGCTCTGGCCCTCGACGAACCACGCCATCAGGGCAGTCTCCATCACTGGCTCAGGTAGCGACAACCTACCCGTGCCCGCATACACGCTCGGCTACTGGCTCGGAGATGGGAGCAGCCGCAGCGCGCACATCACCAGCCACCCGGAAGACCAGCCGTTCATTGTCGAGCGGATCGCCGAGGACGGTTACGAGACCCGACTCTCGCTCGGTCAGGACCGCCGCGGATACACATTCCTCGTCAAGAGGCTCTCTAGGGACCTGCGAGCGGCTGACGTCATCAAGAACAAGCGCATCCCTGACGAATACTTCTGGGCCTCGCAGGAGCAGAGGCTCGCTCTCGTGCAGGGGCTCATGGACAGCGATGGAACGATCTCCGAGAGGGGGCAGTTCGAGTTCAGCAACAAGAACCCGAGGCTCATCTCTGGCATGGTCGCCCTGCTGTCATCGCTGGGCGTCAAGTGTCGCGTCGTCTGGCGACCCTCGGGCCAAGCGCGCGTTCGCGGAACCACGAACCTGCCCATCTTCAGCCTCCCCCGCAAGAGCGAGCGGATTCCTGCTCACAGGACTGAGCGAGACTGGCGCTACATCCAGAATGTCGAGAGCGTCGACACCGTCGATGTCCGATGCATCAAGGTTGACTCCGAGGACAACACCTTCCTTGTCACCGAGCACTTCATTCGCACCCACAACAGCGGAGTGCTCGCCACGGCCGCCCCGGGGCAGCGTCCCGAATGGGAGCCGTCGAAGAAGAAGTTGACGTGGCCCAACGGGGCAATCGGGCACGCCTTCTCCGGCGAAGAACCGGACCGTCTGCGTGGCCCGCAGCATTCTGCGGCATGGGTGGATGAACCGGCGCATATCCCTCTGATCGATGACGTCTGGTCGAACCTCCTCTTCGGCCTGCGTGTCGGGCAACACCCTCACATCTGTGCCACCACCACCCCACTGCCCACCAAGTGGATGAAGGCGATTGTCGCCGACCCGACCACACGCCTCGTGCGCGCCTCCACCTACGCCAACATCGACAACCTCCCTCCCCACTTCGCCAAGATCATCCTCGAACGCTACGAAAACACTCGCCTCGGCAGGCAGGAGATCCACGGAGAAATCCTTGCCGACGTCGAGGGCGCGCTCTGGCAGTACGAGATGTTCGACGGCGACCAGCGCATCGACATCGCCCCCTTCGACCTTGACCGCGTCGTCGTTGGGGTCGACCCTGCCGGGACAGCGCGCTCCAAGTCGGACGAAACCGGCATTGTCGTCGTCGGGTTCAAGGACGAGCGCTTCTACGTTCTTGCCGACCTCTCTGGGAAGTACTCCCCGAAGGGCTGGGCCGACCGGGCCAAGAAGGCATACGACGAATACAGCGCTGACTGCGTTGTCGTGGAAACGAACTACGGCGGCGACATGGTTCGGGCCACGCTGGAGAACGCCGACGTCACCATGCGCATCGAAGAGGTCACCTCACGCCGAGGGAAGGTCATCCGCGCCGACCCAATCGTTGCGCTCTACGAGCGGGGGAAGGTGTTCCACCTCTCCCACGGCCTTGGCGAGTTGGAGGACCAGTTGGTGTCATGGGTGCCCGGCTCCTCGTCCCCCGACCGTCTCGACGCCCTCGTCCACGCCATGCACTCCGTGGCAAAGATCGTCGAACCCGCATCCGTGGCGAGCCCCACGGAACTACGCAGCATCCTCTCCTCCGGGCACAATGGCCTACGAGGAGCAACCTTGCGCCAGTTGGGAGTCGTCAACCAGTGAACCAGTACATCTTGTGGGCCGTCGCCGCACTCGTCGGGATCGTCGCGTCAGCGCGGTTCACCCGCCTCATCGTCGCCGACTCCTTCCCGCCCGTGGTCGCGCTGCGCATGTGGTGGGCGGGACGCTTCGGCGATGATCGCTGGGGCCTGCTGCTGACCTGTCCATGGTGCTTCGCGCCCTATGCGATTGCCGTCGACATGGCCGCCGCACTCCTGACCGACCTGCATCCTGCATGGTGGGTCATCAACGGCTGGCTCGCCGCCTCCTACGCGGCGTCATGGATCGTGTTCCACGACGAGGACTGAGAAAACCATGCCCCGCACCATCGCTCGCTCGACTCCTCCTCTCGACAGCCTCACCGCTGCCGCCTACGAAGTCCCCAAGGGGGATCGTCAGGGCGTCCAGCGCATGGCTTGGCAGGACGAGGCGTGGGCGTTCTACGACACCACGGGAGAACTGCGCTACGCCTCCGCGTGGTTCGCCAACGCCGTCTCTCGCGCGACCCTCATCGCCTCCAAGCCGGACAAGGATGACGTGCTCCGGCCTGTCGAGGATGAGCGGGTCAAGACCATCGTCAACAACCTGTTCGGCGGCCCGGTCCGGCAGACGCAGATGCTGCACGCCCTCGGCCTGCACCGCTTCATGGTTGGCGAGTCCTACATCATCGGCTCAGATCGCGGCACTGAAGAGCAGTGGCGCGTCGTCGCCGGACAGGCTGTCGGATCGCTTGGCAAGAACTCATGGTTCATCCTCGAAGGTGACGGCAAGCGAACCCCGATCCCGGCCAAAGACGCGATCATCCGCTCCTATCGGCCCCACCCGCGATTCCACAGTCAAGCCGACTCCCCTGTCCGCTCGGCCCTGCCGATCCTGCGTGAGATCGCCCTGCTCAACCAGCACATTGGCGCACAGGCCCGGTCTCGCCTTGCCGGAGCCGGGCTGCTCATCGTTCCCTCGGAGGTCTCGTTCGCTGCCCCCACGTCGCAAGCGGCGCAGCACACCCTGAACATGATCGGCGGTGCTGTCGACCCGTTCATGGCATCCCTCACCGCCACCATGATGGCCTCCATCAGCGACCCCGGCGACCCGTCGGCGCTGGCGCCGATCATCGTCAAAGTCCCCGGCGAGTATGTCGACAAGGTGCGTCACCTCACCTTCTGGGACGACCTCGACCAGCAGGCCATCAACCAGCGCGACAACGCAATGCGCCGCCTCGCGCTCTCCCTCGACCTGCCGCCCGAGATCCTCCTCGGCACCGGCAACGTCAACCACTGGGGTGCGTGGCAGATCGAGGACTCGACGATCAAGACCCACATCGAGCCCGCTCTCGCCGACATCGCCGCCGACCTCACGCAAGCCGTGCTGCGGAAGGTCCTCGACGACCCGAAGGTGGTGCTCACCTTCGACACATCCAAGTTGCGGCTCCGCAGCGACCACTCCCGTGAGGCGATCGAACTCTTCGACCGCGGAGAGATCAGCCCCGAGGCGATGCGCCGGGAGACCGGATTCTCGGAGAAGGACAAGCCTGACGAGGAGGACTACCGCCGCTGGCTCCTGTCGAATCTCGCCTCGGGCAAGGCGTCCGGCTCGCCCGAGCAGATCGACGCCGCCCTGCAACTGCTCGGCGTCGAGTTGCCGATGCCTGAATACGACCCGGCCATTGACCCCTCCATCGGCCGTGGGCCGGACGGGCAGACCGGGGATCGTGTCGGTCCCGGAGACCCGCGCGACGGAGATGGCGACGGCATCATCAACGAAGGCCGCCGCTCTCGTGGGCCGATGCCACGACGCTCCCTCGACGGCCACCCGAACCGCACCGCCCCGGAGCGGCCAGACCGTCCGCGTAGGCGCGGCTATAGCGACGACTCGCCAGAGCGCGCCAGCCTCGGCGCTACCTGTGACGCCCTTGTCTGGAGGGCGCTGGAGCGGGCCGGGAACCGACTGAAGAACAGCACTCAGTCCAGGCCACAGGGGATCACCTCCGAGGATCTCTACCTTCACGTCAAGGCGTCCTCGGACGAGGTCGGCAAACTGCTCGACGGCGCATGGACCCCGCTCCCCCGGCTCGTCGAAGACGTGGGCGTCGCGCACTCTGCGCTCAGCCGCAACCTCGACGCCTACGTCAAGTCGCTGCTGACAACACAGACGCCACACAGCAGGGAGAAGATGATGGCCTTTGTGGACGCCTCCTTCGAGGACCACTCATGACTGTCTTCGTGACCGACGTCGATGTCTTTGCCGATGCGCGAGGGGATCGTCAGAGGGCAGTGGAGGAGTCACTCCTGCAGTCCTGCCTGTATGCGCTGCGGCGCTATGGCCAGAGAGGCTGGCTCGACGCTCTGGTCGCCCGCGCCGAGCAGGTCATCAGGGACGAGATCCAGTCCCAGACAGATCGCTCTCCCTCAGCGGAGGGACGCGCCGAGATCGCCTCATGGCGCGTCTTCACCCGGAGGGCGCTTGCCCAGACCTCCGAGCCGGACCCGAGCACGATCTTGTCGCAGGCCCAGACCATCGCGGCCATGCTGTCGACCTCGGTGCTCAACACGGCCGCCGTCGCCATCGGGCGCGAGCAGGACGAGCCGATGCTGAAGACGTGGATCACCGTCAAGGACGAGCGCGTCCGCGCCTCCCACGCAGCCGTGCATGGGCAGAGCGTCCCTCTCGGCGAGAAGTTCACCGTCGGCGGTGTGCCGATGGATCGCCCAGGAGACCTGTCCGCCCCTCCGGAGGAGACACTCAACTGCCGTTGCCTCGTTGGCCTGACGCCGCAGTCCGACGCGCTGGCCGCGAGCATGGAGGACCGCACCAGTTCTCTCGTGGTGTTCCTTCCTGCCTCTGACGATCCCATCAACGAGGCCTCCACCGAGGATCAGGCCCACGTCACCACCGTGTGGTTCGGCGAAGCCGACCTGCCATGGCCGCTCATCAATGAAGCCGTGGCTGCCGCAGCGGCGACGATGAAGCCCTTCACGGCCGCCGTGAGAGGCCGCGGCCTCCTTGGCGACAAGGACGCGGATGTGCTCTTCCTTGACGCTGACGACCTTGCCGAACAGCGACAGGTCCTGCTCGACGCGTCTGTCATCAAGGACGGCATGGACTCGGTCGAGCAATACCCCCAGTGGACACCCCACCTGACGCTCGGCTACCCGGACAGCCCGGCAACTCTGGCTGAAGAGCCTGAGGCCATCACCATCGACCGACTGGCACTATGGGTCGGGAACGAACGCACCACCTACCCCTTGGGAGCAGACATGGCTGACGACGACTTCGAGCCGACCCCCACTGATGACCTCATCGACGTCGTGGAGTCGGTGCCGTTCTGGGGAGTCCTTGCCCCCGAAGGCACGCCTTCTGGGGATCGTCGACAGTTCGGCGCGGGCGCTCTGCGGTCCCGCCCACTGCCGCTGCCGCTGTCCTATCAGCGCGTCAACATGGACGGCCATGACGGCTCCGTGCGAGTGGGGACCATCGAGCGCGCATGGCGGAAGGGCTCGCTCGTGTTCGGCGCTGGACGCCTGCTCACCTCCGTCCCTGAAGTCGACGAAGTCATCAGCGTCATGGCTGAATCGGGCGGCCGGATGGGCGTGTCCGTCGACGCCGACGACGTCGAAGTCGAGATGACCGGCCCGGATGGCAGTGCCATCGACGACCCCGAGATGGAGGTCGAGATCATGACGTCCGTCCCAACGGCGCGGATCGCCGGAGCCACCCTCTGTCACATCCCCGCCTTCCACGAGGCATTCATCGCGCTCGGCGACGTGCCCGATGAGTACGCCCCTGCCGAGGGGGAAGACCTTGCCATCGAGTCACGCGCCCAGCGGAGCGTTGCGGCGGCCGTGAAGACGGAGGACGGCCCGGGCTGGCTCACCCATCCCGCCGACACGGATCGACTGCGCGACTACTGGACCCACGGGAAGGGTGCCGCCAAGATCGGCTGGGGAACGCCCGGGGACTTCAACCGCTGCCGCGCCAACCTCGCCAAGTACGTCAAGCCCATGTACCTGAGCGGATACTGCGCGAACCGCCACTATGACGCCCTCGGCTTCTGGCCGGGCGACCACGCTCGGAAGCACTCTCTGGGCGTCACCGCCTCCGGCGAGCCGGACGGGCCGTTCATCACGCTCGTGGCAGACGCAACCGAGCGCCCCAACGGGGACTGGTTCACCGACCCGCTCCTGACCGGCCCCTCGCCGATCGTCGTGACTGAAGACGGGCGCATCTTCGGCCATCTCGCCACATGGGGCACCTGCCACATCGGCATCAGCGACGTGTGCATCACCCCGCCGTCGTCGCCGACCGACTACTCGTTCTTCCGCACCGGCAGTGTCCTCACCACTACGGGCGAGGTCCCTGTCGGGCAGATCACGATGGGAACCGGTCACGCCAACCTCCGGTTGAACGCCTCGCGGACCATCGCCCACTACGACAACACCGGCACCGTCGTCGCCGACGTTGCGGCGGGGGAAGACGAGCACGGCATCTGGATCAGTGGGGCCGTCCGGGCGTCGGCCACTCCCGAGCAGATCGCGGCCCTGCGCGGCTCGGCACTGTCGGGCGATTGGCGCACCATTCGCGGTCACTTGGAGTTGGTCGCGGCGCTTGCCGTCAACGTCCCCGGCTTCCCCATCCCTCGGATCGGCCTTGCCGCCTCCGGAGGGAAGCAGTCGGCGCTGGTTGCAGCCGGCATCGCCATCCCGGGACTGTCCGAGACGCCCATCGACCTCAACACCATCGTCGACGGAGTGCTGTCGGCCATCGGTCGTCGCGAGCAGATGGCCGCCATGATGAGAGAATCCGGGCGAGACCCAAAGTCGAAGATGGCGGCACTGGCCGCCGCGAGGAAGGACTGACATGCCCTGCAACTGCGGCAAGAAGGCCACCCAGTACCGCTACATCTACACCGACCAGAACGGGCGGCAGTTCACCTACAACACCGAGATCGAGGCGCAGGCTGCGCGGGTCCGCAACGGCGGCAGCGGCTCCATCCGGTCCGAGGCTCGCTGAACTTTCCCCCATAGCACCGCCAGTCTGTTCCAGAAACAGGCTGGCGGTGCTACTGTCTGCACAGTACGTCAGCGTGTCCGGGCATAGCCCCACGCGAAATGCCACCCGTGCGAAGCACAGTGGAGTTCCCCTCCCGCTTCCCCTTTTGGGCATTCCGTCAGGAGACACAGCAATGGCTGACATTGAGCCGCTGACCGAGGACCTCACCGCACTCTCCGCGCAGGGCCTCGACGACCTCATCACCTCTGGCAACGAGGCGCTCGACGCCCTGTTCGCCGTCGAGAACCCGACTCCCGCTGACGTCTCTGACGCTCAGCGGATCACCTCCGACCTCGCTCGCCTCTCCGCCGAGGTCGAGGCCCGAGCCTCCGCCGCGGCCACCATGGCCGAACTCAGCGAGGCTCGCCGGGTCGCCGCGTCCACCGTCACCGAGGACGAGACCGCCGTCGAGACCGCCGTCGAGAACCCGGCCGAGACCCCCGTCGAGGCCGCCGTGGCCGACGAGGAAGAGACCGCCTCCGAGGAGACCTCCGAGGAGACCAACCCCAACCCCGAAGAGGAGCAGGCTGTGACCGCCTCCACCGTGCAGCGCCTCGCGGACGAGCGCCCGCCCGCGCCCACCCGCAGCGTCGTCACCATCACCGCGGCGGCCGACGTGCCGCACTTCGCCACCGGCTCCGTGCTGGATGGCCTCGACGGGGTCGCGCAGGCCCTCGTCAACCGCTCCAAGGGCTTCCCTCGCCAGTTCGGCATCGAGGGTGCGCAGATGCAGCGGTATGGCGTCGCCTCGCTCGGCCTGTCCTTCCCGGACCACCTGATCGCGGACAACAAGGACGACATGGCCGTCGTCGCCTCCGCGGCCAAGGAGACCTCCCTCGACGGCGGCTCCCTCGTCGCTGCTGGTGGCTGGTGCGCCCCGTCCGAGACGCTCTACGACTTCTGTCAGGACGAGTCCACCGATGGTCTGCTCGACCTGCCGGAGATCGCCGTCACCCGTGGTGGCGTGCGCTACACCTCCGGTCCGGACTTCTCGGCCATCTACAACGCCGGGTTCACCCAGACCGAGGCTCAGGCCATCGCCGGGACCACGAAGACCTGCTACGAGGTCGACTGCCCCGACTTCGACGAGGTCCGCCTCGACGCCATCGGCATCTGCATCAAGGTGCCGCTGCTCACCAATGCGGCCTACCCCGAACTGGTGAAGTCGACCATTGCGAAGGCGCTCATCGCGCACCAGCACCGGGCGTCTGCCTACCTCGTCAACAAGATGGTCACGGCCTCCGGCACGGCGCTGGCCACCGGCTCCGTCGGCTCCGTCGGCTCCAACGCGCTCAACGCCGTGGAACTGGTCGCGGAGACGACTCGTCAGCAGTACCGCCTCGCGGACAGCCACACGATCGAGGTGAAGGCCCCGCACTGGCTGAAGTCCGTCATCCGCGCCGACCTCGCCAGCCGCAATGGTGTCGACCTGCTGGCCGTCACCGACGCGGACATCGCCCGCTACTTCGGGGCGCGCAACGTCTCGGTCCAGTTCATCTTCAACTGGCAGTCGCTGGCCAACAACGCGGTCGGCTACCCGGCCACGGCACAGTTGCTGGTCTACCCCGCTGGCACCTTCGTCAAGGGCACCGCCGAGGTCGTCAGCCTCGACGCTGTCTACGACGCCGCGTCGCTGTCGGTCAACACGATGACGGGCCTGTTCTTCGAGCAGGGCCTCCTCCTGTTGCAGAACTGCTACGCCTCGAAGTTGGTCGAGATCGTCGTCTGCGCTGGTGGCGTGACCGGCGAGGCGTCCAACGCCGCCTGCTTCACGGTCTGATCGCCGGACCAAGGAAAGAGAGGTCACGAGAATGAGCGACGTGAAGGTCGAAGGGCTCACCTCCGACAACGCGATCCTCCTGCTCGCGGCTGCTGAGGAGTTGAAGTTGTCCCCCTCGGTGGTGCGCACCACCACCGAGGGGCACTTCCTCGCCCCACAGGCAGTCGTCGACAAGGCGGGTCTGAACCCCGACAAGGCGGCCAAGAAGACCGCGCCGAAGAAGGAGTCCTGACATGGGCAAGTGTTACCCTCTGGTGCGTGGCCGCATCATGCGAGTCACCCGCCTCGACGCCTGTGGACGAATCGCTCCGAGCGGCTGCTCGTCCATTGCCACGAAGGGCTTCGTCTCGGTTGCGCTGACCGCCAACGTCACCGAGTCCGACGAGATCGCCGTGCAGAATGCCTCCGGCGAGAACTGCGTCTACGAGCCGTCCAGCCCCACCCTCAACGGCTACGGTGTGCAGGTCACCTTCTGTGACGTGAACCCCGAGTTGTACGCGATGATGACCAACCAGTCGGTCGTCTTCGACGGACTCGGTGTCGCCGTCGGCTTCCGGGTCAACACGGGCGTGGACGTCAAGGGCGCCGGGTTCGCCTTGGAGGTCTGGTCGAACGTCCCCGGGATCGTCTGTGACGACCCCAACGCGGGCGGCTCGTTCGGGTACACCCTCCTGCCGTTCATCAGTGGTGGCGTCCTCGGGGACTTCACCATCGAAAACGGCGCGGTCACCTTCGTCCTGCAGAACGCGGCGACCAAGGATGGTACCGGCTGGGGCGTCGGCCCTTACGACGTCGTGCCGGACGCCACTGGCACGGCCAGCCCGTTGCTGCTGGCGATGGACCCGAAGGACCACCTGCATGTGCAGTACACCACGATCGCTCCCCCGGAGCCGTCGTGCGACTGCACCGCGTCTGGTCCTCCGGCGACGACCGCCACCGCGGGCAACCCGGGCACCTGGGGTCCTGCCGACTCCTACCCCCCGGCCAACCTCACGGAGTTGCAGGCGAGTTCGATCACGGCCGATCCGACGACGGCGTGGACCGCTGGACAGCATGTCGTGCTCGGAGACGGGTCGAAGGCGCGCTGGACCGGCACCGCCTGGGCCGCTGCCTGAGTGCGGCATGATGAGGGGGGTGGACTTGTGTCCACCCCCCTCGTCTGTTCCTAGGAGGACTCGTGAGTATCCCCGCACCAGAGTTGCCGTCCTCGTGCTGGCCGATCAACACCGACTGCTGTTCTGAGTTCGACCAGTACGAGACCGAAGTCAAAGCCCGGGCCATGGCACTCGCTGGGGAGACGCTGCGGATGCTCACCGGCTATTCAGTTGGTGGATGCCCCGTCGTTCTGCGGCCGTGCAGCCCGGTCTGCGCAAAGCCGTTCACCGGGTTCACTCCGCACATCAACCTTGATGGCCAATGGGTCAACGCCTGCGGCTGCCAGACCGACTGCTCCTGCACCGCCGTCTCGGAGATCATCCTGCCCGGGTTCGTCGGCTTCATCGGAGACGTCACCATCGACGGAGTGGTCCTCGCCCCGACTGCCTACCGTGTCGACGACTACACCCGGCTGGTGCGGCAGGACGGGCACCAGTGGCCCACCTGTCAAGACATGGGACTCCCGGCCGGAGAGGTCGGGACGTTCACCGTCGAACTTCTCCCCGCCACGCCCGTTGATGCGTGGGGGGCCTACGTGGGAGGCATCCTCGCCTGCGAGTACGCCAAGGCGTGCTCCGGCGACCGCAAGTGCAAGTTGCCCTCCGGGGTCACTGAGATCACTCGACGCGGCATCACGATGTCCATCCAGCAAGGCATGTTCCCCGAGGGATACACGGGCATCAGGGAGGTCGACGCCTATATTGCGCGACAGAACCCGCACCGCCTGAAGGTTCCGCCGACAGCCTGGTCGCCGGATCTGCGCCCGGGCCGCGTCACCACCTTCGGAGGCTGACGTGCCGACCTTCATCGAGCAGCAGGTCCAAGGGCTGATGAACGATCTCGCCTCATGCCTCTGCTCCACCCTTGCCAATGCCGCTGAAGCGGGAGAAGTCCCGGCCGTTTGCTTCTGTGGGGTCATCCCCGGGACCGACGCGGTCCTTGACTTCTGTGGCGAAGGACAGGCGTGGGTTCGACTGGCTGGGATCATCCCCGTCATCGAGGAGCAGTTCAACGACTGCGTCATGCAGTACGACGTCACTCTGGAGGTGGGGGTGGCGCGCTGCGCTCCGATGGTCAACGAGTTGGGAGACCCGCCGACCTTGGCCGAGCAGTTCGATGCCAATGTGACGTTGGTGCGCGACATGGGCCTGATGCACAAGGTCATCACCTGCTGCGACACGGTGGCCGATCAGGGGCGGCCGGAGCAGTTCACCACGTTCGGCCCAGAGGGCGACTGCCTTGGCGGGGCGTGGATGGCCACTTGGCGGATCGTCTGAGCCATGTCGCGGGTCTACGTCAGGGTCACCGTCTTCGACGCGAAGATGAGCGAGTTCACCATGCCCCGAGGGTCGGTCTACAAGTGGACCAACTCGAAAGGGAAGAAGATCCGTCGTCGCGCAGCAATAGAGGCACCCGCTCGTACTGGGCGCATGGCTCGCTCCCTGCGCGAGCACACCACTGGCGGCACGCGACGCTCACGCACCATCGTCCGTGCCCACGTCCACTACGGCATCTACGTCCACGAGGGCACGGACGACAGTTTCGGGTTCCACAGGTTCCGCGGCGCTCCACCCGGCCCGAAAAGCGCGGGCAGGTGGACTCCCGGGGCGAGGAACCCGTGGCCGAGGGCCACGAAGAAGGGCGTGCAGGGCCAGCGGGCGAACCCTTTCCTCACTCGGGCCATGGTCAGCGTCATGGGGACGTCGGCGGTCAATGCCCGGTGGGTGCGTCCGGCCTGACGGTTACGCTTCTCGTAAGGACGACAGGAGAAGCACATGCGCGAGTTCACCACCTCGGTCAAAAACACCAACGACGAGGAATCACACATCGGCGAGCCGGTCACGATCAAGATCGACGGCCGTGAAGTCGCGTTCCTCCCGCCCACCAGTGCCCAGATGGCGATGCTCGTCATGAACTTCGAGTTGGGCACCGGTCACAGCATGACGGCCGCCAGCATCAACTGCTTCTTCGATTGGATGGAGTCCGACGACGACCGTCGGCACTTCTCTCGGCGGCTCTTCTCTCGCAAGGACGAGTTCGACGAAGAGATGGTCTACGAGATCCTCCTCGGGCTCGTCGAGGAGTGGTCCGGAAACCCTACGGAACCGTCGCCCACCTCCTCCTCCTCGCCGCCGACCGATGGCGAGCCTTTGACGGATGGTGCGCTGGCCGACGAGTCGAGCCACTCCATCTGAGGCCGGATCGCCTCATCAATCTCATCTACGCTTGGGCCACCGGGCAGGCTAGGGATATTGAAGTCGACGCCGAGGCGATCCAAGCGTTCGACGAAGCCCTTCTGAGCCCGCTCCCGAGCCAGCGACGCAATGACAAGCCGCGTCGCCCCACGCAGGCAGAGGCTGACGCAGAGGGCGCTGCCTTCGCGGCCTTCCACGCGCAAGTTGTGGGCGGCTGACTCGTCGAGCAGTACCCTGTGAACAATGCTCTCCAAGCGAAGGGTGTCTTCCCGTGGCTCGCGGTGAAATGGTCGGCGAGGCGTATGTGCGCGTCACTGCCGACACGACCCAGATGCGCCGTGCCCTCCATCGGGCCGCGCGGGACTCTGAGCGGGACATGCAGGCGTTCCAGGCGCTCATCGACGATGTCGCCGACAGCCAGATCTCCGCTGTCAAGAAGCGCCTCGCGAGTGGCCTTGTCGACCCGAAGATCCTGACCCGGTGGTCGAAGGAGTTCAAGAACTCCTCGGAGGCTGCGGAGAACTTCCGAGGGGTCATCAACTCCATCCGCAACGACTTCAGCGAGATGACGGCCAAGCAGCAGAAGGAACACCTTGCTGCGATCAACCGCTGGGAGAAGCAGGCCAAGGCCGCGGAGAGCCTTGCTGCCGCCGAGAAACAACGGCTCATCGACGAGAAGGCCGCCTTGGCCGCCGCGAAGGTCCGGTCCGCCGAGCAGCAGCGGATGCTGGAAGCGCAGCAGAAGTTTGCCGAGGAGGGCCGTCGCCAGTTGGCGAAGATCGCCGCGGCCGAAGAGAAGGAGGTCGCCGCCCGGCAGCATCGGATGGCGGCTGCCCAAGAGAGGTTTGTCGCCGAGGCGCGACGGGTTCAGCAGATCGAGTTGCGCGACGCCATCGTCCACGCCGACCGGATGAACAAGGCATTCGACTCCATCGCCGAGAAGTACTCGCTCGTCTTCCGCAAGAAGTCCGATGGGTCCATCTTCAAGAGGAGCGAACTCACCAGCCTCGCCGCCCAGTTCGAGCATGCCGGTGAGACCGCTGGCGAAGCCCTTGCTCGCGGCGTCAGGTCTCGTGTCCGCTCCATCGAGGGCGCCTTCGACTCCATCGCCCTCAGGATCAACCGCAGCGGTGGCTTCGTCGGGACGATCTTCGGCAAGGGCAGCCGCAACAACTTCCTCAACTTCTTCGGCAGCGCCGTTGGCGGACTCGTCAACATGCTCTCCGTACCCTTCACGCTCATGTCGAAGTTGGCTGGTGGGGTCAGTCAACTCGCCGAAGGCTTCAAGGTGCTGAGGCTGGGCGGAGCCTCGACGATGGAAGCGCTCAGCGCTCTCGCCGCGCGTGCCGCCCCGGCTGCTGTGGCCGGGCTGGCCGCACTCGCCGTCGCCGTCTCCGCTGCGGCGGTCGCCCTGCCCATCTTGGTCTCCGGCCTGTGGCTCCTCATCGGGGCACTCACTGCGCTTGTCGGCTCGATCTCCATCGGCATCGTCGGCGGCCTGCTGGCGCTCGGCCCCGCCATCGCCGGTCTCGCCGCTGGGCTGGGCGCGGCCTTCCTCGTGTTCCAGCGAATGGGCAAAGAGGGCACGAAGGCAGCGGCCTCACTGGATCGCATCAAGAAGGCCTTCGCTGACTTGGGCGACTCGGCCAGCGAGGAGTCCGACCGCGTCGCCGCCCAGATCGAAGACACCATCGTCCCTGCGATCAATGGGGCGAAGCCGGTCATGAGGAGCCTTGTCACCGCCTTCGGCGAAGTGATGGCTGACCTCGGCCGCAAGGTCCAAAACAGCGAGTTCCAGCAGCGCCTTGCCGAGTGGGGCCGGTCCCTCCCTCGTCTCTTCACCGACATGGGCGGAGCCTTCAACAGCCTCGGCACCGGCCTTGTCTCGTTCTTTGCTGGCGTGCTCCCGGTCGCGGAGCGGTTCGCGTCCTCCTTCAACGGGCTCATGGAGCGCTTCCGTGAGTGGGCCACCTCGCTGGAGGGGCAGAACCAGATCAAGACGTGGATGGATCAGGCGTGGACCGCCGCGAACAACCTGTGGGGCATCGTCTCGAACCTCGCCGGGGCCATCGGGAAGATCTTCACTTCCGGCGACGCCAATGCTGGCAACGACATGCTCGACACGCTGTCGAGGAAGGCGGAGGAGTTCAACAAATGGCTGGGGAGTCCCGATGGCAAGGAGAAGATGAAGCAGTTCTTCTCTGATGCCCGGGAGTTGGCGGACAAGTTGTGGGAGATCATCAAGAATGTCGGCGAGACGCTGGAGAATCTCGACACCGACAAAGCGCGATCAGACTTTCTGACAATCGTCGAAGGTGCCAAGAAAATGGCCGAGGCGATCAAGACGCTGTCGCGAGCCGTGGAGGTTCTCACGAAGGTCATGCTTCCCGCCAAGACCCTCATCGACGCCATCGTCGGAGGTGGGAGTTCGAAGAAATCGTCCTCCACCCCGTCGCTCGACACGAAGTTCCCCGCATCCGACAGTTGGTCAAAACTGACGGGTGGCGGACCCTCTCAGGCCGACGAGAAGGAGCAGCAGCGGCGACTCGACGCCATGGCGTCCGCTGTTGAGAAGAGCCAGGAGCGCGTCCGCGCCGCCTTCCGTCAGACCGAGCGCGATACGCAGAACTCGACGCCCGGCCCGAAGGCGGAATGGTACGAGCAGTCGAAGGCTAACATCACGTCATGGTCTGAGCACTTTGGCGGAATGTCTTCGAAGACGAGCACCAGCATGGTGGAGACCATTGGCACTTGGACGCAGGACACCCTCGCGAAGATGGGAGAGTGGTCCAGCACGAGTGGGCAGAAGGTGGCCGAGTGGTTCACTGGCGCGGAGACCGAGGCGAGTGGCGGGAAGAGTCGCCTGAAGGCGATCTTCGACGGCATCCCCACAGATGCCACCACGTCTCTGGCCGGACTCCCGCTGGCCGTCGCGAACCCGTTCACATTGGGCCTGACGCTGGCTCAGATCCCTCTCTCCCTTTTGCCGTCCAGCGTCAGTTCGGAACTCGGGCGCAGCGGTCCCGCTGCAACTGGGGCTCTGGCCGCTCTGCCCACTCTCATCGGGAATCCGTTCACACAGGCCTACGGCCTCGCGCAAGGGATCCTCAAACTGTTCCCCCAAGCGACCCAGTTGGGCTTGGCTGGCGTTCCCGGCGCGGCCAGTTCCGCCCTCTCTGGCCTTGCCGGAGCCATTGGCGGCGCATTCAGCGCGGCCTACAGCACCGCGACGCGATGGCTCGCAAACATTCGGGCTGTCGTCAGTTCCATGCTCAGCCTCTCCAGTCAGGCATCGAACATCGGGCGGTCCACCGCTGGCGGCCAGACGGCCTTCGCCACTGGTGGTGTTGTCTTCGGCCCAACCCGCGCCCTGATCGGCGAAGCCGGTCCAGAGATGGTGGTGCCGTTGACGCGGCCCCTGTCACTGATCTCCCCGGCCGTGCGGGAAGTCGCGGCTTTCGCCCAAGGCAAGACGGCCATGGCAAGCGGTGGGATCGCTGGAGCGCGCAGCATCGTCATCCAGCCCGGCGCTATCGTGGTCAACAGTCCGAACGCGAACCCGGAACTCGTGGCCGAGTCCGTGCTTGACCGACTCGCCAGCAGTTTCCACTGAGAGGAGCCTTCGTGGCCTACGACGGCTATCTCGCGCTCGATGGGCACGAGATCATCAACAGCGAACGGTTCGCGGCCTACAGTTCCTCGCTCGTCCCCATGTTGTCGGTGCGCAACTGCTACCCCTGCTCGGGGCTCCCGAACGTCATCAACCGGCCCACGAGCGCCCTGACTCGCGCGCAGATCCTGCGAGCGTCGGCGTATCGGACCCCCTTGCTCGACCGCCCCGAGTGGTTCGACCCGGACGACCCTGACTCGTGGGGCTTCGTCGGCTTCTATCCCCTGTCAGTCTCTGGCCTCGATGACGCGACGATCACCACTCGTGTCATCGAGTCGTCCGTGGACGGGGGTTACGTTGACCGTCCCCGGGCGGGCACCCGCGAGATCCGCGTGAGCGGCCTCCTTGTGGGCGTCGACGACCGGGCGCTCGCCATCGGCCAGCGGTGGCTGTCGCGCATTCTCCGGCGCGGCTCGTCCTGCGAGGGAGGGAGCCTCTCCTACTTCTCGGCATGTCCTGACTGCCTTGACCCATATGGCATTCCAGACAAGGTGGGAACCTTCACGGCCATCGACGCCAGCGGGTGGACTGCCAATGGCGGGACCCTCACCTTGGATGGTTTGTTCACGCCAGCGGCGGTCGGCGGGGAGATCTGGTTCATCACCCCGGTGGGGTCCGGGCCGTCCACGATGACGGTGGCTTTCGACCAGCCGTCGACTCCCCTGCTGCGCAAGAACCTGATCCCCAACCCTTCCTACCGGCACCCGTCCAATGGTGCGATCACACTGCGCACCAACTATGCGCTGAATCCGACCGGCGAGACGTCGCTGACTCGATGGACGGCCATGGGAGTGAGCAACGCCGCCAACTACCCCATCGAGCGGCTCGCCAACCTGAGCGGCCTCGGGGCACCGGCAGGGATCTCGTCGGCCGTGAAGATGCGCTCGACGTCCAGCGCCGACACCGTCAACGACACCGCCCTCGCCTTGGGCTCGGCGCAGACGACCGGCGTCACGTTTGACGAGGGATGGACCTTCACCGTCTCTGCCTACGCGATGGCGCGCGACATTCCTCAGTTCTATCTGGAGGTGGCCACCTATTCGGCCGGGGTCCTCTTCGGGACGCCCTACACCTCCCCGACTGTCAGCGACACAGGCGCGCTGCAGCGGTTGTCGGTCACTGGGGTCACCATCCCGACGTTCGTCGACTCCATCGCGGTTCGAGTCGTGCCGGTGGACACTGCGGGAGCCAAGTGGTCGACCACGAAAGAGATCATCGCCACTGGGGTCCTCGCCGAGCGCGACGTCCCCTTGCGTGACTACTTCGACGGGTCTTCGACAGGAGCGCCCACTGGATGGTCCTACGCGTGGAGCGGGGCCACTGGGCAGTCAGTGTCGACGCTCCTTGCTGCCGACACTGACGGGAATCTGGTTGGCGATCAATACAACTCGCGCGGCGGCCTGCTGTCGACTGGGAAATATCAGGTCGTCACCACGGACGCCGTGTCCGGCACCTTTGCTGCGGAGTACCGCACCTCATCTACCCCAGGCAAGAGGTACGCCGCGTCGTGCAAGGTCGGGAACCTCACTGGGGATCCATTGGATGTGCAACTTCACGTCTACGCCACTGGAGGTGCCTTTACCCTCGTCAGTTCAGGCTCGACGGTGACCATTCCGACTTCGGGAGAGGCCACCATCAGCGCTTCTTCTGTCGCGGTCACCCCGAGCGGGACGACTGGGATCACCTTCATGCTCTACACGATGAATGACGTCGCGCTGTCCTCGTTCACCATTGACGACACCCTTCTGGAAGAGGTCGCCACAGCGGTCGGACCCGGCCCCTACTTCGACGGGTCATTCGCCAACACCCCGACCGCCACCTATGGCTGGGAGGGGCAGCCTGACTACTCCGCCAGCGTGATCTACGAGCCGAGCGACCCTGACGACTACGCCATGGTCGCGGTGGAAGCCCTGATCGACGGAGTCGTCGTCGCGTCGACGGAGGGCAGCATCACCGAAGGGGAGATCAGCGTCTCCATTGACGAGTGCAGGGAAGGCAACATGACGTGGAGGGTCCGGTCCATTGACGCAGACCCCTACTCGGTTGCCTCCCAGACATGGACATTCGCCGAGGAAGGCCCCGTCTTGGAGGCCAGCGCGGCCTCGTGGGCGTCGCTGGAAGGATTCAGCGCAGAACTGCCCACCGATCCCGTTGGTGCGACTCTGGACGCCAACGCGAGGCCGTATGGCCGCACCCAGCGACAGGTGACTCGCGTCTCTGGGCCGACGGTCATCGAGCAGTACGCCTCGCGCGGGGCCGCGATGGTGAAGGTGGAGTTCACCCTCGTCGCTGGACGCCCCTACGCCTACAGCGCTGAGGTGCCCGTCGGGCGAGTCGACTTCGGAGACGCGGTCGATCCTTCGGCCGTTGGGTTCTCGCTCCCGGTGGCGATCCCGCGCTGCGAAGAGTTGGTCGAAGGCTCGATCATTGACCCGGCCTGCGATCCGATCCCGGCCCCGCCCAGCGCGCCCCTGCTCAACACGGTCTGTGGCGAGAACTCAGGCCCGGTCCTGCGGCGATATGGCATCTACATCCCACCCGGGATGGTGCCGAGCGTGAGCGACATCCTGCCGATCCTCGACATCCACACGGACACTCCCCTGTCGCGCATGAACGTCCTCTTCTACCCGGCTCCCGTGCAGCCGGTGGACGTCAACGACGTCGATCCGTGCTCGCTGTGCGCCGCGTTCACGATCAACTATGTCGGGGAGGACGGAATGATCGTTGATGCGGTCGAGCAGTCCGCCTACACGGTTGTGGAGGAGATCGTTGGCGGTGTCCCCACAGGGCGCAGCAGCGTCAGGAACGGCAACACCCTCTTGACGTCCCTCGACTTCACTCCACTCACATGGCCGGTGCTCGACTGCTCTGACGGCTACCTCATGGTTGTCGAGGTCTATGACATCGTCAGCGACGGACACATCGACGTGAAGATCGCGGTGCGCGCGTGATCCCCTGCGAGATCCATCACGCCGTCATCACCGACCGGGGCGGTCGCCGCGCGATTGCCGAACTCGATTCTGTCTCCGTTGTCCGCTGGGGCCGCATCCGCGACGACATAAGCAAGGCCCTCGTCAGGATCTCCACTGGCGGCGCGAAGTGCTGCGACATCCTCGGCGACTTGCGCACTGGACGACACGAGATGGTCATCTACCGTGGCGACGACCGGGTCTGGGAGGGGCCGATCACTCGGCTCGCCTACCGTCCCGGCGAGGTGGAGATCGACGCCCGGGACGTCATGTTCTACCCCTACCGGACTATCGCCCGGGCGGCCTACAACAACGCGCACCCCAACGTCACCACCGTCACCGAGCGGATGAGGACGATGCTGACGAACGAGTTGTTCCGCAAGGAGCGACTCGACCCGCCCATCAACGTCCTGCCCTATCTCGACATCCGAACCGACTCGCAGACGGCGCGCACTGCGCGCAACACGAAGCCGTACCAGATGACGGTCTGGGAAGACATCGACTCGATGGCCGCCCGGGCGGGGCTCGACTACACAGTCATTGGCCGCCGCATCCTCGGGTGGGACGTTCACCATTCGATTGGGCAGACGGCGACGCTCACCGAGCAAGACTTCCTCGATGAAGTCATCGTGACCGAGTACGGCATGGAGTTGGCCACCTACTCGGCCGTGACCGACAGTGAGGGCAACTGGGGGGCTGTCGGAATCGGCCAGCCAGGCAGCGAGTCCATTGATCCCTACTACGGCGAGTGGGAGTTGTTGAACACGTCCTATGCCGAGGACGTCTCCGACACCTCGACGCCCACGACAAAGCCATCGACAGCCGAACTGCGCTCACAGGCGGCGAGAAACCTCGCTGGGCGACACCCTGCCCCAGTGGTGGTGCGCGTCCCCGATAACGCCAGTCTCGACCCCCGCTCGACCGCGCTCAGCATCTCCGACTTGTGCCCGGGCGTGTGGGTTCCCCTGCGCTCGACCGCCACATGCCGACCGGTCACGCAGATGCAGAAACTGGATCGCCTTGCGGTGGAGGAGAACAGTCAGGGTGAGACCATCTCGGTCTCCCTGTCAACCGCGCCCGGACCCCTCTCTGGCATCAGTACCCTCGGGAGCGACGATGGCTAGCAACCGGATGCCCACCGACGCCGACTCGTGGATGAGGAGTGTGGAGCAGCGGCTGCGAATCCTTGACCGGCACAACCATCCGAACGCTGGGGCTCCGGGCGGAGCGTGGGTTCCACTGACTCTGGCCAACTCGTGGACGAACTTTGAGGCAGGGACAGCGCCAGCCGCCTATCGGATCATCGGCGACACCGTTGACCTCCGCGGCGTCATCAAGTCGGGCACCGCTGGAACAACTGTCGCCACCCTGCCGGTCCATCCGGCGCTGATCGAGATCTTCTCCGTGCAGGCCGATTCTGGCGGCGCGCGAGTGGACGTCAATGAGATGGGTCAGATCATCGTGAGGTCCTACTTCTCCGGTGGCACGAACGCCAGAGTCTCCCTGTCTGGTGTTCGCGTGTCCATCACTGCATAGCAATGCCATACTGGCATTGCCCGCCTGTCGAGAGAGAGCGAACCATGAAGTTCAAGGCCATCCTGTTTGCGCTCCTCGTGAGCCTTGGCGTCTCCGCCTCTGCGACGGCCTCAACCGTCACGCCGGTGCCCGGAGAGGGGCACGTTCAGAACATCGGCTGGATGCCGCAGACGACCCAGACCATCGGCACCACTGGTCGAGCCTTGCGCCTCGAAGCGGTGCGGCTCTATGGCTTCCCGCTCGACTATCAGGCGCACGTCCAGAACATCGGCTGGATGCCGTGGGTTGGGGCGTCCCATGAGGGCGTCGGCGAGGCGGCCGGAACGACCGGTCGGTCGCTGCGCATGGAGGCGATCCGCATCCGGCTCGTGCCGACCGCCGCCATGTTCGGAAGCGTGGAGTACCGGTGCCATGTGCAGAACCTCGGGTGGCTCGCGTGGACTCGCGACGGTGGCACCTGCGGCACTACGGGGAAGTCCCTGCGCATGGAGGCACTGCAAGTCCGCTTCGTCGGCAGCACCGAGCCCACGCCCGAACCCACCGCCACCGCCACGCCTGAACCGACCGCGACCCAGACGCCGACCACTCCGCCGACCACTCCGCCTCCGACTGGCGGCGGTGCGACGAGTATCGCCTTCACGGCCGACACTGGCATGGGTGACGGCGGCGCGGACGTGCTCTCGTCGATCGGTGATTCCGACGTGCAGTGGGTCGGTCACCTCGGGGACATGGCCTACCAGTCCGGCGCAGGCATCGAGCAGCAGTGGTGCAACTACGTGAAGGCTCGCGTGTCGCAACCCTTCCAACTCGTGCCGGGGAACCACGAGGCGCAGAACGGTGATGGGCTGTTCGCGAACTATGCCGCGTGCCTGCCCGACCGGCTCAACGTCAACGGTGACTATGGACGCGGCCAATGGTGGGTCGACTCCGGCCCGGTCCGCTACATCGGCATCAGCCCGAACATCGCGCTCCCGCAAGGCAATCGCCAGTATGCCGCTGGGTCGTCGGAGCGGGCATGGCTCGACAACGCCATCCAGCAAGGCAAGGCCGCGGGCCAGTGGGTCATCGTCGGCATGCACATTCCCTGCCTCACGGTCGGCATCCACGGCGGGTGCGAGCGTGACAAGACCCTCGACGGCGACCTCATCACCCAGGGCGTGGACCTCGTCGTGCAGGGCCACGACCACAACTACAGCCGGTCGCACCAGATCACCCAACTGGCCAAGGTGGTCGACGCCGACAACGCGTACACCAAGGGGCGCGGGACGGTCTTCGCCGTCGTCGGCAACGGAGGCCAAAAGCCTCGTGAGATCACCCAGTGCCCCGCCATGTGGGCCGCGTGCTCAGGCACCAACTCCCCCGGCGGCGCAACCACCGGTTGGCTCCGGGTCGACGCCACCGGCTCAACCCTGACAGCGCGCCTCGTGGCCACGTCCGGGCCACTCACCGACTCGTGGACCATCACCCGCTAACGCGTCGCCATGACCGGAAAGTGAGATAGAGAATCATGCCTCATTGCGGCGGAGCCTACTCCTGCAACTGCGTTGTCACAGGGGATGGCGTTTCCGGCTCGGGCACCCTCAGCGACCCCTACGTCATCACATCCGTTCCGGAAGGTGGTGGCGGCGAGCCGTCGGCCGCTGCGCTCCTCGACCTGCCGACCGCGGATTCGCTTCTGCGGATGGCCCAACTGCGCGCCGGTCAGGACCTCCTCATCACGGCGGTCGGCGACTCCGAGACGGCGGGCACGTCTCTCAGCGGCGGCGGCTACGACACGTCGTGGCCAGCCCGGCTCGCCACTCTGCTCGGCCCGGTCGTGGGGCGGTGGTACGAGTACGGCCAGCAGACCGCCACGGACTCGCTCAAGTGGACGCTCACCAACACCTCGGGGACGTCCGGCCCCGGCGCAGAGGGCATCCTCCTGATCCGGCCCGGAGACTACGTCACCATCACGACCCCTGTCTCCACGACGCTGAAGGTTCGCTATGCGAACTCAGGCTTCGTCGGAGCGCTGGCTGGGAACCTTCAGGTCACCATCGATGGCACGGTGGTCACGACGATCACGCCGAATGGATCCTCTTCGCAGGCAACATGGACCAGTGGCACTTTGTCCAATGCGACGCACACGATGGTGCTCCGCAACACTCACGCGACCGCGGTCGCATGGTGTGTCGCCGTCTATGCCGGGACCGCAGGAACTGGCATCACCCTCAACAACGCCGGGCTCAGCGGTTCCACCACCGACACATGGCAGGCCACTCACCATCTGTCGGTGTGGGCGCACGCGGCCCGCGAGACCAGTGCTGTCGGTATCGCATTCCTGTCGCTCGGCGTCAATGACGCCGGACTGGGCATTCCGGTCGCGACCTACAAGACGCGATTGACGGCGCTGGCGCAGCGGATGAAGGGCATCTGGGCGGCGACGATCATCGTCATCCAGCCGCAACCGTCCGGCGTGCCGTGGGCGACGTGGCTGACCTATACGGAGGCTGCCCGGGAGGTGGCCGACGAGCAGGGCTGCGGGATCGTCGACATCACGCAGCGCTGGGGGCCGCACGACGGGACCTGGGGCTCCACCCGGCTCTACTCTGACGTCACCCACCCGTCCGCGCTCGGCTATCGCGACATCGCCGCCGCGATCTATCACCACCTCGACGCCATCCCCAATGGCGGGTCGTCTGCCAGCACCGCGTGGGCTGACATCACGGGCAAGCCTGCCGTGGTCGCGGAGGGCGCGACGCAGGCAGACGCCCGCACCGCGATCGGGGCTGGCACGTCGTCGTTCTCCGGGGCGTACGCGGACCTGTCCGGCAAGCCGACGTTGGGCACGGCGGCAGCGACCGCGTCCACGGACTACGCAACGGCCGCCCAGGGCGCGAAGGCGGACACGGCTGTGCAGGGCGTCACAGCCCTTCTCGCCCGCAACGGCGCGTTCCGTGCGGTCCAGTCGCAAGGTACCACCGCATTCTCGTCATCCTCCGGGGTGACCGTGGCGTCCGGCTACTACGCCGCCACGGTGGGCGGCACGGACGGCACCGGCATCGTCCCCCTGTGGGGCAAGATGGCACGCCTGTCATTCCGGGTGAAGATCACCAAGGCCACGGCTGGGTCACAGTCTTACGGGGGGATCGTAGACACAGCCACTGGCACTATGCCGACCGGCGCGACTGCGACGTTCGGATTCGGCTACCAGCAGGGTTCAGGGCTCGGATTCATTCGCGAAAACGTGGGAGGGTTCCTCCCCCTCGTCGCGGATGCGGCACTGTCTGACGGCGAGGAATACGATATCCACCTTACCTGGGACCGGGCTCTGCGCCCGGAGGCTCTGCCCGATGCGAACAGGGCCGTTCTCAACGCCCACTACAAGAAGGTAGGGGCGCCCGCCACTAAGGGGCAGGACTCTGCCGAGGTTAACCTAGAATACTGGCCGCTCATGGGTAACGCCTTCCTCCGCACCGACGTAGCAGGCGGCGGCATCACCAATTTCGCCCTGTCTGTCCCTGCGTCCGGCCCGGTGGGTATGGACGGTGGCCTCTATACCGCATACTCGCAGGTCTCCGGCGAGGATCTTTACGTGCTCATCCCCTCGGTCCCCAACGGGTTGGCCGTCATCGCCTGCCACGGCCACGGCGGTACCGCTATCGAAACTGGGTACACTTCCACCAGTTACGCGCCCGCGTTCACCGCCCTGGTGGATGCCGGATACACCGTGTTCGTCCCTACGATGGGTGGCGACCTTTGGGGCAACGACACCGCGCAAGGACTCCTCCTGACCTTGCACGGCCACATCGTCAATGACTTTAAACTCGACCCTCGCGTCTTCCTGTGGGGCAACAGCATGGGAGGCGGGGCAGCCCTGACCGCCGTTGCTAACCGAGCGTTCCCGGTGCGGGCCGCGTACCTCGCGCAGCCCGCGTGCGACTACGCCGCAATGTGGGCTGATTTCCCCACCATGCCAATCGCCTACGGGGACAATACCTCGGCCCGCGACGCGAACAGCCCCATCCTACGACCGGCAGCCTCCTATGCCGGGGTACCGCTTTTGTTCGTGGCCTCCGCAGCAGACACCGTTGTCAGCAAGACGACACACGCCGACGCCATGCGCGCCTACATCGGTGCCGCCACCCAAACCGAACTCGTCACCGCGACCGGCAACCACAACGACGTAAGCCACTTCCCGGCAACAGCCGCCGTGTCATGGTTTGCGGCAAACACATGACCAGTGAGCGGCGCATCCTCGACAACGCCGCCGACAGCGCCCTCGCCACCCGCCACACGTCCGCGCTGACCCTGTGGACACTCCAACCCTGACCCCACCCCCGCACGACAGCACCCCCGGCTCCCATGTGGAGTCGGGGGTGCTTTTGTCATGTCCGAACTGGCCGGCTGGCGACTCTCCGAGCACGGTTGTTGCGCCTGGAGGTCCTGCACGGTCATCATGTTGGAGTTGGGTGGTGCTGGGTTCACGGATGGCAACCGAATCTCAGACTCCAACGGAGACCCCGAGACGTTCACTCGTCTCGGGGTCTCCGGCATACTCCCCGGTGGCGACAGGGACAAACAGGGACAAACAGGGCCAAAAATGAGACCATGGCTGACATGAGCGAAGACCAGCACCTGACTGACCACTGGCCGGTCGCTCCCGGGCATGAACTGACGCAGGACGACTGGGACGCCATCAAGGCCGCGGCCGACGAGTGGGCTGGCCGCTCCGACGACGGCCAATGGTCACCCCAGATCCCCACTTACGTCGACATCACCTACCCCGGCGCGGGTGGTCGCAAGGACAGCGGCACCGCCACGAAGCAACTGTGGGTGATCCACACCGCCGAATGTCCCCTATCGACCGGGTACGCCCGCTCCCTGTCGCTGTGGGGCGCGAACTCGACGGTTCAGGCGTCGTGGCATCGCATGTCCGACCCGGGGACCGTCGCGCGCTTCGTCCGGCCCGGGCGCGCAGCATGGCACGCCACCATCGCCAACCCCATCAGCGTCGGATACGAGCAGGCCGGGTACGCCGCATTCCCCCGGTCGACATGGCTGACCCCCGAAGGTCTAGCATCCATTGACCGTCTCGCGCAGGCCATCGTCGCGGACGGCATCCCGCTGTCGTCAGTGCGCCTCCTCACGGACGATGAGGTGCGACGCGCTCTCAACGGTGACACGTCGGTGCGCGGCATCTGCTCCCATGCGCAGATCCAGCCCAAGGACCGCACTGACCCAGGCGCGGGCTACCCGTGGGATGTGCTGCTCGACTCGATCCGACGCCACCACCCCGACACCAAGACCGACACGACCCCGCAGACCGTGT
>Ga0209607_1000592_pt1 | contig 32021 bp, 23 predicted proteins | sample AD_UKC117_MetaG_FD_184413 | JGI IMG/M metagenome (GOLD analysis project Ga0209607, IMG submission 184413) | Active sludge microbial communities of municipal wastewater-treating anaerobic digesters from Hong Kong - AD_UKC117_MetaG (SPAdes)... | ecosystem: Engineered > Bioreactor > Anaerobic >... | reverse complement strand
TTGGCAACATGGCCAATTATAACCCCGCACTAAATGTCACAAGTCGGGTCAGTTTTTCCGTTTGCCACGTTCAATGGTCCATTCGCCACTCACATGATGCCTTTCGGCATGCTTTCCGGGTGGGGGACATGGCTATGAATTAACTTAATACTGTGGAAAAGTATTCATTTAAGTTATTCACTCAATACGGAGAGTTATGAAATCAATTTTACCTTATCTGACTGTACTGTCGAAGAGTTTTCTGACGATCACGCTGATGGTGTTGTTTGCCGGGATGACCCCTTCGGTTGCAGGGACTCCCGAAGAAACCGAAGCGAATGCCATTGCCCTGAGCTTCAACAAACTGACAGAAAATAGTTTTGAAATAAGATGGCCCAAAGCCACCGGCGTCACCCATTATAAACTCTGGGTGATGTATAAAAGTGAAGGGAGCAGCGAGTTTGTCCCCCTGGTTTATGATGGGGAGCAGATTGCCGGAAGTGCAGAGAGTTTTTTTGCGGATAGGACTCAAAGCAGATACGAAGGGGATTATGACCGTAAGGTCATCCTGAAGTCCTATTACAACAGTACCGAGCTGGACCGTGGCGAGCTTACCTATTCCCTGAAATTGCTGCCCAAAATTACTTCTGTGACCAATGTTACCTCGGATTCCTTTGTGGTGAACTGGTTACAGCCTGAGGGAGCGGAAGCGGATCACCGGATTACGGTGAGATACATAGCCTCCAATGGTGCATGGGCTCCGATGGAAGGATATCCGAAGGTTATCAGCAAGCCCATTTCCACCCATAAGGTGACCGGATTGGATGCCAATTATAGGTATGGCATAACCCTGGAGAGGAAAAATGGCACATCTTATACCGATTACTACTGGTATTATGTGACAACGGCTCCGCTTCCTCCGGTAGCCAGGGCGGCTTCGGAGATAAGTCCGAATTCTTTTAAGGCCAACTGGGACCTTTCCGGAAAAGGCATCGGCTATCATTTTTTTCTGAAAGAAAAAGTGTCGGGTAAGTTTTTGATAAAGGGGATTACCCTGGGTGCCGTGAACAGTTATGTGGCCGGCGATCTGGAGTCAGGCCTGAGCTATGAATATTATCTGACGGCTTTCCACGAAGACGGAGAATCGGGACCGTCGAATGTGATTACGGTCACCACGGTAAAGCTGGCCGTTCCGGTAGCCCAGAGTGCCACCAACGTGACCAGTGCCTCCTTTACTGCGCGATGGAGCAGCGTCGCCGGAGCCACGGGATATATCCTTCAGTACAGTACCGGAGAAGTCTGGCGCAACATAAGCGTGACAGGGACCAGCTATCTGATGGAAGATCTGGGCTCCTCCACGACCTATGAGTACAGGGTGCGTGCCGTTTTTGCCAACGGAGAGTCGGCGCCCAGCAATGTGATAACGGTAAAGACCAAACCCATGAGTCCGGTGGTCCTTGCGGCGACCAATGTCACGACGACCTCCTTTACCGCTAACTGGAAGGCTGTACCCGGGGCCACAGGATACAAACTATGGGTTTTCAGCAGGGAGAACACAGGGAGTAATCCGGCCGGGTACATGCCCAAGACCCTGGGAAATGTGCTGTCAGCAACCCTGAGTGGGCTGATTCCCGGACATGGATACAACTATGCCGTGCAGGTGGTCACGGCCGACGGGGAATCACTGACTTCGTCCACCATGGATGTGGATACGAAGCCGTTGGCGCCTGTGGCCAACAGTGCCACCGACATTCTGACGACTTCCTTCACCGCCGGGTGGGGAGCGGTGACGGGAGCCACCTCCTATAAACTTTATGTTTGGAAGAAGGAGGGTTTGCAGTTTGTCACGGGATACAATGGCAAGACCGTTAACGGGACCCAGGAGGCGGTGACCGGACTGGTTCCGGGGACCGGTTATCAGTACCGGGTCAGTGCGCTCAAGAACACGACGGCTTCTGATTATTCCAATACCATAAGCGTGACCACCACGGCTCAGCAGATCAGCACCTATACGGTATCGCTGAGTGCCCAGCCTGCTGCCGGAGGAACGGTCAGCGGCGGCGGAACCTTCAACGAGGGGACCAGCGTCACGGCGCATGCCGCTCCGGCCAAAGGGTATACCTTTATCAACTGGACGGAAGGGGGCAAGGTGGTCAGTACGTCGGCCAGTTATCTCTTCACGGTCAGCAAAGACCACACCCTGGTGGCCAATTTCCAGGTGGCCGCCGTCACCTATACGGTATCGCTGAGTGCCCAGCCAGCTGCCGGAGGAACGGTCAGCGGCGGCGGAACCTTCAACGAGGGGACCAGCGTCACGGCGCATGCCGCTCCGGCCAAAGGGTATACCTTCATCAACTGGACGGAAGGGGGCAAGGTGGTCAGTACGTCGGCCAGTTATCTCTTCACGGTCAGTAAGGACCGCACCCTGGTGGCCAATTTCCAGGTGGCCGCCGTCACCTATACGGTGTCGCTGAGTGCCCAGCCTGCTGCCGGAGGAACGGTCAGCGGCGGAGGAACTTTCAGCCAGGGGACTTCGGTGACCGTGACGGCCACTCCTGCAGCGGGATATGATTTTGTCAACTGGACCCAGGGCACGAGTGTCCTCTCCACATCGCCGGAATATACCTTCAGCATTACTGGGAACCTCAGTTTCACCGCCAATTTTACCGTTAAAACACCGGTGAACGACCTCGGCATGCAGGATATCAGGCTCTTTCCGAATCCGGTCAGCCAAAGACTGACGATATCGGGACTGCAGGGCAGGACAAACGTAAGTCTGGTGACCATCACCGGGTCAAAGGTGATGGTTCTGACGGGAGAGGGGAGCGAACTTCAGGCAGATGTGAGCGGGCTGGTCAGGGGCATTTATCTGGTGGTGATCGAAACCGGAACGGGACGAACCACCCGGAAAATCACGGTCAGGTAATCGGCATTATGGGGAAGCATTCTGGTTGGTGATTTCTTGTAATGACCTGCTGATCCTGACCTGGGACCAGGAATTTTCCAGGGAAGAAAACGGATACACCGCTTTCATCAGACCTGTCTGGAAATGGTTACTGGACTCATCCCCGGAGTTCAGTGGTGTCGTATGAGTTGTGGTGCACTACTCCGGATTGACGGGTGACCTTATCTCCGTGGCCTTGATATCGGGCAAAAAAAGTTGACCTGAATTGCAGCGAATATCCGGCTTGATTTTTTCAGTGGACAAAATCGCCCTGCATGAAACTATTGGTTGGTCCTGGCTGCCATTCTTTCGGCGAGTTCTTTGATGTCATCGTGCCGGGCCAGTTGGAGGAGCCAGTGGTCCCGGAAATCGTTGCGCCGGGGCTGTCGACCATTCAGTCCGATCTTCGATATCGTTGCGACGGATTCTGATCCCTCATTCCCGAACCTATAGGGTAATACGGTCAGCCATTCTTACGGCAAGATCTTCGATGTCGTCGCGCCGGGCCAGCTGGAGGAGCCAGTGTTCGGGGATGGTATTCCATCCGTAGAGCAGTCCGGCCAGTCCGCCCGTCACCGCCGCCGTGGTGTCGGTATTCTCCCCCAGGTTGACCGCTTTGAGGACCGCCTCGCGGTAGCTGCCGGATGTGAGCAGGCACCAGAGGCTGGCTTCCAGGGTGTGGAGGACATAGCCGCTTCCCTTGATGGCCTCTTCAGGCACTTCGGCGATGTTCCCCTGCAGCAGGCGGTCGAAGCGGGTGATTTCTGACGGATCCGCATTCAGGGAATTCAGGAAGGCGGGTATTTCCTTCCGGAGGGTGTCATAGGCTTCCGTTTTTCCGGAGCCCTGCCACAGGAGCCGGGCGTATTCGAGGTAGATAAAGCAGGTGATGACCGAGCGGATATGCCGGTGGGTAAGGGAGGAGACCTGGCGGGTGAGGTCGAACCGTTCTGCGGCCGGTTTGTCGTGCAGGTGGAACAGCAGGGGCAGGATGCGCATCAGGGAGCCGTTGCCGTTGCAGTTTTCATCGCTGTCGCCGGCCAGGTCAGGTTGCACCCCTTTCCGGAGCCGTCCGATCGCCTGTCCGGTGGTTCCCCCGATGTCGAATACGAATCCGCGGGCGGTCCAGAACCCCTCGTCGCGCCAGCGGACGAAATTCCGGCCGATGGTATGGAGGTCGACCCCTTCGGTTAGCGCCTCCGCCAGACAGAAGGTGAGGGAGCTGTCGTCGGAGAAGGTGCCGGGGGGCTGGTAGTGGGTGCCGTGTCCGGTCATGTCAGTGACGGGGTTTTCCCTCAGGAATTCCCTTGGCCTGAATTCAGCCGGCACCCCCAGGGCGTCGCCCACGGCCACTCCTAAGAGCGCCGACTTGATGGCCCCGGTGAGAAAAGCCTTTGTGGTGGGTGTATTCATGATTGTCGGATAATTCTCAAATATAAAAAGATCTTAGTTTAGTTTTTGGCCATTTTTTAAACTAAGGAAAATGTTAGTCTGATTTTTCAGACTAAGTCCATCATAAAAAACGACCGGACAAATCTCCTTCATTCAATGTCGATTTGATTAATCTCTATGAAAAAGTCAGAAAAATTTGATTTTTTCCCAGAGATTAGTCAAAATCACAGTTCAGCGGGGAGGAACCGCTGCCATTTTAGAGGAATCCCTCTGTATGCGGTATGGTGTATTCATCCGGAGTAACGATTGACCTGATTTCTGCCGCTTCTCTCCCCCCGTAAAAGAATACGTTCAGTGAGGCCTTCGTTGTTTTAGCTCCGTGCTATTTGGATTTATCAGTGGTTGTGGTACATATTCTTCTTTTGAAATTTGTTTTAATGAGACATGTTCACTAAATTTGTGTGTTCATTGATAATGAACAATGAATATCAGTGAACAAATAACGATGAGAAACGAGAAAGAAATCCTGGCCGAAGCTGTAAATAGTTTACACAACTACACAGGTATTGAAGCTATTGTCGAAAATGGCGGGTTGTCGAACAATGCCTATATTAACATTACCGGAGAGCGGTTTGTGGTGCAAGTGAAATCGGAGATCACCAGAGGCAACAGAGGAATCGTCCTTATGGACCTGAAAAACATCTCCCGTGAAAATGACCTCCCTATTCTGCTGGTAACAAAATATATTCCCGGCGGGATAGCTAAAGAATATGTAGAGGAGGGCGTCAACTGCCTTGATGTGGCGGGTAACTGCAACATCCGTCAGAACAACCTTTTCCTGCTTATCGAAGGGAAAAGGATCGGGCGCATGGCTAAGGTAAACCAGCCCCGGGCATTCCGGGAAGCAGGCATAAAGCTGATTTTCCAGTTCCTGGTCGATCCTGAAAAAACACAGCTTCCTTACCGCGATCTGGCCGGGCTTGCCAGCATTTCTCTTGGTTCTGTCGGCATGATTATGCAGGAATTAATGGATCTCAATTTCATCCTCAAAACCAGGCAAACCAAGAAGCTGAAAAACACCAAAGACCTTCTCAATCGATGGATAACTGCCTATCATGATGAATTAAGGCCCCGTCTGCTGAAGAAGCAGATGCGGTTTATCAACCCGGATAATTACCACCGTTGGAAGGACATTGACCTGGCCAGGATCAGCGGAACAGCCTTTTGGGGTGGCGAGCCTGCTGCCAACCTCCTCACCGGCTACCTGCACCCGGGTACTTATACCATTTATACCGACCAGAGCTGGCACAGCTTTAAGGAAATTGAGCTTGTCCCCGATGAAAACGGCAAAGTGGAAGTCCTCGAGATGTTCTGGAAAATGGAAACTTACAAGGGTGTCCCGCCTGTCCTGGTTTATGCTGAACTTATGAGCAGCGGCAGCGATCGCAATATTGAAACTGCCAATTTAATCTTCAAAAATGAGCTACAATATCTCAAGTGATCAATTTACCAATCCGCTCTTAAAAGAGTTGTTGCAAGTGCTTACCGGTTATTTTAAGTCGGTGGATTCTGATTTTTATGTCATTGGTGCAACTGCCCGTGATATTATCCTGAGCGGTATTCATAAACAGGTACCTGTCCGGGGAACAATTGATCTTGACATTGCCGTTGCGATTCCGGATTGGTCAATGTTTCAAAAAATATCAGACGGTTTATGTGCCATGGATGCTTTCTCCAAATCTCAGCATCATAATCAGAGGTTTTATTATAAAACACTTTTTCAATTGGATATTGTTCCTTTTGGTGCCATTGCACGAGCTGGTAATTGGATATTCTGGCCACCTGAGGAAACTACAGCGATGTCGGTAAGCGGTTTTTCCGAAGTGCTGAAACATGCTCTGGAGATTACCATTGATGATGATTTAACTGTTTATGTCGCCAGCTTGCCCGGAATTTTCATCCTGAAATTGAATGCCTGGAAAAGCAGAAATCAGGAGACGAACAGGGATGCTGAAGATATGGCGATTATCATGTCGGTTTATCTGGAAATTAATGAGCATCGGGCTGTAAAAGAGAACTATGATCTTTATGAGACTGAGGATTTCTCAACATTTATCGCCGGTGCTACTTTGCTGGGACGTGACATGAAAGAGATTCTCTGGGGTAATTCCGAAGTACTAAATGAATTCCGTGAAATTTTAGGGACTGAAGTTCGGAATAGTGAAGACAGTATTCTGATAAATCAAATGTTGGAAACCTATCCGATGCTTCAATATGAAGAGGTTTATGAAGCCCTGAAAGCATTAACCCAAGAGCTGAAAACTTAGGCTCATTTTGATGGTGGAAATTCCGCCATTTTGACGTAATTTTGTAAAAAAGGGAGTCATGGATATTCAAACTGTAAAATTGGAACTTGTAAGATTAATCCTCGATACTGAGAATCCAGGACTTTTATTTTCAGTTCGCCGGCTTTTTGCGAATTCCGGAAAAGCTGATTTCTGGGATGATTTGTCTCCGCTTCAGCAAGAAGAAATATTAAAAGGAATCGAAGAAATTGAAAACGGTGAAACCGTAAATTATCAGGATATTATCTCAAAGCATAGATAATGTCGAGGGAAATCAGATTTTCAAAGAGAGCAGCCATTAAGCTTGAGAATCTTCTGAACTTTCTCGAAAAAGAGTGGTCGATAAAAGTGAAAAATGATTTTATCCTCAAACTAAACCGAACTCTCAGTAATATCCAGCAATTCCCTGAGAGTTTTCCGGAATCCTTAAGTAAGAAAGGGCTAAGGAAATGTGTAATTACCAAACAGACAACTATCTTTTACAAAAACGATCGTAATTCTATTAATATCGTTACCTTTTTTGACAACCGGCAAAATCCGGATGCTCTAAATAAAGAATTAAGGGATAAAAAGTAATAACACAACTCGTGCTGTAACTCTTGCTGTAACTCGTGCTGTTATTGGTAATTCTTATTTTTGTAAGTTTCTCTGAATACCTGTCAAAAATCTGACAACGATTCAGGAAGGTAGAAAACAAATCTCCAGCGGAGACTTTGTGACTTGCCCGGTCGCACCTTCTGCTCCACCTTCGGAATTAGTCCTGATTTCCTCTTGCCTGGCTTTATTCGCCCATTTTCACCCCCTGCTCCTCCTCCGGAAGGTCGAGCATCCTTTCCATGCAACACATCACCTCGTTGTTCATCTCCCTGAACCCCTCCTCGTTGAGCGACATCGAACAGACCGACTGATCGGGCAGGTTGAACCGCGTCTTATAAAGCAGCCGCTCCTCGTACCGGCAGAAGAAGCGGAACTCCCACCCTTTGGCGCCGCACCGTTCGATGATCTCCGACACCATTTCCGCCGTGAACTCCGTCGAAGCGTTCTCCAGTCCGTCGGTGAAAACGGCAAAGAACAGCTTGTGATGCCCTTTGGCTTCCGCTGTCACCCGCTGCCAGGCTTGTCCGATCGCGTCGTACAGGGCCGTCACCGACCCGGGCTGGTAATCGCGGGAAGTGAGTTTTTCCAGGTTTCCGGCCTTCACCCCCAGAAAATGAAACTGCACCGCATCGTTGAAACTGCACAGGGAGACCCTGATCTTAGCCTCCGGCTGTTCCGACTGCAGCTTGCGGATCAGGTCGACCTGTTCGTTAAAGCTTTTGATGACCACCGGCTTGATGTCCTGCATCGAGCCGCTCTTGTCCAGGATAAGGACATAATGGATAACGTTCTTCATGATGGTGATTTTTAAGTGATATACCCCTTTATTGTGCAAGCCACCCCGATGTCACCCGTCCGGGCGTAATTTTTTTTATCTTTAATGCATCATCTTTAAATCAGACCCATGCAACCCCATCCTCACGATGAAGCCGCCGATCTGACCTTCCGCGAATGGCTCGAAGGGAATTCCTCCGGAAGCGTTTCCGCGGAATTGGAACTTCTGCAGTCCCTCTTTTTTTACTTCCGGAATCGCTACAAGTCCCTGATCATGCCATTCTGCCTCACGGCGGAAAAATATATCGGCTCGGAGGGACTTCTTGATCCCGGACACTATGCGGAAGAGGAGGATGCCATTCCGCCGGATGAACTCTTCAGCCCGATGGCCGCCGAAGAGGAGGTTGCAATGCACCGCCTTCCGGAAATGGATTATTCCATTCAGTACTCCATAGAACCGAAGGTCGATGAGGTAATCGGACTGGTCACCCTTGACCAGGTTGCCTTCAACGAGGTGTATGAGCGGGAGTTTCCCCGGATTGCCAGGCTGGTTCTCAGCCATGGTGGAACGCTTGAAACCGCTTGCGACATTTTCCAGGATGCGATGGTGATCCTTCTGGAGAAGATCCGGCACGGAAAGCTCACCCTTACCAGCAGCATCGGCACCTACCTCTATTCCGTGTGCCGCCATATCCTGGGCGACCAGTTCCGGCGAAATAACAGGGACCGGAAAATGAAAGCCTGGTACACGGACGAGTACCGCGACGACCTCTTCTTTCCGTGGGAAAAACCAGACCATTATGCCCGGGTGGCCGAGGTGATGGACCGCCTCGGGGATCCGTGCAAGACGCTCCTGGAGTGGTTTTACTACCGGCAGAAGGACTGGGAGTTCATTGCCTCGAAGCTGGGTTACAAGGATGCCGCCTCCGCCCGCAACCAGAAATACAAATGCCTCGAAAAAATCAGGACCCACGTGAAAAGTTGAACCTAGAAATGTTCATAATTTTAAGATCAAACATTATGGAAAGACCTCAACCTTACTGCAAGAATCCCAAAAAAGTTAAAGCTTTGTACTAGGGTGCGACCGGATTGCTAAGTGAAAATCCTAAAGCTAAAATTTAAAGCAATTCTAGTAATTACATTCGTTATGAGTAAGGTCTATTTGAATCTATTCAGTTGCTCCTAATAAATACCCAGTTGTTAATCCCTTATCTTTAAAATATTTTTTTACCTCGCTCTTATTATCTGCAAAAATCCTATCAATTTCTGAATTAACGGGTGAATCCCACACACTCCATGAAACTAATCTTCTAACAACCTTTTTAACTTTGTCAAAACTTTCATCTGTAATGTCTCTATAAAAAATTTGTGCTTTTTCATCTTGATCTGTAATTTCAAGTTTTGCTGCAATAGCATCTCTTAATAATTCTGCCCAGGCCATAATCGATTTGCTTCGAAACATTCGATTTAATTTATTTTGCACCAAGTCGTTTTCCGTTTTAGTTGCATCCCATTTGTGTAAAATTTCTTCATCTAATATGTTGCATAGCCTAATCGCATTTGAAATTTCTTTATCCCTTTTATAGCTATCGCTTGTTAAGTCATCTTCAGTTGGGTTTCTATATAAAAAATTGGAAAAGATTGATTTACTCAACATATCCATTGTAATTGGATATTCCATTGTACTTCTATTGGATTTAGAAACAAGTCTTACTATCTTATTTGTTGACTCGTCAAGAATTGAATCATAAATGAAGCTGGTGAATCGCTTGTTTATATCGGCATTAGATAACTGTTCACTGTTTTTTACAAATTTCACAAATCCTGCTTCTGTTTTCTTCACACCATCTTCGAGGTTTTTGTATTCATCAAATTGTTTACCAAATTGACTTCCAAGCTTTGCTACCATAATAGAGGCAAAGAATCTTGTTTGGGCAAATTTATCATGGGCAGAAATATTCGTTTGATTTAGACTTTTTGGGTCAGGATTAATATAAATCTTAAGTTCAAAATATTTTCGTTCTCCCCATAATAATGAAGCAATTTTATGCTGACCATCAAATATGAGGATTTTATTATTATGCAATCTGCCAATTGAAGGATTCAAAACAGTATTACGTTGAAAATGTCTATAAAGATCAAAAACTTTATCTTGTATTAGATACCGTGGCTGAAGTCCTATTTTGCCATCTTCATCATCATCACTATTAATTACATCAACAGGTAAAGTTGCATAAAAATATTTCCATTTTGTTATTGGGCAAGAATAAAGCCTAAAAGTCTCTTTTTTGTTCAAAAACTCAAGTTCAATATGGTTATCTGTAATGATAGAATAAACGTTTTCACCAAAATTATTGATTATTCCTTGATCTTTGAAATGCTGGAGTTCATGCTTTAAAGTATGGGACTGCCCATGTTTGAAAAAATCATCAAGTCTGAGTTTTATTCTAAAATCTTGTAGTGGCAGTCTACCCTTTTGAAGATTATGCATCTGGCACATCGGAGCTATGTTATCAATCTCGGATGCACCATCATCTGAAAATGCCATGATGTGATCATAATGTATCTCTTCAGTTATTGGTATTTCATGTCCAGTTGCGTAGCACTTACGCCCAAATCTTTCAATAATTTGTTTCTTCTCGTCCTCTGAAATTTGTCTTTGTAGTATAATTGCCATTTGATTAATATTTTATTGGGTTCGTTTACAAAATATTCCGGACAAAACGTGCTACTGTCTCATGGGGTTATACAGTACCACTTAGATTGATTTGAACTTAATAGCAAAATAGTGTTTTTATTGATTGGAACTATCATTTGGGGAAGATCTTTCTCGATCGATTTTATATATTTCTGGTCTACATCGCGAAAGCATCTATTTAGTGTTGGAATGTTGAATTCTACTGAAAAACCGAAACGAGTTTCTGGGAATAGTTAGAATTCTTGTGTTTGCCTATTCATCAATTCAATTCTTAATGAATGAAGAAGGATCTACAACCGGTAAGATTGCAGTATGGAGATGTGTGCCTTTGAATTGGGAAAACATCAAACCCCTGACCGTTGAGATGGTGATGGAGTTGAAAGTGATAACTGCACTTTCAGGAAAAGTGACTTTCCTGGTGTCTTCTGCAACAAACTCGTCGAAATTGACAACATCAAAAACACAACTGGCTTTTATTGATGCGAGAATGGTCGTCTTGTCCTCGTGAATAATCACAACCGTTGCTACTACTATCACCAGCTTATTTTCGGGATTTATCAATTGTTCCAGGTTGATGTTGAAATGAAAAGTTGTCTGCGCCGGTAATGGTTGTTTTAGTTGATTCATTTGAATGTCAACCAGATCAATCCCTTTAATCTGAAAAGTCACTTTTGTTGCGTTCGTCATATTATTCATGCCCGGAAGTCAGTTTGAGTTCTTTGATCAATGGTACTCCTGGAAGAATAGATCTGAGTGGGATCCTGCGCGATAAGTAAATTTCCTAATGGGGAAGAGTTCTCTAATACACCTGCTGAGGTAGGAACCCGGGAACTGACGAATAAATTGTAGCGGGTAACCTGCACTTTAGGCTCTTCAAATAAATTTATAAGCCTGATATTCAATGCTTCTTCAATGTCGAACAGGGTGTCTGAGTTGAAATTGTGTGTACCGCTCAACCATTTGGAAATTTCCGAAGGACGTTTGTTCAATGCTTTAGCAAGGTCTGACTTTTTCCACCCTTTGGCTTTGATTCCATTGTCGATAACTGCTGCAAGTCTCATCCTTTTATCGGTTTTTTCCTGCTCTTTTAGTGAAATATCTCCCAGAAATTCCCTTAATAAGTTGCTGGAATAACTTTCTGCTTTTTTCATAGTGGTCTTTTATTGTTCTTTCAAAATTCAAAATCCAGGTCACCTTCCAGATCCATATAATCATTCACGTATAAGATCTCTTTACTTTTTACCCTATGCAATAATTCGCCAGATAATTTAACCATCAGGCTATTTTCAGAACTTAATTTCGGGTCAGACTGTAATGCCCTTATCGTTTTGGGCTTGTGCCCTCCGCCCCCAAGAATAATTAGTGAACCTCCCAGGCGTATACAATAAAGTCTTAAGTGGCTATTGGGCCTATCATAGAGCGCACATACCAAATCTCCCGGCTTTCCCTCCCTGGTTTTAAAATATTGTTCCCTTGCCCCTTCTTTCGACGCAATACTATTTAAACGTTTTAGTATATCAATTGTTTCACTTTTAAATGATTTTGAATTTTCTCTCATAAACTTTTCAAACAGCGTGCATTTCTCATCTTCTGTATATAAAGAATAAACAGAAGCCTTATCTCCACTTAGTTCGACTATTTTTACAAGTTTGTAATTCATTCAATTTGGGCTAGCGAAAATAATGAATTATTTCACTTAAAAGTGAAACTTGCATTTCTTTTTTGTCAGAGAAGAGTTATGTTCCTCCTATTATTCTGTTTTGCTTTTTTTACACTCCAGGTGATTAGCTTTTGTTCTGCCTTTCCCACGCTTCAAGGACGAGCCTGCGGGTGCGGTATTCGCCGAACTGACGGATGTCCTTGTCTTTAAGGACCCGGAAGGTTTCGCCGGGGAAGGTGCTTTGGGCGGAACGGTGGGCGTAGCCTTCGGGATCGAGGGGATTAGTGACTTCCTCCCAGGGATCGAGGATGTTTTCCAGCTCCCGGGGAGTAAGATCGGCGGGATCTAAGATATAGCGCAGTTGCTTGCGGTTGAGACCGTACAAGCGTGCATAAATGGCATCAAGTTCGGCTTTCAAAATGGCACGGCGCTCTTCGTCCCATTTGAAAGGTGGAAGGGGACATCCCTCCGGATCGATTTCGCACCATTCCGGGGGATCCCATTCATGTCCGCCTGTGGCTGCTTTGTTCTCCTCCCATTGCTCCCGGATGGCAGCTTTCAGATCTTCATCTGCCTCTTTCCAGACATCATCAGCAAAGGATTTGATGTCCCAGGAAGAGTAAATGAGTTCAATAAGCTTAGGAGTGATTTCAACTAAAATAGCATCTGTAGAATCAATTGTTGGAATAACCGGAAATTGCTGGACATATCCATACGTGAGGTTTATTCCCCCTAATTTTTGCCTTGCAAAGTAGTCAAAGGAAATTGAATTACAATTTCCTAAAAAGGCGGATTTAAGCAAAGTTTCTTTGTTTACAAATATGATTGGAGTTGAATGGCCAATCGCAGATTTTGGCAGAATTGTAGCTAAAAAAGTCCGTTCATTCGTCCCAGAAGTTACATTTTTGAAGCCAAGAAAATATGAATCAGTTTTAATTCTCAATACTTCATTAAGGTCAACCCAATATCTGGGTTCGTTTGTGAAGTTAGGATTTATATGATCTGAATATTGAGCAAACTCTGGTTGTCCCGCCCTAAGAGGATTATCCGTAATTACTACATTTGCATATCTATGGTCAAAAGGCATAAACATTTTTCCTTCATAGAGAGGTAACCACATCTTTTCTAATCGCCATTCACCATTCGGCAATGGCTCTTTTTTCACTATTTTATTACCCCAAAGGTGAAAGCCTTCGGCTTCCAGCTGGGGACGGGTGCGAAAAAGATGGGAGTCGTTGCTCATGTCAAACATCCGCATGAAACTTACTCCCCAGGGATTCTCCCCGGTGGTTTCATTTATCAAGACCGGAACACGGCGGTAGATATCGGTGGTGAGGGCGGCATCTACACTGGTGCGGAAAACCGGACAGGTCTTGGTGTTGGGATTCAGCCGCAGGAAATCCTCCCGGCTCAGACTGAAAACCCTGAGTTTGTCCTGCAAATGCTCCACCCGGGTCAGGAAAAACCCGAAACTGGCTTTCTCCTTTCCCCGGTCACTGCCCTGAAGGGTTAGCAGGCAAAACTTGTAACTTCTGTGAACACCCGGGAAAATGGCTTCCCTATTCTCAAAATCAAATAAACTGACCAACCTGTTTCTTTCCACCATCGCCCCGAAAAAGGCTTTGTTGCCGTCATCAGTGGCGATACCGGTGGGAACAATAAATCCTGTTTTCCCGCGCTGGCTGATCATGGAAGAGAAGAGTTCCGCGAAAACCGAATAGGTATTGATATCTCCCACGGCGGTCAGGTCGTTCCTTCCGCTGTTCCGCAGGAATTTTCCGGTGGAGTCGGCGGCATGCAGCGCCTCCTGGTATTCACGCCAGAGTGAAGGATTGGTAATCTGGAGTTCATCGATCATCCGGTTTCGGGCTGCCGCATTGGGGGCATTGGCAATATTCCTGTCTCTGATGGCAAAAAACTCCTGCTGCTGGAGTTTTATCCTTTCCCAGGGAGGATTGCCCACCATCACGTCAAAACCGCTGCTTCCGGAGGCAAGGTCAAATACTTCGGGAAACTCCAGTGGCCAATGGAAAAAACGGTTTTTGGAGGCCAGACCGTCCGCCCTTCCGATGACCTGTCCGGGTACTGCCGTGGGATGGTTCAGGTATTTGTGCAGATGTTCGCTGGTCGGGGCAGCCATCCGGGTTTCGGGGGTGTAGGTATAGAAGAAGGCGGCCGTCCAGAGGTTGCAGGCCTCCCAGTCGCGAAACCACTCCCGGTCGCTCCGCATTTTTTCAAACCGTTGTCTGACCCTGTGAACCGCATCAAGCGAGTCCTGATTGATTTGTTCCACCTCGCGCATACCCGTCACATACTTATGGGAAACCGGGGCTTCCCCGAAATCAAGTTGCTGCTGGAAGGCGGTATCGCTCCTTCCGGATAAAAACGACCGGAAGCGGCCATTGTCCCGTTTGAGGGATCGGGCCACCGTCTTGTCATCGCCGGTCACCGGATCAAAAGCTTCGTCGGGAATTCCTTTCTGCAGGATGGTCAGGTCGGTCACGCCCACCAGGCTGTTCCCGCAACGGATTTTATGGTCCAGGAAGCTCAGGGGTTTCCCGCTGTCATGGCTTTCGATCCAGAGGGCCAGTTTGCAGAGTTCCACAGCGTCGGGATTGAGGTCAACACCGTAAATACAGTGCTGGATGACCTGCCTGAGCGAAGCACGGAAGACCACGGGGGCGGGATTCTCCTCTCCGCTGGTCACCCGGGCATGGTACCAGGCCAGCGTGCGTGCCGTGGCCAGCAGGAAATGGCCGGAACCGGCAGCGGGATCGCAGACTTTTATATTCAACAAATGGTGATGAGCGAGTAGCGAATAGCGAATAGATGCAGGTAATCGGTTCCAAATCAGGACTTGGTCTTTTTCTGAGAGATGGATCTTTGAAAGGAGAGTATCTGCTTGCCCGCGGTCAAAGACAAGTCCATCATAGGTTGTATCTGCTCCTGGGTGCATAGTCCGATCTGGGCTGACAGCAGCAAATGTGTTTCCGTCTCCTTCAGACTTCCGTTGGCTATTCGCAGAAAGTTGTTGAATTCCTTGTTGTTGTTGCGCCCCCATCCCTCCGCGATATTGGCTGGAACTGAGCAAGCGGCCCGACGGAGTTGAGAAGTCATCCCATACAATTCTTCTTTGGGAAAGGAGTTTGTCAATCGGTAAATCATCTCCGCTAAATCCATCCCTTTTTGCCAGATGTGCAATTCTTGATAGGTTAACATATTCCAGGCTTAGATTAGTGATTAAATTCTTAAAATATTTCTGTATTACCACTTTCCATTCGCTATTGGCCACTCGCAATTCGCTATTAGCTACTCGCCACTCGCCACTCGCCACTCGCCATTCGCTATTAGCTATTCGCTCTGCTTCTTTAAGCTTGTCTTCCACCACCGGAATCACCGCCGACTTCATGATCTCATTGACCAGGTCGGGACGGGTGTAATAGGAGGCCGTGGTTTTCCGGTCGGTACCTTCATGGAAAGTAAAGCGGATCATATTCAGACCGGGAAGGGTCAAGCCATCAATGACCGGATGCAGATCGAGCAACCCTTCATACACCGAACCAAACTCCTCGACATCGAGGGAACGGTAGTTGACAGAGACCAGGTTCCCGTTCACATCGGTAAACTCGTTCAAGTCCCTGATGCATTCCAGCAGAAGATGGTTGCCGATCAGGCAACTTTCGAGATCTTCAATGGCCCACTGGTCGAAAAGATCCCCTCCCAGGGGCTCAATGGCCAGATGGCGCCCACGTGCTTCCTCACTGAAAAGCGTGAAGGTACGCAGCAGTCCCAGCCAGATGTCGTTATAACGGGCTTCGAAGAGATACCGGTTCCGGCTGAGCTTGCGGAGCCTGGAGATGCTGTAGTAATCGAAATAAATCCTTTTCTTCCTGAGGACTTCCGGATTCCTTTCTGCAGGATCATATACCAGATCTCTTTCCTCGGCCACCATCAGGAAGAGCAGGCGGTAGACCAGCCGGCGGAGTTGCCGGTAATAGTCGGCCGGGGTAAGCTGTCCGTCACGCAGCTTTTCGCGGAGCTTTTCATTGGCCTCGTCACTGAGAAAGCCGTTTCCGAGGGCAAGCAGCGATTTCTGAACGGCCTGGCTCAGTCCGTCACGTATCCGGTTCCCCGATTCAATGCTTTCGTTGTAATACCTTTCCAGAAGGCAGGATTCCGTTTCCTGCTGATTCCGGGGAAACCGGGAGGCATGGAGCAGCCTGAAGAGAAGGGTGAACTCGCTGTATTTGTCTTCTTCGAGCATCCGCCTGAGGTCAAATTCCAGATAGGTGAGTTTGACCAGGCGGCCGCTGTCGCGCATCAGCCTGAGAAGATTGCCGTTGGCCGCGATTCCGTAAAGATGTTCCGTCACATTCAGGTATTCCTGAACGGTCGCGTGGGGCGACAAGCGGGAGGTCCCCCCGCTTGACCTGATGTCGATGGTGTTTTTTTCGGGATTTGAAGGATCATGGAAGCCCACGATGTGGACCGGCAGGTCGTCGATGTTGCCTGCCACATGGCTGATGGCATAACTCTGGTCGTTTCCGCCGGTAAGGGCCGATTTCCGGGGAACCAGGTCAAATCCGAGGGCACTGAAAAAGCCGGTCATCCATCTCCGGGTCGTGGTCGTCCCATAGGTATCGGTGGCAGGCAGGTTGCCGCTTTTCCCGGTGAAGTATTTCCAGTCGAGTTTGATGCGGCTCCAGGCATACTCCATTTCGTTGCGCAGGTTGGCGGCCGAATCGAGGCCAAAGTCGGAGGCGGTCTGTCCTGAAGCTTCTCCCTGTTCTATTTTTTTGAGGACATCTTCCGATATCAGGTTGCCCTGGATGTTGATGCAGGTAAAGTTCATGGCGTTACAGCTCAGGTAATAAAATGTATAATCCCATCACATCCATGGGAAGCACAGGCTCCACGGGCAGGTATTTGCTGCCGCCTACCAGCTTACGCACGCCGGCATGGAGGTCGACCAGATGGACGGCCCGACCGAACGCCACAGGATCGGTAACCGCCCTGAATTTTGTTTCGTCATTCACCCACTCCAGCTCCTCCTGCAGCCAGTATTCCTGTTCGGCATTTTCCACATTCGACGAGGCAACTGCCTGCATAAAGAGGCGGGAGGCCTCTTCTTCCGTGAGGAATTGCCCTGAACCGACTTCTCCCCGGAATCCCCACAGCCACATCTCCTCGGCCACAATCCGGCGGTCGGCAGGTTGTTCGGCGATGACACTTCGCACCCTGAACTGGAAAAGGACCGTTTTGCTCTCTACTTCCCGTGTCCTTATCACCGAGGAACGTGCGGCACTCCCCTTCATGCCGTTGAGGGCATCGTTGATGATGGTCTGCGCCAGTTGTTCGGTAAACGGATGGTTGCGGCCCAGATAGGCATACCCTTCGGGAGTCGGGGATTTGAAGGAAACCCGTATTTCCTGTTTATCGGAAAGCAGTTCCCTTAGTCGCTCCGGAATGTTGGTCGTGTAAACCAGGTATCCGTGCGTTTTGGGATCGGCCTGAACGCCGAGAAACTGCAACGCCCCGATGACAAAGTTCCCGACGGTTTCCACACTTCCGATAGCCTGGTCTATCTCTTTCAGATTCCCTTCGATATCGGTGGCCTTGATGGCATGCTGGGCGAAGATGGTGCGTGTGGCCTTTTCCTTTTCCGAAGCCTTGTTCAGGGCCTCTTCCAGGGATTTCCGGGTTTCCAGGATCTCCTCGTTTTCAAACAGTGACAACTGGCGGGCCACCTGTTTAATTCCGGCATTTCTGATCAGGACGGCCTGCATCACGGCATTCATGACCGTGGTGCTGTCTTCGGGCAGGGGTACGGTGATTCCCGTGGATCGGCGGATCTCATCCGACTTTTTATAGAGGACATCGAGGACCACCCCGTCGACGGGATTGTTTTCCCCGAAGATTCTGGCCACATGGATGACCGGCGATTGCTGGCCAAAACGGTCGACCCGGCCTTCGCGCTGTTCCAGGCGATTGGGATTCCAGGGCAGGTCGTAATGGATGACTGCATTGAAGGAGTCCTGAAGGTTGATGCCCTCACTTAAGCAGTCGGTGGCGATGAGCAGGCGACGTTCCGACTTTTTCATCGCATCAATTTTTGCCCGGCGCAGCTCATCATCCAGTTCGCTGGTGATGACCTCAATATGCAGGTTCCGGTAATTCCGTCCCGACAATTCACTGCGAAAAATCTCCCCGAGGTATCTTGCGGTATGGATATAGCGGCAATAGATGATCGGGTCAATTCCATCACCGATCCACTGTTTGGCCGTTTTCAGCGCCATAAGGGCTTTCTGGTCCTTTGCGATGCCAGCGACATTGCCCAGCCGGAAAGCAAAATCCATGAGCCTGCGGGATTCGGCATCAGGGGTAACTTTGGCTTTCGACAAGAGGGCCACAGGGAGGTTATCGGCGCCCGAAAAGCCTGAATCGAGCACTTCGCTGTCGGCCTCTTCACTCTCCACATCGGTATCATCTTCCTCTGACAACCGCTTTTTCTGCGCTTTCTTGATCAGCATGGACACCCCGGCCTCGGGACTGCTCATGACGCCTCTGAGAAGGGCCAGGGCTTCCCAGAAACTGAACCTTTGCTTCCGGAGGTCAGTGGCGTTTTCTTTCACGATGGAACGGGCATATTCCAGGATGTCGTTAAAAAGGATCCCGTATTCATTCCCTACCGGATAAGCAACATCTGTTGAACTTCTTTTGGGGAAGGCGGTCTCTTCATCGAGCCATTTGATGACATCGCCGCGCCTGCGCTGTATGAAATGACGGGCTACCCGTTTTCTTTCTTCCGGAGAGGCCTCCACGATATCGGTGGTTTCAAATTCCGGATGAAGGAGCCCGAGCAGGGACTGGAACTCCTGCTGTTTCCCGCTGTGGGGCGTGGCGGTCAGCATGACCAGGTGCTGTCCGGGATTTTGGGCAACCAGCCGGTGCACCAGGTTGTGCCTCAACATTTGGGAGGTGTTGGCTCCCGCAGGCCGGGCACAGGTATGGGCCTCATCGACAATGACAAATTCCGGGGCATGGTCGAGGAACACCTGTAGCTTGGTGCCGGTCTTGATGTAGTCGATCGAGATGATCTGGTAGGGGAATGCCCTGAAAATATTCTCATTCGTCCTTATCTTCTTCTCCAGGGAACTGGCGGTTCCCGAACGGATGATGACCGCTTCGATCCCGAATTTCGATTTCAGCTCATCCTGCCACTGGTCGCAAAGGTGGGGGAGACAGATGATGGCCAGCCGGCTGATCTCTTTTCTTTCGTGGAGTTCCCGGGCGATCAGCAAGGCCTCTATGGTTTTGCCGATGCCCACATCGTCGGCCACCAGCAGACGGACGGGATTCTGCCTGAGTGCCATGATGAGGGGGACCAGCTGGTAGGAGCGGGGCCTGAAGGATAATTTCCCCAGGCAGCGGAAGGGGCCTGCCACATTTCTGAACGACAGGCGTGCGGCATTATTGAGCAACCGTGCCGAAGTGAATTCCCCGGGCTGGCTTGCCGACGGCCTAACAAAATTGTAGGAAACCGGGCGGTCGGCTTCGTGGGCCAGGGGGAGGTAAATCCCCGTGATCTCGTCGTCGGATCCTCCCAGGGGTTTGACCAGCAACAGGTCAGGATCCCCGGAGGGCAACACCATCCAGGGTCGGTTTCGCAGGCTGACCAGGCTACCGGGTTTGAAATCGAAATGCATCATGCTCATTTGACAGGTTTAAAAATATCGGGCCGCCTGGCTACAAACGTATCTAGGGGCTCTTTGTAATACCACGAAAGAACCTGGTATCCGGCATTTTTCAGTGCCTCCCGCTTAGTCTTGTCACCCTCCATGACCTGTTTTTCGTCATGGGGAGTGCCGTCACAGAAAATACAGACATTCGGCTTATAAAGGAAGTCGGGCAAGACGTACATTTTGGGGATATTCGGCTGGGCTTCATCGGGCAGCCGGAGGCCCTTTCCGTAGAGATACTTCAGGAATGCCTCTTCCGTGCTGCTATTCATATCCCTTGATGCCATCAAGGAATGGTATTGTTCGCCATAACTGCCGAAAGAACGGTTGGAGAGCACTTCCACGGAAGAATCCTTCAGCAGCCTTAAAGAGTTCCGGATATAATTTCTGTTGATGACCTGGTGGTGGCTTTGGTTGTAGTAGCTCAGCAAATCGTCGTAGGTGGCCGGGGCAAGCTCTTCTTCCGGTATTTCCACACCCTCTTTCATGAAGCAGAATTCGAAAGCGTCGTGCATGACCGACTTGTAGACTTGCGGATTTTCAACCAGCTGGGAGAGGACGCCCAGGCTTCCTTCGGCCGCTTCGTAAAGCAGGATGTTGGGAGAATCGCCTTCGCCCATGACGGAAACCCCTATTTCGTTCGATTCCACCTGGAAGTAGTTTTCGATGGCCCGTTTCAGGGCATACATCAGGGTGATTACTCCTGCGAAACCGCCCTGCAGACCCAGGGTCTCCACCGGCTGAATGTAGAGGACGTTGGCCGTGGAGGTCGTAAACAACTTGATCCGCCTGACCTCATCCTTATTCCCTTCTTCGGCTTCCTGTTGTTTGTTCTGCCAGTGTCCGCTCTTCAGGTTCAGGGCGAATCCCTTCTCCGGGGAATTCCTCCATTTGAAATTGATGTGGACCAGCCTTGCCGCCGGAAAGGCATGCAGGTGCAACAGTTGTTCCCCTCCGGTCTTGACGATGGCTTCCAGCGTGTTGTCAAACCCCCCTTCCACATAGAAATAGGTGCGGGTGTCGAATCCCTTCCGGCTTCTCTCCTCTTCCTGACAGGTGATCCGCTGCTGTTCAAAGGCTACCGTTTCGGTAATTTCCACCAGATCGGTATGGATGTGGTCGTCCATGCCCTGGGTCAGTTCCCTGTTGACCAGCGGATCGACCGTGTAGTTGTACTGCTCCTTCATCAGGATATACCCCGTGTAAGGGCTGATTTTGGCCATTTCCAGTTTCGCTTCCGCTTCCGGAAGGATAATCCGGTCCACCCTGAATTTTGCGCCGTCGTGGTAGATCACGTTTCTGGGGCCAAACTCATTCAGGGCAATGACCCTGGGACGAGACAGGAATTCTCCGGAACCATCCCTGGTTTCCAGGAAGGTGCGGATGGGAAGCCGGGTGAAGTTATAACCGGGCAGGAATCCTTCGGCCGCCAGGTAGCGGAAAGGATAGAATTCCGATTCGTTGTCACTCTTCCTGCCATTGGTGTCGTTCATATCATTCAACAGCAGAGCCATCTGCCGTTCGGCCTGCTTCCGTGAGTTTTTGGCCTTTTCGATGATTTCGTGGTTTTCGGCGTACACCCGGTTTTCGATGATTTCATTGGCTGCCCTGAACTGCAGGATGGCATTGCGGTAGAGAATTCTCCAGCGTGTAAGGGCATTGTCAAAGTCGGTGAAATATCTGTCGATGGTGCGTTGAATCCAGGTGTCGCTGAACCAGGTGGGTTTCCGGTGGGTCAGCTCATTTTTGAACCAGGTGTCTTCCAGAATTTTCAGGAAAGCGTTCCTGATGTCCTGTTTCTGGGGCTCAGTAAGATGGAAAACCTGCACAATTTCCTCTTTGACCGGAAGGTTTTCCAGATCTTCCTTGTCGACGAGGTCGCCCAGGGAATTGTTCAGTTTGGAAATGGAATGCCGTGAAAGCATCAACGCGTGGAGGTGGCTCATCAGCAACTCCTCGTTGACCAGGTCCATGCGGGGTGTGGAGACAGCTCCAGCCACCATCTTTTCGGGTGTCTTGAAAAAGTGGCGGTCGTGGGCACTGTAGTTGGAGCAGTAGGTCATCACCAGAGCGGCTTGTCCGCTCCGGCCGGCACGTCCGCTTCGCTGGGCGTAGTTGGCTGGTGATGGCGGAACATTCCTGAGGTGAACAATGTTCAGGTCGGCGATGTCGATCCCCAGCTCCATGGTAGGGGAGCAATACAGCACACTGATGGTCCCGTTCCGGAAGAGTTTCTCCCTGTCCTGTCTTTTGTTGTTTTTGATCTGGCCGGTGTGTTCCCGTCCTTCAATAGGCTTCAGGTGGTGGAAATCGGTCTTGTAAAACCGCTGGAAATACTGGTTTGGTTTAACCGTGACCGGTCTGTAGGATCTGGTTTTGATGAGGTCGGGCGTGATGGACACTCCGTCCCCCTTCTGCCAGAGGAGGTAATCGACCTTCAACTGATACACGTAAACCTGCTCCCCGTTTTCGTCTTTGGCGTATTTGCGCGATAACCATCCGGCGTCACACAGAAAATCAAACAAAGCATAGACGGCCGGGGTATAGTTTTCTTTTCCCCGGAGGATGATGTTATGGCTGGAGGCCACATTTCTCAGGTATCGTCCGAAATGGCTCTGGTAACCGGCGCTTCCCCCGAAAAGGTTCAGGTTGGAACGGTCCAGCTTCTCGACCTGGATATTGGCAGGATAATCAATTTTATCAGAGTCGTCAACTGTCCAGGGAGCGATCAGTTTTTCCCTGATTTTCTTGGAGTTCTGGTTGATGACGGCCGGTTCGAGCATGGAGAAGCTCAGGGCGTATGATTTCCGGAAGAAATCAAACACCTGTGCCAGAAACTCGCGGCGCTCTTCCGGGGCCATTTTGGCCAGCAACTCATTTTGTATCCAGAGGGTATTGTCCTGAACCGATTCTTCCAGAAATTTGTACCCTATTTTCAACAGGGCGCACTGTTCCAGGTTGGGCAATACCACGCGCCAGCTTTTCCTCAGGTCGTGGAGCAGACGGTACATGATGAATTCCTTGAAGGCGTCTTCATTTTCCTTCCGTGGACCCGGAAACAGAGCAGGGTTTTTGGCAAACTGATCCTGGGGGATGTTCATACATGCGAAAATCCGGTCGGCAATCGTGGTATAGTCGAGTTCTCCGTGTTTTTCGAGGGCGTTCCAGATGGCGGCCCTTAGCTGTCCGACTTTTACAAAATCGTTAAAGTGGCCTGCCTGCAGGGAGGCATCCTGCCGGTTATCGGTAAAGCTCAGCAGCTTCTGCTCCCTGAATGATTCGCCAAAGGCATGGAGCTGCGATATGGTTTCAAATGAAAGGACCGTAGTGGCTGTACTGCGCCCTTCTCCTCCCAGCTTGGTCAGTTTGGCCCATTCGCCGCCATGGTCAAAGATGATTCCTGAAGTGGGATCGAAGGCCATGGGAGCGGCGATAAACCAACCATAAAATTCCTTTTCCTCTGTAAATGAAAAGTTGCCTTCGCTGTCAAAATGAATTTTTGCTGGGATGCTTTTTCTTTTATCGGACTTCAGCGAACGGGATCCATCTTTTCTGGGCGGGTTAAACCACGCTTCGGGAAGGTCCTGCAGATCGCGTGCTTCATCCCAAACCGGTTCCTCATCATCCTGATGTGAAATGAAAATGTAGCCTGCTTTTGTCGTTGTTTCCTCGTCTTCAGGATCTTCGAGATTCCGGAAATCCCGCGGGAAAAGCCTTTTCTGACTCTCATCGAGGGTGACGCAGTAAAAATCATGACCCGAGTAGCGGCTGAATACCAACGGAAATACGAAGGTGTCGGAATTGCCCGAATACAAACCCGCGTCCAGGTAGGCCGTCCGGGTGTTCTGGTTCCCCAGGGTGGCATAGACGGCTCCGGTCTGGGCGATAAATTGATGGATCCGGTAGGGGAGGTAATTCTTTTTCCGGGAAGGGTCGGAATTGATTTTGTTGGACCATTCCAGCAGTTTTGTAATATAGGGATTACATTCGGCTTCTGCTCTTCCGCAATACTCCTGCAATTGTTGGCCGATGGCTTCAACGGTGAGAGGTTTTCGCCGGACCAGGGTTCCTTCTTTGCGTTCGAGGGCGATATTCTCCTCCAGCCAGTTGGCCACCGGATTGGTTTCAAATTCCGTGAAGGGTAACGCCGGATCAATTCCCCGGGTCACGGACAGGGCCACGCTTGCGGGGGTTACCGGTGAATCTGTAGTGAGGCTTTTGACCAGGTATTCGTTGACGATCTGGTTCTCGTGGATATCACTTCCGAAGATGAGGCTTCCGATTTTCGCCACCTCCTGTTTTTGTTCGGAAAGGGTGGCTGTATCGGACGAAATCATGGTGGCTGATGTTCCGATGCAGGTCACCGGGTGGCTTGCCCCCGCCTTGATCCTTCTGATCAGCAGGGCGACGTCCGATCCCTGGCGGCCCCGGTAGGTGTGCAGTTCATCGAAGACCAGGAAACGCAGGTTTCCAAGGATGTTGTTCCTGATGTCCATGTCCCTGCCTCCACGGGTCAGGATCAACTCCAGCATCATGTAGTTGGTCATCAGAATATGGGGAGGATTAACCCGCATTTTCTCCCTCGTCGCCTCATCCTCCTGTCCGGTGTACTGGCCATAGCGGATGGGGAAGATATCCCCCGTGATCTCTTTCAATTCCCTGATCTGCTCGATCAGGCTTTTCTCCCCCTCTTCGAAGGGAGTTCCCGTGGGCAATTTCCTTTTGATGTAGTTGCGCTCGTATTTGCGGAATTCTTCGTGTTGCGAGTTGATCAGGGCGTTCATGGGGTAAACGATGACCGCCTGTGTTTTCGCATCAAGAGATTCGGTTGACCTGAGGATATGATTAAAGATGGTGGCAATGTAGGTCAGCGATTTCCCGGAGCCGGTCCCGGAGGTGACAATGAACTCCTTCCCTGATGCACCGAGGGTGATGGCCTCCTCCTGGTGTTTGTATAGCTCGTAACCATAAAAGATATCCTGAAGCTCACGGTGCAGCAGACCGCTCTCCACCAGATTTTGGATGGTCCGTCCTTTTTCGAAAGTGGGGTTGAACTGCACCAGCGGGTCGGGCCACAGTTTTTTATTGTTCAATTCATCCTCCACAAACCGGAGAAGCTGCGGATCCTTGACATTCAAAAAGCTGTTGATGTAGCTTTTATAATTGTCGATCAACTTCTTATGGAATTCGAGTATGTTCATCAGGTCAGGGCATGTTTATATATGTCGATAATACTTCGGCTTGGTTTCCGGAACCTTAAAGATGGGAAAAGATTGTTAAATTTTCCTATATTTACGACTACAATTAATTCCCTGGGATGAAGTCTGTTTTAGTCAGTGTTATTTCCGCTCAAACATTGCCCAATTTTTTGTTGATTAAGGAACTAAGAGGGTTGTATTCCGGAATGGTTTTTATTACCACCCCGGATATGGAGGGCAAGGGGAATACTTCGATGAGCAGGAGCAGATGGATCGAAAGGGCTACCGGGATTCCGGAAGGATCAACGCCCCGTGTCATTGTTAAGGAAGATTCCTGGCCTGATATTCAGCAAAAACTACAGGAGTTTTTCCCGGATCAAAGCATTCATTATACGGTAAATCTCACCGGGGGGACAAAGGTTATGACCCTGGCGATTTTCCAGCATTTTGCAATCAGCGGGAATATGATTCTTTATGTTCCTTTTCCGAAGAATGAATATTGTGAGTTATTTCCAGACATTCACACTCTTCCGGTCAAAATAAAGTACAGGGCTACGCTGTCAGAATACCTCGCAGCGCATGGCCTCTATTTTACATATGCCGGTGTGTTTTCGAAAGACCAACAAACAACGGAGCTTTTTTTTAATGAAGTGCAGAAATCCAATTTCAGACTTAATGAAATTGACGAAATTAAACATGCTCATGATATGAGTATCCCAGAAGACAGGAAATATTATTCCGGAGGGTGGTTCGAAGAATACGTGTACCATATTATCAAAAAGGGCTTTAATTTATCAGACCGAAGAATTGCCCTGGGGGTGAACCTTTATCGTAATCCCGAAGATATAGTTTCGGATAACGAATATGATTTGATGTTTGTATTCAAAAATGCACTTTATGTCATTGAATGTAAAACATCTGCAGGAAACAGTAAAGAATATGCCCGAATCAACCTGGACAGATTTCTTTATAAGTTGGGGGCTATTACCCGTGATTTTGGGCTGAGAGTAAATTCGTATGTTTTCACGCTTACAAAATTCAGGAATGATGAAAACAGGATGAGCCAGCAGCTTGAAAAACGGCAGAGTATTTTAGGGGTCAGAGCTATTTTTGACCAGGTTTCATTTTATAATACTGGTGAAATTATTGCAAAACTCAAAAAGGGATAAAGCATGAAAAAGATTTGCACCTGATTTTGTGATGACAAAAAGTACAGAAAACAATTCATTAAATATGTAAGATGCTGATAAATCTTTCAAACCATCCGTCTTCAAGGTGGAGCAAGGACCAAGAAAGGGCTGCCGCTGATTATGGTGAGACCATGGATCTTTTCTTTCCCAATGTGGATCCCTGGTGGTCAGCTGAAGAAATCGAGCAAGTTGCTGATATATATGTGGAAAAGGTTTTGGAACTTATAAAGAGCCAAAATCCCAAACATTGTGCAGTTCACCTTATGGGTGAATTAACATTGTGCTACGCACTTGTAAAAAGACTCCATAAGAGAGGAATTTCATGCATTGCCTCTACTTCTGAAAGGTTATCCGTTGAAAATGGCTCCACGAAAGTATCTGAATTCAGATTTTGCAGGTTCAGGGAGTATTCCCGGTTGGGGGATGCGGACAGTGGCCAGGTTCAGAAGGTATAAGTATAAAAGTGTGGTGCATATTAAAAACAGAGTCATGCCTATCAACAGGTTTATCAGCTACACCCTGACCAGCGGCCAAAGCGAGGCCATCAGGCAAATGGAGTCCTTCTTTCGCGATGACCGCCAGATTTATGTGTTACAGGGATATGCTGGTACGGGAAAAACAACTTTGCTGAAAGGTATCCTGGATTACCTTGATGCTGAAAAAAGACCCTACAAGTTAATGGCCTCGACCGGACGAGCCGCGAGGGTCCTGACCAACAAAACCGGGAGGTCGGCTTCAACCATTCACAGCACCATTTATGAAATTGACAGTGCACGTACCGATGTTCAGGATGACCGTAAAGTCTTGGCTTTCAGACTTCGGCAAAATCAGGATGCAGCAGAAACCCTGTATTTCATTGATGAGGCTTCCATGATTGCTGACAAAACGGAGATGAACCAGAATCTTCTTTTTGATGACGGACGATTCCTGGACCATATCCTCAGGTATATAGGCAGAAGGAAAATCATATTCGTTGGTGACAGCGCCCAGCTGCCTCCGGTAAACTGTTCCTTTTCAGCGGCAATGGATGCGGATTATCTGGAAAGGACCTATCACCGGAAGGTGACCATGGTGGGGCTCACCGAGGTGAAGCGGCAGGAGGGGTTCGGAGGAATTATCACCAACGCAACACAGTTGCGTGAAAAATTGAATTCCGGAACACTGCCTCCCGTTTCCCTGAAGATTTCAGGTTTCGACGACATCATGCCGTCAGTGAACATTTGGAAGGCTGTGAAGGATTATTCCGTGGAGATTCTCAATCAGGGATTTGAAAGTGAGATCTTTATCAGTTATTCGAATGGTGGGGCCCACTACCTGAATTCAGAGATCCGCCGGAATATATACAAAAATCCCGATACTCCTCTTCAGGCTGATGAATGGCTGATGGTCATCCAGAACAATTACCAGACCGGCTACAACAACGGACAGCACCTGAGGTTACTGAACTGGAACAACAACGGGGAGAAAGTAGGAAATATATCACTGGTGGATGCTGAGGTTGAAGATCCCCAAACAGGAATAAGCAAGAGTGTTAAACTGGTGTATGATTTACTTTTCCGTAAGGATCCGAACCTAACCCTTGACGAAGAAAAAGAGTTCACAAAAGATTTTGCCATCAGGATGCGTCATATGGGAATTAAACCCGGAACCGACAGTTTTCTGGTTCGACTGATCAGTGACAAGCGGCTTAATGCTTTGCGCGTGAAGTTCGGGTATGCCATCACTTGCCACAAGGCTCAGGGTGGGGAATGGGACAAAGTTTATATGAATATTGAGCCAGCATTGGAAAAGATGCCCCGCGATTTGCAATACCGGTGGCTTTACACCGCAATTACCCGTGCGGCCAGTTACCTTGTTGTTCCAAATCACCCGATATTGTACTAAACGTATGGTTATGGTTTGAATAATTGGCAGTAATTTTAAAAGCTATGCAATGGATCTAATCATCAATTCTTTCGGCGCTACCCTGACCAAGGACAACGACACGTTTGTCATTATCCATGAAGACGGGAAGCAGCGCGTTCACCCTGACGGGATTAAAAGCATATCAATCAGTAAGGGGGCACAGATCTCAAGTGACGCCGCCATCATGGCCATAGAACATGAGATTGACGTTCTTTTTGTGGACAATGTCGGCCGTCCGGTCGGCCGTCTCTGGAGTCACAAATACGGATCGGTATCCACCATCAGGCGGGGACAACTCGACTTCAGCCTGTCCAAAAATGCCATCACGTGGATCAAGGGAATCATCGTCAGTAAGCTGGAAAATCAGCAAGCGGTTCTCCTGACTCTAAGGACCAAATCTCCGGAAGAAGAAGCGATCGTTAAGAAGTCTATCGGCAGGATTGAGGATTACCGTGATAAGATCAAGTCGCTGCAAGGCGAGGTGGTTCCTGATGTCGCCCCTTCCCTGCGGGGATGGGAAGGAGCCGCTTCCCGCATCTATTTCGATTGCATCAATTACTTTCTTCCCGAGAAGTTTCAGTTTTCGGGAAGGCAGCAACATCCGGCCACTGACCTTTTCAATTGCCTTCTGAATTATGCCTATGGCGTTTTGTACGGCAAGATTGAAGGGGAACTTATCAAGGCCGGAATAGATCCTTACGTGGGAGTCTTCCACCGCGATGATTATAACCGGCCCGTGCTGGTTTTTGACGTAATTGAGCTTTACAGGGTGTGGGCCGATTACGTGGTCATCGCCCTGGCCATGCAGGGAGCCGTCAATGAGGATGGTTACAGCGTGAGGGAGGATGGTTCCTTCTGGCTGGAAGGATTGGGTAAGAGAATCCTCATACAGTCGCTGAACGATTATTTGGATGAGCTGGTCACCATCAAAGGGGTTTCGCGCAGCCGGAACAGCCATCTGGGCCAGTATGCGCAGGACCTGGCACGCCTTTTCAAGAACCATACAACATAAAAGAAGGATATGCTTCAGGCTGGAAAATCTGTTACACAGAAAGATGATCTGTTGAAAAAGGTGCAACCCGAATACCTTTTTCATGCAGTGGTGAATCCCAAACCGGAAATAGCCGCAGCCATCAGGCAACTCCGGTTATTGAGGACCATCGATCCTAAACAATATGCATTCCGGAAAAGACAGCTTCCTTATGTGACCTGCGGAATATTCAATCCTCCGGTCAGAAGAACAGAGAACTTCGGTTGGATCAACCATTTTATTCTGGATTTGGATCATTTGGAGTCCAAAAATATGTTAGTGAGTGAATTGAAACAGAAAATAGTGGCCGATACAAGGGTAAAGCTGCTTTTCGTTTCTCCCGGTGAAGATGGGGTTAAGATTATGTTTCAATTGAAACAAAGATGTTATGATGCGGCTTTGTATTCCTTGTTTTACAGATCGTTTGCACTGTCCTTCGCAAAGCAATACCAGCTTGAGCAGGTGGTCGATAATCTGACGCGTGATGTAACGCGTGCCTGTTTTGTTAGTTTTGATCCCGAAGCGTATTACAATCCCGGGCCGGAACTGGTTGACCTTGAGTCGTATGTTGACAGGAGTAATCCCTTCGATGTCAGAGAGCTGAAACATTCCCTGAGGGAGCAGGAAAAGGAAATTCCCGGGGTAGAGCAGGATGAGGTGCTGGTTGGTCCCGATGTGGATCAGTGGGCGGCCATCAGGGAAAAGCTGAAACCTTCCGGAAAAACGAAGAAGGAAAAAATCATTTTCGTTCCGGAGGAAATGGAAAAGGCGGTTGAGAAAGTGGCTGAAAGGGTTAAAGACCTGGATATTGAGATCAAGGAGGTCATCAATATCCACTATGGCAAGAAATTCAGGTTCAGGTACAGCGTACACGAGGCTGAAATCAACCTTTTTTACGGGAAGAAGGGATATACCGTGGTTGTTTCTCCGCGGCAGGGGACACAGCCTGAACTGAATGAGATCTGTGCGCAGGTGGTGAATGAGATATTTAACGGAGATTGCGAGCTGAAAAAAGACATGGTACATGATTGAAAAGGCCAGTTAGAATGAATGTAGTCTATTTTGCATATGATTTCATTGTACAGGTTGGCGGGCACGTTAATGGACAAATGATATGGTAATTAAAAGCACAAAAATAAGAAAGCCTCGCGATGAAATAACGTTTCAGCAGAGGATGATGAAGCTTCGGAAGGCCGGAATTTCAGGATTGCGTGGTTTGCGTCAGGGAGAAGGGGTCGATGAACTTCCGTCGCTTCCTGAACGTATCGACAAGGTTTTGGGGGTGCTGAATACACAGAATAATAATCCAAGACAAATGATATATTTCATCATGTACGATATTGAAAGCAACAAGGTGAGAACTCTTGTTGCCAAGTACCTGATCAGGAAGGGGTGTACCAGGGTGCAGAAATCGATTTTCATTGCCAGTACAGAAAGACCGGTTTTTGATGAGATCAGGAAGGATTTGAAAGAAGTGCAGGAATGTTACGATAATTCTGACAGCATTATTCTGGTACCAGTTTCAACCGATGAGATAAGGGCGATGAAGGTTATCGGGCAAAATATTGATTTTGATCTTGCCTTGAAGAATAAAAATACCCTTTTCATATGATGGAACTTAAAAAGATTTCGATATTGTCGGTGGAATTCAATGTTTCCCTTACCAGGGAAGAATTTCCTGTATTGAATGAGGTCATTGAGAATAATCTGGGATTGTCAGGGATTATTAAACGCTGGAAGGAGACTGAGGTAGGGAATTATGTACATCCTGTTTGTCAGTATAAAAATGTAGAGGCTAAGACCTGCCTGTTTTGTTATGGAATGATTCCTTTTCCTGTGAGAAATTTGTTTACCGATACGGATTGGTATGTGTGGATTAGACCAAGGAAGGAACTATTTAAGGTGTCTGAGGTTAAATTCCGTTCGGCTGAAATTGGTGTAACAGATTCCTATTACCAATACAACATCAGAGACTGGGTTTTCGGGTCAAAGGACCGCGGTAGTTTTGGTCACTCTGATTCATTACAAAAGGAAGCTGACAAGTTTCTTCGTAGGGATGTTCTTCATGGTTTGGAAATCTTGGGTGCGGACACCAGCGAAGGTGTGGACACCATAGTTGTTGATATATATCAGGGAAATAGGACCGGGGGGGATGAATCGGATTCATTGACTTTTTATGATATTGAATTTGTGTCTAATGTGGTTTTCCCCGGGTTTTTTTCAATCGGTGGCGGTTCAGATGTTGGTTTTGGAGTGATATCCTTAAAAAAAAACACTCAGGAGTACTCTCAAAGCGGGGGACGATAATGAGTGAAAGGTGATCTGTATGAATGATTAAATTTGGGGATACCTATCCAAATGAGTGATAAAAAAGTTCTTTGACATGTTGGTTTAATGGAACTAAAATTTAAATATATTGTAGTAATTTTGCAGGCTCAAAAAATGAGGGTGTTTTTTGTTAAAAATTGTAACAATTCTTTAAATACAGGCGTTATTTGTTTGTTTTTGAGGAGTATATGAAGTCCACAGTCGGAGAGGTTGTTCCAGCAAGAGAAGGATTAAGACCTTAA
>Ga0209607_1000591_pt1 | contig 32094 bp, 24 predicted proteins | sample AD_UKC117_MetaG_FD_184413 | JGI IMG/M metagenome (GOLD analysis project Ga0209607, IMG submission 184413) | Active sludge microbial communities of municipal wastewater-treating anaerobic digesters from Hong Kong - AD_UKC117_MetaG (SPAdes)... | ecosystem: Engineered > Bioreactor > Anaerobic >... | reverse complement strand
CCATTTTACAAATGGATCAGGTGACCCAACAGAACGCAGCCCTGGTGGAAGAGACGGCGGCGGCCAGTCAGTCGATGGGCGAACAGGCCCGCGAGCTGCAAAACCTGATGGCTTTCTTCAAGCTGGATGAACGGGTTGTAAGCGAGAAGCCGGCTGTGGTTGCTACAGCCGCATCATCGCGGCCAGCAAGCAAGGGCCGTCCAGCTGTGGCCAAACCGATGGCTAAAACAGCCAAGCCTGCGGCCAGGCCCGCAGCTACCGCCAAGTCAGCGGTGTCCGCTGAGAAGAAGCCAGCGGCCCACGCCACTTCCGAGGAATGGGAGGAGTTTTAGAGGTTGTGCGAAAAGTAATACCGTTTCTCAATAAATTTTGAATCATAAGTTCCCCCCTTTAGCAAAAGGGGGGAGGTGAACGCTTACATTTGGAACAGTGCTGTTAAGTTCTACTGATCCGATGGGTAGGGCGGGTTAGCGTAGCGTAACCCGTCACAGTCGAAGTTGAGCAAACTGGCGGGTTACGGACTGGCGTCTTAACTCGCCTTACGCAGCTATAAAGCAATTAACAGCCCTGCGCCACAGAGAGAGAGTAAGGAATCCATCATGACAACCATTGAATGTCAGGCTGAATTGGATATCGCTGCTGCCAGCGCCTTGCATCAGCAATTGTTGAGCGCCTTGCAGGTAGGGGAGCCTCTTGAAATCGATGGTCAGGAAGTGCGCAAAGTTCACGCGGCAGTGCTACAGTTATTTTTGAGCCTGATGAATGAAGCTCAGTCACTGGGTTTGTCGGTGTGTTGGCGTAATCCTTCGCCCCCACTGGTGGAAAGCGCGCGGTTGCTGGGACTGGTTGATCAACTGAAACTCGGCGAGGTGTAGCAACTCGTTTGTGAGCAACAAATAAACAGGGCTATCGCCGGTAAGCCGGCTCCCGCAGTGATGAGTGGTTTTTCTGTATAGCTTCTAGGTCGACGGAGATTTTGCTAATGGCGACAATATTGATCGTAGACGATTCCGCATCCATGCGACAAATGGTGGAATTTACCCTCAAGGAAGCCGGCCATCAGGTGATGGTGGCTGAAGACGGTCAGGTAGCCCTGAACATTGCCCAGGGCGCTCCAGCCGACCTGGTGATCACCGACGTGAATATGCCTAACATGGATGGCATTACCCTGATCAAGGAATTGCGCGCGTTGCCCGCCTACAAATTTACCCCGATCCTGACGCTGACCACCGAATCCACTGCCGAGAAGAAAACCGAAGGCAAGGGCGCGGGCGCTACCGGTTGGATCGTCAAACCGTTTAATCCGGAAAAACTGCTGGCGACTGTTAACAAAGTACTGGGATAAGCGCCCATGGCCATTGATATCGGGCAGTTCGTCCAAACCTTCTTTGACGAGAGTCTCGAAGGACTGGATGTGATGGAGGCGGGCTTGCTGGCCCTGTCGCCCGGCGCGGCAGACCTGGAACAGATCAACACAATCTTCCGGGCTGCTCACTCGATCAAGGGGGGCAGCGGCACCTTCGGCTTTAGTGAAGTAACAGACTTCACCCACGCCATGGAAACTCTGCTCGACAAAATGCGCGAAGGTCGCCTGGATGTGACCGTCGAAGCCGTTAATACCCTGCTTGAATCCGTGGATTGCCTGCGGGAGATGCTGGTCTCGCTGCGCGAGCAGGTAGACATCGATAACGACCAGGTGGAGGAACTACGGATTCGCCTGCTGAAGTTGCTGGAGCAGAATGAAGCGCGTGAAACGGCAACGAATAGCGCAGCGAAGGCCAAACAATCGCCGCTGCCATCCTCGCCTTCCCCCTCTGCTCCTAAAATCGGCGACTGGCGGATCGAATTTGTCCCTCATACGCAGTTGATGCACAGCGGCAATGATCCGGTGCGCATTTTTCGTGAATTGTCGACGCTGGGCGCATTAACCGTTCGAGCCGATTGCAGTCGGCTGCCGCGCCTGGCGGAGATGAATCCCGAAGACTGTTATCTGTCCTGGCAGCTCGAATTACGCGGCGCTCAATCCCAGGAAGCCGTGGCGGAAGTATTTGCCTGGGTCGAGGACGAATGCGATTTGCGCATCGAACCGCTGACCGGGTCGGTTCCGCCTACCGCGCCTGAAGTCCAGGAATCTACCCGCACAGGTGCGCCTGAAGCTACTGCTAAAGCCCCCTCTGAAGAAGCCCAGCAAGGCGAGCTCGTACTCGAACGGCGCACCAGCGGCGACCGACGCAAAGGCGAACGCCGGGCCAGCGTCGCCGCCGCGGACAGCGGCTCCATTCGGGTCAGCATTGACAAGGTCGACGCCGTCATCAATCTGGTGGGCGAACTGGTCACAACGCAATCCATGCTAAGCGCGCTCGGCACGGATTTTGAGATGAGCCGCCTGGACAAATTGCACGAGGCCCTTGATCAACTGGATCGCAACACCCGGGATTTGCAAGAACATGTCATGCGCATCCGCATGTTGCCAGTCAGTTCCGTGTTCAGTCGCTTTCCGCGCATGGTGCATGACATCAGCGGCAAGCTGGGCAAGCAGGTCGAACTACTGATGAACGGCGAACAGACTGAAATTGACAAGACGGTCATCGAAAAGATTGGCGATCCGCTGGTTCATCTGGTGCGCAACAGCCTGGATCATGGTCTGGAACCCCCTGCGGAACGGCTGGAGCGCGGCAAGCCGGAAACCGGTAACATCATGCTCGACGCCTACCACAAAAGCGGTAGCATTTTCATTGAGATCGCCGATGATGGCCGGGGCCTGGATCGCGAGGCGCTGCTGCGCAAAGGATTGGAAAATGGTCTGCTGAAACCGGGCGAAGAGTACAGCGATGAGCAAATTTATGAGCTGATTTTTCATCCCGGTCTGTCCACCGCCAAACAAATCAGCGATGTATCCGGGCGCGGCGTTGGCATGGATGTAGTGCGTCGCAACATCCAGGATGTCGGCGGCAATATCCAGGTGGCCAGCGAAGCAGGACGCGGTACGAAGATCACCATCTGTCTGCCATTGACCCTGGCAATTCTTGACGGTCAGTTGGTCACGATCGGCCAGGATTGTTACATCATTCCCCTGCTGTCGATTATCGAATCGGTGCAGGCTCGCGCTGACATGGTCAACCGACTGGCTGGGAAGAATGAAGTGTTTCACTTTCGGGGCCAGCACCTGCCGATCCTGCGTTTGTACGAACTGTTCGGCGCGCAAGGCGCACAAACCGATCTCGAGAAGGGTCTGCTGGTCGTCGTGGAGGCTGATGGTCGACAGGTCGGGCTGTTCGTGGATGACCTGCTGGGTCAGCAACAGATATCCATTAAATCCCTGGAGAAGAATTTCCGCCGGGTACCTGGCGTCGCGGGCGCAACGATCCTGGGCGATGGTCGGGTGGGACTGATTCTCGATATTTCCGGTTTGATCCGGATCAATCATGTAATCTGATGAGGCGAATCATGGAAACGAGAACGACCGATTTGGCCCCTGCGGGGAAGCGCAGCTCTCAACGTGAAGCTGTCGTGGAAAACCTGCAATATCTGACCTTCAATTTGGCGGGCGAATCCTATGGCGTCGATATCCTGAAGGTTCAGGAAATTCGCGGCTGGGTGCCCGTCACCAAGGTGCCTAATGCGCCGGTCTTCGTGCGGGGGGTCATGAATTTGCGGGGCGCCATCGTCCCTGTAGTTGATTTGCGCCTGCGGTTCGGGCTGGAATCTGTGGAATACACCAAGACGACGGTGGTTATCGTGGTCACCGTGCATGCGGAACAGGGTGACCGGATCATCGGCATGGTAGTCGATGGGGTGTCGGATGTTTTGAACATTAATAATGCCGCTGACATCAAGGAAGCGCCGAACTTCGGCTCGGCGGTCAGCACCGAGTTTATCAATGGATTGGTCGCGCTGGATTCGGGCATGGTCATGTTGCTGGACGTTGATCGACTGTTGAGTGTTGAAGAAATGTTTTCTCTGGAAACGGTTCGGAGCAGTAGTTCCCAGGTGCTGGCCCATGCGTAGTCCCTGGGTAAGCGTTCACCTCCCCCCTTTGAAAAAGGGGGGCTGGGAGGGATTTCGCACGGGCGATAGGGCCAAAATCCCCCCTCACCCCCCTTTGCCAGAGGGGGGGACTGGACGGTTACGTCCCTGGCAGAGTTGCGGCGGGTAATCCGTCATGGCGGGCAGTGAATTTGAATTTTCCGATCAGGATTTTCAGCGCATTCGACGCATTATTAACCAGGTAGCAGGTATCTCGTTGGCGGACGGCAAGCGCGAACTGGTGTATAGCCGGCTGTCGCGGCGGTTGCGCCAACGGGGTTTTCGGCGTTTCGCGGACTATTGCGATTATCTGGAACCCGGCGACGATGAAGACGAACTCCGTGAATTCGTCAATGCCCTGACGACGAACCTGACCTCCTTCTTCCGGGAGCCGCATCACTTCGAATTTCTTGCGAATGAACTGTTACCCGCGCTAATGCGCTCACGGGGTTTGAACAACCGGCGCATCCGCATCTGGTCCGCCGGTTGTTCAACCGGGGAAGAACCCTATTCCATCGCGATTGTGCTGCGCGAAGTGCTGCCCAACGTTGGCTGGGATGCCAAAATTCTGGCGACCGACCTGGATTCCAATGTGCTGGCCACTGCCGAACGCGGTATCTATGAGTGGAGCCGCGTCAAAGATCTCAGCGAATCGCGTTTGCGGCGTTGGTTCCAGAAAGGACGAAATGCTCAGGCGGGTTGGGTGCGGGTCGCGCCGGCACTGCGCGATCTGATTACTTTCCGGCAGTTAAATCTGATGAATGATTGGCCGATGCGTGGTCCTTTTGACCTGATTTTCTGTCGTAATGTCGTGATTTATTTCGATAAAGCAACACAGGCAGTCCTCTTCGAGCGCTACGCTGATATCCTGGTTGAGCGTGGTCATCTGTTTGTTGGCCACTCTGAATCGCTGTTCAAGGTCACCGAGCGTTTCGTTCCGCTGGGCAAGACCATTTATCAGCGCTGTCTTTAAAATAAATATAGAGATTAATAGCATGGCGCCAGCTTTAAAAAGTCCTTCCCGTCCAGTGAAACACCTTCGTTTGCCGGAATTCCAGCACATGAAAAGTTACTGGGATCCGATTCAGAGCGTCGAAGTTGTCCGTATTCTGGCGGGGGAATGTTATGTCACGCATTGCCACGAGATGATTACCACGGTGCTGGGTTCCTGTGTATCCGCCTGCGTCCGCGACGCCGCAACCGGGATTGGCGGCATGAACCATTTCATGCTGCCAGCAGAAAAAGCCGAGCGAAACAATAAAACTGCAACGCATGGCCTGGATGCTGACGCGGCCTATGGCAGTTATGCAATGGAGCGCCTGATTAATAGCATTTTGAAATATGGCGGGCGACGCGAGAACCTGGAGGTCAAAATTTTCGGCGGCGGACGGATCATGGGCGGCATGGCCGATGTGGGGCAGCAAAACATCCGCTTTGTGCGCGCCTATTTGCGTACCGAGGGTTTGAAGATTGCCGCCGAGGATGTCGGCGGCGACTACCCGCGCCGCATGGCGTATTTTCCGGCGACCGGCAAGGTGCTGCTCAAAAAATTGCGCAACGTTCGCAATGAAACCATTGTTCAACAGGAAAGCGCCTATCTTGCCGATCTGCGCCGGGAAGCGACCGAAGGCGGCGAGGTCGAACTGTTCGGAGACTAAGCGTATGCCGGGCAATAAAATTAAAGTATTAATCGTTGACGACTCGGCCTTGGTGCGTCAAATTCTGACGGAGATTCTCAGCCGCGACCCAGGTATCGAAGTCGTGGGTTCTGCGACAGATCCCTATGCAGCCCGCGAGAAAATCAAAAAACTCAATCCTGATGTGCTGACTCTGGATGTGGAAATGCCGCGCATGGATGGCTTGACGTTTCTGAGCAACCTCATGCGGCTGCGACCCATGCCGGTGGTCATGGTATCATCGTTGACCGAGAACGGCGCGGCGGTCACCCTCCAGGCGTTGGAGCTGGGCGCGGTTGATTTCGTCACTAAACCCAAGGTGGATGTCGCGCATGCGCTGGATGATTATGCCTTGGAGATTCGCGAGAAAGTGCGCATGGCGACGCGGGCCAAGGTTCAGGAGCGGCGGTCGGCTCCGGTGGAACCTGCGGCGGCGGCGGGCCGACTTGCAGCGGTGCCTGAAAAATACTCCGCTGATGTAATTATGCAACGGGACAGTCAAAAGCGGCGGACTTTCAAAACGACCGACTGCATTATTGCCATCGGCGCCTCAACGGGCGGTACCGAAGCTATCAAGGAAGTCTTAATTCGTTTACCGCAGCAATGTCCGGGAGTCGTTATTACCCAGCACATTCCGGAAGCCTTCAGCGGGCCGTTTGCCCGACGCATGGATTCGGTTTCGGCGCTATCGGTTTGCGAGGCGCAGGATGGCCAGCAGGTGATGCCGGGCCATGCCTACATCGCGCCGGGCGATCGGCATTTGGTCCTGTTCCGCGACGGCGCTCGCTATGTCTGCCGACTGAATGATGGCCCGCCGGTCAATCGCCACCGGCCGAGCGTCGATGTCTTGTTCCGATCCGTCGCTACCCATGCGAGCCTGAACGCCATCGGGGTGATTTTGACCGGCATGGGTGATGACGGAGCGCAAGGTTTGAAGGAAATGCATGAAGCGGGAGCACCGACCATCGCTCAGGATGAGCAAACCAGCGTGGTCTGGGGAATGCCCGGTCAAGCAGTGAAACTGGGCGGGGTTGATAAAATCATGCCTCTGGAAGCCATCCCGGCCCAGATCATGCGGTTGGTGGAAGAACATAGCCGGTGACCGGCGAGTAGCGAACAGTAACAGGACTTTCGCTTTCACACTACATGTATGGTTGTTCTTTCCAGGAAATCCACCATATACGGTGGTATAGAGCCATCCGAGCGAAAGTCCTGAGTAAGTAGTGAATGGTGAATAGTGCTAATAGATCATGCGACCGATAAAGGAAAGCGCCCAGTGAGTGGAATGCCTGCAAACACGGATGAATCCCTGCTTCAGGTCGTTACCGATATCCTATTGTCTGTTCAGGAAATTCTGGCGACGAAGGATACCAAGGTGCATGACGACATTCATCGAGGCAAGACGCTGATTAACGATGCGGTCGTTAAGTTGGGTAATAGCTTTAATAGTCTGAACACCCAAACCCATGCCCAGCAACAAGTCGTTGCTTCACTGATTCAAGAGGTCTCCGAAGAGGGCGCTGGATCGCAGCATAGCGATCGGGCCAGCGTTCGGGAAATTGCCGATGGCATGTCGACTATTTTACAAAGTTTCATGGACATGCTCGCTCAGGTGAGCGCCCAGAGCAGTGGGGTGATCGCTAAAATGGAGGCGATGACCGATGTGGTCAATCAGACATTTTCCCTGTTAAGTAACGTCGAGATGATCACCAAGCAAACCAATTTGTTGTCCCTTAACGCTTTTATCGAAGCGGCCCGTTCGGGCGAGGCCGGGCGGGGTTTTCAGGTCGTTGCCACCGAGATGCGTAATCTGTCGCAAAATTCGGCGAAATTGAACGAACAGATTCGGGTTCAGGTCGAAAAATCCAAGAAAATCGTTCATGAAACCCGGGAAGTGGTTAACGAAATGGCCGCGCGCGACACGGATTCTCTCAATGAGGCCCGGGATAGTTCCGATATGCTGTTTGCCAAGCTGGCGGTGATGAATGAGCATATCTCCCAGAATCTAAGTCAGGTTTCCGAGATTACTCAAGGCATTGATCGCAGCGTGGGATTAGCGGTGCAGTCTCTGCAATTCGAGGATATCGTAGGCCAGTTGTTGACGCACGCTGAACGCGAGCTGGGCGAACAGGAAAAAACTTTAATGGAATTGCGCGAACGTCTGGCAAGTTTCACTAAAACCGCGCAAGGCGGCGGGGATCTTCAGGCGGCGCTCTTTAAGCTTCATGATCATTTGCAGTCAATCCGACAGTCCGCAGTCTTCCAGAAAAGCAAATCGGTTTTGCAGGAATCCATGGACGAAGGAGACGTAGAGTTGTTTTGAGTTGTAACCGTTCGCTCCCCTCCCCACTTGCGGGAGAGGGGTTGGGGAAGAAAACTGGAAATTCTTCCTAACCCTCCCTTGGCAGGGGACAGGGAACTGAACGCTTATTTTGAGTTAAATCGCGCCATTCGCCACTTGCCACAGGATGGAGGAATTATGCATGGTTTTGGGCCTCGGGCGCTGACCCCAGGCGATGGCCGGGATTGGTTGATTCAAGCCTGGCAATTGATGTGGCGGCGACCGGGGTTATTCGTGGCTATTGCGCTGCTTGCCCCATCGGGCAGCGCCCTGCTGTTGGCGTTGCCGGTTTGGGAATGGTGGTTGCCCCTGTTGGGGGGCTGGGTGACGTTGATCGCCACCGTACTTTGTTATGGTTTGCCGCTTAGTCTAACGGTAACGCTGGCTTGTGGAATAGCTCGTGCGGCCAACCGCAAGCAGGCGCCAGCCCCCAAACAATTGTTTAATTGGACGGCGGCCAAAGCGTTGACGCGAACCAGCCTGTTTTTGTTTGCCCTGTTGTTGCAAGGCTATCTAGTGGTCTATTGGGTGCAGGATCAACTCTTGCCCGTCGATCTGGCTGCCGCTGGCGATCCAGTGTCTGTTGTTCCACCGCCCGCCGCCTTCGGGGTTGCCAGCACTTTATTAGGGACGCAACTGAGCGTTCTGGGAAGCGTACTACTGGTTTTACAAATATTGTTGGCCATTTTTGTGGTTCCCTTGCAGTTATTCCGCGAGCTGCCGCTTTCGGTATGTTGGCGGCGTAGCGTTCTGGCCATGCAACTTAATCCCTGGCTGTTTCCGGCGCTGGGTTTGAGTGGTCTAGCGCTGGCGACTTTGCCATTCTTCGAGTTGTTTGCTATCCCTGCGCAGGTGTTGGCGCTGCCGCTGCCCGTTTATCTGGGCATTCTCCTGTATGTGGCCTGGAACGATGTGTTTCAGGGCGGCGCCGAAGAGGACGAAATCCTGGAGATTCAGGATCAGTGGCGGGCCAGCGTCAGCAGCGGCTCCCTGTCGAGGTCTATCCGTGTGAAGAAATCATCGAGAACGATAGGGCGGTCGGCGGCCGGAGCGCTGACGGCAGCGCTGGCCTGGCTTCTGTCGACTTCGGCAATAGCCGCAGAATTCAAAGTACTCGTCGTAATGAGCTATGAGGAAGATAACCCCTGGGTCCAGGAGATCCGCGAAGGGATTGAAGGGGTGCTCTCCCCCTCAAGCGAGATTCGTTATTTCTACATGAATACGAAAGCCGATCGCGCCAACGGACCAAAGCGCGCAGAAGAAGCCTATGCCTTGTTCCAACAGTTCCAACCCGATGGCGTGATCGCGGCTGATGACGACGCCCAGGCGATGTTCGTAGCGCCCTTCCTTAAGGACAAGAGCGATAAACCGGTCATGTTCAACGGCGTTAACGCCGAACTGGAAAAGTACGGATTTCCGTCGCGCAACGTCTCCGGCGTGCTGGAGCGCGCCCATGTCCAGGAATCCCTGTCCTTCATCAAGCAGTTGTTGCCTTCCATTCAGAACATTTGCTTCCTGACCAACAATGTTCCGTCGGGCCAAGCGCTGCGCGCCCAGGTCATGCGCGAAAAGGACAGCTATCCAGTGACGCTCTCCGACTTCTACCTGGTTTCCACGACGCGTGAACTCGCTGCACTGAAAAAGCCGCTGAATGCGTCATGCGATGCCCTGTTCATCGACAGCCTCGAGGGCATCACGGATCAAAGCGGCAAATCGCTCACCAATCTGGAAATCAGCAAATTACTGAAGGACATTTACCGCGGTCCGATGTTGGCGGGCAACCGCTATCAGGTTGAACAGGGCGCCTTGGCGGCTGTCGTTAAGACCGGACAAGAGCAAGGCGAGAAATCGGCGGAAATGCTGCTTCAAGCCATGCGCGGCAAATCGGTGGCGGCCATTCCCATCATGAAAAACGTACAGGGGCAGCGTATCATTAACGTAACGGAACTGGAGCGTAGAGGGGTTGTCCTGAAACCGATGGCGCTGAGAGGAGCGACGCTGGTGCGCGAGCAACCGTAAGCAGTGGAAGCGAATCATGCCACCTTGGCCAAAAGGCATTGCAAGCAAGCTGTATGTCCTGGTGACGCTCAATGCCCTGGCAATAGGCATAACCGTCATCCTGACCATTGGTTCCTTCAATCAACTCGAAGATCTGGCGGCGCAGATTTCCTCGGTCCAGATGCAGCAGGTCATTGACAATGCCGCCATTGGACGCGATCTGACCGCTACGCTTTCCGAGATTGATCTGGCGAATCGAACATGCCGGGACACGACGGCATTCGGCGCGGCACGCGCTCACATCGGCCACTCACTGGACGCACTGATCAAGAAACTCCCGGATCAGGAGCTAATTGAGTTAATGCGCGCTCTGCGGCGGGAAACCCAACATCTGTTCGATGTATGTGGAGAGATTGGCGACGTCCTGACCGAAATAGCAGAAACCGACCGTCGCCTGCTGACCGCATTCGAGGAATTGGAGAGCTTGACAGGGCGGGCGCTGATCGACCAAACGCTGGCTGGCAAGTCGGTTAGTCATCTCGACCAGATCATTGCGCTAGTCTCGGGCTATCGTGAAACCGCATTGCATATCGGCAAGCAAATCGCCATACAAAGTGGCGACAACCGATCGGCGGATGACGCCGAAGTTGCCGTACTCCCCGCTATCGACAATCTCGTTCTGCGCATCCAGGGTTTTACCCCAGCGTCACCTGAAATGGCGCGCATTGCCAAATATGTCGGTGCGCTCACTCAGGCCTACCGTGAGCAGGTGATTCGACTGAACGCAAAGCTAGGGGACTACGACGCAATACTTGCGCACAATCATGACGCCCGGGAGACGGTGCTTGCACAGATGAAGCGTCTGGATACCGGCGTAGCGAGTCATGCCACTATGCTAAACGACCAAATCCGACAGGCGGTGCGCGACACTCGATATGGCGTCCTCGTGTTTGCAGCGCTGATCGTGTTCGTATCTGTCATCTATGCCTTGCGTGTAGTCCGCCGTAACATCCGCACGCCACTCCAACGGGTTCTTGATCAAGTTGTGGCGATCAATCCAGGGAAACCGAGGAAACGGATTCTTGCATCCGAGCGATCGGAACGCAACGAGTGGAAAACGATTCAGGCTGCACTCACAGAAATGACGCTGGAACTTGCGGAATCGACCTACCTGTTGCAGAAAGTGATTGATACGTTGCCGATCCGTGTGTTCTGGAAGGACCGCAACCTCAACTATCTCGGATGCAATCCCGCCTTCGCTCAGGACGCCGGTAAGCAAGCGCCGTCTGAACTGATCGGTCGCGACGACTTTGCTATGGGCTGGACGCCACAGGCCGATCGCTATCGCGCCGACGACCAGCAAGTGATGGACTCAGGTCAGCCCCGTCTGGACTATGAGGAACCTCAAACTACGCCCGACAACAGGACCATCTGGCTGCGCACCTCCAAGGTGCCGCTGCGCGACGCTGAAGGAAACGTGTTCGGAGTACTCGGCATCTACGACGACATCACCCAGCGCAAAGAGGCTGAAGCTGAGCTGGAACAGGCCGCCAGCGTGTTTCAGCACGCCAACGAAGGCATCACGATCACCGACGCGGACGGCGTCATCCTTGATGTCAATACGGCGTTCACCCGCATCACCGGCTACAGCCGGAAAGAGGCGCTGGGCCAAAATCCCCGCATCCTGAAGTCCGGACGGCAAGACGCGGCGTTTTATGCCGAGATGTGGCAGACTCTGCACAGCCAGGGACGTTGGGCCGGTGAAATCTGGAACCGTCGCAAGAACGGCGAAGTCTATGCCGAGCTGTTGACCATCAGCGCCGTGCGCGACTCCAATGGCTGTGTGCAACGTTATGTTGGGCTGTTCTCGGACATCAGTGTGCAAAAGGAACACCAACAGCAGCTTGAGCACATCGCCCACTATGATGTCCTCACCGGCTTGCCCAACCGTGTCCTGCTGGCCGACCGTTTGCAGCAGGCCCTGGCGCAAACCCTGCGCCGAGGTACGCAACTTGCCGTGGTCTACTTCGACCTGGACGGCTTCAAGATCATCAACGATCGCCATGGCCATGATGCCGGCGACCGCCTGCTAATGACGCTAGCCGACCGGATGAAACACGCCCTGCGCGAAGGCGATACCCTGGCCCGCCTGGGAGGGGACGAGTTCGTCGCGATATTGGTCGATCTGCCGGACGTCGACGCTAGCTTGCCCTGGCTAAACCGGCTGCTGCGGGCCATCGCCGAACCCGTGCACGACGAAGTGGGGCCGTTGCAGGTCTCCGCCAGCCTGGGGATCAGCTTCTATCCGCAAGCGGAACCCGTCGATGCCGATCAGCTGCTACGCCAAGCTGACCAGGCTATGTACCAAGCCAAGCTCGCCGGTAAAAACCGCTACTACCTGTTCGACGCAGCGCATGATCGCGGCTTGCGTGGTCGCCACGCAAGCATCGAACGCTTCCGGAAGGCCCTGGTCAACGGGGAGTTCGTGCTGCATTACCAGCCCAAGGTTAACATGCGCCGAGGCAACGTGATCGGTGTCGAGGCGCTGATCCGCTGGCAACACCCCGAGCGAGGGCTGCTGTCACCCGGCGGCTTTTTGCCGACACTCGAAAACCACCCTTTGATGATCGAGTTGGGTGACTGGGTGATCGAGACCGCGCTTGCCCAAGTGACGGCTTGGCGCGGGGCGGGAGCAGCGTTGCCGGTGAGCGTCAATGTCACCGCCATGCAACTGGATCAAGCCGATTTCATCGACAAACTACACGCTGCCCTGGACCGCCACCCGGATATGCAACCTGGCGATCTGGAGCTAGAGGTACTCGAAACCAGCGCGCTGGAGGATATTACCAAGGTATCCCAGATCCTTCGCGCTGCGCAGGCGCTGGGAATCCGGTTCGCGCTCGATGATTTCGGGACCGGCTATTCCTCGCTGACCTACCTCAAACGCCTGCCGGTTGAGACCCTCAAGATTGATCAGAGCTTTGTGCGCGGCATGCTGGATGACCCCGACGACCTAACGATTCTGGCCGGCGTCATCAGTCTGGCCGGCGCTTTCCAGCGTGAGGTGATCGCCGAGGGCGTGGAAACCGCAGCCCATGGTGAACTGCTACTGCAATTGGGCTGCGAACTAGGCCAAGGCTATGCGATTGCCCGTCCCATGCCGGCAGCGCAAATTTTTGAGTGGATGACACAGTGGCAACCCCACACCTCCTGGATCACCGCCGTGAGGATCGACCCGAATAATGTGGATTAATAGTGATAAGCGATGATTCTAAAAAATCAATCTTCATTATAAACAACGCATTCATCCTAGCGAGGGGTCAGGATTGCGTCAATCTGGCGCAAAGCAAGACCGAAATCTTCAGTTAAAGGTATGGCTCCCGCACCGGCGAGCATCCCAGCGCAACCATCAGCGATTCGTCCGCCAACAAACACCGGGACCGTCACCTTCTGGCAAAGTCTGAGCAGATCTTCCTCAATAATGCCCAGGGCGGTCTCATCCGATCCCGATAAAACAACCGCATGGACGCCAGCACGTTCGACGACCGGTGGTAACTCTGTCAACGGCGTGTTCGGTCCCAATAAGACCAGAGAGTAGTCCTGATCCAGCGCCGCCAACGCGAAAAGGAGCAAGCCGACTTCGTGTTGCTCGCCCGGCAGGCAAGCGCCCAACAATTTCGGCCCCTTGTGGTTACAACCGCGATGATGGAAGCGGGCGCCCAGTTTGTTGCGCAGAAACATGCTGAAAAAATGTTCCTCGGCAACGCTGCCCAATCCCTCTGCCCAGCGTTCGCCCAATTCTCGCAGCAACGGTATGATTAATCGGTGGGTAACCATGTCGACCGGATAGAGCGACAAAACTTCACTGTGGGTGTCATTTAAAACTCCATCATCGAAGGCCGCGACCGCTTGTAGCAAGCGATGACGGTAGCCTTGCCAGAAATCCGGATTTTCCTCGGCATGAATCTCTGGCGTTGCATCAGACTGGGCTTGAGGATTATCGAGCACTTGCCGCACCTGCCCAATGGACATGCCGTTATTCAGCAGCGAAACTACTTGATGGATCAGGTCCACATCGGCCATCGTGTAGAGGCGATGACCTTTGGGCGTGCGCACCGGTTTGATGAGATCGTAGCGACGCTCCCAGGCGCGCAGAGTGACCGAGTTCACGCCAGTCAAGCCGGAAACCGTGCGGATGGGCACCAAGCCCTGGTCAGGCAAGCTGCAATGATTGAGATTGTTATGCATTGGAGATGGATCTCTTCGATACCGGGGTTCAGCCGGAATGGAATATTTTGTACAAATAGTGTACAAAATACCCTAATTATTCATAATTTCTCGCTTATATTTAGACTAATATTATACAAACTTTAAGCTGAATACTACTCTCGAAGGGTCAAAATGTTGCGTCTTCCTCTCCGGTTATTGATGTGAGTAATGCTATCGCGACTAGCGTTGCGGTTTCAGCGCAAGCCATGCTCGCGGGTGGCGGCGAAACGAACTTCTGGCCAGCGTTCCTGGGTCAGCTGTAAATTGACCCGACTGGGGGCGATATAGACCAGTTCGCCATGATGGTCCAGCGCTAGGTTATCGCGCAGCTTGTGCTGGAAATCCTCAAAACGCTTGACGTCGGGACAACGGACCCAGCGGGCGGTAGCGACATTGACATTCTCGAATCCGCATTCGACCCCGTATTCACTGCGGAGCCGAAAAGCAGCGACGTCGAATTGCAACACGCCCACTGCCCCCAGGATGAGATCGTTGCTATTGAGTGGGCGAAATAATTGGGTAGCGCCTTCCTCGCACAACTGTTCCAGACCCTTCTGTAACGCCTTCATTTTCAGCGGATCGCGCAGTCGGGCGCGGCGGAACAGTTCCGGGGCGAAGTCCGGGATACCGGTAAATTGCAAGTCCTCGCCCTGGGTGAACGTATCGCCAATACGAATGGTGCCGTGGTTGTGCAAGCCAATAATGTCGCCAGGAAAAGCGTCTTCGGCATGTTCGCGCTCGGCGGCCATAAAGGTCAGCGCATCGGCGATTTTTACCTCCCGGCCCAGCCGAACATGGCGCACTTTCATCGCAGGCTGATAGGTTCCGGAACAAATGCGTAGGAAGGCGATGCGGTCGCGGTGCTGAGGGTCCATATTCGCCTGGATTTTGAACACAAACCCGGTGAAAGCCTCTTCTCCTGGTTCGACTTCACGGCTGGCGGCGGCGCAGGAGCGGGGCGGTGGGGCATGTTCGATGAACCCATCCAGCATCTCCTGCACGCCGAAGTTGGTCAGCGCGGAACCAAAAAATACCGGGGTCAGGCGTCCCGCGCGGTATTCAGCGAAATCGAAGGCATGACTGGCCCCGCGCACTAGTTCGACTTCATCGCGCAGGGCTTGCGCCCGGTCCGAACCCAGCGCCTGATTGACCTCCGGGCTGCTTAATCCCTGGAGAATGCGCCCGGTATTGATCCGCCCATCGCGGGAGGGATCGTAGAGATGAATAAAATCCTGCTCAAAGTGATAGACGCCCTTTAACTCCCGCCCCATGCCAATCGGCCAGGTCACTGGAGCGCAGCGGATTTTCAGAATCTCTTCAACCTCATCCAATAACTCAATGGGTTCGCGGCCATCACGGTCGAGTTTATTGATGAAGGTAAAAATCGGCGTGTCGCGCAGTCGGCAGACTTCCATCAGTTTGATCGTGCGTTCCTCGACGCCCCGGGCGCAGTCGATCACCATCAGCGCCGAATCGACGGCGGTCAGGGTGCGGTAGGTGTCCTCGGAAAAATCCTCGTGACCGGGGGTATCGAGCAGGTTGATGATGCGGTCGCGATAGGGGAACTGCATCACCGATGAAGTGACCGAAATGCCGCGTTGCTGCTCCAGGGCCATCCAGTCGCTGGTCGCGTGACGCGCCGCCTTGCGGCCCTTGACCGTTCCGGCCAATTGGATGGCGCCACCAAACAGCAGCAGTTTTTCCGTCAGGGTCGTCTTGCCAGCGTCAGGGTGGGAAATAATGGCAAAGGTGCGGCGCCGTTGCAGTTCTTGGAGCAGAGTGGTCATGGTGAAAAGCCGGATGGGGTCTTATTGGAAAAGAAAGTAATTTTACCTGAATTCAGCAACGCGGCGGGCTTATCATAACGATTTCGGCTCCCAACCCTGACGAGGAACATCATCATGTAGCATCCTCTGCTTGCCTCACTGCAAATTGCCGAGCGCGGCAAGGTCGTCAGCGCGCGCGAGGCGGTGACCCTGATTCGCCCTGGCGATACCCTGGCCACCAGCGGTTTTGTCGGCACCGGCTTTGCCGAGGACATCGCCTGCGCGGTCGAGGACCTGTTCCTGGCGCCAGATGCCGGTCCGGATGCGCCGGTGCTGGATAAACCACGCGATTTGACGCTGGTTTACGCCGCCGGTCAGGGCGATGGGAAAACCCGGGGCCTGAATCATTTCGGTCACGAAGGGCTGGTGAGGCGCATCATCGGCGGCCACTGGGGCCTCGTACCAAAACTGCAAGTGCTGGCGGTGGCCAATAAAATTGAAGCCTGGAACCTGCCGCAGGGGGTCATCACCCATCTGTTCCGCGATATTGCCGCCGGAAAACCGGGGACGCTGACTCGGGTTGGGCTGGGCACCTTTGTCGATCCGCGCCTGGGCGGCGGCAAACTCAACGCGCGCACCCAGGACGATATCGTCAGATTGATGATAATCGACGACGAGGAATACCTATTTTACAAAGCTTTTCCGATTAATGTGGGCATCATTCGCGCCACCACCGCTGACATTGATGGCAACTTGACCATGGAAAAGGAAGCGCTGACCTTGGAATCGTTGGCGATTGCAACCGCGGCGCACAATTCTGGCGGCATCGTTATCGCCCAGGTCGAACGGGTCGCCGAGCGCGGTTTTCTGCGACCTAAGGATGTGCGCGTGCCGGGTATTCTGGTGGATTGCATCGTCGTTTCCCCGCCGGAACATCACTGGCAGACCTTTGCTACGCCCTACAATCCCGCTTTCTCCGGTGAAATTAAAGCGCCGCTGGCCTCGATTCCTGCCATGCCGATGAGCGAGCGCAAGATTATCGCCCGCCGCGCGGCGCTGGAACTGACCATGAATGCGATCGTTAATCTCGGCATTGGGATGCCGGAAGGGGTGGCCAACATCGCCGCCGAGGAGAAGATTATCGACCTGCTGACTCTGACCGCCGAGCCGGGCGTGGTCGGCGGCATTCCTGCCGGCGGGCTGGATTTCGGGGCCGCCACCAATGTGCAGGCGATTATTGATCAACCGAACCAGTTTGATTTTTATGATGGCGGCGGTCTGGATATCGCCGTATTGGGTTTAGCGCAGGTTGATCGGCAGGGCAATCTCAATGTCTCGAAATTCGGTCCACGCATTGCCGGTGCGGGTGGTTTCATCAACATTAGCCAGAATGCCCGTAAAGTGGTGTTCGCTGGAACATTCACCGCCGACAAGTTGGACATGGCTGTGGAAAACAGCCAATTGCGCATACGCCACGAGGGGGAAACCACGAAGTTCGTGGAAACGGTTGAACAGCGCACGTTCAGCGGTGAAGTCGCCAGCCAGCGCCAGCAACCGGTGTTGTATGTCACGGAGCGAGCGGTATTCCGGCTGACCGCAGAGGGACCGGAGTTGATCGAGATCGCCCCGGGCCTTGATCTGGAGCGGGACGTGTTGGCGAAAATGGCGTTTCGACCGGCCATCAGTCCGCAACTTAAGACCATGGATGCCTGCATCTTCAACGACGGACCGATGGGTTTGCGCGAGTTGCTGGTCGCGCGGCCACTGGATCAACGTCTGTCTTATGACCCGGCCAAGAATCTGTTCTTCCTGAATTTCGAGGGTCTGGCCGTGCGTAGCCATGAAGATATCGCCCGAATTCGTGCGGCTATCACCAGCCGTTTGGAACCGCTCGGCAAACCGGTGTTCGGCATTGTCAACTACGACAATTTCTCAATCACCCCGGAGTTAATGCAGGACTATATGAATATGGTGCGCGATGTCGTGCAGCGCTACTACCTGGGCGTGACCCGCTACACCACCAACACTTTCCTGCGCGCCCAACTCGGGGATGCCCTCCGGCGACACAATCTTAAGCCCGATCTCTACGCCACCGCTGCCGAGGCGGCAGCGCGGCTTGATCCCTCGTAAGCACTCTCATGGTCTCCTCTTTTGCAAGGCGGAGGTTTTTAAGGAAGATAAAGCGATTCCTTGCACAAGCTTCAGGATTTTCTGCTAGGGTTTACCGTCATGTCTCCCCTTTTGCAGAGGAATCCCGACCCATCATGACCTGCGATTTCCATGTCCTTGCCGCGCCCGGCGTTCGCAACCTTCAACCCTATCAACCCGGCAAGCCGGAAAGCGAATTACGCCGGGAGTATGGTCTTAGCGACATCGTCAAATTGGCCTCCAACGAAAATCCGCTGGGTCCCAGTCCTCGTGCGGTAACCGCCATTCACGATGCGTTGGGCAACTTGGCGCGTTATCCCGATGGTAACGGCCTTGAACTCAAGGCTGCCCTGTCCGCCAAGCTCGGGCTATCGATGGCCATGTTGACCCTGGGCAACGGCTCCAACGATGTGCTGGAACTGATTGCCCGCGCTTTTCTGACGGCGGAACATGAAGCGGTCTTTTCCGAACACGCCTTCGCGGTCTATCCCCTAGTCACCCAGGCCATTGGTGCTACTGCTCGGGTCGCCAAAGCCTATTTACCGAATCACGCCATGCCCTGCGGTCACGATCCAGCAGCCCTGCTCGCTCTGGTCAATGAGCGTACTCGGGTCGTGTTTATCGCCAATCCCAACAATCCCACCGGTACATGGCTCACTACAGCGGAGTTGCAGGGGTTACTAGAGGCGATACCTCCAGCGGTGATCGTTGTCGTGGATGAGGCTTATTTTGAATATGTCGAGCCGGAAACCGATTGTCCCAACGCCCTGCGCTGGCTGGACCGTTTCCCGAATCTTGTTGTAACCCGCACCTTTTCCAAAGCCTATGGATTGGCGGGACTGCGGGTCGGCTATGCTGTTTCTCATCCGGCAATCGCTGATTTGCTGAACCGGGTGCGCCAACCTTTTAATGTCAACAGCCTGGCGCTGGTCGCCGCAGCGGCGGCGCTAGAGGATGTCAGTCACCTGGAGCAGGGGCGTGCGGTCAACCGCGCCGGGATGCGGCAAGTGCAGGGCGCCTGTCGGCAATGGGGTTTGAACTGGCTACCGTCAGCAGGCAATTTTCTGTGCGTGGATATGGGTCGCTCAGGGCGCGAGGTATTTGTAGAACTCCTGAAACGAGGCGTGATTGTCCGTCCTGTCGATAACTATGGACTTCCTCAGCACCTGCGAATCAGCATCGGCAGCGCGGCGGAAAACGCCCGATTGATTGCGGCCATGCAGGACGTGTTGCGGGGTTGACATGAAGACAGCGCAACCCCTGATTCAACGCCTATGCCTCATCGGCGTTGGGCTAATCGGCGGCTCGCTGGCCCGGGCGTTGCGGGACGTTGGCGAAGTGGGCGAGGTCATTGGCTGTGGGCGTGGCGAGGACAATCTGCGGGCCGCCGTGCGTCTGGGGGTCATTGACCGTTATGTGACCGATCCCGCCCAGGCGGTCTCAGGCGCAGATGTAGTCGTTATCGCGGCGCCGCTGAGCGCGATTGAACCCGTGCTACGCATGATCGTTCCCTGCCTTTCCGCCGATACCGTAGTAACCGATGTAGGCAGCGCCAAGGGCAGCGTGTTGGCGGATGTGGAACGGGTTTACGGCGCGATTCCACCGCATTTTGTACCCGGCCATCCGATTGCCGGCACGGAGCAAAGCGGCGTCGAAGCCTCGTTCGCCACCCTGTTCCAGGGTCGGCGGGTGATTTTGACTCCGCTGGCGGAGACCTCGTCCGCTGCCCATCGTCTCATCCAGCGCATGTGGGAGTTGACCGGCGCAGAAGTGATCGACATGGGGGTGCGTCATCACGATGCCGTGTTAGCCGCCACCAGTCATCTTCCGCATATACTGGCTTACACGCTGGTCGACACCCTGGCGCGGCTGGATGACCGGGCGGAGATTTTCCGCTATGCCGCTGGCGGATTCCGTGATTTCAGCCGCATTGCTTCCAGTGATCCAAAAATGTGGCATGATATTTGTTTCGCCAATCGCGAACAGTTATTGGAGATGATTGCGTTGTTCAGCGCCGATCTGGAGCGGCTGGCTACTGCGATCCGCAACGAAGACCACGCCGCTCTTCTCGCCACCTTCCAGCGAGCCAAACGCGCCCGGGACAACCTGTACCTTGAGTAATGAGTCACTGAAACGCCAGATATGGAGTAAGTCGAGTGCGCGAATGAATCCATTATTTTGGCGAGATTCCTGAGAATGTTGCCCACCCCTCTCCTTTTCTCCTACAAGCGCGGCGCTCAACTTTATCCCCGCTTCCTGCGTTCTGATCAACATCCTTGGGCGGAACAGGTACTGACTGTGATCGCCGAACATCAACACCGCCCACGCGGCGAGTTGCAGGCTGCGTTGCGGGCGCTGGAAGGCGACTCGCCTGATTACCGCATCGTGCGCGGTTTCGCCCACTTGGCGCTCAACGCCGCCGAATTCACTCTGGCCACGGGCGAGTTGGAACCGGAAACCTTGCGGCGTGAAGTGTTCACATTAGCCGCTGAACAGGGCAGTTATGGCGAGTCCCAGGCGCAACAGGTTCTGGAAGCCGTTGCGCCGCGCTACCAGCTGGAAGCAGAGACCCTGCGTGAAGCATTGTATGCCGATTTGCCAGAGAATCACCGGTTGACTGCATTGCCGGACTTCACTCCAGAACGGTTGATCGACCGCTATAACCTGGCGCAAGCGCAGGGCTTGCTGTATTCAGCGCTCTATTTGCGCCTCATTGCCCACCGCAATGTTCCTGGTGAATACCGCCGGTTGTTCCAGCATCTCAAATTCCACGGACTGATGTACGCGGTCGAGGGCAACCTGGACGATGGTTACCAAATCTATGTGGACGGCCCCGCCAGCCTGTTCAAGCAGACCCGTAAATATGGTTTGCAAATGGCGGTGTTCCTGCCGGCGTTGCTGCGGGTTAGCCGCTGGCAAATGGAGGCGGTCTTGCAACGGGATGGCCAGGAACTGAGTTACCAGCTGGATTCGCAATCGCCGCTCAAACCGCTGACTGCCCCACCGCCCACCTACGACAGTCTGCTGGAAGAGAGTTTCGCCCGTCGCTGGGAGAAGCTGGGTACGCCGTGGACCCTGGAGCGGGAAGTGGAAATCGTGGATTTAAAAGGGACGGTGTTTGTGCCAGACTTTGCCTTGCGTCATGTCGACGGTCGCGTAATTCACATTGAGATCATGGGCTTTTGGCACCCGGACTATCTGCGCCGCAAGCTGGATAAATTGCGCCGGGCCGCCATGCCGAATCTGATCGTCGCTGTCTCGGAGCGGCTGAACGCTGGTGCCGATGATTTCCGCGATATCCCCGGCCCGGTGATCTTTTTCAAAGGCAAGCTCGAACCGCGTCAGGTGCTGGCGGTGCTGGGATCGTTGTCCACTTGTAAGAATTCATCTCCCCCCTTTGAAGAAGGGGGGCCGGGGGGGATTCCGCATGGGCAACGAGGCCAAAATCCCCCCTCACCCCCCTTTGCCAAAGGGGGGGATTGAACGGTCACGTCCGCCTGAGCGCTTTCCCCGCTAAAATTAGCCCACTCTACTTTCCCAGCAACCCTCCTTATGAACCTTGAAAAAGTCATCTTCGGTTTCTTTATCGTCCTCGCCGCCACTTTGAACTTTGGTTTCTTCATCGGCGATCTGGACAATCCGATTCACCACGACGTTTATGAACTGTTCGCGGCGATCGTGGTGAACTTGATCGCTACCGTGCTGAAATTCGGCGACCGCACCCACATCGGCGCAATTCATCTTTCCACCAGCCTGGTGGCCGATCTGCAATTGATTGCGGCGGCGCTGGTCTGGGGCTATGGCGCGCATGTCGCCAGCGCCGGCGCCGGCATTACCCCCGAGATGACCGCCAAGGTCGTTTCCCTGTCCGGCGGCGCGCTGTTCGCCAACGTCGTGTCGATGGTCATTCTGATCGCCGAAACCATCATGCAGAAACGATGAACCCCGAAAGCTACGAAAGCACGTTCTTTCTGGCGCTGCGGCGGATGCGCGCGCCGCTGATCACGCTGATCGTGATTTACGCGGTTTCGATCCTGGGTCTAACGCTGATTCCCGGTCTGGATGCTGAGGGCAACCCCAGCCAAATGGACTTTCTGCACGCTTTCTATTTCATCAGCTATACCGCGACCACCATCGGTTTCGGCGAAATTCCCAACGCCTTTTCCGAAGCGCAACGGATGTGGGTCACGCTGTGCATTTATCTGTCGGTCATTGGCTGGGCCTACTCGATTGGCGCGTTGCTGGCCTTGTTGCAGGATCAGAATTTCCGCAATGCAGTGCGTTTGCAACGCTTTGGCCGGGCCGTGCGGAATATGCGGGAACCGTTTTACCTGGTCTGCGGCTATGGCGAAACCGGGCAGTTGCTCTGCCGCGCGCTGGATCAACTCGGGGTGCGGGCGATTGTCATCGAAGTCAGCGAGAGCCGGGTCAGTCAACTGGATTTGCACGGTCATACTGCAGACATCCCGGCGCTGGCGGCTGACGCCAGTCAACCGGAAATCCTCAAACTGGCGGGTCTGACGCACCGCTGCTGCCAGGGCGTGATCGCGTTGACGAATGACGATAGCGCCAACTTGGCCATCGCCATCGCCGCCCGATTGCTGGCGTCTCAATTGACGGTTCTGTGCCGGGTCGAAACGCTGGAAACCGCCGCCAACATGGCGTCCTTTGGCACCCAGCACATTATTAATCCCTTCGATAAATTTGGCCGTTATCTGGCGCTGGCGCTGCACGCGCCCGCAGCTTATCACCTGCTGGAATGGCTGACGGCAGTTCCGGGCACAAAAGTAGAGCCGCACCGCGATCCGCCGCGCGGCCATTGGGTGCTGTGTGGCTATGGCCGGTTTGGCAAGGTGTTGGTGTCGGCGCTGGAACAGGAAAATATTCCGATCACGATCATTGACCATGACCCGCCGCTGGAGTCCGATCACCGGCACTGGGTGCGCGGCGATGGCAGCAGCGTACCGGCCTTGTTGGAAGCGGGCATTCAACAAGCTGTTGGCATCGTGGCCTCGACGAACGATGATGTGAACAATCTGTCCATTGTGGTCACTGCCCGAAAGCTGAATGCCCGGTTATTCGTGGTGCTGCGCCAGAACTTGCAGGCGCATCAAGCGCTGTTCGACGCCTTCGAGTCGGATTTTACCGTGGTGCCGAGCCAGATTATCGCCCGCGAGTGTCTGGCGATTCTCACAACGCCGCTGCTGGCCCCGTTTTTATGGCAGATCAAGCAGCGGGGCGAATCCTGGGCTAGCACCCTGCTGGACCAGTTGACCGGGCGTTTTGGCTGGGAAGCGCCCACGGTGTGGAGCGTGTGCATTGATGCTCCACAAGCGCCAGCATTACTGAAATGGTTGAAATTATCCCAGGCGCCGACGCCATTGGGCGATTTGCTGCGCAATCCGCGTGACCGCGCTCAGGAACTCGAATGCCGGGCGCTCTATCTGGTGCGTGAGGATGACGCAATGGTGATGTTGCCGCATCGGCATACCTCGGTTCAGGCCGGCGATCAATTATTGTTCGTGGGTTGCCGCGAGGCGCGCGGCGATCTGGAATTGACGTTAAATAACGAGAACACGCTGGAATATGTGCTGTGCGGACGGGAGATTCCCGGCGGCTGGGTCTGGGAGCAGCTCGCCCGGCTCCACGCCCGCTGGCCCGGTTCGGGTTAAAAGGCTCGTAAACGTTCACCTCCCCCTTTGGAAAAGGGGGGCTGGGGGGGGATTGCGCACGAGCGACGGGGCCAAAATCCCCCCTCACCCCCCTTTGCTAAAGGGGGGGACTGAACGGTTACAAAGGCTCTACTGAAACCTGATGCCGGCAACCTTCCTACTCACTGCCTTGGCCCATCAATAATCCCCATCAGAATGTCGCCGTGAAACACCAGCGTTTTGAGAAACCGCCCACGACCCAGGTTGTATTCCCATTTGTAGACCGGTTTCACCCGGCGCACTTCGGTTTCCTGGCCACCCAGAGGAAATGGATAAGTCTGCGTCTGTGGTAACGTCGATGGATCATAGTAGCCGTCATTACGGCGCACGGTTTGCTCAATAAAACCATCCTGCCAGGCGCGCTGTGGTTCCCCACAGACTTGCAGCACCCGCGACTGGGAATCGCCAGTATTAACGAGATAACTGCCACAGCGCATGGAGTCGGCAAACGCAGTTGTCATGCCGAATATCGTTAACACCGCTACGAGCCTCCACTCTACAAGCCTCTGCATGAGCGCCTCCTATCCAATTGGATTTTCCTACAGTTTAACCCAAACCATTCGGTTATCATGCCCCACATGACTCATCTCTCTACCTCAACACCCGCCCGCCCAGCTCTGGACAGTGCGGCCACCGGGCTGCTGAATGCGCTTGGCTGTTTTACCTTATGGGGATCGTTCCCCATCTACTTCAAACTATTGCAGCACGTCCCTGCTCTGGAAGTTCTGGCGCATCGCGTACTCGGATCGGCAGTGCTCCTAGTGATTCTGATTCTGATCTGGGGGCAGTGGCCAGCCCTGTGCGCCGAGTTTCGTAATCTTCGCCGCCTCGGCTTTTATCTGCTTACTGCGTCGCTTATTGCCGGGAACTGGTTGCTCTACATTTGGGCGGTGCAAAACAGCCGGATTCTGGAAGCCAGTCTGGGCTATTACATCAATCCATTGGTCAACGTATTGCTTGGAGTGATATTTCTGAGTGAACGACTGAATCCGCGTCAGGGCATTGCGGTATTGATCGCAACGCTTGGGGTGTTGGCGCTGGTGATCGGTTATGGAGTGTTTCCCTGGATTTCCCTGATCCTGGCGTTCAGCTTCGGCAGTTACGGCTTGTTGCGCAAGAAGGCAGGGCACACTGCAACCCTGGGTTTATGTGTCGAAACCCTGCTCATTGCGCCGATTGCTCTGCTCTTTCTGGCAACCCAGAACGGTGGGGTACTGGGTCAAGTGGATCAACAAACCGATGCGTTACTATTGGCGGCGGGGCTGGTCACGGTCATTCCCTTGTTGATGTTTCTCCAGGCCACGCAGCGCCTGCGGCTGTCCACTGTCGGATTGATCCAATATCTGACCCCGACCCTGCAATTCCTCCTGGCGGTGGTGGTTTACCGGGAATCATTTACTCCCATTCATCTAATCGCTTTTAGTTGCATCTGGCTGGCGCTGGCGCTGTATACCCTCGATGCCTGGTTTGGCCATCGCCGTTCATTAGCCTGACAGTTTTGCGCCATGCACCACCAACTGACCGCCGCCCGCTTCCTGAGCCGAGCGCAACGCTTGATTAGCAGCTTCCAGCAATTGCTCGCCGGACTGACAAGCAGCCAACCCTGTCTCTGGATATGTCGCTAGGCCAACAGAAATTGTTACCCGTAAACTTTGACCTCCTTCGATCACCGGTTCCCAATCGCGAATCCGCTCCATCAACCGCTCAATTAGATTACGGGCGTCTTTGACCCCACTGGCCGGTAATACCAGAGCAAATGCGTCATCCTGATGCCGGGCCACTACATCCTGACGCCGGATATTGCTGCTGAGCAGCCGCGCTAGCGTAACCAGCACCTGATCACCGATGCCATAGCCACATGATTCATTGATTTGTCGAAGATTATCCACGTCCAGCAACGCCACGCTCAGCGGCCACTCTTGGTCCTTGGCGGCCACCAATTCTTGTCGCAACCGGTCGCCGAGACGAGGCTGGTTCAGCAAACCGGTCAGCGCATCGAAGGCGTATTGGGCAGTTGAGGGCCGAGTCATCGGATCACGTTGCAAGCGCGCGTTACGGGCGCTGGCCAGAGTTGGCGTCGGTGGAAGCTGGGGCGGCAACGCCACCGGGCGCGACGACCGGGTTGAAGGCGGTTTTTGACTGATCCGCTCGGGCCAGCGCTGGACAGCGCGAATATCTAGCGCCTCCCGGGCCTGATCCAGAATCCCGGCGATTTGCGCCGCATCCAGCGGTTTGATTTGGAACAGGGCGGCGATTTCCGGAAATTTTTCGCCAATCTGCTCCAGAATTTCCAGGTAATGGTCGGTCTCCAATCCGAACCATTGTTGAGCTAATTTCGCAACTTCTGGCGAATGTTGCCAATCATGCGGCCGGGTCCAGATATCGGCGATATGCGCCGCCAACGCCACTGACTGCACCAGAGCGCGGTAACGATCAGGCGCATCGACGCTATCTGGGTCCAGGCTACCTGCGGTCGCCACTCTCAAATAGCCCGGTAATCGCCAATGCTGCATGAGCCATGCGCCCGCCGCTGCATGATCATCACCCAGCCGTTCCCGCTCCAGTTCGGCCAGCCGCTGGTAGTTCAGCACAGCGGTCGCTCCCTCGGGATGTTCGGTGGCGTCCTTCAGCAGAGGGCCATAAGATTGCGGTATGATCATCGACAGGGCCAGGACGCCAATCCCCTGGAGCAATCCCGCCAGGAATAATTCCTCAAGATTCTTCATCGACAACCGTTCACCCAGGATCCGGCAGGCGGTCGCCGTCATCAGCGAACGGCGCCAGAACTGCTCGGTATTGAGGGGAATGCCGTCGGCGTCCCGGCCAGTTGCGATCAGGGAAAAGCCTAGCGCCAGCGCCAGTGTGCCTTGCAACCCCAGTAGGCTTAACACTTGCTTCAGATTGGTCACTTTGCGACGCAACCCGTACAGAGGGGAATTGGCTGCCCGGAATAATTTGGTCACCAGGGCTGGGTCCATCGCAATCACCCGGGCGACGTCATTCAGGTGAACGTCAGGATCATTGGCCAGCTCGACCATTTTCAGAGCGACCGCCGGCAGGCTTGGCAGATTGCCACAGAAACGCAGGCGTTGCTCCAGTTCAGCGTGCATGATGCTTGATACTCATAGACCTTGGAAAGATGAACTATATTAATGGATCATCATAGCCTATTGACGATTCACCGGTGGATTTGCCTTAGAATCGGTGGCCATTCGGATTTTTGGTATCCAAGAACACTTCGCCCTCGCGCTGCTGCGCTGTTTCTTCTCCTTGATTCACGGATAAGAATCCAATAATAATCTGATTTTTAAGTATTATCATGACTGGATTCAACCAAACATTAAGTTGGCTTCCCGAACCGCTGCGCCATGAAGTCACCCAGTATTGGGAGACATTTCAAGCGTCATCCCAAACGGTAGGACTGGAACTGCCGACTGGAGCGATACTGGAGCCTTTAACGCGAGTCTGGGCGTGCAGCGAATTCGTCGCCCGCGCCTGCATTCGCGCACCGGGATTACTGGCGGAATTGCTGGCTAGCGGTGATTTGTCAACGTGCTACGCTCCCGGCGATTTGGCAAACCGGCTGGAGCATACTTTGGCGGATGCCGCCAATGAAGAACAACTTTCCGTCGGGCTGCGTCGTTTCCGTCGGCGGGAAATGGTCCGTATTGCCTGGCGCGACCTGGGGGGGTTGGCGAAATTAACTGAAACGCTGGGCGATTTGACCGACCTGGCGGAGGTCGCGGTTAGCGCGGCATTGGAGCGACTCTATGCCTGGCAATGTCAACAGCGTTATGGCGCACCGCGTGATGCTGAGGGCCAGCCACAGCAATTGGTGGTGCTCGGTATGGGCAAACTCGGGGGACGCGAACTGAATTTCTCCTCCGATATTGATTTGATCCTGACCTATCCGGCTCAAGGACAGACCGATGGGCCGCGCGTGATCAGCAACGAAGAATTCTTCCGGCGATTGGGTCAGCGTCTAAGCAAAGTATTAGCCGAAATCACGGCGGAAGGCTTCGTGTTCCGGGTGGATTTGCGCTTGCGCCCCTTTGGCGATTCCGGGCCGGTCGCCCTGTCATTTGCCGCTTTCGAAGATTACTACCAGAATCATGGCCGGGACTGGGAGCGCTACGCCATGATCAAAGCGCGGGTGATTGCTGGTGACCGGAAGGCGGGCGAGCGGTTATTGATAGCCCTGCGACCGTTCGTTTACCGCCGCTATCTGGATTACAACGCCTTCGAGGCGTTACGCAGCATGAAAACCCTTATTGCCCAGGAAGTGGAGCGCAAAGGGATGCAGCGCAATATCAAACTCGGTCCTGGCGGCATTCGTGAAATTGAATTCATCGGCCAAGTATTCCAGCTCATCTACGGCGGTCGGGAACCGGCTTTGCAGGAACGCGGCATTCTATCGGTTCTGAATACGTTGGCGATGAGTGGTCGTTTGCCAGAAATGGCAATCACGGAACTCAAGGAGGCGTATGTATTTTTGCGCCGCGTGGAAAACCGGTTGCAAGCCTGGGCGGACCGGCAGACGCATGATCTGCCGGAAGAGGAACGGGCGAAAGCGCGACTGGCCTATGCCATGGACTATCCCAACTGGCGGGCTTTCGCCCAGGAACTGACGCGGCATATTGAACAGGTGAGCCAGCACTTCGCCCATGTGTTTGGCGACGGTGCGGAAGCTCCATCTGGAACCGGTAACGTCGATTGGGCGGAATTGTGGCGGGACAATCCCGACGAGGAATCCGCCGTGCATTTACTGACGGAGCAGAATTTCGAGGATCCAGCTTCGGCCTGGAATCGGCTATGGGCGTTACGCAACAGCTTTAGCTACCGGACCATGAGTCCACGGGGTCGGGCGCGACTGGATACGCTAATCCCGAATGTTCTGGAAGCAGCCGCGACTATGCCGCAACCTACAGCCACCCTGGAGCGCATTCTGAATTTGCTGGAAGCTGTGGCCCGCCGTTCGGTGTATCTGGCGTTGCTGGCGGATCATCCCCAAGCGCTGGCGCAATTGGTCAAGTTGTGCGCCGCCAGCGGCTGGATTGCCCGGCATCTGAGCCGTTATCCGCTGCTGCTCGACGATCTGCTCAATCCCGCTACGTTATACGCGCCCCTGGATCGGTCACAACTGGCGCTGGAGCTGGATCAGCAACTCCAGCGTGCGCCGGATGATGAAGAAGAGCAACTCAACGCGCTGCGTTACTTCAAGCAGGCTCAAGTGTTGCGGGTGGCCGCCGCCGATGTCAGCGGGGCCATGCCATTAATGATTGTCAGCGATCATTTGACCGAGATCGCCGAAACCCTGCTGCGCAAGGTGTTGGAGCGGGCCTGGATTCATCTGACGCCCCGGTTTGGCGCGCCCCGGTGTAAGGTCGAAGGCGTGGAGCGGGACGCGCAGTTTGCGATCGTTGCCTATGGCAAACTGGGTGGGATCGAACTGAATTACGGTTCCGATCTGGATTTAGTGTTTCTGCATGACAGCGCCGGCGACCAGCAATCGACTTCGGGGCCGCGCCAGATCGACAACGCCGCTTTCTTCGCCAAGCTGCTTCAGCGGATTCTCCATTTATTGACGGCCCGAACTGGCGCGGGTGATCTGTATGAAGTGGACACCCGGTTACGGCCCAGTGGCCGCGCCGGCTTGTTAGTGAGTTCATTCGAAGCTTTCGCCGAATATCAGCGTAGCCAGGCCTGGACCTGGGAGCATCAAGCGCTGTTGCGCACCCGGGTCGTTGCGGGTCCAACAGCGCTGGCTGAGCGCTTTGCCGCCATCCGCCAGGAGATTTTGCAGCGTGAGCGCGATCCGGTCGCGTTGCGTCAGGAGGTCCGCGACATGCGCGAACGGATGCGCACGGAACTGGATGCCAGCACGAATGAAGGTTTTGACCTTAAGCAGGGTCGCGGTGGTATCGCCGATATTGAATTTATGGTGCAATATGCAGTGTTAGCCAACGCCTGTCGCTGCCCCGATTTGCTGATTTTTACCGATAATATCCGGCAGATCGACGGACTGGAGCGTTTCGGCGCTCTCTCTATTGCAGACGCCGCGTGGTTGCGCCACGCCTACCGGGTTCTGCGGCGGCGCATTCACCAACTCAAGCTACAGGAACAACCGGCGCTGATTCTCCCGGATGATATGAGCCGCGAGCGCGAGGGGGTGGTTCGCATTTGGCGGCGGTTGATGGAAATTCATTGATGAACTGTCCAACATAACAAGAATCGAAATTTTGATACGATGCTATTTCACCCTGCAAGGATTAAAAAAAATGTCAATGTCTGATCGCGATGGTTTGATCTGGTATGACGGCGAACTAACGCCCTGGCGCGAAGCCAACACCCACGTTTTAACGCATACCCTGCACTATGGCATGGGGGTTTTCGAGGGCGTCCGCGCTTACGCCACGGACCGGGGCGCAGCGATTTTCCGGTTGCAGGCGCATACCGATCGGCTGTTCCGTTCCGCGCACATCGTCGGGATGCCGATGCCCTACAGCAAAGACGAAATCAATGCGGCCTGCCAACAGGCGGTGCGCACCAATAATCTGGCCAGCGCCTATATCCGCCCGATGTGCTTCTACGGCTCCGAGGGTATGGGATTGCGCGCTGACAACCTGAAAGTGCATGTCATTGTCGCCGCTTGGGAATGGGGCGCTTATCTGGGGGCGGAGAACCTGGAGCGCGGCATCCGCATTCGCACCTCCTCATTCAGCCGGCATCATGTCAATGTCACCATGTGCAAGGCCAAGGCCAATGGCAATTACATGAATTCGATGCTGGCCCTCGCCGATGCTCTGCGCGATGGCTACGATGAAGCCATGTTGCTGGATACTGAAGGCTATGTCTCGGAAGGCAGCGGGGAAAATATCTTCATTGTGCGCGACGGGATTATTTACACTCCGGACCTGACTTCCGCGCTGGAAGGCATCACCCGCGACACTATCATCCGCTTCGCCGCCGATCTCAATATCCCGGTTCGGGAAAAGCGCATTACCCGCGATGAGGTGTACATTGCTGACGAAGCCTTCTTTACCGGTACGGCGGCGGAAGTGACCCCAATCCGCGAAGTCGATGGCCGCAGTATTGGCGTTGGTCAACGAGGCCCGATCACCCATCGCTTGCAAGTGATGTATTTCGATCAGGTGCATGGACGCCGTGACGTTTATCCTGAATGGCTGACGCTGGCTTAGGCGATTTCTCACAGCAACAATCCCTGCCCAAGGTCGAACGCGCCCCGCCTGAATCGGCGCACATGGGATGAGCACCTCCTTCTGTGCGCCATATCCAGCTTGCTCGGCTCATTCTTCCAAAGTTGAACTGCATTGATGGAGGCTAGTATGACAGCAACCGCCTGGCCTACCCCAGCAACGAAGCCCGCTCGCATCCCCCCTTCCCCGCCGGCGAAAATCATCTATCCCGAAAGCGACGGCAAACCGATGGCCGACAATACCCGGCAATTTGACTACATTGTCATGATCCAGGGCGGTCTGGCTGCGCTGTTTGCCGGTCGGCCCGATGTCTTCGTCGCCGGAGATTTGCTCTGGTATCCCGTGGAAGGAAATCCCAAAATCCGCGCCGCCCCCGACGCTATGGTCGTGTTTGGCCGCCCGCCCGGCCACCGGGGTTCCTACGTGCAATGCGACGAGGACGGCGTCGCCCCGCAGGTCACCTTCGAGGTGCTCTCACCTGGCAACACCCGGCGTGAAATGCAACGCAAACTGCGTTTCTATGAATGCTATGGCGTTGAGGAATATTACGAATATGACCCGGACCGAGGCGCGCTGCAGGGCTGGCTGCGCCGGGACGACCAGCTGGAACCGGTTAGCCTGATGGAAGGCTGGATCAGTCCTCGCCTGCGGATTCGTTTCCATCTGCAAGGAGCGGATTTGATGCTGTATCGACCGGATGGTCGGCGTTTTGAAACCTTTATTGAGCTGGATCAGCGGGTCACTGCCGAGCATCAACGCGCCGAGCGACTCGCGGAACGATTGCGGGCATTAGGCATCGATCCTGATGAGAGGGACTAGTGGGCTGACACAGAAGTTTTGACAGGTTCAGAGGTTTCTAGGTCCACCGGGGTTTCAGAAGATTTCAAGGGAGGATAGAGGCGCTTGAGTTTGACCCGGGCCAAGTCGGTGCCGAACTGCCAG
>Ga0209607_1000590_pt1 | contig 32134 bp, 24 predicted proteins | sample AD_UKC117_MetaG_FD_184413 | JGI IMG/M metagenome (GOLD analysis project Ga0209607, IMG submission 184413) | Active sludge microbial communities of municipal wastewater-treating anaerobic digesters from Hong Kong - AD_UKC117_MetaG (SPAdes)... | ecosystem: Engineered > Bioreactor > Anaerobic >... | reverse complement strand
CGGCAGGATAAGGCGGCGCTGGACGAGCGCTTGGAGCAGCAACAGGAGTCGTGGGAGCGCGAGCGACTGGCTTTGCAGATCCAGATGAATACCTTGGAAGACAATCTGTCGCTGCAGAAAGCACGAGCCAGTCACGGCGGTTACGGCCCGTCGCCGGACAGCCAGCGTTTGGCGGAACAGATCAAGTCGGCGGCGGCGCGGGAATTGGACCAGCAGCGGTTGGCTTGGGAAGAAGAACGTCAGGCGATGCGGGAGCAGTTGGAGCGGTTGCAGGCCGAGCGCCGGGTATTGCGGGAGCAGGCGGCGACGGCGGGCGTCGATATTCCCTCGTCCGGGTTGACCGATCTTGCGGATCAGGAGATGCGCGACTTGCGCCGACAAGTGGAACAGGCCCAGCAGGAACGCCAGCAGTTGGAAGAAAAGCTGGCGGCGCGCGACCGCCGGGCGGAACAGGAAAAGAGCGCGCTGGAAGCCGAAATCGAACAGTTGATGGAGCGCTTGCTGCGCCTGCACCGCGAGCGGAGTGCCTAGACCGTCGACGGCGAGCTGGACCCGCCCGGAAAAATGCCGGTGCGAACTTGACCCTGCTTACCTTGCGGGGTTGGCTTGAGCGAGTCTACCGCAGTGCTTGAAGCAGGGCCGCTTATTCGTCGCCGTTCGGGTTGCGAGACCGATCGTGCCCGTTCGCGGCCCTGACCCTGTTCGGGTGCCAAGTACCGAGGGATGCGCCGGCGATGTTTCAAGCCGCTTTTCTCTTAATCCTCCTGCCGATGAACCTGTCCAGAGTGTGCCGCGATGGGTGACCCAAGTGATTCCATGTATCCCAGTCGCAGGGTGGTCGGTACGGGAACGCCACATTGATTAACGCTGTAAGTATCGAAAACAGAGGAAAAATCCCCATGCACGTGCTCGTGGTCGGCGGAGCGGGTTATATCGGTTCCCACATGGTCAAGCTGCTCTGTCAGCGGGGGTTCGAGGTGACGGTGTTGGACAATCTGTCCGCCGGCCACCGTGACGCGATCAAGGGCGGACGCTTCGTATTGGGGGATCTGGGCGAACGGGACCTGCTGGATGAGCTGCTCAGAACCTCGCGCTTCGACGGCGTGCTGCATTTCGCTTCCCATATCCAGGTCGGCGAATCGGTACGCGAGCCGGCCAAGTACTATCTCAACAACGTATTCAAAACCCAGTATCTGCTGGATGCGATGGTCTCGCACCGGGTCAACCATTTCATCTTTTCTTCCACGGCGGCGATTTTCGGCGAACCACTGCGAACGCCCATCGACGAGGATCATCCCAAGAATCCCATCAACCCCTACGGACGCGGCAAGTGGATGGTCGAGCAGATGCTGTCGGATTACGGCGTGGCTTACGGATTGAAATCGGTGTGCCTGCGCTACTTCAACGCCGCCGGCGCCGATTCCGACGGTGAGCTGGGCGAGCGCCACGAGCCGGAGACCCATCTGATTCCGCTGGTGTTGCAAGCCGCCGCCGGCCTTCGGCCGAACATCACCGTGTTCGGTACCGACTACGACACCCCGGACGGTACCTGTATCCGCGACTACATCCATGTGACCGATTTGTGCGAGGCGCATCTACTGGCATTGCAAGGGTTGTGGGACGGGGCTGGCGGCGGCGCTTTCAACCTTGGCAACGGCAACGGTTTCTCGGTGCGGGAAGTGATCGAAACCGCCCGCGCCGTCACTGGCCGTGAAATTCCAGTGGTGTACGGCGAGCGCCGGCCAGGCGATCCGGCGCGGCTGGTGGCCGATGCCAAGCGGGCGCGGGCCGAACTGGGGTGGAACCCGCGTTACGCGGATCTGGCGACCATCGTTGCCCATGCTTGGCGCTGGGAGGGCGGTCGTGACGGATGAGCCGCGCCCGCGCTCAAGTCGCCAACCGCTCTATCGCCACTCGCAATTCGCCCTCCAGCGGCGCGGCCTTGTCGGTGTGGGTATCGACGATGACGAAGGTGACGTCGGCGTCGGCGACCACAGTATCGCTGTCCTTGAGAGTGACCCGTTGGTGCATCACGCAACTGCGGGTGCCGATGGTTTTCACCGAGGTGGCGATTTGCAGGATTTCGCCCATGAAGGCGGCACGGCGGTAGTTGATGTTGATGTTGACCACGGCGAAGGTGTAGCCATGCTGTTCCAGGAGATCCAGATTGCCCCGGCTTTCCAGCAGGTTCCAGCGGGCCTCCTCCAGAAATTCCAGATAACGGGCGTTGTTGACGTGGCGGAACAGGTCGAGATGATAACCTCGCACCTTAATGTCGATGGTGTGGCTCATGGAGTATTCCCCTTGGGGGCGGTGACCGAATGGGCGCTCACTGTAACCGCGTGCGCCGATGAACGATAGGACGATTGTGCCGACTTGGCCGGAGGCGCCCGCCGATGGGTGGAACCCGGCGCTGACCGCCGACGGCATTCATCTGTGGCTGGCGGATCTGGATCGGCCAGCGAGGTCTCTGGCGCAACTGGCGACGACGCTGGCGGCGGACGAACGGGAGCGGGCGGCGCGGTTCCACTTTCCCGAGCACCGCGATCGCTTTGTCGTCGGGCGTGGCCTGTTGCGGGAATTGCTGGGCGCGTACCTGAATCGGCCCGCAAAGGCGCTGTGCTTCGCTTGTGGGCCGCGCGGCAAGCCGCTGTTGGCGGGTGAGGATGCCGACGCGGGTCTGCGTTTCAACCTGTCGCACAGCGGCGAGCGAGCGTTGTATGCGATAGCCCGTCGCGAGGTTGGCGTGGATTTGGAGTGCCTGAATCGGGTGGTGAACGATGCGTCGGTGGCCGAGCGCGTGTGCACGCCGCGCGAGTGGGCGGCGTTTCAGGCGCTGCCGGCGGAACAATTCCGGGAAGCCTTTTTTAGCTGCTGGACCCGTAAGGAAGCGATCGCCAAGGCGCTGGGCGACGGTTTGGCCAGCGGTTTGCGAAGCCTGGAGGTTTGTTTCCCGGACGATAGGTTGCCGGATGGTCGGGTCGGTTTGCGGGATGCCTCGGGCCGGGAATGGAGCGTGTTGAACCTCCCGCTGGATGCCGGTTGGCGAGGCGCCTTGGCGGCGGAAGGTCAGGATTGGCGCTGGCAAGGTTGGTGCTGGACCCGATTTTCCTCCTTCTCGTTGCCTTTTTCCTCTTGAGACCGTGCCGGCCATGCTACTGAAGTGAGGGGTCTACTGACCATGCAGGCGCTGATTTTCGCCGACCGGCTGGGCCGGGAACTGGAGCCGCTGACCGACCGGACTTGCGCCGCGCTGTTGCCGGTGCTGGGCAAACCGGTGCTGGAGCACACCCTGGAAGCGCTGGGTGCCGCCGGCCTGAGCGAGGCGGTGGTGGCGGTTTCGCCCTTCGCCGACGAACTCCGGTTGGCGTTGGGCGACGGTGGCCGCTGGGGGATACGGTTGCATTATGTCCTGACCTGCGGCGAGGAAGACCCGGATGCCGTGGTGGAAAATAGCCAATCCCAACTGGCCGACGAGTTGCTCGCCTTGCGAGGCGATGTGCTGCACGGCGCGGCGCTGAGGGCGCTGAGTGAGTTTCTGCGCTTGGCGGCCGAGGTGAGCGGTCCGGTGGTATACGGCCGAGCGGCGAATGCGCCGGTGAGCCTGTGCCTGCACCGTGCCGGCGGCCGGGGCGGGTTGGAGCCGTTGCGCTGGTCCGCCGAACCAGTTGAGATGCCGCCGACCTGGCCGGTGGTGGAAGTGCCCGGCGCAGTCCTAAATCGACTGGAATCGCCGAGTGCTTACCATCGAGCCAACCTCGACGCCGCCGCCGGCCGTTTTCCGGGCCTGATCGTGCCGGGCCAGCAGGTGGCGCCGAGGCTGACTGTGGGACCGCGTTCCAGGGTGTCACCGCGCGGCCCGGAACAGGGGGTCGTTTTCGTCGGCGAAAACTGCCGGGTTGAAGCCAGCGCCAAGTTTTACGGCGAGGTGGTGATCGCCAACCGAGTGACTGTGGATCGTCATGCCACCCTGCGCGACAGTGTGGTGTTGTCGGATGCCTACATCGGTGAGCGGTTGGAAGTGCGGAACGCCATCATCCAGGGCAATCGACTGATCCAGGTCGATACCGGGGCGGTGTTGTCGATGATCGAGACTTTTACACCGACCGGACGGCGCGAAGCGATGTCAAGCGATGTGCTGGCCGCGCCGTTCGACCGCTTATGGGGGTTGCTGCTGCTGCTATTGTCGTTGCCGTTGTGGCCGCTGGCGCTGGTTGCCGCGCTGGTCGAGAATTTCGACGATCCCCTGCGCGAGACCCGGCTGCGCGGCAATCGCCTGGAATTCGACGAATTCGGCGTTCGGCGGCGGCGGGTGTTCGTCACCATGCAGTGGATGACCTCGATTCCGGTGCTGCGTCACCTGCCGCGCCTGTTGGCGGTGGTGAGCGGCGATCTGCGACTGGTGGGCGCGGAGCCGCTGACCCCAGAGCAGGCTACCGACAGCCAGCGGGAGGACTGGGAGCGGCTCGCCGATCGGGCGCCGGCCGGGTTGATCGGTCCCACGCAATTGATCTTGCCGGCCGGTGCACCCCGCGAGACACGGCTGATGAGCGACGTTTTCTACGCCTGCCAGCGTGGTGCCGGCAAGAACCTGCGTTATCTGTTGCTGGGCGCTGGTGCCCTGTTCGCGCCCCGCGCCTGGTGGCCGGGCTGACTCTTTTTCACCCATTTTCACCCAACCTGGATGCACGACCATGGAACCGAGTTTTTGGCACGAACGCTGGGAGCGAAGCGAGATCGGTTTTCACCAACAGGACATCAACGTTCATCTCCAGCAATTCTGGACCCAGCTCGACCTGCGTCCCGGTCAGCGGGTGTTCGCCCCGCTGTGCGGCAAGAGCCGCGATCTGCTGTGGCTGGCTGGCGAAGGCCATCCGGTGACCGGAGTGGAAATCAGCCGGCTCGCGGTCGAAGCGTTTTTCACCGAGAACGGGCTGAAGCCGCAATGCTGGCGGGAAGGGGCGTTCGAGATCTGGGAAGTCGATGAGATCCGTATTCTGCTCGGTGATTTTTTCGACCTGGAACCCCAGCATCTAGCCGATGCCGCCGGGATTTACGACCGGGCTTCGCTGATCGCGTTGCCGCCGCCGATGCGCGCGCGCTACGCTCGCCATCTCGATGCGATCCTGCCGGTGGGGACGCGGGTGCTGCTGGTGACCCTGGAGTACGATCAAGATGTGCTGGCGGGACCGCCGTTCGCGGTCGGCGAGGCGGAGGTGCGGGCGCTGTACCAGGCCACCCATGAAGTGGAATTGCTCTACACCCGCGATGCCTTGGCGGAGACGTCGCGCTGGCGGGAGCGCGGTTTGACTTGGCTGCTGGAGCGGGTCTATCGGCTATCTCCGCATCGATAGACCGCGCCGGAACCCAGATCATGAACGGAGCGACGGCGATGGGGTCCCCCCAAGCCGTGGTGGCGCGGATTTTCCTGCCGTTCGCCGCCGGTTATTTTCTGTCCTATCTGTACCGCACCATCAACGCGGTGCTGTCGCCTTATCTGGTGGCCGAGTTGCGGCTGGATGCCACTGACCTCGGCCTGCTGACCAGTATCTATTTTCTGACCTTCGCCGCGTTTCAACTGCCGCTGGGCATGCTGCTGGACCGATTCGGGCCACGCCGGGTGGAGGCGACGCTGCTGTTGTTCGCGGCGGCCGGCGCCGGGTTGTTCGCGGTCAGCGACAGCGCGCTGGAGTTGATCGTGGGGCGAGGTTTGATCGGCTTGGGTGTATCGGCTTGCTTGATGGCCAGCTTCAAAGCCTTCGTGCTGTGGTTTCCGGCCGCGCGATTGCCGGCGCTCAACGGCTGGGTGCTGGCGGCCGGCGGCTTGGGAGCATTGGTTGCCACCGCGCCGGTGGAAGCCATGCTGAAGTTGACCGATTGGCGCGGCTTGTTCGTCGTGTTGGCGGGTTTGAGTTTCCTGGTCGCGGCCGCCCTGTTGTTGGCGGTACCGGAGCGGGATGGCGACGAGGCGGCGGTCGGCGATTGGCGAACGCAATGGCGGGAGATAGCGGGTCTATTCCGCAGTCCGGTGTTCTGGAGGATCGCACCGGGCGCGGTGTTGTCGCAATCCTCGTTTCTATCGATTCAAGGTTTGTGGGCCGGTCCGTGGCTGCGCGACGTGTCCGGTCTGGACAAGCTGGCGGCGGCGAATTGTCTGTTTTGGGTGGCGGTGGCGATGGTGGCAGGCTTTCTGGGCATGGGGCAACTGGCTTATCGCTTGACTCGCCACGGTATCCCGCCGTTGGCGGTGTCGGCCAGTGGGATGGTGCTGTTCATGGGGGTGCAATTGGCGATTCTGCTCGATTGGGGACCGCTGTTGCCATTGTGGATAGCGTTCGGGTTCTTCGGCACCAGCGGAGTGTTGAGCTATGCGGTGTTGTCGCAGTCCTTTCCCCTGACGTTGTCGGGACGAGTCAACACGGCGCTGAATCTGCTGGTATTTGTGGCGGCCTTCGCCGGGCAGTGGGGCATGGGCGCGATGATCAATCACTGGCCGCTGGCGGGCGGCGGCTACGCCGATATCGGGTATCGCTGGGCCTTCGGGTTGGTGCTGGCGGGGCAGTCGATGACCTGGATTTGGCTGGTGTTGGGGAAGGGGTGGATGCGGAAGACCCGCTAGCGAGCCCGGTGGCGTGCCAGCCAGCGATCCAGGCCGTTGGCGAACGCCTGCTTGTCGCGGTCGTTGTAAGGCGGCGGGCCGCCGGTCAGGGTGCCCGCCGAGCGCAATTCTTCCTTGAGGTTGCGCAAGGCCAGCCGCTCCCGCACGTTGTCCTGGGTGTACAGCTCGCCGCGTGGGTTGAGCGCGGGTACGCCCCGTTCCACCAGACGTGCCGCCAGCGGGATATCGGCGGTGATGACCAGATCGCTGGCGGTCGCCTGTCGCACGATGTAGTCATCGGCCTCGTCGAAGCCCTGACTGACCTGTACCGCCGTGATCAAAGGCGAGGGCGGCGTTTGCAGCCGTTGGTTGGCGACCAGAGTGACCGCTACGCCGACCCGTTGCGAGGCGCGGAACACGATGATTTTCACCGGAGCCGGGCAGGCGTCCGCATCGATCCAGATTTTCAAGGGCAACCTCCGAGGATCCGCGAGGCTTTGGTCATTCGGGCATTCCCTCCCCGACCAGCAGCCGATGCGCGCCGTAGGCCAGTACGCCGCAGCCGGCGATCACCGCCGCCATCGAGAGTGCCGAGCCGCCGCCCAGCAATCCGACCAGCATGCTGGAAACCGTGGCCACGCCGAATTGCAGCGAGCCGATCAGGGCCGAGGCGCTGCCGGCGCGAGTGCCCTGATGCGCCAGCGCGCAGGCCATGGCGTTGGGTCCGGTGAAGCCGAGACTGGCGATGTAGCCGAACAGCGGGATCAGCAGTATCGGCAGGCCACCCCAGCCGCTGGCCGCGACCGCCAGCAGTACCAGTCCAAGCAGCACGGTCACGCGGTTGGCGCGACGCAGGATCGCATCGGCGGTGTGGTGCGTCAGCAGCCGGCGGTTGTACTGCGAGCTGGCGATCAGCCCCAGCGCGTTGAGTCCGAACAGCCAGCCGTAGTATTGCGCCGGCACGCCGTACAGTTCGATGAAGACATGCGGCGAACCGGTGATGTAGGCGAACATGCCACCCAGCGCGAATCCGCCGCTCAGGGCGTACCCGATGAAATTCCGGTCGCGCAACAAGTCGCCGTAGACGCGCAGGGCCGCGCCGACTCCGCCGTCACCGATCGCGTTCGCTGGACGGGTTTCCGGCAGGTGGCGCCAACTGAGCAGCAGGGTGGCGAATCCGAACAGGGCCAGTACTCCGAAAATCGCGCGCCAGCTCGCCAGCGCCAGAATCCAGCCACCCATGATGGGGGCCAGAATCGGCGCCAATCCCATCACCAGCATCAGTAGTGAATAAATCTTGGCCGAGGTCCGCGCATCGAAGCGGTCGCGCACCACGGCCCGCGCGATCACCACGCCGGCGCAACCCCCTATCGCCTGCACGAAGCGCAGCACGGTCAAGGTGGCGATGTCGGGTGCCAGCGCGCAGCCGATCGAGGCCACGATGTAGAGCGCCAATCCGGCATATAGCGGCGGCTTGCGGCCGTAACGGTCGGCAAGCGGACCGTAGACGGCCTGACCCAGCGCCAGTCCGATAAAGAAACTGGCCAGGGTGTATTGGGCGGCGGCGGAATCGGCGGCGAACGCGGCGGCAATGGCCGGTAGGCTGGGCAGATACATGTCGATCGACATCGGCGCGAAAGCGGTCAGCGCGCCAAGCAGCAGCAGCCAGGACAAGGGTGGGTTGGTCAGGATCGATTCTCCAGTCGGATGGAAGCGGAAGCCGGGCAATTGTAAGCTCATTGCCTGGGTTGTACTGACAATCGAGTGGAGCGGAGCGTTCGGGATGCGCGTATTGCTGGTGGAGGATGACGAGATGATCGGCGACAGCCTGCGCAAGGGGTTGCGCGGCGAAGGATTTACCGTGGACTGGGCACGGGACGGGCGCGACGCGGAACTGGCGCTGGAGACCACCGAATATGCGTTGGTGTTGTTGGATTTGGGTCTGCCGAGGAAGGATGGGCTGGCGGTGCTACGCGACTGGCGTCAGCGCGGCAATGCCGTGCCGGTGTTGGTGCTCACCGCCCGCGATGCGGTGCCGGATCGGGTCAAGGGCCTGGACAGCGGCGCCGACGATTATTTGGTGAAGCCGTTCGATCTGACTGAACTACTGGCGCGGATGCGGGCCTTGTTGCGCCGCCAGACCGGGCGGGCGCGCGATCTGATCGAGGTGGGAACACTGCGGCTCGATCCGGTCGTGCATAGAGTTGAGTATCGCGGGCAGCCGGTACCCCTGTCGGCGCGGGAATTCACGTTGCTGCACGCGCTGTTGGAAACGCCGGGCGCGGTGTTGTCTCGCGAACAGTTGGAGGATCGGCTGTACGGTTGGGGCGAGGAAGTGGAAAGCAATGCCGTCGAGGTCCACATCCACAATCTGCGCCGCAAGCTCGATCCACGGGTCATTCGTACCGTGCGCGGAGTCGGTTACCGGCTGGGAGATGCCGCTTGAATGGGTTCAACTCAGATGGCGCGGCGCCACCAGGGTGGTCAGGGCGGCGCGGATCGGCTCCGGGTCGTCGAGCCGGCGCATCAGTTTGCCGATGAGTTGCAGTTGCCGCTTGCGCGCGCCCCGCTGCGGGATGGCCTGCGCCGTTCGTACCGCAGCCAACAAATCTTCCGGCAGCGGCACCCGCCGCAACTGCGTCGGGGTGAGCTTCACCAAGTGTTCGCCCAGATCCTGCAAGGCGGTGGCCTCCCGCTTGCGCTGGCTTTTGCTAGGAGGCCGAGGCGCTTCCGGGTCATACGATTCTTCATCGAAGTCGTGGTCGTGCATGTGATAGGGGAATCTCTACAACTGTCCTTGGTCGGGCCATCACCATTCAGCGATGCGTCGGCATTCAGCTTTTCTTCCACACTTGCCAAGCGCCGATGATGCCTTTGTAGGCGTAAGAACCAGGCAACCAGGAATAACAGGATTTTGTTTCGATGCTCGCTTGTTTGGCGCCTTTCCAATTCGGGTCGATGTACGTGACTTTCGACCGATCCTTGAGTGTGCCGACCTCGTCCCAGTCCAGGTCATTGTCGATTTCGACCCCGGTCACCACGACGACATGGAAAAAGTTATCCCAGTTGCCGGCCACCCAGATGGGGCTGGGGTACGACAAGAACCGCTTTAAGTCTTGAGTTGTCCACGGCTGGCCCACGCCGTTTGCTTCCAATCCCAGCGCGTGGGCAGCCTTGCGAAAATCCTTACCCTTGAGCCCGGTCGATACTGCGTCGTTCCAATCGATTTTCGCGGCTTCGAGTTTTTCCTTGATCGGGGCGGGCGGAAATTCTCCTTTGTAATCGCCGATCTTGCCGGTGCCGTAGCCTTTCCATTGCAGCATCATTTGATAGCAGGAGAACCAGCAGGTCTGGCTGGTTTCCTGAGGAATTGCCGTCATTTGTTTGAGATCAATTTTTACGACTTCGAGTGCAGCCATACACGTTTTTCCCGATAGTGCAAGTTCAAGAAACGGGTCCGCCCGCCATTGAGAACGGGTGGACCCGCGAGATGCTTACTTTTTTTTCCTCATCGGTGGCAGGTCGGTGCAGACGCCTTCGAACACTTCCGCCGCCATGCCGACCGACTCACCCAAAGTCGGGTGCGGGTGGATGGTCAGGCCGATGTCGGCCGGATCGCAGCCCATTTCGATGGCCAGCGCCACCTCGCTGATCATATCCCCGGCATGGGTGCCGACGATACCGCCACCGACGATACGATGGCTATCCTCGTCGAAGATCAGTTTGGTGAAGCCCTCGTCGCGACCATTGGCGATGGCGCGGCCGGAAGCGGCCCAGGGGAACTTGCCCACGCCGACCTTGATGCCCTGGGCCTTGGCTTCCGCTTCGGTCAAACCTACCCAGGCCACTTCTGGATCGGTGTAGGCCACGCCGGGAATCACCTTGGCGTCGAAGAAGCTCTTTTGCCCGGCGGCGGCTTCGGCGGCGACATGGGCTTCATGCACCGCCTTGTGCGCCAGCATCGGTTGGCCGACCAGATCGCCGATGGCGAAGATATGCGGCACGTTGGTGCGCATCTGCTTGTCCACCGGGATGAAACCCCGATCGCTGACCACAATGCCGGCTTTCTCCGCGCCGATTTTCTTGCCATTGGGCGAGCGACCCGCCGATTGCAGGATCATGTCGTACAGTTGCGGTTCGGCCGGGGCGTTGTCGCCCTCGAAAGTCACCAGCAAGCCTTCCGGCTTGGCTTCGACCGCGACCGTCTTGGTCTTGAGCATGATCTTGTCGAAGCGCTTGGCGTTCATCTTCTCCCAGACCTTGAACAGATCTCGATCGGGACCCTGCATGATCGCATCGAGCATTTCCACGATTTCGATACGCGCGCCCAGCGTCGAATAGACCGTGGCCATCTCCAGGCCGATGATGCCACCGCCGATGACCAACAACCGTTTCGGGATGAAGCGCAGTTCCAGCGCGCCGGTGGAATCGACGATGCGCGGGTCGTCCGGGATGAAGGGCAGATGCACCGCCTGACTGCCGGCGGCGATGATGCACTTCTCGAAGCGGACGATTTTCTTCTCGCCGCTCTTGTCCTGGCCATCGCCGGCGGTGAGTTCGACTTCCAGATGATGGGGATCGAGAAAACTCCCGTAGCCGCGCACGGTTTCCACCTTGCGCGCCTTGGCCATGCCCGCCAATCCGCCGGTCAGCTTGCCCACCACCTTGCCTTTGTGAGCGCGCAGCTTGTCCAGATCCACGGTGGGTGTGCCGAAGGTCACGCCCAGGTCGGCGAAGTGCGTGACCTCGTCCATGACCGCCGCCACATGCAGCAGGGCTTTGGAGGGAATGCAGCCGACGTTAAGGCACACGCCGCCCAGTGTTGCATAGCGCTCCACCAGCACGGTCTTCATGCCCAGATCGGCGGACCGGAACGCGGCCGAGTAACCTCCCGGCCCGGCGCCGAGCACCAGCATTTCGCAATCGAGATCGGCTTTTCCGGCAAACGCACCCGCAACCGGCGCGGGCGCGGGTGGCGGAGGGGATGCGGGTTCGGCGGGTTTGGCCGGTGGGGCGGCGGTGGCCGAGTCGGCGCTCGCTTCCAGCATCAGAATGACATCGCCTTCGGAGACCTTGTCGCCGACCTTGACCTTGAGTTCCTTGACCGTCCCGGCCTGGGGCGCGGGTACTTCCATCGAGGCCTTGTCGCTTTCCAGTACGATCAGCGGATCTTCCGGGGCAAGGACATCGCCTGGCTTGACCAGCACCTCGATGATATCCACGCCTTTGAAGTCGCCGATGTCGGGGACTTTGACTTCCACGAGACTCATGAGCAGCGGCCTCCGGTTAGAGTAGTACGCGGCGGAAATCCGCCAGCAGTTGCGCGAGGTAGACGTTGAAGCGGGTCGCCAGCGCGCCGTCGATCACCCGATGGTCGGCGCTCAGCGATAGCGGCAGGATCAGGCGTGGCCCGAACTGCTTGCCGTCCCACACCGGTTTCATGACCGATTTACTGACGCCCAGAATCGCCACTTCCGGGGCGTTGACGATCGGCGAGAAGGCCGTGCCGCCGATGCCGCCCACCGAGGAAATGGTGAAGCAGGCACCTTGCATGTCGGCTGGTCCCAACTTGCCGTCGCGCGCCTTCTTGGCGAGTTCGCCGGTTTCCGTGGCGATGTCGAAGATGCCTTTCCGGTCGGCGTCCTTGATCACCGGCACCACCAGTCCGTTGGGGGTGTCGGCGGCGAAGGCGATGTGAAAGTACTGTTTGTAGATCAGGTTGTCGCCGTCCAGCGAGGTGTTGAACTCCGGGAATTTTTGCAGCGCCCGGACGCAGGCCTTGATCAGGAAGGCCAGCATGGTCAGCTTGGCGCCGCCGGCCTTTTCGTTTTCCTTGTTGATCTGGAGGCGGAAGGCTTCCAGATCGGTGATGTCGGCATCCTCGTGATAGGTGACCGCCGGGATCATTACCCAGTTGCGTGCCAGGTTGGCGCCGGAGATCTTCTTGATCCGCGGCAGCGGCTTGGCTTCCACCGGACCGAACTTGGCGAAATCCACGCTCGGCCAGGGCAGCAAATCCAGGATGCCACCGCCAGTCACGCCGCCCGCCGGGGCCGCCGCCGGGGTCGCGCCCGTCATCACCCCCTTGACGAAGGCTTGCACGTCCTCCTTGAGAATCCGTCCCTTGGGACCGGACCCCTTGGCCAAGCGGGTCAGATCGACACCCAGTTCCCGGGCAAAACGCCGTATCGAGGGACTGGCGTGAACCTTGGCGAAGCTGGCCGCCGGCGCTGTGTCGGCTGATGGCGGCTTCGAGACCGGCGGCGGTTTCGGTACGCCTTCCGGCTTCGGGGCGCGCGGCCCGAGCGTGATCGCGCTGAGCGTGTCCGGCAATTGCGGCTTGGCGGCGGTGTCGGCTCCGCTCGTGCTCAACATCAGGATCAGGTCGCCCTGCGAGACCTGATCGCCGACCTTGACCTCGATGCCTTGCACCGTGCCGGCATGAGGCGAGGGTACTTCCATGCTGGCCTTGTCGCTTTCCAGAGTGATCAGCGGCGTATCGATCTCGACATGATCTCCGGGCGCGACCAGTACCTCGATGATCGGGATATTCTTGAAATCGCCGATGTCCGGCACTCGCACCTCGCGCGCTTCGCCGGGACTGCTGGCGGAGGCTGCTTCACCGGCATCGGCGGCGGGACGCTCGGGCGCGGACACGCTCTCGGCGACGTCCAGATACAGGATCAGATCGCCCTGCGAGACCTTGCCGCCAGCCTTGACCTTGACTTCCCGAACCACGCCGGCCAATGGGGAAGGCACCTCCATGGACGCCTTGTCGGTTTCCAGGATGATCAGCGGTGTTTCCACATCGACGCTGTCGCCAGCGGCAACCAGCACGTCGATGACGTCCACGCCCTTGAAGTCGCCGATATCCGGCACATGAATTTCTTTAATGATGCTCACCGGGATTCTCCCTTATACCGTCAGCGGGTTCGGCTTTTCGGGGTTGATGGCGTACTTGGCGATGGCTTCGGCGACCTTGGCGACGGGAATTTTCCCCTCGTCGGCCAGCGCCTTGAGCGCGGTCACTGTCACGTAGTACTGATCCACCTCGAAATGTTGGCGCAGCTTGGCACGAGTGTCGCTGCGTCCGAAGCCATCCGTACCGAGCACCAGATAATGGCGCGGTATGAAGGGACGTAACTGTTCAGCATATAACTTCATGTAATCGGTGGCGGCCACCACGGGTCCTGGATGGTCGGCCAGGCAGGTCTCGACGTAGCTCTGGCGCGGCGGTTCAGTGGGATGCAGCAGGTTCCAGCGCGCGGTATCCTGCCCTTCGCGGGTCAAGCCGTTGATGCCCGGTGTCGCCCAAATGTCGGCCACCACACCCCAATCCTCGCGCAGCCGGTCGGCGGCGGCGATCACCTCGCGGAGAATGGACCCGCAACCCATGAGCTGCACCCGAGGGCCGTCGCCCTCGCCCTGACGGAACAGGTACATGCCCTTGAGGATGCCTTCCGCTGAGCCTTCCGGCATGGCCGGATGATGGTAGTTTTCGTTCAAGGTGGTGACGTAGTAGAAGACGTTTTCCTGCTCCTGGAGCATCCGCCGCAGGCCATCCTGGACGATCACCGCCAGTTCGTAGGAAAAGGTCGGGTCATAGGACACGCAATTGGGAATGAACTGCGCGAAAATCTGGCTGTGGCCGTCCTGATGTTGCAGCCCCTCGCCGGCCAGGGTGGTGCGCCCGGAGGTGCCGCCAATCAGGAAGCCTCGCGCCTGCAAATCGCCGGCCGCCCAGGCCAGATCGCCGATGCGCTGGAAGCCGAACATCGAGTAGTAGATGTAGAACGGCATCATGTTGACGCCGTGATTGCTGTAAGCCGTCCCGGCGGCAATCCACGAGGACATGGCGCCCGCTTCGTTAATGCCTTCCTGCAAGATCTGCCCCTTCTTGTCCTCCTTGTAGAACATGAGCTGGTCGGCATCCTGCGGTTCGTAGAGCTGCCCTCGGGGCGAATAGATGCCGATCTGACGGAACATGCCTTCCATGCCGAAGGTGCGGGCCTCGTCGGCGACGATGGGCACGACCGAGCGGCCGATGGTCTTGTCGCGCGCCAGTTGCGTGAGGATGCGCACGAAAGCCATGGTGGTGGACATGTCGCGCTCGCCGGTGTCCTGCAACAGGGCGTCGAAGGTGGCCAGTGGCGGCACCATGAGTGGTTCGGCGGTACGGCGGCGCTGTGGCAGATAACCACCCAATGCGGCGCGACGTTCCTGGAGATACTTGATTTCCGGACTGTCCGCCGCCGGCTTGTAGAACGGCGCATCGTTGAGTTGTTCGTCGGAAATCGGAATATGGAAACGGTCGCGGAAGTCGCGTAGCGCCTGTTCACCCATCTTCTTCTGCGAGTGGGTGATGTTCTTGCCTTCGCCGGCCACGCCCATGCCGTAGCCCTTGACGGTCTTGGCCAGAATCACGGTTGGCTGGCCGGTATGTTTGGTTGCGGCGGCGTAGGCCGCATAAATCTTGTGCGGGTCGTGGCCACCGCGATTCAGCCGCCAGATATCCTCGTCGGACAGGTGACTGACCATCTGCTTCAGTTCCTCGTACTTGCCGAAGAAGTGCTCGCGGGTATACGCACCGCCCTTGGCCTTGAAGTTTTGATACTCGCCGTCCACGCACTCCTCCATGAGTTTCAGCAACAGACCCTTCTTGTCGGCGGCGAACAGCGGATCCCAGTACGAGCCCCACAGCACCTTGATGACGTTCCAACCTGTCCCCCGGAAATCGCCTTCCAGTTCCTGGATGATCTTGCCGTTGCCGCGCACCGGGCCGTCGAGCCGTTGCAGATTGCAGTTGATGACGAAGATCAGATTGTCCAGATTCTCGCGGGCGGCCAGGGCGATGGCGCCCAGGGATTCCGGTTCGTCCATCTCGCCGTCGCCGCAGAAGCACCAGACTTTGCGGCCTTCGGTGTTGACGATGCCGCGATTGTGCAGGTACTTCATGAACCGCGCCTGGTAGATGGCCTGGATCGGGCCGAGGCCCATCGACACGGTGGGGAACTGCCAGAAATCCGGCATCAGCCAGGGGTGCGGGTAGGAACTGAGGCCGTTTCCGTCCACCTCCTGCCGGAAGTTGTCGAGTTGTTGCTCGTTCAACCGCCCTTCCAGATAGGCGCGGGCATAGATGCCGGGGGCGGAGTGGCCCTGGATGAACACCAGATCCCCGCCGTGCGCGTCGCTGGGAGCGTGCCAGAAGTGGTTGAAACCGACATCATATAGGGTAGCGCTGGAGGCGAAGCTGGCGATGTGCCCGCCCAGTTCGGAGGTGATGCGATTGGCCTTGATCACCATGGCCAGCGCGTTCCAGCGGATCAGCGAACGGATGCGCCATTCCATGCCGGGATCGCCGGGGGTGTACTCCTCCTGATCGACCGGGATGGTGTTGAAGTAGGGGGTGTTGGCGCTGTAGGGCATGTGGACGCCGGTGGCGCGGGCCTTGCTTTGCAGTTCGCCCAGGAGAAAATGGGTGCGTTGCAGCCCTTCCGCTTCCAGCACCGCTTCGAGGGCTTCAAGCCACTCCCGTGTTTCCTGGGGGTCCGGGTCGCTGTAGTTCTGGATCGTCATAACGAGGTCCTTTGGTGGTTGGTTGTGGTTATACGTCCGTGTCGTGGGGAACAAACGCCGGTGGGGCAGGCGTCGAAAGGCGGCGTTGTCTGTCCATTCGCCTACCATCAACAAGCAGTAGAACTATAGACTGGCTGTCGGCAATTGCATTCGATATCGGCATGGAACGGAGCGATGATCGCGGGCGGCCAGGAGTTGGTGTTAAGCTGAATTCCAAACTGAATCAGTAGGGTATAAAACATGCAGCGTTTGAAGATCAGGCATCTCACCGTTTATCAATTTTCCGGCATGGTGACGTTGCTGCCGCATCGGCTGTTGCTTCGTCCACGCGAGGGGCATGACGTGCGCATCGAGGCTTCGAAACTCGACATCTCGCCTGCTCACCGCATCAAGTGGTATCGCGATGTGTTCGACAACTCGGTGGCCGTGGCCAGCTTTACGGAGACCGCGCAACGACTGACCATCGGCAGCGAGGTGATCATCCGGCACTATGAAGTGGCGCCGCTCGATTTCATCGTCGAGGACTATGCGGTCCATTATCCGTTCGAATACCTCCAGGAAGAAAGGGTCGATCTTGCGCCCTTCCAGCAGCCGGTTTATCTCGATCAGCAGCCGGCGGTGCGCGATTGGTTCAACAGCCTGAACCTGCTGCGCGACAAAGTGGAAACCTACGTGCTGCTGGATCGACTGAACCAGATCATTGCCAAGGAATTCCGGTATGTCATTCGCGAGGAGCCCGGCGTGCAGCCACCTGAAGTGACTTTGGCCATCCGCAGCGGTTCCTGTCGCGATTACGCAACCTTGTTCATCGAAACCTGCCGGTTTCTCGGCCTGGCGAGCCGGTTCGTCAGCGGTTATTCGCACGTTCCCGAGCTTGGGCCGGGCGGCGCGACGACTCACGCCTGGGCGGAAGTCTATCTGCCCGGTCCGGGCTGGAAAGGTTTCGATCCGACCGCCGGCGAGCTAACGGGCAGTCGGCATATCCCGGTCGCGGTGGCTCGTCATCCGGAAGTGGTGCCGCCGGTTGCCGGCAGCTTCGTCGGACCCAAGGGCCAAATCCCGATGCTGACGGTCGATGTCCAGGTAACGGCGCTTTGAGGGAATGCTGGTTTAGCTATACAGTAATTCACTGTTTATTATTAAATTTAACCAGGCGAAACCGATATTTTGCCGATCATCCGCTTGCCCCTACGGGGTTGATCGAGAGCCAGATAGATCACGGGTCGTCATCAAAGAGAACATATTGACTTGATTTGTCTGATTTCATGGCGTTTTTCAATGAATTTTTCAATGGGCGCTTGTTTTGTCTTGTCCCGTGCCCTATAGTGATCGGTGCAAGATTTTTAAGTAGATTATCTGCCCATCCGCTGCAAACCCTTTATTTGGTATTCGGCTCGTCAGTTCCTCTATTTTAACTCTTGTGCCCATGAGCGGCTGCTCAATTTTTTTAATCTTTTTCGAGATCTTAAAGACATGGCAAGTGGTACTGTTAAATGGTTTAACGAAGCAAAGGGCTTTGGTTTCATCTCCCCGGACGACGGTGGCGAGGATTTATTCGCGCACTTCTCGGCCATTCAGGGGCAAGGGTTCAAAACCCTTAGGGAAGCCCAGAAGGTTTCATTCGATGTAACCACTGGCCCCAAAGGTAAACAAGCAGCCAATATCCGCTCCATGGACTAAGCGTTCAGGATTGAGATTGATGAAAATAGCCCGGCGAAGCCGGGCTATTTTGTTTGGTCCCCGATTTCCGCTTTCCTGGGGCTGAATGACAGACGCTTCATCGCTTGCGCGGATCGCTTCGGGCGGGACTGGCGATTCTTTCGGTCACAAAGCGTTTCAGCTTCGACCAACGATTTGGGCAGGATTTGTCCGTCGATCGAAACCTTCCATAGTCATTCCTCGCCATTCCTCCGACCTGCGTGGAATAAGCCGGTTGGCGATTCGATCCGCCGCCGTTAAGGTTTTCCAGTTACCTACTTCTCTTCACGCTGAGGAATTCTCATGCTGATTCGGGCCGGTTACGACATCATTTTCGAGCATCCGGCGCCAACGCCGATCATCACAATGCTCTACCTTCATCCGTCGCGCGGACCCTCAATCCGGCGGGGCGACTATCTGTTGGTCGAGCCGTCGGTGCAGGTCAGTGACTACACCGACGTGTTTGGCAATCGCTGTGGCCGTTTGGTGGCTCCCGCCGGTCCTATTCGATTTTGGAACGACGCGGTGGTCGAGGACAGTGGCCAGCCGGACCCACGGAATCCCGCCGCCGAACAGCACGAGATCCACGATTTGCCGGATGCGGCGCTTACCTTCCTGATGCCGAGTCGTTATTGCGAGGTGGATCGGATGGTGGATCTGGCTTGGCAACTGTTCGGCACCGTGCCGAAGGGTTGGGCGCGAGTACAGGCGATCTGTGACTTCGTGCATAACCACATCATGTTTGACTACATGCAGGCCAGCAAGACCCGCACCGCCTACGAAACCTACCAGGAGCGAGTCGGCGTCTGTCGCGATTTCACCCACCTGGCGATCACGTTCTGCCGCTGCCTGAACATCCCGGCGCGATATTGCACCGGCTATCTGGGCGATATCGGGGTGCCGGTGACGGGTCCGATGGATTTCAGTGCCTGGTTCGAAGCGTATCTGGGTGGTCGCTGGTACCCCTTCGATCCGCGCAACAACATACCTCGCATCGGCCGGGTGCTGATGGCTCATGGTCTCGACGCCGCCGATGTGGCGCTGCTGACCTCCTTCGGCCCCAGCCGGTTGGAGCGATTCACGGTATGGACCGACGAGGTAGGTGAGGACGCCCTATTGCCAGTTTAGGACACAGCACTCACCGCGAGTGACCCAAGGAAGGAGAGCAGGGGGATTTCCATTCGCGAGCCGGTCACAACTCGTTCTTGATGATCACCAGACTGTTGGATTCCGGTGGCATGAGACGGCGCAATGCCGGTTCGACGAGGAGAGGGCGGCTTTGGGGCCACGTTTGGACAATGCTCGCGCCCCTGGAATTTAGCAGGATCGATCATGACACGCGCCCGTTATCATCTCGGCTGTCCGGTGTGGAGCAACCGCGACTGGGTCGGCGAACTGTTTGCCCTCACCGCCAAGCCTAGCGATTTCCTGCGCCAATATTCGGCGGTGTTCGACACGGTTGAAGGCAACAGTTGCTTCTACGGATTGCCCAAACCGGAAACCGTCTTGCGTTGGCGGGACGAGGCCGCGCCGGGGTTTCGGTTCTGTTTCAAGTTTCCGCGCGTCGTCAGCCACGAACGGCAATTGCGTGGCGTCGCGGCGGAAACGGCGGAGTTCCTGGACCGGTTGACGCCATTGGCGGAAGCCGGGCGCTTGGGTCCGAGCTTCCTGCAATTGCCGCCTCGCTTCGGCCCGGACGATCTGCCGGTGTTGCGCGATTATCTGACCGCGCTACCGGCTGGGTTTCAGTACGCGGTCGAGGTGCGGCATCGCGCCTTCTTCGCCAAGGGCGAAGCAGAGCGCCAGTTGAATCGATTATTGCGGGGCCTCGGTCTCGACCGAGTCATGCTGGACAGCCGCGCCTTGTTCGACGCTGACCCGGCCGATCCAGATACCCGGACCGCCCAGGGCCGGAAACCGCGCCTGCCGGTCCACGCCATCAACTTGGGCCCACGCCCGTTCATCCGTTACATCGGCCATCCCGTCCCCGAGGCGAACCGGCCGTGTCTGGCGCCTTGGCTGGACAAACTCGCACTTTGGTTGGACGAGGGCCGGGAGCCGTATGTCTTCATTCACACACCCAACAATCGGCAGGCTCCGCGCTTGGCTCGGTTGTTTCATGAGTGGTTATGGGCCCGCCGTCCCGAGGTGGGCTTACTGCCGCCCTGGCCAGCGGAGGCGGCGAGCGACGCCGGCTAGTCGTTGGGCTCTTGGCTCGCTACGAAGCTTGTTGCGAGATCAACGATATTCCTGCCGTCGTTGCGGGAGAGAATCCGACCGTTCGCTGTAGCGGGGAGACCAGCGATCACGGCGCTCGACCTGGGCAGTCTCACCGTTGCCATTCAGCGCCCGGTTGGCGCTTTCCAAACCGCGTTGCACTTCCGAGCCCACCGCCTTGCTGGTGCGGTTGACCCAGCGGGTGAAGGTTTCAGCCGGACTGCGGATACTGCCAGTCGTGCTCGTCGCCGGCTTGGAGCGGTTCATCGGTTTGGCGGGAGTGGTGGTTCGCGCGGTGCTGCTGGAGCGGCTCACCAGCTTGATCGGCGGCAGGGCCGGCGGTGCCGGTTGTGCGCGCGCTTTCAATTCGATCGGTGGTAGCGCCAGCGCCGTGGGTTGCGAGTGTGCTTTCAGTTCGATCGGCGGCAGGGTTGGCGGCGTCGTTGCTTGTGGTCGAGGCGCGGCGCGGGCGACCACTGGTTTGGCGGTACGGTGGGCGCGGGTGGTTAGTGTGGCTTTTGCGGTACGGTGGGCGCGGGTGGTTGGTGTGGCTTTTGCGGTACGGTGGGCGCGGGTGGAGGTCGCCGCTGTTGGCGCGGTCGGTTTCGGTGCCGATTTCGTGATCCGCGAAGCTGGTGCTGGCGCGTTTTCTTCGACGATGGGCGCGGCGGGGGTCGCTTTGGCGGTTCTCGCCTTGGTCGAATGTTTGGGCCGAGCCGACGGAACGGGTTTCGGCGCGGCGGGCGTCACGATCTCGGGCGGAGCGGCGATAATCACCGGCTTGACGGGTTCGACTTCGTTCGGAGCAGCGACGGCCGTTGCCGCTCCGGTTTCAGGTTCGGCTCCGGCATCGGTTTCGGCGGGTGCCGGTGGATCGGTATTGGCCGCGACCGGCGCGGTGTCCACAGCCTGGAGCGGTTCCGGCGCGGCGGTGGCGGCTGGCGGCGGTGGCGTGTCGGCGACCGTGGGTGTCGGAGTCGGGGAGACGGTCGGTTCCGCCGGTGGCACGGTATCGGATACCACTGGGGCGCTGGCGACGGCGTCCGGCGACTGCTCGCGATCCTGTCGGATCTGACCGGCTGGCTGGAGGAGGAGCATCCAGGCCAACACGCTCGCCAACCCAAGCATCCCAGCCAGTCCCACCGATCGCCGCAACCAGGGCGAAAAAGTCGGCGCGGCGGCGCGGCGCGGGTGCCGACGCGGCGGATCGGCCGACAGCGGCAGGTCCCAATCCGGTTCCGCAATCGGGGCGGGCAGGATGGACTGGCCGGAACGCGCCGCATCCAGCACGGCGCGGATGGCGTCACCATCGCTTGGCCGGTCGGCGGGATCGCGCGCCAGCAATTGCTCGATCAGGTCCGTCAACAGGGTCGCCGCGCCGCCGTGTCCGTGCTCCGGTAGCGCCGGTACCGTCCAGAATTCGATGGAACGTCGCAGCCGTTCCCGTTCGTCCTCGGTAAGGCCACCCAGTTGCTCGCCTCGCTGGCCAGCGCCTTCCTGACCATGCAGGGCCAGCAATTGGCCGAGCCGGCGCTGGGCCTCGGTGGTCGGCTGTTCGGTGATGAGGCTGAACAGCAGCAGACCCAGAGCATAATAATCGGCGCGGTAGTCCACCGCATACTCGCAGCCGCCCGCGCCGTGACCGACCGGCAGGATCTGCTCCGGTGCCATGGTGGCGGGAGTGCCGATGAACGAACGGGTGCTATCGCCGTTCTCACGTTTGAGCGAACCGAAATCGGCCAGCTTGAGCAGATCGCCGTCGTCGTCGATCAGGATGTTGCTGAGTTTAAGATCGCGGTAGACGAAGCCGGCGCGGTGGATCACCGCCAAGCTCGTCAAAATCTGCCTGGCCCAGCCGAGAATGCGATCCAGTTCCTGGGGCGGTGCGCCGTCCCGCCGCTGTTGTGTCAGCCACTGACCGAGGTTGGCCTGCAACCGTTCCAGCACCAGCACCGGCTGACCGTCGATTTGACCGTGGTCGAGCAGGGCGACGATATGCCGCGACTGTTCGGCGCCCAGGCCGTCCAGAAATGCGATCTCCCGCTCCAGGTGCGCGCGCCAATGACCCTGGAAGGCGGGGTCGGCCTGGGACATCGCTTCGGTATTGATGAACTTCAGGGCGACAGCGCGCCCGGCACCATCGGTGGCCGCCCAGACTTGACCGTAACTGCCGGCACCGGGCGAAAGAATGGCGCCGAGCCGGTAACTTCGGCCGTTGATCGCGATCCGTTCACCACTTTGCATGGGGCATTCTCCAGGCTGGGCATTCTCGGGGCAGAATGGTAATCCAGTAAACTAATCGATAGGCGCCGGGTCAAGCTGGTTCCCCCTTTATATCATTGCACATGAAATCTGTATCGACACTGAATTGCGCCGCGTCGCGCCGGCTGTTGCCGTCGGTCCTGTTCGCGCTGGGCGTGGCTCTCGGCGTGGGGGCCTTGTGGGCGCAACTGGCGGTGATTTATACCCGGCCGACGCCCCTGCCGGCGGCACCGGCGCGGCTGCCGGCGGGCTTGCCGGAGGAGGCGGTGACCATTCCCGCCGGCCCGGGATTTCATCTGATTATCCCACGCCACGGGCTGCTGCTGGTACGAGGACCGGGCCAACCGATCGGTCAGCAGGATCTGGCTTTGTGCGACCAAAGCGTCGATTCCGCCGCTGGACCCATCATGGCGCCGCTGTATGTCGGCTGGGACTGGTCACGGTTGCGGGAGGTCGCCGCCGCCAATCGTGCCGCTCATCCTTCCCAAGCGATGGATGGCGGTCTGAAGAATCCGTTACTGGATGACGGTCCCGATGGGGTGGACGTGCCGGCTTTCGTCGTGACCACGGAACCGGCGGGCATGCCGCCGCGATCGTACGCCGACGCGGGGTCGTTGCGGGTGACCTTGCATGATCAGCGGCCGGTCTTGCTGCTGGCGGACACGGCGGAAACGGGCGCGGGGCCGGCACTGGCGTTCCAGCGCGATCTCTGGTTGCTGTGGAACGTCGGCCCGGTGGTCGCCGGGCGCTGGGATCGCGCGCTGCGAGTGCGATGGTTGGAGGATCGCGCCTGTTCGCTCGGGCGGCTGCGGATCGAGGTATATGGTCCTCCGCTGGAAAAGGCCGGGATGGCCGACGCGGAACCGCGAACCGTATTGTGGTATGCGGGCGACGGTTCGGTGCGGGAATTCCGCCTGGCGCCCGGCCAGTATGCGCCCGCCGCGCCGCTACCGCCTCGCGAAGACGCCGAACTGTTCGAGCGGTCGCTGGCCGCCGGATTGCTGCGGTCGGGGGAGGATAGCCGGATCGCCATCGCGCCGGCCGATCTACCCTTGCGCCGCGCGTTCGCTCGTGTCCGTCCCGACCTGCTGGCGTCCGGTGCCGGTGAACACGCTTGGTTGGATGGACCGTGGAATGATGAAATACAACGTTTGCATCAGGCGTTGCATTTCAGCACCACCGGCCGCTACGTACGCCGCCAAGTGGCTACGTTCAACGCGCGCCAACTGCTGGCGGCGGTGCGCTGGCGGCCGGAGAATGCCGATCTGAACGGAGATTGGCGGGCGGATTGGAAGGAGGTGCCGCTGATGCTGACCGAGTCCATGCCGCTGCTGGCCGGACGCTTGTTTATCGAGGCGCCACACGGTTGGCAAACCTGGCGACGGGTAGCGCGTTGGCCGGAGCTGGAGCAGCGGTGGCCGGTGCGGTTTCGGTTGAGCCTGCCGCGACCGGCCCAGTCCGGCGAGCGGCTGGAACTGCTGGTGGTGGGCGGCCCCCCGGCCGTGACCGGTGCCACGGTGCTGGCCAGCGCCCCGCGTTGCGTGGACGCGAGACCCTGCGCCGGGCGGGACGCGCTGGCCCGCTGGTTGCGGTTGGAAATGCGGGACGGCGCCACGGAATTGGAACTGGTTTTTCAACCATTGCCGGCCGAGGCATTCCCCGGTTTGTACCGTTACGACTTTGCCCATATCCGCCGGGTCGATGGCCGCCTGCGCTGGTACGATTCGCCGGCGGCCAATGGTGGCGACCCGTCCCGACCGTCGCCGGCCGAAGTGACGTTGCGCGACCGGGCAGGGACGCTGTTGTGGGAAGCCGGCCAACCGACCGGAGCAGTGTGGGATCTGGGGTTGGCGGCGTTGGTCGGCCTGGGTCCGGTCCATGCCGGTTCGGTGGGCGGCGTGCTGGCGCGGTTGGGTCGGTATGGCGCAACGGCGGTCGAGGCCCGCCTGACCGTGGATCCCCGCTTGCAGCAGGCGGCGCGGCGGGCGCTGTTGGAACGATCGCCGGCCATCGGCGTTGCGGCGAGTGAAACCGATGCCCAGCGGGAAGAGCGCGTGACGAGTCTGATCGTGCTGGATGCCGACCAGGGCGATATCTTGGCCGTGACCGGTAGCCCGGAACCGCCGGTCGGCGTTGCCTGGAGCGATCTATCCACGTTCGTAGCGGCCGTGCGACCGCGCCGCAATCCGTTGTGGGTTCGAGCCTGGCAGCACGACGGCGACGGCTCGGACTCGGTTGGCTCGGTTTTCGAGCTGGTCGATGCCTTGTTGCTGGAGCGGGAAGCCGGTCACCGGCCGCAACTGGCGGCGGCGCTGGCGGGTTTGACCGCCGACGCACTGGCGAGCTGGCCGCTCGCGCTGGCCCATGGTTTTGCGGCGGACGCGGCCTGTTATCCGAGCCACGTCAGCGGTCGCGAACCGTCGGCGGTTTGCGATGAACAGGGTGGCGGGCAGACCTTGCTGGAACGGATGCGGCGTCACGGCGATGAGCGGTATGGCCTGATTCAGGCGCTGCGCGATTCCGCGCGCGGTTGGTTTGCCTGGCTGGTGGAGACCACCGATGCCACGTTGCTGGACGATGCGGGCTCGTCGGGCTTGGCCAGCGCGCGAGCCCTGACTCCGGCGGCGTTGCGGGGGGTGCGACCGCTGTTGGATATCATGGCCGAACTCGGTTTCGACTCGACCCGAGATCTGGATGGCGGCTTGTTGCCGGCCGGCCTGATCGGGACAAAAGATGTCCTGCGAGCCAGCGCGGCGGCGCTGGAACCGATGAGCGATCGCGGACGAGTCCGGCGCGCGGCGCTGGGACAGGGCGTGTATGTCACGCCGCTGCAACTGGCCGAACTGGCGGCGGTCATCGCCACCGGTCAGCGGACGCCGCCGAGAGTGCTGGTCGAGCTGAACGGTCAACCGGCGCGAGACGCGGCGGCAACCGCGCTCGACATCGCCACCGACCGCATTCGGCGGGGCATGCGGTTGGCGCTGGACGAGGAACCGCTGCGTACCGCTTTCGCGGATTTGCGCTTCGATGCGATCCGATCGTCGCTCTATTTGAAGGCTGGCGCCGCATGGTTGGATTCCACGAAAGTGGCGGCGAATGCCTGGCTGGTGGGCTGGCTGGAACCGGGCGCACTGCCGGGCGAGAATCGACGTCTGGCCTTCGCTTGTTGGATCAGTCCCGCCATTGGTCCTGACGGCACGGAATGCGGCGAGTTGACGGCGGCTTGGCTGACGGCGCTGGCCGAGGCGAAAGGCGATGAGTGAACCCGGACTCCGTGCCGGTGGCGATTCCGTCGCGCCTCGCTGGCCGGCGGCGCTGGCCGGTCGCTGGTGGCTGACGTTGCTCTGGTTGTTGCCGGTGTTGGCGGCGGGGTGGACAGTGTATCGAGCACCAGCCTGGCTGGAGCCCCGGGTGCTGACCGTCACCCTGGAACCGGGCCAAACGGTCATGTTGGGTCGCGAGGCATTGCGGGCGCCCCAGGCCGACAGCGAACATATTCTGCTGCGGCGCGAAGCCGGTGGCGAGTGGCGGTTGATCAACATCGCTACCGGCAAGCAGGTATTGTGGCAACCGGTCCGTGGCGGCGATGAGCGGCCGATCCGGGAATGGCCACTGCGAGCGGGAGCGGTCTTTATCGCCGACGGTCAAGCCTTCACCGTGCTTGGTGCGGAAGATGGGCGACTGGCGCTGCAAGAGGGTGGGCGACGTTGGGAGTACGATGGGTTTCGTTTGCGCCTGGATGGCCAACCGCTGCCCGAGTGTTACCCGGACTGGCGAAGCCGTTGGCGCGAACGCGTGGCCGACCTGGGATGGCTCGGCCTGGTCCGGCGACCGCTGCGCTTGGGGGGTGGCGTCCATTGCGCCGACCGGCTGGGCTTGGTGGGGGTTCCGCTGGATACCGTGGTGCTGGCACCCGTCGGCTCGGGTTTTGTGCTGCGCCCCGGCGAGGCCGGGCGGCCGGACGGTCCGGCGGTGACGGTGGCGGCGGGTGGACCGGAGGCCGAATCGCTGTGGCGGCGCTCCGTCCCGCTGGCGGTCGGCGACGACTTGATCATCGGTCGTACCCGGTATCGGGTATTGCGGACCGCCCCGGTGTTGGAACTGGCGGTCGTGGCCCGCGCCCAGCGCTGGCCCGCCGCGATAGCCCCGCGTCCGGTCACGCCCCCAGTGGAGGTGCGCTGGCACTCGGTGGCCTGGCTATGGCCGCCCGGCCTGGGCGCGTTGGGCTGGCCGCTGGGTTTGGCGCTGCCCCTGCTGGCGCTGGGGTTGATCTGGTCGATTCGGACGCGTGACGGGCGCTGGCCGAGTGTGGGCGATCGCGGCCGGATCGCGGGCGCGCTGGCACTGGCCGGGAGTAGTTTGGGTCTCTATCTGAACAGTTTGACCGTTCCGGTGCTGTGGCCCTACTTGTTGGCATGGCCGGTGCTGTTGCTTTGGCTGACGGCGGTACGCTCGCCGTGGAGCGTTGGTTTGCTGGTCGTGCTGACGCTGTTACTGGGCGGTGGGTGGATCACCCTGCTGCAATTGGGAGCCGGCGCCGAAGAGTCCGGTTGGCCGCGCTTCGGCGGTGGCGGCGCGGCGCTGGCCGGGGCATTCGGCTGGCTGGCGTGGGCTTGGCGGAGCGTCTGGCGCCGCTGGCGGCCGGTCGACGGGCTGGATTTTCGGCTGGCGCGCTGGGGACCGCTGGCGCTGGGTGGCGCGGCGCTGATATTGCTGGCGGCACAAGCCGCGTTTGGCGATGAGGGCGGTTGGAGTGGTTTCCAGCCGTTCGAACTGGCCAAGCTGGCGTTGGTGCTGTTGGCGGCTCATGCTTTGACGGTCGGTGCGGGAGAGAGGGGCGCCCGAAAACTCTCCCGGTGGTCGCTCTCTTTGGGGCCGGTGCTGTTGTTGCTGGTGGCGAGCGGTTTTGCACTGGGGGTCCTGCGAGATTTTTCACCCTTGGTTTTGTTGCTGCTCTGGGCGCTGGCGTTGGCATGGAGCTACCTGCGGGTACATCCTCGGTCGGGTTGGCGGTGGGGCGGCCGATTGGCGTTGCTCGTGCTGGTCGGGTCGCTGGCGGGTGGAGTGATTTGGCTGCGCCAGCAGCCGGACAGCTTCCCGTTGGATTTGAAGCCGATCCGGATTCGAGCCTGGGCGGCGCCGGAGCAGTACCCGCACGCCGGCTATCAACTGCGCCGGGCGCTGGAGGCGATCCGGGCCGGTGGCTGGACCGGCGCGGTCTGGAACGATGCGGCCAACGAGCGGGTCATGACGGTTCCCTTGGTGGAAAACGACTTCACGCCGACGTTTTTCCTGAATCGCTACGGAGGCTTGGCGGCATTACTGCTGGTGGCCACGCAGACGGCGTTCGTTCTGCTGCTGTTGGCGATCGCCGATCGTGCCCTGAGACGGACCAACCGCAATGACCGGCGATCGGTGGCGCTTGGCGACTTCGCCTATTTCGCGCTGTGCGGCGGAGCGGCCATGCTCGGCGCGCATTTTTTGGTGTCATGGGGTACCAATCTGGGATTTCTGCCGGTGATGGGCCAGCCGATGTCGCTGCTCTCGGCCGCCGGCAGCCATCTGGTGCTATTCGTGTTGCCGGTCGTGGCGCTGGCCGTCGCGGTCGAGGAAGGAAATGATGACCACCCACCCTAATGCCCTGATTGCTTCCGATTACGTCATCTGCGTGAACTTGCGCGCGGTGCCAGATATCTTCAACGCCGAATGGTTGTGGGATCGGGTTCGGATCGGCCAGGAGGGGGTGTTGCTGCTGGAAGCACTCAAGCGCCATCCGCGACGTATCGCGCGTTCCGCCGGCCAGCGCCAGGAAACCTACTACAGCCACGTCGTCATTCGGATTTCGGAACGCGATTCCATTCGTGACGAACGACTGGAGGATGGGTTCGGTCGCCGTTTGCTCCTGCGGGAACTGCGGCGTCTGCACGAACGGGATCTGGGCGAGCATCTGGCCGAGAACGCGACGATTCGTTATCGCCTGGAGCCGGACCCGGTGTTGCGTCCGGGCGAGGTGCAGGCACTGTTCGGTCGGGCGATCCATCTGCCGGCCGACGACGAAGCACCAGTCTTTCGGATCGAAGTGACGGCCGATGGGCAGAGCGATTGGCGGGAAGTGGGGTCGATCTATCCCGGCCAGCGGCTGACGCTGCTTAACGGTGATCGGCGTGCCAGCAGTTACGCGGTGGTGGCTTGGCCGTTCCCAGGCAGCGAATCGATATTGCTGCTCCAGCGATCCGAGGCACCGACCCTGGTGGATGTGGTGGAGGAGCCGCCGGCCTGTCTGAATCTGACCGGCGACGGCCAGGGTGGCTTCGTGGCGCGCGACCATCGTGGTCGTGGTTTGCGGCTGCGGGTCGTGGCGCTGTCGGCGGATGTGGAGCTCCCAACGTTGCCGGAACAGGCGTCGCCAGAATCGCCGGCGCGGCCGGAACGGCGGCCCGTCGCCCCGGTCGCCGATTTGGGCAAGCCGGTATCGGGATCGAAGCCATCCGCCCCGGCGGACGGCGATTATACGATGATCGATCATTGGGGCCGGCGCGAGCCGGTGTTCGGCATCCCAATACATTTCGAGGAACCGTCCGCGCCGCCGGCCGCCATTCTGGAGTCTTCCCCGCCACCCGCGCCCGCGCCGCCGGCCGGACTCGACCAGCACACCTGGATTCCCCGTCGACCGGCGGCTTGCTTGCAGGTGGTGGGCGTCGCCTTGCAACGCTTGTCGACCTATGCGGCGGCCGGTATCAGCGACTGGCGGATCAGCTTCAATCGCGCGGGCGGACTGGTGCTGGATAACCATCCCGACGCCGCCGCCTGGCTGCGGATCGACAGCGCGGATCGGTTGTTTGGCGAGGTCGTGGGACTGTCGGCGCCGCTGGAGCTGCCCGGCGTGTGGCGGCCGTTTCCAGAGCTGGAATTGGAATTCCTCGCCGCGCCATCGTCGATGACGGGGCATTATCTCGGTTGGGTGCGGCTACCGGCGCCGCTGGCGTTGCCGGTCCCGCGCGAGCGGGCGGTGAGTTTCGGCCGTGGCTCGGAGGCGGATATCGCGCCACGCCTGCTGGCCGATCCGCGTTCTCTGCGTTGGGAGGGCAAACCGAACAAGACGGTCGGTATCAGCGCCGAATATCTGGGGTTGTCACGTCGCCATCTGCGGGTGCAGGTGCGGCGCGAGGATTGGTGGGTGCAATTGGAAAGCCAGAACATGTCGGTTTACCGGCTGGCACCGTCGGGCGAGGTGCTGGATGTGCTCAGTCCCGGCGTGGACACCGCCGCCGCCGCCAAGCCGGGCGATCTGTTGGTGGCGGGGGGCTATGTACTGGCGCTGGGGGCGGTGGAGTGATCGCCGCGCGTCCGCACCGGAACGGGCGGGGTCAGGGGGTGCTCACCGAGCGGACTTGCATTTGCTTCGGCGCGAAAATCGGGGACGCAATGACATCGGCCGCGGCAATGGCGAAATTAAGATTTTGGCCGACTTTTAACCCCATGGTGGCGATGCCGATGACGGTACCGTCCCGCAGGATGACCGGTCCGCCGCTGTTGCCGGGGCTGATCGGCGCGGAAATCTGAATGTAGCGGACCCCGTCGATCTCGCGCAGCCCGCTGATCACGCCGGTCGAAAAGGTACTCTCCAGGCCGTAGGGGTTGCCGATCACGAACACATCCAGCCCGATTAGATCCTGGCTGTAGGTTTGGTTGAGAATAAAACTTTCCTTGCTTTTGAGTTTGGTGGCCAACAATGCCAGGTCCGGTTCCTTGCTGCGTTTGCGGATGCGAGCCACCGACTCCCGGTCGCCGCAGCGGACCGCCAGGTTCTCGGCTTTATCGATGACGTGGTTGTTGGTGATGACCAGCCCATCCTTCGATACCAGCAGGCCACTGCCCAGATTGGCGGTTTTGCCATCCTGGAAAGTAACGATCAGGCAGGTGAGCGGCATGCCGCGTCGGTAAATGCGTTGCCCCGGATTGCCGTTATCCGCCGCCGGTGACGCGGTTGGCTCCGCCGTGGCGGGGTCGGCCGGTTTTGCCAACAAGGCCAAACCTTGTTTCAGCGAGCCGAGTAGATCGCGAGTTGTCGTGGTGGTAGGGGTGGTTTGGATTTCGGAAACGTGCCTGGAATCACCCCCAGGCTGGACCGGCACGGCCTGGGGGGGTGAACCGGTGAGAGGAATGGGCTGCTTGGTGGCGGGTGCGGGCCGCGTCGCTCGCAAGGCTTGCAACGCGCCGATGCGGACGGCATCCACCGGATCGGCGGTGGCCAGTTGCCGCAGTTGTTCGGTCAGTTGTGGCCGGTCCTTGGCGAAGCGGTGGGCGTTGACGAACGCGCCGGTCGCTCGGCGGGCGTCGCCCTGCTGGCCGTAGACCTGTCCCAGGACGAGCCAGGACATCGAACGGGTCGGCGCCAGGGACAGCGCGTAGACCAATAGTCGTTCCGCTTCCTTGAAACGGCGCAACCGCAAATAGGTCAGACCGAGCGCGCCGGCGATTTCCGGATCGGCGGGATCGGCGATGAAGGCCTGGCGGAATGCCGCCAGCGCTTCCTTCAGTTGGCCGTCCGCCAACCGCTCCTGGCCGTGCTGGCTGAAAGGGCTGGCCTGCCGGGCATCGCCCTGTTCCGGTCGCGGCAGGTTTTCCATCTGTTCCCGGAAGATCAGCACGCCGGCTTCTTCGTTGGCGCCAGCCAGGGTGATCATTTGCTGGACGTAATAATCGATCGTTTCGTATTGACTGGCCGCAGCGGGCGAAGCGCCGGTCAGCGCCAGTGCCAGCGCCACGCCACGAAAGGCGAGAAGCGGGAAATTCATGGCGCGCGGGTGGGGATCGGCGCGCTGTTCATCGGCACGATACCGTCGGGGTTGGCCGGCAGCGGCGGGACGATGACGGCTTCCGCCGGCAGATGGAACAGCCGCAGGGTTTCCAGGGCGGCGTTGCGCAGGATGTCGGCCGCCTCGTTTTCGGCGATGTTGCGCAGGATTTCCTCGGCGCGCATCTGATTCTGGGCAAAGCGATAGGTATTGGCCAGGGCGCCCAGCGCGCGGTCGGCGTCATTGGTCAGACCGTACACTTGGGCGAGCTGGAACCAGGCCACGGCTCGGGTGGGTTCGAGGGCGAGCGCCTGTTGCAAGGCAGCTTCCGCTTCGGGAAAGCGACCCATTTTACGGTAGACCAGCCCCGCATAGTTGGCGGCGTCGGCGTTACCGGGATCGTCCCGGCTGGCCTGCTGGAACGCCTCCAGCGCCGCATCCAGCGCATCCTGCTCAAACAGGGTCAGGCCATGCTGAAAGGCGGCGCGTGCCGTCGCCGGGTCGGATGCCGCCGGTCTCGGGTTCTGTTCCAGCATCCGCTGCATGCCCGCCACTCCCTGCTCGTTGTTGGTGGCGGCCATTTCGATCATTTGCTGGACGAAATAGCGGTTTCGCTCGCTATCCTGGGCCAATGCCGCCGGCATCGCGACGATCCATGCCGTCAGCAATAGTGCCGGTATCCGGCGAGCACCGTTCATGCCCCACGTCCCGCGTCTCACAGATTCTTGATGGCGTCGTATTGCCGTTCCAGGCTGAGCCGTTTGGAATTGGCCTGGGCGGCGGTCAGTTGGCCCTTATCGAGCTGGACCTCGAACTCCTGGATGTCGCGGTTCAATTGTCGTTGCTTGCGCTGCAACTCCGCTGTGCGCTGATCGGTGGCGGATTTGGATCGCTTCAACTGATCGACCCGCTTGGCGAGCGCTCGGTTTCTGGCCTTGAGCGAGGCCAACTGGCGGCGCTGTTCGGCCACCTCGTCGGCTTTCAT
>Ga0209607_1000588_pt1 | contig 32314 bp, 27 predicted proteins | sample AD_UKC117_MetaG_FD_184413 | JGI IMG/M metagenome (GOLD analysis project Ga0209607, IMG submission 184413) | Active sludge microbial communities of municipal wastewater-treating anaerobic digesters from Hong Kong - AD_UKC117_MetaG (SPAdes)... | ecosystem: Engineered > Bioreactor > Anaerobic >... | reverse complement strand
CCGAGAAGCGCAGGGCGTGGGGCGGGCATGGGCTGCGCAGCAAGACCATGCTTCGTGCTCTGACTCGCTGCGGCTGTCCGAGCGGAGCGCCCTTCGGGGCGCGCAGCGAGTTCCGCAGCGCCGCCCCATGCCCGAGCATCGCAGGCTGCCCGCAGCGAAGCGCAGGGACACGGCCAGTGGGGTCGCCTTTCTTTTGCCTACTTTTCTTTGGCGAAGCAAAGAAAAGTAGGTGCGCCGCCGGGCGCACATCCCGGCCTACAGGGCTTCCAAAGACACTACGCTTTCAATAGCTGCCTGCGACCGCCACGCCTGGGCAAAACGACGATTCCATTGAAAAAAGAAGGCGGGCGACGCGCCAGCACGCGCCAGGGCTTCGACAAGCTCAGCCCGAACGGCTGATGGCGATATGGCCAAGAGGAAGATTCTGAAGAAAATCAGTCTTCAGCCCTTTCGCAGCGGCCGCAGACAGCTCACATAAAAGTAGCAATCCTCACCCACTTTCAAGGCAGCTCAATACACCCCCGTCTCCCCCTCAGGCCGCGTCTTGAACCGCTTGTGCACCCAGTAGTACTGCTCCGGCATGGTCCGGATCCAGCCCTCCAGCTCGCGGTTCATGCGCGCCGTGTCGGCCTCCAGGTCGTCCGTCGGGTAGTCCTGCCAGGCCGGGTGCACCTGCACCTCGTAGCCGGCCGGCGTCATGCGCGTCACCGTGGGCACCACCCGCGTGCGGCCCAGGCGGGCGAAGCGCGCCAGCGACGGCAGCGTGGCCGTCGGCACGCCGAAGAAGGGCACGAAGACCGAATCCGCGGCGCCGAAATCCATGTCCGGCAGCAGGTACAGGTAGCGGCCCTCGCGCAGCGAACGCACGATGGGCTTGAGCCCCTCGTCGCGGTTCAGCAGCACCACGTCGCCGAAGCGCTGGCGGCCGGCGCGGATCCAGGCGTCGGTGGCGGCATCGGGCTGCGTGGTGTAGATGCTGCTGCCGTGCGCCACCGCCTGCTGCATGATGCCGGCGCCGCCGGCGTCCATGCCGTAGAAGTGCGGCGCGAACAGCACCGCCGCCTCGGGCTGGCGCAGCTCGTCCACCGCCCCGGTCAGGCGCACGCGGCGGCGCACCACCTCGGCCGGCGCGTGCCAGACCCAGGCGCGGTCGATGAAGGCCTGGCTGAAGGCGACGAAGCTCTGCCGCGCCACCTGGCGCCGCAGCGCCTCGTTCCATTCCGGAAAGCACAGCCGCAGGTTGGTGAGCGCGATGCGCCGCCGCTTGCCCGCCAGCACGAACAGCACGTTGCCGATGGCGCTGCCCAGCGCGCGCAGCAGCGGCAGCGGCAGCCGCGCCAGCGCGCGCATCAGCAGGATGCCCGGGTGGGTCATGCCGGCAGGCCCATCCGGCCAGCCACACCAGCGAGGACAGCCGCCCCAGCTGCTCCAAAGGCCGCGGAGCAGGCCATGCCAGCAGCAGCCGTGGGCGGGGTCTCCCCGCCCACTGGCTGCGCCCCCTTGAGGGGGGTGGCGGAGCGGAACGCAGTCCGCGAAGCCTGGGGGTGGTTCATTTTTCCGGCCTCGGCGTCTTGTAGCGCCCGTAGCCCCACAGGTACTGCTGCGGGCACTGGCGGATCAGGCGTTCCATCTCGCGGTTGATCTGCGCCACGGCGGTGTCCAGGTCGGCCGACAGCGGCTCGCTCAAGGGCTCGAAGCGCAGGCGGAAGCCCTGGCCGCGCGGCAGGCGCTCGCCCCACACCAGCATCGGCGTGGCGCCGGTCTGCAGCACCAGGCGCGCGGCCAGCGTCATGGTGTAGGCCGGCTTGTCGAAGAACGGCACCCACTGGCCCATGCCGTCGGGCGGCACCTGGTCGGGCAGCAGGCCGACGGCGCGGCCGGCGCGCAGCGCCTTGATCATCTGGCGCACGCCGGCCAGCGTGGTGGGGGCGGTTTCCAGCCCTTCGCGGCGGCGCGCGTTCTCGATCACAGGGGCCAGCGCGGCCTGACGCGCCGGGCGGTAGAGCACGGTGATCGGCCCGTAATCAGGGCCGTAGCGCGCCGCCAGGCCCTGGGCCGTGATCTCGAAGCAGCCCATGTGCGGCGTGAGAAACACCACGCCCTTGCGCGCGGCGTAGGCGGCGTCCACCGCCTCGGTGCCCTGCCACTGCATGGGCACGGGCGGGCCGAACCACAGGCGCGGCGTCTCGGCCGCCATGCGCCCGGCGTGCGCCACCGCCGGCCGCACGGTGGCGAACGGGTAGCCGGCCTGGGCCGCGTTTTCCGCGAAGCGCCGGCGGTAGGTGGGCGAGGCCAGCCAGGTCAGCCAGCCCAGCAGGCCGCCCGCGCCATGCAGCAGCGCCAGCGGCCAGCCGGATACCAGGCGGAACAGGGTGAGCATGGTGGATTGGCTAAAATGGACGCGTCGCCGAGTTAACCGAGCAACTTGCAGGGCGACGTAAAAAAGTTCTGCTAAAGCGTTCGCCAGGGCTCCTCGAGGTTGCGGCGACGCGATTCCCTATCGACCCAAGGAGTTTAGTCAAATGGAACTGGCGAACAGCTTTCTCTTCACTTCCGAATCGGTTTCCGAAGGCCACCCGGACAAGGTGGCCGACCAGATCTCCGACGCCATCCTCGACGCCCTGCTGGCTCAGGACCCGCGCAGCCGCGTGGCCGCCGAGACACTGACCAACACCGGCCTGGTGGTGCTGGCCGGCGAGATCACCACCAACGCGGTGGTCGATTACATCCAGGTGGCGCGCGACATCATCCAGCGCATCGGCTACGACAACACCGACTACGGCATCGACTACAAGGGCTGCGCGGTGCTGGTGGCCTACGACAAGCAGAGCAACGACATCGCCCAGGGCGTCAACCAGGCTTCCGACGACCACCTGAACACCGGCGCCGGCGATCAGGGCCTGATGTTCGGCTACGCCTGCGACGAGACGCCCGAGCTGATGCCCGCGCCCATCTACTACGCGCACCGCCTGGTCGAGCGCCAGGCCCAGCTGCGCAAGGACGGCCGCCTGCCCTTCCTGCGCCCCGACGCCAAGAGCCAGGTGACCATGCGCTACGTGGACGGCAAGCCGCACAGCATCGACACCGTGGTGCTCTCCACCCAGCACCACCCCGACCAGAGCGAGAGCGCCACCAAGATGAAGGCCAGCTTCATCGAGGCCGTGGTGGAGGAGATCATCAAGCCCGTGCTGCCCAAGGAATGGCTGCAGGAGACACGCTACCTGGTCAACCCAACCGGCCGCTTCGTGGTGGGCGGCCCGCAGGGCGACTGCGGCCTCACGGGGCGCAAGATCATCGTCGACACCTACGGCGGCGCCTGCCCGCACGGCGGCGGCGCCTTCAGCGGCAAGGACCCGACCAAGGTCGACCGCAGCGCCGCCTACGCCTGCCGCTACGTGGCCAAGAACATCGTCGCCGCCGGCCTGGCGCGCCAGTGCCAGATCCAGGTGGCCTATGCCATCGGCGTGGCGCAGCCGATGAACATCACCGTCTACACCGAAGGCACGGGCAAGATCCCCGACGGCGAGATCGCCCGCCTGGTGCGCGAGCACTTCGACCTGCGCCCCAAGGGCATCATCGAGATGCTCGACCTGCAGCGCCCCATCTACCAGAAGACCGCCGCCTACGGCCACTTCGGCCGCGAAGAGCCGGAATTCAACTGGGAGCGCACCGACAAGGCCGACCTGCTGCGCGCCTCCGCCGGCCTGTAAGGCGCGCCTGAAGGCGTCAGCGTCAGGGTCGCGCTGTCGGCCCTGACCTGCATCAAAACCCTGCTGGCAGCGCGCACCTATGCTGCGCGCCATGGCTTTCGACCTCCTCATCAGCGGTGCCGGCCCGGCGGGTCTGTGCCTGGCGCGGGCGCTCTCAGGCAACGGCATGACCATCGGCCTGGTGGACCAGCTGCCGCAGGCGGCGCTGGCCGACCCACCCTTCGACGGCCGCGAGATCGCCCTCACGCAGCGCTCCGCCCAGACCCTGCGCGAGCTCGGGCTCTGGCAGCGCATCGAAGCCTTTGACGCCGCTGCCCTCTCGCCGCTGCGCGATGCGCGCGTGCTCAACGGCGGCTCCCCCGCAGCCATGGTCATCGGCCACGGCCTTACGGCCAGCAGCGAGCTGGGCTGGCTGGTCTCCAACCACCTGATCCGCCGCGCCGCCTTCGACGCCGTACAGGCCGCGGCCACAGAACACGGCGACATCACGCTGCTCACCGGCCAGGCCATCACCAGCGTGCGCTGTGAGGACGATGCCGCGCGCGTCACCCTGGCCGACGGCAGCCGCCACGAAGCCCGCCTGCTGGTGGCCGCCGACAGCCGCTTTTCCGCCACCCGGCGCGCGGTGGGCATCGGCGCCAGCCAGCACGACTTCGGCCGCACCATGCTGGTCTGCCAGATGACGCTGGCGCAACCGCACGAGCACGCCGCCTGGGAATGGTTCGACCATGGCCAAACGCTGGCGCTGCTGCCGATGAACAACGACCCGGCCACCGGCGCGCACCGCGCCTCGGTGGTGCTCACGCTGCCGCATCAGCAGATCGAGCCCCTGCTGGCCTTGGACGAGGCCACCTTCGGCGCCGAGATGACACAGCGCTTCCACGGCCGGTTGGGCGCCATGCGCCTGGCCAGCACCCGCCACGCCTACCCGCTGGTGGGCGTGTACCCGCACCAGATGGTGGCGCGGCGCTTCGCCTGCATTGGCGACGCGGCGGTGGGCATGCACCCGGTCACCGCGCACGGCTTCAATTTCGGCCTGCTGTCGGTGCAGGCGCTGGCCGGCAAGCTGCGCGCCGCGCACGCCGCCGGTGCCGACATCGCCTCGCCCGCGCTGCTGGGCCGCTACGAACGCCAGCACCGCCTGGCCACCCGGCCTCTGTACGAGGCCACCCGCGTCATCGCCCAGCTCTACACCGCCGAATCGCCCCCCGCCCGCCTGCTGCGCGAAGCCGCCCTGCGCGTGGGCGAGCGCGTGCAGCCGTTCAAGCGGATGGTGGCGGCGTCGCTGACGGGTTAGGGCCTGTTCACGCTATTTTTGGGCGATGCGTTGCGATCCGAGAGGGCCAGCGCCAAGGCGCCAGCCGCAGGCAAGGTAGGTACCTTGCCAAGGCTGGCAACGCCGGCGATGGCCCTTTCGGGTCGCAACCCGGAGGGAACAGGCTTGAAACGGCACCAGTCGCCCTTGCGCTCCTGGTGCAGACACCCGGTCTGCACGGCGCACGGCGCCTCGATTGGCACCGTTTCAAGCCAGTTCGCACGCCCAGAAATAGCGTTGACAGGCCCTAGACGGCCCGCCGCGTCACATCCTTCAGCACCCTGATGAACTCCGCTGCCGCAGGAGAAAGCGAACGGCGCTGTCTGGTCACGATGTAGATGTTCCTCGACACCCTGGGAGACACCAGCGGCCGCGCCACCAGCAGCGGATCCCGCGCATAAGCCACATAGGCGGCCGGCATGATCGCAGCGCCCTGGCCCGCACCAGTCATCCACAACGCGGTCGCCAGGAACGTGACGTCGTGCGCCACGTTCAGGCGCACGCCCGCCTGCGCCGCCGACTGCTCGATCAAGGGACGGATGCCGTAGCCAGGCCTGACGGTGATCACCGGGATCCGGTCCAGGTCCGACCAGCGCACCGTCCTGCGCCCGGCCAGCGGATCGTCGCTTCGACATACCAGGCTCAGGTGGTCGTCCAGCAGCTTCTCCATCCGCACGCCATCGCCCGAGCGCTCCGGCGTGCCGATGCCGAAATCGGCCTGCTCGCCGATCACCCGGCTGAGGAACTGGTCGGGCGCGCAGTCGTCGATGTCCACCTGCACGTTCGGGTGGCCGCGCACGAAGGCCTGAACGACGGGCGGCAAAAGAATCTCGCCCAGGGTCGGCGTCACAGCGACCGTGACCCGCCCCCGCCGCAGCGCCGAGAGGTCTTTCAGGCCCGTTCCCATCGAATCGATGTCCCGGAGCACGCGCTCCGCCACCTCCACCGCGTCGTGAGCCGCCATGGTGGGCTGGAGCGACCGCGTGGTGCGGTCAAACAGCCGCACGCCCAAGCCGTCTTCAAGCTGCCGGATGAGCACACTGACCGCCGATTGGGTCACGCAGAGCTGGGCCGCGGCCGCACTGAGCTGCCCCTGCTGGTAGACGGCCACGAAAGCCCGCAACTGCTTGACCGTCGGCGAGCGAAACCCGTCTTTTCTCATGAAGAAACATCATAGATGGTTAGATAAATTTCGATTTACGAATGAATTGAATTTGACTCAAATCAATGCGTGAGGCCACCCATCCGCAGGAGGCCCTTTCCAAGGAGACAACGTGACTCTTCTCGACCGAAGAACCGCCTTGCTGGCAGCGGTGTTCGCACTGGGCGCCCCGTCGGCCGCCATCGCCCAGGCGGGCGACTTTCCCAACAAGCCCATCCGCGTCGTCGTGACGTTCCCGCCGGGCGGCAGTTCGGACGCCATGTTGCGGGTCATGGCGCCGCGCATCGGCGAGAAGCTCGGCCAGCAGATGGTCATCGACAACAAGCCGGGGGCCGGCGGCAACATCGGCCTGGCCATGGTGGCCAAGTCACCTGCCGATGGCTACACGCTGGGCGTGGGCGCAGCCGGTGCCCTGGCCGCGAACGCCAGCCTCTATGCGCAGATGCCGTTCGATGCGCAGAAGGACTTCCGCCCCATCACCCTGCTCGCCAACATCCCCTTCGTCCTTGCCGGCGCCCCCAGCCTGCCTGCCAAGAACCTGAAGGACCTCCTGGCGCTGGCGAAATCCCAGCCGGGCAAGCTGTCGATCGCGCATGGCGGCAACGGAACGGCGATGCACCTGTCGACGGCGCTCTTCGAGCAGATGGCGGATGTCAAGCTGGTGTCGGTCCCCTTCAAGGGATCGGGGCCGGCGACCCTGGCCGTTCTCTCGGATCAGGTGTCGCTCGTCATGACCGACCTGCCGGCCTCGTTGCAGCAGATCAAGGCCGGCAAACTGGTGCCCTATGCCGTGACAAGCGCGGCGCGCCTGCCAGCGCTCCCGGACGTCCCGACGATGGCCGAAGCCGGATTGCCCGGTTACGAATCGACCGGCTGGTTCGGCCTGGTTGCGCCGGCCGGCACGCCCGCCCCCGTCATCACGCTGCTGAACAAGGAATTCGTCGCTGCCCTGAACGACGAGAACGTCAAGACCAGCCTGCGCAACAGCGGTCTTGAACCCGCGCCCGACTCGCCGTCGGAGTTCGAGGCCTTCATCCGTAGCGAAACCTCGAAGTGGGCCAACGTGATCCGCAAAGGCCACATCAAACTGGACTGAACGGCCGGCGTGGCCAACGGCTGCGTTCCGGCAACCGAGCGGCGAAACCGCGCACCGGCAAAAAAACGTACCCAGGCAAGACCGTGAAGGAAGAGACGTTGTGGACGTAAAGCAGATTGCGATCATCGGGGCAGGCATCGGTGGCCTGGCGGCGGCCCTGGCCTTGCAACGCAGGGGCTTTCGCGTGGCCGTCTATGAGCGGGCGAAGGAGATCCGTGAAATCGGCGCCGGCGTGGTCATCACGGCCAATGCACGGCGTGCCCTGCAGGATCTGGGCGTGGACGAGGCGCTGGAAGCCTGCTCCAGCACCATCGCGGTCTTCCACACCTGCCATTTCGCCACGGGCGAAGTGCTGCGCGCGGTGTCCAGCGAAGACATCCGCCGCAAGAGCGGGCTGGCATCGCTCGGCGTGTACCGGGCCGACCTGCACAACCTCCTGATGAAGTCGGTGCTGGCCCAAGATCCGCACTGCCTCCATGCCCATTCCGAGTTTGTCGGGCTCGAGCAGGACGGCGCGGGCGTGACAGCCAGGTTTGCCGGTGGCGGAACCGCGCGCGCGGATGTGCTGGTGGGCGCGGACGGCAACGCCTCGGCCGTCCGGACCTTTCTTTTCCCCGACGAGCAGCCGAAGTTCAACGGCCAGATCGCCTTCCGCGCCCTGATCCCTGAAGCGCTGGTGCCCGCGAGCGTCCGGCAGCGCGATTCCGTCATGGCCGCGGGCCCGGGGCGCTACCTGCTCTGCTACCCGCTGCGTGGTGGCAGGATCATGAACCTGGTGGGTCTGGTTCAGTCGGATGCCTGGGAAGAGGAAGGCTGGGCCATCCCGGCCACCAACGACGAATTCGCACGCGCCTTTGCCGGCTACGAACCCGACCTGCTCGAGCTGATTCGCAACATACCCGCAGGCGACGTGTTCAAGTGGGGGCTGCGCGACCGCGAGCCACTGAAGCAATGGACCGTCGGCCGCGTGACGATGCTGGGCGACGCCGCCCATCCGATGACACCGTTTCTAGGCCAGGGTGCCTGCATGGCCATCGAGGATGCGCTCCTCCTGGGTCGCGCGTTCGCGATCTCGGCAACGCCTGACGAGGCTTTGCGGCGGTATGAAGAAGCACGCCGGCCGCGCGGCACCCTGGTTCAGCTTTCTTCCCGCGAGGAAGGCCTCACCCTTCAGGACCCCAGCAAGAAGCGGCGCACGGCCCAGGATCGCGGCCTGCTCGACTACGACCCCGCGACGGTGCCCGTGTGAGCCCGCGCATGGGCGTGCCCGTACCAACACCAGAAAGCCACCCCATGATGCGCCGACAACTCCTGGCACGCTCGGCAGGCCTGGCCGCGGCGGCAGCCCTGCCCCTCCCGCTGCTGGCTCAGCCGGAGGGTGCCATCACCATCGTCGTGCCCTACGCACCCGGCGGCACGACCGACATCCTCGGCCGCATGCTGGCCCGCGAGATGGCGCCCCTGCTCGGCCGCACGATCATCGTCGAGAACAAGCCTGGCGCCGGCAGCGGCGTGGGTGCTGCGTTGGTGGCCCGCGCGCCGGCCGACGGCAACACGCTGCTGGTGGCCACCAGCTCGACGCTGGCCATCAACCCGTGGCTCTACAGAAAGCTGAACTACGACCCCGCCAAGGATTTCGCCCCTGTCGGGCTGATCGGCATCGTGCCCCTGGTGGTCGTGGTCAACGCCAATTCGCCGGTGCGATCCATTGCGGATCTGGTGTCGATGTCGAAAACCAGGCCGGAAGCCATGAGTTACGGGTCCGCCGGCAATGGCAGCCCGCAGCACCTCGTGGCGGAGATGTTCAAAGTGGCCACCGGCGCCCGTCTCACGCAGATTCCCTACAAGGGCAGTGCACCCGCCGTTGCAGACCTGCTGGGCGGCCATATCGACGTGATGTTCAGTGACATCCTGCCGGCCCTGCCGCACATCCGCGCGGGGCGCCTGCGTGCGCTGGGCGTGACCTCCGCACGGCGCCAGCCCGCGCTCACGGAAGTGCCGACGGTCGCGGAATCCGGGGTGCCAGGCACCGCCGGCTTCCAGGGCGTGGCCTGGCAGAGCCTGGTGGCTCCGGCGGGCACGCCCCAGGCAACGGTTGAAAAATATGCAGAAGCACTCGCCAGGGTGATGAACCAGCGAACGCTGCGCGCCCAGCTGGCTGCCGACGGCTTCGAGCCCGACACCATGATGCCGAAGCAGCTGGAGGCCTACGTGCGTGCCGAAACCGCTCGCTGGGGCAGGGTGATCAAGGCGTCTGGCGCCACGGTGGACTGATACCCGGCGAGGCGCCGAAACGCCGATGCCCGCAGCGGCGCATCCCGCTGCTGGTCCGCTGCGAACGCCAGCGCCGCCCAGTCATTCGCCCGCCTGCCTTCAGCCACGCTCCGGGCACGGACCAGCCCGGGATCAGGCAGCGCCATCTGCATCGCGCAGCTCGCCGGCCAACTGATCGAGCCGGGCTCTCTGCCAGGACCTTTCCGGGACAAACGACTCGGGGTCGCTGGTGGCCCCATAGCCGCCAGCCCCGTAGACCGCCGCATAGGCGGCATAGTCGGCGGCCTGAATTGCACGACCCGCCACCGCGTTGGCCACCGCATAGCTTGCGGACACCGCTGCATGGCCAACGCCGTCCAGCGAGCGCGAACCCTGATGCCGATTGGCCAGCGCGGCCGAATCGGATGCAGCCCGCTCCAGAGCCGCCCGGTCGACCGAGCCGACTAGGTAGTCGGCAAGCGTGTCGAGACAGCGGACCACGCCCTCGTCCTCCAGCAGATGGCGCACGCGCTCGGCGCAGGCCAGGGCGAACGCAAGCCGAAGCACCTCCGGCTCCCTGGATGTGTTCTCGTGCGCCTGAAGCACTGACGATAGATCGGCTGTCATTTGCGGCCTCCTGCGCTTCCCGGCGCCGTTGATCGGTCCTGACTGCAGGGTAGCGGATCTTCCCTAAACGAGCGCGCGCAGCCGTTCAAGGGGTTGGTGACGGCGCCGCGAACAGGCTAGCCATCGTTTGCACCAGTGCCCACGAACTTCACGCGGAATTGGGTGCACTCGACCTCATCGGGTGGCTGCCACTGGCGGCTCGCGATCTCAAAGATGTGGTCCGGCACGACCATGGAAAACGTGGCGCCCTTCTGCTGATTCCTTTGCCTGACGCGCTCGCGGCGCAGCTCGATCGGGGCATCCAGCACATGAACCGTGAAGTCGTAGCCCTCGGCCTGCAGGCGGTTGCAGAAATCCATGCGAGGCGCCTGCTGGATCAGGCCCAGTTCCAGCACGACGGAGCAGCCGCTGTCGAGCAGACGCTTGCTGTGGTTCCAGATCAGTTCAACCAGCCGATCCTTGTGCTCGACGTACCACGGAATCACGTCCGATTCCGGGCGGTCGGGGCTGAAGAGGCAGGCGAACCATTCATCAAGCGCGATGTGGACGGCGTGGCTGGCCGATGCCAGCGCCATCGCATAGGTGGACTTGCCCGCGCCAACGGGGCCTTCTATCAGATGGAGGGAGGGAGCGGGCATGATGAAGAGGGCCAACCTGAAGATGAGTTTTGCCGTTGGCCTCGATTTCGAGTGTTCTGCGAGGGGGTCACGGTACTGAAGGGAAGTATTCTCGCCCCCCATTTGGTCACTGCTGCGTGGATTCGACCGCCCTCATCAAGAGCTACCGCCGAATTTTCTCCCGGTTCGAATCGCTTGACGCGATGTTTCTCGCCTCTTCCAGCCTCGAGGTTGGTGTGGACAGGCTCCAACTCGAGCTCCGGGAGCGGACAGCAAGTCGCGCTCTGCGAGCGCTGCGAGGCGGCTGCTTCCCGCTCAACCGGCGTCCACCCTACCCCGCCCCCAGCAACCCCTGCCCATCGTCCTCCAGCGGCACCAGGGGCGTGGCGCGCGCCAGCGCCATCCAGACGGCGAAGGGCAGACGGTCCACCGTGCGGCGTGGCGCCGGGCGCAGCACGTCCAGCTGATCGCCGGTGCATTGCAGCACGCCGCACTCGGGCGGCACCTCGGCCGCGTCGGCGATGGGGTGGCCCCTGGCGTCGCGGCCCAGCACGTACCAGCAGGCGCCACCCATCTGCAGATAGGCGGCGCGCTTGTGGGGGCGCTTGAGGTCGCCCAGCAGGTCGGCGCGGCTGACCTTGATTTCGTGCACCACGGGTTCCAGGTAGGCCTCCACGCTGGTGTGGCGCACCGAGAACACGTCCGGGCAGGCGATGGCCCAGTGCACCTGGGCAAGCGGTTCCGGCGCCTCGGATGCTATTGATTCAAGAGCTGCCTGCGCCCTCTGCGCATGGGCCGGAGGCCGATTTTCCTCAGAATCCAGTGGCAGCGGCACGCGCAGGCTGAGGCCGCGCCAGACGATGCGCCCGGCGCGCGCCTGCGCCTCGGCCACGCGCTGCACCAGCGCCTCGTGGGCCGACAGCGCCCGCCGGTTGCGCGCGGCGGCCGCGCTGATGGCGGCCACACCCTGGTCGGTCACGCGCAGCGTCTCGCAGCCGCCGGCGCCGGGCACGCGTTCCAGCAGGCCGGCAGCCAGCAGGTCGGCCTCCAGCACGTCCTGGCAGGGCCAGCCGGCCGATCGGTACATCTGCCGCAGGCGCTGGTGGTGGCGGCGGGTCAGCTCCATGCGGGCATGGTAGCCGGCGGGGCGCGCCAGCGCTGCGTGCAGCGGGGCATGGAATAAACCGCTGCCCGGGCGTGTTCATGCCGGTACCAACCCCTCCAGGAGATCGCCATGCGCACCCCCGCCGTCCTCACCGCCACCCTGGCTGCCGCCCTGCTTGGCGCCTGCTCGTCCATGTATGCCGACAAGGCCGCCGCCCCGGCGCGCGCCAGCGACGGCGTGCTCACCGGCCCCAACGGCATGACGCTGTACGTGTTCGACAAGGACGTGGCCGGCAGCGGCAAATCCACCTGCAACGGCCCCTGCGCCACCAACTGGCCACCGCTGATGGCGGCCGCCGGCAGCCAGGCCGGCGGCGGCTACAGCGTGGTCATGCGCGACGACGGCGCCCACCAGTGGGCCTACCACGGCAAGCCGCTCTACTACTGGATCAAGGATGCCAAGCCCGGCGACCGCACCGGCGACGGCGTGAACCAGGTCTGGCACCTGGCGCGCCCCTGATCACCCCTGCCAGCGCGGCCGCGGCGGCTGCGGCATGATGGCCGCCCGCCCCGCGCCCCACCCGCATGAACCGCTCGGCCGTCCTCACGCACCTGCCCGCCCTGCGCCGCTACGCGCGCGCGCTCACGGGCGACGCCTGGGCGGCCGACGATCTGGTGCAGGACACGTTGGAGCGCGCCTGCGCCAAATGGCGGCTGTGGCTGCCCGGCAGCGACCTGCGCGCCTGGCTGTTCACGCTGATGCACAACCTGTTCCTCAACCAGCGCCGCGGCGCCGCGGCCCGCGCCGTGGTGGTGCCGCTGGAAGACCGCCATGCCGAGCTGCCCGGCCCGGCGCGCGACGCCGACATCGCCATCGACCTGCAACGCTGCCTGCTGCGCCTGCCGGCCGAGCAGCGCGCCGTGCTGCTGCTGGTGACGCTGGAAGACATGGCCTATGCCGACGCCGCGCGTGTGCTGGGCGTGCCGGTGGGCACGGTGATGTCGCGCCTCTCGCGCGCCCGCGCCCGCCTGCGCGAGCTGATGGACGAGCCCGCCAGCTCCGCCACGCCATCGCCCCAGGCCGCCACCGGCACGGCGCCGCTGCGCCTGGCCAGCTAAGCTGAACCCCAACCGCGATCGCCATGAGCACCCCGCCCGCCCCGTCCGACGAAGACCGCCTGCACGCGCTGGTCGACGGCCGCCTGCCGCCCGCCGACGCCGCGGCCGCGCGCGCCGCCCTCGGCGCCCAGGCCGTTGCCGACGCCGACGCCTGGCAAGGCCAGCGCGCCGAACTGCGCGAGCTGCACGCCGGCCTGTTGCAGGAACCCCTGCCCGCGCCGCTTGCCGCCGCCGCCGAACGCCTGCAGGCCCGGCTCGACGCGCGCCGCGCCTGGTGGCGCCTCGGCGGCCTGGCAGCCTCCGTGCTGCTCGCCTTCCTGGCCGGCTGGCTGGGCCGCGCGCAGCTGGATCGCAACGCGGCGCCCGGCCCTGCGCTGGCCCAGGCCGCGCCGCTGCAGCGCTTCGCCCACGCCGCCACCGTGGCGCACGCGCTCTACCAGCCCGAAGTGCGGCACCCGGTGGAAGTCCCCGCCGCGCAGCAGGAACACCTGGTGCAGTGGCTGGGCAAGCGCCTGGGCCGCCCGATCCACGCGCCCGACCTGCACGAGACCGGCTACGAACTCGTCGGCGGCCGCCTGCTGCCCGGCGACGGCGGCGCCCGCGCCCAGTTCATGTACCAGCGCGCCGGCGGCGAACGCATCACCCTCTACCTCGGCGCCGTGCAAGCCAGTGCCGCCGGCCCGGCCCCCGCGGCCTCCGCCGCCGAAACCGCCTTCCGCTTCGAGCACGACGGCAACACCAGCGCCTTCTACTGGGTCGACCAGGGCTTCGGCTACGCCCTGGCCGGCAACCTGCCCCGCGCCGAACTGCTGGCGCTGGCGACGCTGGTCTATAGGAGTTTGTGACCCCCCTGAGTCGCTAACGCGCCTTCCCCCCTCTTACTTCGTGAGGGGGGACACCGCCAGTGGTCGGTACAAGCCCGGCCACGGCGGTCGCTTGCATGGCCTGCTCCGCGGCCTTCTGGGGGTGCCAGAACGAGCCGAGCGGCCTTTTTTGAGTTCGGGGCCGAGCGAAGCGATGGCCCGTCTTCTCCCCAACCCCCTCTGGCCGTGCCGAGAAGCGCAGGGCGTGGGGCGGGCGCGGACACCGAAGGATGGCCGTGCTTCGTGCTCTGACTCGCTGCGGCTGTTCGAGCGGAGCGCTGCAAGCGCGCAGCGAGTTCCGCAGCGCCGCCCCACGACCGAGCATCGCAGGCTGCCCGCAGCGAAGCGCAGGGACACGGCAAGTGGGGTCGCCTTTCTTTGGTTTCTTTCTTTGGCGACTCAAAGAAAGAAACTGCGCCGCCGGGCGCACATCCCGGCCTGCAACGATCCCGAAAGACGCAAGGGCTGGAAATCAAACAAGCGTCGAACAGGGCTTCGACAAGCTCAGCCCGAACGGCCGGTGTCGCTCAAGCCGGGCAGGACATTCAGGGCCGAATCAGCCCCCAGCCCAGGCGTGGCGGCCGCAGCCAGCTATGACTTCAATAGCTCCACCCGCACCGCGCAGTACTTGAACTCCGGGATCTTCCCGAACGGGTCCAGCGCCGCGTTGGTCAGCAGGTTGGCCGCCGCCTCGCGGTAGGCGAAGGGGATGAACACGCTGCCGGGCGGCGTGCCGTCGTCACGGCGCACGGCCAGCACCACCTCGCCACGGCGCGAGCGCACGCGCGCCAGGCCGCCGGGCGCGAGGCCCAGGCGCGCCAGGTCGTCGCCGTGCAGGCTCACGGTGGGCGCGGGCTCCAGCGCATCCAGCACCGTGGCGCGGCGTGTCATGGCGCCGGTGTGCCAGTGCTCGAGCTGGCGGCCGGTGATGAGCACCATGGGGTACTCGGCATCCGGCCGCTCGGCGGCGGGGATGATGTCGGCCGGCACCAGCTGCACCTTGCCGTTGGGCGTGGGCACGTCGTGCGTGAAGACGATGGGCTGGCCAGGGTCGTCGTCCGTGAGGCAGGGGTAGGTCACGCTGGATTCGCGCTGCAGCCGCTCCCAGGTGATGCCGGCGATGGCGCCGTGCATGGCGCGCCGCATCTCGTCGTACACCGCCGCCACGCCGTGGTAATTTTCAGAAGAAACAGGGCTCTGGCCCTTGTCTGACGGGCGCAGGCAGCTCTCGTTTTCATAGCTCCACGGCAGGCCCATGCGGCGTGCCATCTGCTGGATGATCCACAGGTCGGCGCGCGCGTCGCCCGGCGGCTGCAGCGCCTGCTGGCCGATCTGGACCATGCGGTCGGTGTTGCTGACGGTGCCGGTTTTCTCGGGCCAGGCGCTGGCGGGCAGCACCACGTCGGCCAGCCAGGCGGTTTCGGTGAGGAAGATGTCCTGCACCACCAGGTGCTGCAGGCTGGCCAGGGCGTGGCGGGCGTGGTGCAGGTCCGGGTCGCTCATGGCCGGGTTCTCGCCCATGACGTACATGCCGCGCACCTTGTGCGGGTCGGTCTCCGGCGCCAGCGCCTTGTGCATGATCTCGACCACGGTGTAGCCGGGCTGGGCGTCCAGCGGCTGGCCCCAGAAATCCTCGAACCAGGCCTGCGCGGCCGGGTCGGCCACGCGCTGGTAGTTGGGGTACATCATGGGGATCAGGCCGGCGTCGCTGGCGCCCTGCACGTTGTTCTGGCCGCGCAGCGGGTGCAGGCCGGTGCCGGGGCGGCCGATCTGGCCGGTGCAGGTGGCCAGCGCGATCAGGCAGCGCACGTTGTCGGTGCCGTGCACGTGCTGGCTCACGCCCATGCCCCACAGGATGATGGACGACCCGGCCATGGCGTAGGCGCGCGCCACCTCGCGGATGGTCTCCGCCGGGATGCCGCAGACCGGTGCCATGGCCTCGGGGCTGTAGCCCTGCACGTTGGCCACCAGGGCGGCGTAGTGGTCGGCCCGCTCGCGCAGGAAGTCGGCATCCACCAGGCCTTCGGTGACGATCACGTGCAGCATGGCGTTGAGCAGGGCCACGTCGGCATCGGGCTTGAACTGCAGCACGCGCCAGGCGTGGCGGGCGATGTCGGTCACGCGCGGGTCGGCCAGCACGATCTTGGCGCCGCGCTGGGCGGCGTTCTTCATCCAGGTGGCGGCCACCGGGTGGTTGGCGGTGGGGTTGGAGCCGATGATGAGGATCAGCTCGGCGTGCTCGACGTCCTTCACCGGGTTGCTGACGGCGCCGGAACCCACGCCTTCCAGCAGCGCGGCCACGCTGCTGGCGTGGCACAGGCGCGTGCAGTGGTCGACGTTGTTGCTGCCGAAGCCGGTGCGCACCAGCTTCTGGAACAGGTAGGCCTCTTCGTTGCTGCCCTTGGCGCTACCGAAGCCGGCCAGCGCCCTGGCGCCGTGCTGCTGCTTCAGCGCCACCAGCTGGCCGGCGGCCAGATCCAGCGCCTCTTCCCAGCTGGCTTCGCGGAACACCTCGCGCCAGTCGGGCGGCTGCTCGCAGTGCGCCGGGTCCTTGGCGACGCCGGGCTTGCGGATCAGCGGCACGGTGAGCCGGTCGGGGCTGGCCACGTAGTCGAAGCCGAAGCGGCCCTTGACGCACAGGCGCTTCTCGTTGGCCGGGCCGTCGCGCCCGCTCACGCTGACGATGCGCCCGTCCTTCACGTTGTAGCTGATCTGGCAGCCCACGCCGCAGAAAGGGCAGACGGAATCGACCTGCCGGTCGACGCGCTGCGGGCCGAGCTGCGTCTTGGGCATGAGCGCGCCGGTGGGGCAGGCCTGCACGCATTCGCCGCAGGCCACGCAGCTGCTGGCGCCCATGGGGTCTTCCAGATCGAACACGATGCGCGCGTGGCTGCCGCGGCCGGCGTAGCCGATCACGTCGTTCACCTGCGCCTCGCGGCAGGCGCGCACGCAGCGCGTGCACTGGATGCAGGCGCTCAGGTTGACGGCCATGGCGGGGTGGCTGACATCCGGCGCGGGCTCGTCGCGCCGCAGCGCCTGCAGCGCCGGGCGCACCTGCACGCCGGCCTGCGCGGCCCACTGGCTCAGCTCGCCGTGCGGGGCGGCGGCATCGTCGTCCAGCCACTTGTAACCTTCGGTGGGCAGATCGGCCAGCAGCAGCTCCAGCACCATCTGCTGCGACTTGCGGGCGCGTTCGCTGCCGGCCTTGACCTTCATGCCGGGCTGCACGGCGCGGCAGCAGCTGGGGGCCAGCGTGCGCTCGCCCTCGATCTCCACCACGCAGGCGCGGCAGTTGCCGTCGGCGCGCAGGCCGTCGGTGTAGCAAAGGCGCGGGATCGGCACGCCCAGGCGATCGGCGGCCTGGAGGATGGTTTCGCCGGCGCGGGCCTGCGCCGGCCGGCCGTCGAGCTCGAAATCCACCACCGGCGGCGCCAGGTGGGCGGGCTTGGCGGGTGCGTTCATGGCTGGCCTCCGACTTCCTCGGGGAAGTACTGCTGCACGCAGCGGATCGGGTTGGGCGCGGCCTGGCCCAGCCCGCAGATGCTGGCATCCTGCATCACGGTGGCCAGGTCTTCCAGCGTGGCGTGGTCCCACTGCCCGGCCTCCATCAGCTGCGCGGCCTTGGCGGTGCCGACGCGGCAGGGCGTGCACTGGCCGCAGCTCTCGTCGGCGAAGAAGCGCATCATGTTCAGCGCCGCGTCGCGCGCGCGGTCGGCCTGGCTGAGCAAGATCACCGCCGCGCTGCCGATGAAGCAGCCGTGCGGCTGCAGGGTGTCGAAATCCAGCGGCAGATCGGCCAGGCGCGCCGGCAGGATGCCGCCGCTGGCACCGCCGGGCAGGTAGGCATAGAGCGTGTGCCCTTCGGCCATGCCGCCGCAATATTCATCCACCAGCTCGCGCAGCGTGATGCCGGCCGGCGCCAGCTTGACGCCCGGCTCGCGCACGCGGCCGCTGACGCTGAAGCTGCGCAGCCCCTGGCGCCCGTGGCGGCCCTGGCCGGCGAACCATTCCGGCCCGCGCTCCAGGATGTCGCGCACCCAGTACAGCGTCTCGAAGTTCTGCTCCAGCGTGGGCCGGCCGAACAGGCCCTGCTCGGCGATGTAGGGCGGGCGCAGGCGGGGCTCGCCGCGCCTGCCCTCGATGCTCTCGATCATCGCGCTCTCTTCGCCGCAGATGTAGGCGCCGGCGCCGCGCCGCAGGTGGATCACCGGCAGCGGCACGCCGGGCGGCGGCTCGGCCATCAGATCGGCGATGGCCTGGGTGAGGATGGCGCGGCACTCGGGGTATTCGTCGCGCAGGTAGATGTAGACGGTATCAATGCCCACCACCTGCGCCGCGACCAGCGCGCCCTCCAGAAAGCGGTGCGGGTCGCGCTCCAGGTAGTGCCGGTCCTTGAAGGTGCCGGGCTCGCCTTCGTCGATATTGACGGCAAGGAACCTTGGTCCGTCGAATCCGCGCACGATGCGCCACTTGCGTCCGGCAGGGAAGCCCGCGCCGCCCAGGCCGCGCAGGCCGGCATGTTCCAGCGCGGTGATCACGCCCTCGGCATCGCGCTCGCCCAGCGCCAGGGCGCGCGGCAGCGCGTAGCCGCCGGCCGTCAGGTAGGCCTGGTACGCTATGACTTCAGGAGCTGCCTGCGCCCGCTGGGTGCGGGCCAGCGCCTCGTTCGATGCTGAAACCACGCGTTCCGCCGTGGCCTGGCCGAGCGCGTGCTGGCCCACCAGTGCGGCCGGCGCCTGCTCGCAGCGGCCAATGCAGGGCGCGGGCAGCACCTGCACACCGCTGCCCAGCAGCGCGGGCAGGCGCTCCAGGTGCTCCAGCAGCGCCTCGCCGCCGGCGAGCTGGCAGCTCAGGCTCTGGCACACGCGCACCGTCAGGCGCGGCGCCACCGCGTCGTCGCGCAGGATCTCGAAGTGGTGGTAGAAGCTCGCCACCTCGAACACCTCGGCCATGCCCAGCCGCATCTCGGCCGCCAGCGCCACCAGGTGCCGCTCGAACAGGCCGTGGAAATGGTCGTTCAGGCGGTGCAGGTGTTCGATCAGCAGGTCGCGCGCATGCCCATCGGGCGGCGCGGCGCCGATCAGCGCCCGCACCTCGGCCAGCGCCGTGGCATCGGGCTGCCGGCCCTTGAGCTGCTGGCGCGGGCGGCGCGCATGAAGTTGGATGCTTGTTTCCGTCATGGCAAGCATTATTGTGCAGCTGGCGTCGGTGAACTTGCTGCGGGTTCCCGCGCTGACTGGACGCAGGACAAATCGCCGTTGGTTGGCCCCGGAGCTTCTGGGCGGGTCAGTTCGGGCGATGCGACCGCTCATGAACAGCTAAGTCGTCCCGCCTAACTTCTCCGTCGTGCAAATTCCCGCACGTTCACTGGAGAAACACCATGTATCGCTACACCAAACTTTCCCTGCTGGCCATCGCCATTGCTACGACTGGCGCTGTTGCCTACGCCGCCAAGGGTGGCATTGAAAACGACGCCCTGGCGATCACCAAGGCCAAGATCCCGCTCACCCAGGCCGTCACTGTTGCCGAGCAGCACGCCAATGGCAAGGCATCGCGCGCCGAGTACGAAAACTCGAAGCAAGGCTGGGTCTATGACGTGGAAGTTGTCAGCGGGGCCAAGGTCTTCGATGTCCGGGTCGATGCCGACAAGGGCACCGTCATCTCGTCTGCCGAGGACAAGGCGGATCACGATGACGACCACGACAAGCAAGACTGACCGCCTGCCAGTGTGGCCGGATTGCGCATGACGCCGTGATCCGGCCCGGAGACTTCATGGAACATCTCAACCAAACATTCTTCCTGTGGCTCAACGCGCCTGAACACCCGAACGCTCTGGTGGTGACGCTGGCCACCTTCTTTGCGGAATGGCTCATCTGGGCCGTCCCGATTCTGATCGGCATCAGCTGGCTGCGTGGCAACGAGAACACCCGCAAAACGCTGCTGATCGCTACCGCATCCGGCCTGCTTGGGCTGCTGACCAACCAAATCATCGGCCTGGCTTGGTCGCACCCCCGGCCTTTCATGATCCGGCTGGGGCATACGTTCATGTCCCATGTTGCCGATTCATCATTCCCAAGCGATCACTTGACGCTGTGGTGGGCAGTCGCCTTCAGTCTCACGCTTCAGAGAGACACACGACACGCCGGTATCGGGCTGACCTTGTTGGGAGTTCCTGTTGCCTGGGCACGCATCTATCTGGGAGTTCACTTTCCGCTCGACATGCTTGGGGCCGCTACGGTCGCGGCGCTCTCCTCCTGGCTGGCGTTTCGCGCGGCGCGCTGGTATCTGGAGCCCAGCTACCGGCTGACCTCCAGCATTCATCATCGAATTTTTGGCAGGTGGATCGCGCTGGGATGGGTGCGCAAGTAAGCCTATGTGAGAGCTAAGTCAATCCGATCAGACTGGCGGCGTACCTTTCACATCGGCAGGAGGAAACTATGAACCCATTGCCCGCCCCCCGAACGAGCCCCTGGCTCAACAAAGTCCCGGAAGTCGCGTTGTCGTTCTGGGTCATCAAGATCATGTCCACCACGGTGGGTGAAACCGGCGCCGATTTTCTGGCCGTCAATGCTGGCTGGGGCCAGAGTCTGACCCGGGCCGTTATGGGCACCCTGTTGCTGCTCGCGCTGTTCACGCAGTTGCGCACCCGCCGCTACACGCCCTGGATCTACTGGCTGACGGTGGTGCTGGTCAGCGTGGTCGGCACCCAGATCACCGACCTGCTGACCGATGGCTTGGGGGTCAGCCTGTACATCAGCACCACCGCTTTCGCCGCCACGCTTGCCGCCATCTTCGCCGTCTGGCACAGGGTGGAACACACCTTGTCGATCCACGACATCATCACGCCCAGGCGGGAGCTGTTCTACTGGTCCGCCATCCTGTGCACCTTTGCGCTGGGCACGGCCGCCGGCGATCTGGCGACCGAAGCTCTGGGTCTGGGCTTTGCCTGGGGCGCGGTCGCCTTTGGCGCACTGATTGGCGCAACCTACCTCGCTTGGCGCCTGGGCGGCAGCCCGGTGCTGACCTTCTGGATCGGCTACATCCTGACACGCCCTTTCGGTGCCGCGTTGGGCGACCTGCTCACGCAGGCCAAGGCCTATGGTGGCTTTGGCATGGGCGCTTTGTGGACCAGCGCCCTATTCCTCGCCGTCATCGTCGTCCTGGTTGGCGTGGCGCAGCTCGGCCTGAACACCGGCCGGCCCGCGCCAGCCGCCGACTAGGCGGCGTGTTCATGCAGTTTCCCTACCCGCTGTTCTAAGAAAAATCATGCCCACCCAGTACACATACGCCCACCCTGTCGCCACAGTCTCTGCTGCCCTGCTACTGAGCTTGGCGGTAGGCTGCACCAAGCCCGCCGGCCAAGGTGGCGCAAGCGCCGCACGGGCGCCATCTACCGACGCCTCCGCAAAGTCTCAGAGCACGGCCGCTTCCAAACTGGGCGATCTGAGCGCCTTTCGCGGCATCGCCGCCGACGTGAGCGCCTTGGTAGACAAAGGCGACCTGCCCGCCGCCAAGGTCCGCGCCAAGGACCTGGAGGTGGCCTGGGACTCGGCCGAGGCCGGCCTCAAACCGCGGGCTGCCGACAACTGGCACGTACTCGACAAGGCCATCGACAAGGCACTGGCCGCGCTGCGCGCCAGCGCGCCAAACCAGGCCGATGCCAAGGCCGCGATGGGCACCCTATTGAGAACCTTTGACGCCCTCGAGGGCAAAGGCTAATCGGACGCACTCCCATGAAAACACCTACCGAACAAGCTCTGGCCAAAGTCCCTGAAGTCACGCTGGGATTCTGGCTCATCAAGATTGCAGCCACCACGCTCGGCGAAACGGGCGGCGACGCCGTCTCGATGTCCATGCATCTGGGGTATCTGGTGGGCACCGGCATCTTCGCCGTGTGCTTCCTGGTGGCAGTGATGGCGCAGATCAAGGCCAAGGGCTTCCACCCTTTCCTGTACTGGACCACCATTGTCGCCACCACCACGGTCGGCACCACGTTGGCCGATTTCGCCGACCGCTCGCTCGGCATCGGGTACGCCGGTGGCTCAAGCCTCTTGCTGGCCTTGCTGCTCGGCTCGCTCTTCGCATGGCACCGCACGCTGGGCTCGGTGTCCGTGAGCACCGTCAGTTCGCCCCAGGCGGAAGTCTTTTATTGGGTGACGATCATGTTCTCTCAGACCCTGGGTACGGCGCTGGGCGACTGGACGGCCGACACCGCGGGCCTGGGTTACGCCAATGCGTCGCTGGTGTTCGGTGGGATGCTTGCCCTGGTCGTGGCGGCCTTTTTCTGGACCCGGGTATCCCGCACGCTGCTGTTCTGGGCTGCGTTCGTGCTGACCCGGCCTCTGGGAGCCGTGGTCGGAGATTTTCTGGACAAGCCGGTGACCGCAGGGGGCTTGGCCTTGAGCCGGTACTCAGCTTCAGCGGCGCTGCTGGCCTTCATGGTTGCAGCTATCCTGCTGACCCAGGCGATGGATCGCGTCCATCGAACTTTCAACCACGACTGAGCACAGAAGCGATGCGGGTTCTGCTGGCGGAAGACGATCCCATGATCGGGGAAGCCATTGAGGGCGCTCTGAAAGATGCTTCCTACGCAACCGACTGGGTAAAGCATGGGCAGACTGCGCTCACCGCGCTGGAAAGCCAGCACTACGATCTGGTGCTGCTCGATCTGGGCTTGCCAGGCAAGGACGGGCTGGAGGTGTTGGCCAGCGTGCGCGCCAGGAAGAACCCGGTGCCACTCGTCATCATCACGGCGCGCGACGGTCTGGACGATCGTCTGCGCGGCCTGGATGGTGGCGCAGACGACTACGTGCTCAAGCCCTTCGACATGGCGGAGCTGTTGGCCCGCATGCGAGCGGTATTGCGACGCAGGGGCGGCAGTGCCTCACCCGTTCTGAGCAACGGCGTGGTGTCGCTCGATCCGGCCACCAAAGAAGCCCATGTCCGAAACAGCGTGCCCGTGCGACTTTCAAATCGTGAGTTCGCCTTGCTGCAAGCCCTGCTGGTACGGCCCGGCGCCATCCTGTCGCGCAGCGAACTCGAAGACCGCATCTACGGCTGGGGCCAGGAGGTCGAGAGCAACGCCGTCGAATTTCTGATTCATGCGCTGCGCCGAAAGCTGGGCAGCGAGACCATCAAGAACGTCAGGGGTGTCGGATGGATGGTTTCAAAAAGCTCCTGAACGCGTCGCTTCAGTTCAAACTGTCCGTCACGCTGTCGCTGGCCATTCTTGTCGCCGCGATAGTGGCGGGTGCATTTTCCTTTCTGTCGGCCTTCGACGAGGCGCACGAACTGCAGGATGATGTGTTGCGCCAGGTGGCTCAACTGGTGGATCGGCAGCAGCTGCCATCCTCTTCCCGCCCTGCGGAAGCCGGCCCCTCTGCGATCACCAACGACCGCGACGAGGAGTCGCACGTGATCGTCCAGCATCTGGGCATCCCAAGTACACCCTCGGTCGCCGTGGATCAGGGCGGGCCACTCCCCTTGCCGCCGACACTGGCCGACGGCCTGCAAACCCTGAACATCGGCGGTGAACAGTTTCGTGTGCTGGTCAGAACCGTCGCTGACGGTGAGCGCTTCGCAGTAGCCCAGGAGGCAGCTTTCCGGGATGAAATCGCCCGCGACAGCGCCCTCCGAACCGTCACGCCTTTGCTGGTTCTCGTGCCGATCCTGCTGTTGATCGTCGCCCACCTGGTGCGCACGATGTTCCGGCCCATCGCCACCCTCTCGCAGGAGATCGACCAGCGCTCCGAACAGGATCTGCACACCATTGAGTCGCACCACCTGCCTGCCGAGGTGCGGCCCTTTGCCGTGGCCATCAATCGACTGCTCACGCGCGTGGCCCGGGCCATGAACCAGCAACGCCGCTTTGTAGCTGACGCCGCGCACGAACTGCGCTCGCCCTTGACCGCACTGTCGCTGCAGGCCGAGCGCCTGGCAGAAACGGAGATGTCAGCTCCGGCCCGTGAACGGCTCGCCGCGCTGCGCCTCGGGATCGAGCGGGGCAGAAACCTGCTCGATCAACTCCTGGCGATGGCCAGGGCGCAGTCTGCAACCGAGCCGCCCAAAGCTCCCGCGTCAGTGCAAGGCGTCTACCGCCGGGTTCTTGAAGACCTCATGCCCCTGGCAGAAGCCAAGCACATCGACATCGGCGTCGAAGGAGCGCAAGACGTCCAGCTCTGGATCAGCGAACTAGACCTGATCGCCGTAGTCAAAAATCTGGTGGAGAACGCCGTTCGCTACACACCGGAGGGTGGGCGTGTGGATCTTGCCATCCATGTGACGGACTGCAGTACGGAGTTGCACGTTCTGGACACCGGCCCGGGCATCCCGCTGACCGAACGGGACCGGATCTTCGACCCGTTCTACCGTACGCTGGGCAGTGACCAACCGGGCTCGGGCCTGGGGCTCTCGATCGTGCAGACGATCGCGGCGCGCGTCGGCGCCGAGATCGTTCTGGATGTTGCCGACAGGAAGCATCAAACCGGCCTGGACATCGCCGTCTGCTTTCCTCATTGCCCACCAAACGCCGCCGGCAAGCCGCTTGCGCAAGGGCCCGCGCGGTAGAAAGATGTCGCTTTCGAACAGCAGGAAGAGTTCGGCGACGGTCCTGCGCTCAAGCACCGCGAGCCTCACGTTCTGCAAAATCCGGCCCCCGTTGCCAGACCGATGTAGCTCATGCCACGGGGAACAGCCTACCGTCACCGCTCAACAATCCAGCCCGAACCATCTCACCGGAATGGATGTTCTGTACCGCGTCCCGGTAGCGCGCGACCTGTGCCATGAGCTCAGGATCACGCTCAGGGTGCGCAGCGCTCTTGTGGTCGAGCACCCACCAGGCCTCGGGGCCGTGCGCGCCGGCGCGGCGGCGCACCAGGCGGTCGATGCGCAGGCGCTGGCCTTCGTGCACCAGCTCCACTTCGTCGAAGGCGTCCAGCACCTCGCCCTCGTGCCAGGCCCAGGCGGCTTCGCCGGCCAGGATGCGGCCGGCCGCCTGCTGGGCCTGGGCGAGTTGCGCAGCGTCGAGCGCGAAGCGGCGCGCGGCGGCGGCGCGCTGCCCATCGCTCCAGCCGGGCGCGGGCGCGCCGGCCGGGCGCAGGCCCGCGCGCTCGATCAGCCAGTGCATGGCCTGGCCGATGCGGGACACCTCGCTGTCCTGCGGCGGTGCTGGCGACGCCGGCCCGGCAACTCCTGAAACCATAGCTGGCTGCGCCTGCTCCGTGCGGGCTGCGGCCCAGTTTGGCACTTCAAGCAGCTGCGCGGGCGGTGCCTCGCCTTCCGCGTGCGCGGCGCTGGCGGGGGGCGCCTCCACCGGCCGCGCCAGCGCCTGCAGGCGGTCCCACCAGGTGGGCACGGCGCTCTGCCGGGCGGGCGTGATGGACGAGAGCACCAGCGTACGCCGCGCCCGCGTGAGGGCGACGTAGAGCGCGTTCAGCTCCTCGCGGGCGCGCTCGGCCAGCTCGGCCTCCATCAGCGGCTGGGCGCTGGGCGGGGGACGCGATTCGTGCGTCAGGAAGACGAACTGCCGGGGCACGCGCGCCTCGCCCGGCCAGTCGATCAGCGCGCCCATGGTGTCTTTGCGGCCCGGGCCGGCCTGGGTGTCGAGCAGCAGCACGACGTCGGCCTCCAGCCCCTTGGCGCCGTGCACGGTGAGCAGGCGCACGGCCTGGGCGCCGGCCTCCAGCGGCGGCGTGCGGATGGCCTGCGCGGTGCGCGAGCGGAAGGCGCGCACCAGCGCGTAGGCCGTGAGGTAGCGGCCGCCCTGCAGGTCCAGCGCGGCGCCCAGCAGCGCCTGCAGCTGGGCCAGCGTGCGGGCGCGCTCCGGCGCGGGCGTGGCGGCGGCGTAGCGCGCCGGCAGGTCGGCATGGCGGACGATGGCCTGCAGCGCGTCGTGCGGCGGCAGCGTGGCCAGCCAATGGCGGTACTGCATCAGATCGGCCGCTCGCCCTTGCCAGACGGTTGCAAGCAGCTCTTGTTGTTGTAGCAGATCGAGCCACGGTCGGCCCGGTTGCGCGCGCGCCAGCAAGGCCAGTTCCACCAGTTCGGCATCGCTGGCGCCGACGATGGGCGAGCGCAGCGCGCGCGCCAGCGACAGGTCGTGCGCCGGCGAAACCAGCGCGTCGACCAGCGCGATGACATCCTGCACCACCGGGGCGTCGGGCAGCGCGGCTTTTTCGGGCATCTCGGTCGCCACGCCCAGGGCGCGCAGCGCGTCCTGCATCGCCGCCAGCGGCTCATTCCTGCGCGCCATCACCAGGATTTCGCCGGGCGATACACCGGCTTCGATCTGCGCCTGCACCCAGCGCGCGGCCTGGGCGACTTCCTGCGCGCGCAGGGTTTCCTCGGCCTCGACGCGCGGCATGGTCAGCGTGTCGCGCCAGGCCAGCGGGTCGGCTTCTTCGCCCTCGCGCTCGGCACGCTGGATGGGCGGCAGCGCCAGCAGCGCACCCCGCGGGTCGGGAGACGCTGTGGTGTGGGCGCGGAAGCCCTCGTAGGCGCCGTCGGCCTGCGCGGCCAGCAGGGTGGCGTTGACCACCTCGATCACGCCGGGCGCGTTGCGGCGCGTGTGGTCGCAGGCCAGGCGCTCGCCTTCCAGCGCCTGCTGCACGAAGGCCTGGGCGGCGCGGAACACCTGCGGTTCGGCGCGGCGGAAGCGGTAGATGCTCTGCTTGGGATCGCCGACGATGAAGACCGAGATCGCCCCGCCGCCGCCCGCGCCGGCGTAGCCCGACAGCCAGTCGCGCAGCGCCTGCCACTGCACCGGGCTGGTGTCCTGGAACTCGTCGATCAGCAGGTGGCGCACGCGTGCGTCCAGCCGCTGCTGCACCCAGCCGGCGAGCACCTCGTCGGTCAGCAGCAGCTGGGCGGCGCGCTCCAGATCACCCATGTCGACCCAGCCGCGCGCGCGCTTGACCTCGGCAAACACGCCGAGCAGGCAGCGCGCCAGCCGCGCCAGCCGTTGCTGGTGCTGCCAGGCCTGGTGCTGCTGGCCGGCGGCCAGGATGCGCAGCAGCGCGTCCTGCGCGGCGCGCAGCGTGGCGTCGGAGCCCAGCTTGCCGAACTTGCGCGGCTCGCCGGCCTGGGTGAGCAGCGCGGCAGTGACCTGGTCCGGCGCGCGGGCGGCGAGCGCCTCGCGCAGTTCCACGCCCTTGGCGGCAAAGGTGGGCGCGCTGGCCTGGGCGAGCACGGCGGCGGCCTCGGCCAGCAGGTCGGCGGTGGGCGCGTGGTCGAACAGCGCGTCGGCCGGGTCGTCGAACGCCGCCAGTTCCGCGAACAGCTCGCCGTGGCGCGGCACCGAGGCCTCCACCACGCCGGCTTCGTCGGCCAGCGTGAACTCGGCGCGCTTCTGCAGCGCCGACTGCAGCGCCTTCTCCGTGGAAAAGCGCCCGTGCGCGGCGACCAGGGCGGTGTAGTCGGCCTGCAGCTCGGCGCTCTGCGCCACGGCGGCCAGGAAGGGGCGCCAGGCCTCGGCCAGCGCGCTGCCGTCGTCCATCAGCAGCTCGTAGCTGGGCGGCAGGCCGAGCTGGCGCAGCAGCTCCAGCGGCGCCTGCTTGAGCAGCGCGCCGAACCAGCTGTGGAAGGTGCGCACCTGCACCGGCCGCCCCGACGCCAGCATGGCCTCCCACGCGCCGCGCAGCGGCTCGCGCAGCGCGGGCACCCGATCCGGCGGCACGCCAAACGCCAGCAGGTCCTGGTCCAGCCTGGCGTCGCTGGCCAGCGCCAGGCTTTGCAGTTGCTCGTCGAGCCGGCGGCGCATCTCGCCGGCGGCCTTGCGGGTGAAGGTGATGGCCAGGATCTCGTGCGGCGCGGCCTGGTGGCCATCCGGTCCCGGCTCGATCAGCGCCCGCACGATGCGCGAGATCAGCATCCAGGTCTTGCCGGCGCCCGCGCAGGCTTCCACCGCCACGCTGCGGCGCGGGTCGCAGGCGATGGCGTAGAAGGCCGCGGCGTCAACCGGCTGGCCGTTGTGTTCGTAGGCGGGCTGGTTCATGGGCGGCCGGCTGCTCCAGCCTGGTTTTTCATGACAAATCGGCCTCCAGCCCTTGTGTGACGGGCGCAGGCAGCTATGTTATTCATAGTATTCAAGACCGCGCCTTCCGCACCACGCGTCGCCGGGTCGAGCCCTCCGCGCGTCGCTTCGACAAGCCTGCCCTGAGCCTGTCGAAGGGCTCGGCGTGAACGGCCCGACATGCTGGAAGGCGGGGTTGTCATCAGTTGGCGTGTCATGGGCTCCAGAAATCCCTTCGGCACAGCCCGCGCGCCTCACACCATGTGCAGGCCTGGCCCTCGCCCAGCGCGGGCAGCGGCGCGCCGGCGGCGATCTGGGCCATGTCGTCGAGGATGCCGTGCACCAGTTCGTCGCGCAGCACCACCACGTGTTCCTGCGCGAGGGCCTTGGCGGGCTCGCGCTCGCCGAGGTTGAGGTAGGCGGCGGCCAGCGTGTCGTCTTCCAGCAGCGCGGCATAGAAAGGCAGCTGGGTGTCCTCGGTGCCGACCTTGATGCGCTGCTTCGTCCGCTCCTGCCGCTCGGTCTTGTAGTCGAGCACCAGCGCGCGGCCGTCGGCCAGGCGGTCGATGCGGTCCAGGCGGCCGCGCAGCGTGACCGGGCCCAGGCGCACCTGGCGGTCGACTTCGCCGTCTTCGAAGCGCGCGCCGGCGGCCTCGTGCCCGGCCAGCCACTTCAGGTAGCCGTCGCGCAGCTCGGGCCACAGCGCCTGGAAGGGCAGGAACTCGTCGGCGGGCAGGGCCAGCTCGCGCGCGGCCTGGTCGGCGCAGGCGTCTAGGCGCTCGCGCCGGGCGCCTTCGTCGGCCTCGGGCGATTCGGCCAGCCCGGTATGGAACAGCTGCAGCGTGCGGTGCAGCCAGGTGCCAAAGTCGCGCTTGTCCACGTCGACGTCGATCTCGGGCGATTCCTGCAGGCGCAGCTGCTGCAGTGCGAAGAAGCGGTATGGGCAGACACGCAGCGCCTCGTAGCCGCTGGCCGAGAGCTGCGCGACGGTGAGCGCACGGCCATCGGGCGCCGGGCGCGGCGTGGGCGCGGCCGGCACGGCGCGCGGCACGCGCGGGTCGGGCGCCAGCGGCGGCAGGCGGCGTTCCTCCTCTTTCTCGCCGGGCAGGGGCACCAGGAAGCGCCCCCTTCGCTCGCGCTCCAGCCAGTGCAGCTGGAGCATGGGGCTGGGCTGCTGGTCCTCGCCGCCGTCCCGGGCGCGCCACAGCACGTCGATGCGCGGCGCGTGCAGCGCCTGCGCCAGCGCCGCGCCCTGGGCGTGGCCCAGCTCCTCGCGCGTGGGCAGGCCGAGCCGCGCGCGCTGGGCGTTGGAGAACGGGCCCGGCGGCTCGGGCGCGGCGGGCAGGCGGTCGGCATCGGCGCCCGGCAGCACCACGGCCGGAAACGGCCGCGCCAGCAGCTGTTGCAGCGGGGCAATGACCACCTGCGGCGTGGGGGGGTGCGGCGGCACGAAGCTGGCGGCTTCCAGCACCTCGTCCACCCAGGTGGTGAATTCGGGCAGGCGCAAGGGGCGCGCCGCGGCCGCGGGCGCTTCCAGTTCGATAGCTGCCGGCGCCAGCAGATCCAGGGCCTGCAGCACTTTTTGACCTGCCAGATCCGCCTGAAGACCCTCCCACAGACCGCTGGCGCGCAGCAACCCGGCCAGCGCCTCCAGCCAGGCGGTGACGGGACGCGGCGCCTGCAGCACGGCGCGTTCGGCGTCGATGGCGGCCACCAGTGCGGCCAGGCGCGCGGCGGCCTCATCGTCAGCCGTCATGGCGGGCAGGCGTTGCGCGTCGGACCAGCGGCGCAGACCGTGGCGGCGCAGGCTGCGCTCGAGCAGCGCCACATCGGCAGCGGGCCAGGCCACGGCGCCGGGGCATTGCTTGAGCCAGTCGAGCACGGCGTCGCTGCCGGCTTCGCGCGCGCAGGCGCGCACCGCCGCCATCAGCTGCGCGGCAGCGTGGGTGGTGGAGAGCTTCCAGCCGGTTTCGTCGCGCACCGCCACATCCGGGCCCAGCAGCGCGCGGATGCGGCGCGTGAGCAGCCGGTCGCCGGCCACCAGGGCCACCGGCGCACGCCCGGCCTCGATGTGGCGCAGCACGCAGGCGGCGGCGCGGCCGGCTTCGTCGTCACCGCCCTCGGCCCGGTGCCAGAGCACCTCGCCGGGCGCCGTGCCCACGCGCAGATCGATGGCCAGCGCCTTCTCGGGACCGAAATGCTCCAGCAAATGGCCGGCCAGCGGCTCGGGCTGCAGGCCCTGGAGCAGCACCAGGGCGTCGGTGCCCTGGCGCACACGGTCGGCAAACAGCACGTCGGTGGCGTAGTCGCTGTGCGCGGCCCAGGCGATGGCGATGCGCGCCACCGCGGCCTCCAGCGCCAGCCAGCCCTGCGCCTCGGTGGGCAGCGCGCGGCGCGCCAGGTCGCCCCAGTCGGCCCGCAACGCCTGCGGCACGCTGGCCGCCACCGCCGCCAGCTGCGTGGCGCCGTCGACCAGCGGGCCGGCCAGCAGCGCGTGCTGGGCGCCCAGGCCGGCGCCTTCGAGCAGCGAGCGGGCGGTGAGCAGGTCGCGCCCGCGCTCCAGCGCCAGGTCGCTCGGCCCCGGCGTGAAGCTGCCCACCTGGCTGGCCCAGTTGCGCGTGGTCTCGAAGCGCGGTGCGAAGCCACTGGGATACAGGCGCGCCCACTGCGCGGCGGCCTCGGCCATCAGCTGGGCAAAGGGCACCAGCACGACGGTGCGGGCGGGGTGCGCGCCGCAGTGCGCCATGTGCGCCGCCACGCGGGCCAGCACCTCGCGCCAGGCGTGGCTGGCGGGATGATCGGCCTGCGGCGCGGTTTCGGCCCTGGAATCTGCTATCGCCGCCATAGCAAACCGCGATCGCCCGGGAGCCGGTGCGGGGATGGTGTTTCTGTCACAATGACCCCAACTTTAGCCGTGCCGGCGCGCGTACGGCGGCATGGCTCCCAACCCCCCATTTCCAGAACCGTTTCCAAGGAGTGATTCGTCATGGCCAGTGACCTGATCAAGCATGTGAGCGACACCTCGTTCGACACCGATGTCCTCAAGTCCGACAAGCCCGTGCTGGTGGACTTCTGGGCCGAATGGTGCGGTCCCTGCAAGGCCATCGCCCCCACGCTGGACGAGCTGGCCGGCACCTACGACGGCAAGCTGCAGATCGCCAAGGTGAACGTGGACGAGAACCGCGAGATCCCGGCCAAGTTCGGCATCCGCGGCATCCCGACGCTGATGGTGTTCAAGGGCGGCCAGCTGGCGGCCACCAAGGTCGGCGCGCTGAGCAAGGCGCAGCTGGCGCAGTTCATCGACCAGAACCTCTGATGGCCCCCAGGCGCTGACGCGCCTTCGCACCCGGTGGCCGCCAACAGCAGCGCCTCGGGTGCCCTGGCTGAAAGCCGGTTGAAAGCACGCCGGTTTTTCCTGCCATAATCCCGCTTCAAGGCAGGCGCCTTCTGTTGCAGCGCCAGCCCGGCTCCACGGTCAACCCGGGGGCCGCGAGAACCGGCCGATCAGGCCCCTTCTCCAAGACTTCCCCTCCCAAGATTCCCGTCACACCCCTCGCGGTCCGCTTGCGGGCTGCTTCATCGCAAGAACCATCCGTCCCATGCACCTGAACGAACTCAAGGCGCTGCACGTTTCCGAAGTGCTCAAGCAGGCCGAAGCGCTGGAAATCGAGAACACCGGCCGCATGCGCAAGCAGGAGCTGATGTTCGCCATCATCAAGAAGCGGGCCAAGGCCGGCGAGCAGGTGTTCGCCGACGGCGTGCTGGAAATCCTGCCCGACGGCTTCGGCTTCCTGCGCAGCCCGGACACCAGCTACACCGCCAGCACCGACGACATCTACATCAGCCCCAGCCAGGTGCGCCGCTTCAACCTGCACACCGGCGACATGATCGAGGGCGAGGTGCGCATCCCCAAGGACGGCGAGCGCTACTTCGCGCTGAACAAGCTGGAGAAGGTTAACAACGGCGCGCCCGAGGCGAACAAGCACAAGGTGATGTTCGAGAACCTCACCCCGCTGTTCCCCAAGGAGCAGATGAAGCTCGAGCGCGAGAACTTTAAGGGCGACGAGAACATCACCGGCCGCGTGATCGACGTCATCGCGCCCATCGGCAAGGGCCAGCGCGCGCTGATCGTGGCGCCGCCCAAGAGCGGCAAGACGGTGATGATGCAGACCATCGCCCACGCCATCAGCGCCAACTACCCCGACAGCCACATGATGGTGCTGCTGGTCGATGAGCGGCCGGAAGAAGTGACGGACATGCAGCGCTCGGTCAAGGCCGAGGTGATCGCCTCCACCTTCGACGAGCCGGCCTCGCGCCACGTGCATGTGGCCGAGATGGTGATCGAGCGCGCCAAGCGCCTGGTCGAGCTCAAGCAGGACGTGGTGATCCTGCTGGATTCCATCACCCGCCTGGCGCGCGCCTACAACAACGTGGTGCCCA
>Ga0209607_1000587_pt1 | contig 32346 bp, 31 predicted proteins | sample AD_UKC117_MetaG_FD_184413 | JGI IMG/M metagenome (GOLD analysis project Ga0209607, IMG submission 184413) | Active sludge microbial communities of municipal wastewater-treating anaerobic digesters from Hong Kong - AD_UKC117_MetaG (SPAdes)... | ecosystem: Engineered > Bioreactor > Anaerobic >... | reverse complement strand
GAGACATGGGAAACCTGGTATATTTCCGGGGACGATCTGCGAGATGGTATCAACACCGTTCGTATCGAATGCAACGGTTGGAACGACCTTTGGATCGACGAAGCGTGGGCAGAAACATTCTGACCCCATTATCCATCAACCCAAAAGCTCCCTCGATTTCGGAGGGAGCTTTTTTTTTGGTCCTTTTCCGAAGCAAGTGGACGGGAACGAGAACCCATTTGGTTTTTCAAAGGGTGAAAAGAAGGTTGAATGCGGGAGAAAAAAAGCGAAGCGTTTTTTTATTTTCCCAATTTAAGAATTTGCCTAAGTCCTTTTCCCATATTTTTGCTTTTCGTTTTACTTCCTATTTGAAAAATTTCCTTATTTGTGGTATAGTGAATGTATAAAACATCTATTTCCCAAATTGGAGGTTAGAGTATGGCCCATATGATTTCTTTAAGTTTCCCCATACCCGTAGAGCAGGTGGAAAAACTCCATCGCGCCGTGGCTGTGATCACGGCCAGCCGCAAACCGTCCAAGCAAAACCAGCGTATCACAAAGGCCGCCATCGTGCGGGTCTTGCTGGAGGTGTTTCGCTTGGAAGACGTGAACCTTGAGGATATCCCCGATGAAAAGACGCTCAAAGACAGGGTGGAAGCGGTTTTGACAAACGGCAAACCCCAAAACGCGCAGCTGGATCCGCATCTTTTGGCCGAAATCTACCGCAAATTTGCCTCCAATGAGCAAAAAAAGTGGATCGCAGGGGACTTTATCAACACGCTTTTCGAAAATGGATTGGTGGAATCGAGCAGTTCGGAGGAACTTTGGGAGAAAATCCTGAAAAAAATGGAATGACGCAACAAAAGATTACATTTTGTTGCGTCATTTTTGGCCTTTCCGGCGTTCGAACCCCCCTTTTTGCGGTACACAACCGCCTATGGGGGGTTCTTTCTTTGGCAGGAGGTTGCACGCGGTTGGGGAAAACCCCCAGCCCCCTTTTTGGTGCTTTTCGTGGGTGGCCAAGCACATGCCTTTGTTGCCTGTGGGATGTGTGCCCTTGTTCTTTTGGTGCTGGGATAGCGAGAGGAAATACATACAGTTCTTTTTTTTAAAACACAATTTGCCAAAATAGGATATCGATATATGATAAAAAAACTGTATTGGGTTTTTGCATATTTGAAATTTTGAATGAATTATAATTTGGCTTTCCAGTTATTCTGCTAATTTCCAAATTTGTATTTTGTGGTATTTGATTTGTGGGATGTTCCCTTTTTTCCGTTTTTTCCCCGGGTAATCCCGCGGGTGCGCGGCCATTCTTGACAAAGCCAACGGTGTGTGATACAATTACTGCGCTGATTTGGGTGCGTAGCTCAGTGGGAGAGCGCTTCCTTGACGCGGAAGAGGCCGTAAGTTCAATCCTTACCGCACCCACCACCATAAAAAAACCCCCGCTTTCGCGGGGGTTTTTTTATGGTTGCACGATTTGTTCCAGCAATTCGCTTTTCCGGATGGGGATCTTGTGCACCCTTTTTCCCAAGGCGTGCGAAACTGCATTGGCGATTGCCGCGGGTGCGGGTATGAGAGAAGGCTCCCCGATCCCTTTTGCACCAAATGGCCCTTGGGGAAACGGGGTTTCCACCAAACCCACGCGGAAGGTTTCGGGCATCTCGTGGAAGGTGGGGATGGTGAGCGTGTTGAAATTATCCGAGAGGATTTTTCCCGCGTCGTTCAGTTGGAGGTTCTCGTAGAGTGCGTATCCCATTCCTTGCACGAAGCCACCCTGGATCTGCCCCACAACGCCCTCGCGGTTGATGGCTTTTCCGACATCATGCACGCAATAGGCCTCACGCACTTGCACATGGGCGGTGAGAAGGTTCACTTCCACGACCGCGATCTGGGTGGCAAATGCGTACGTCACGTAGGCTTCTCCCACCCCATTTTCCTTATCCCATTGCAAAAAGGGTGTTTCAAACCATCCCGTGGCAAACAACCCCAGGTTCTCGCGATCTGCCCCATACGCTACCGCTTCAAAATCCATGGGTTTCTCTCCACTGCTCCCGGAGAAAACACCGTTGGAGGATTTGACTTGCGCAATCGGAACGCCGGTTTGCTGGGCGTAGTACTGCTTCATTTTGGAAGCAACCTGCTGTGCCGCTCGCACCACGGCGTTCCCGCTGAAAATGGTGGTCCGGGAAGCTACGGTTGGCCCGCTATCCGGCAGGAATGCGGTATCGGTCTGGTTCATGCGCACTTTTTGCACCTTTTGGCCCAAGATTTCCGCGGCAAGAATCGCCATGGTCGTTTTCGCACCTTGCCCCATCTCGGTTCCCCCGATTTGAAGGGAAACGGTCCCATCCTTGAACACTTGCACGAAAGCCCCGCTTGCATCCAAGTGCCGTCCCATGGCACCCAGGGAAACCCCGTAATGAATGTGGGAAAGCCCGATTCCTTGCCGAACGTGTTGGTGGTTCCGGTTGAACTCTTGTACCCGGGCTTGCAACCGGTTCCAATCGCTCAATTCGCGTGCCATTTCCAACGTTTGCCGCGCCACGCAGCTTGCATCCATGCGATGCCCCGTGGATGTCGTTGCCCCAGGTTGCAGCACGTTGCGCAAACGGAATTCCAAAGGATCCATGCCCAGTTTTTCCGCCGCCATGTCCATCATGGCTTCCATCGCAAAAAACACTTGGGGGGACCCAAAACCCCGGTACGCTCCACAGGGAACCTTGTTGGTCAATGTTCCTTTCACGTCCACGCGCACGTTTGGCACGGCGTACGCACCGGCCGCGTGCACCGAAGAGCGCCACAGAACCAAGGGAGAAAGCGTGCCGTGGGCCCCCATGTCTCCCAGCGCTTCCACCTGCACCGCATCCAGGGTGCCGTCTTTTTTCACCCCAAGCCGGTAGGTGGATTGCACCGGATGGCGCTTGCTGGTCCATTGGATATCTTCCTCGCGCTGGAGCACGAGCTTCGCGGGGCGCCCAAACTTATGGCATACGAGAGCTGCGGGAATGGCGAAGTACGTGGGAACATCTTCCTTTCCGCCGAAAGCTCCTCCCGTTTCCGTTTGGATCACGCGGACCTTTTGGTAGGGTAGGCCCAGCGCTTTGGAAACGCCCTCCTGCACGTAGTACGGACATTGCATGGAACCGTACACCACGAGGCAACCATTCTCGTCGCTGCGCGCCAGCACTCCCTGGGTTTCCAGGTACGCTTGTTCCTGGTAATCGGCGAAAAAGGAAGCTTGCAATTGGATATCCGACTCGGAAAACATCGTATCCGGATCGGCCATGCCTTTTCGCACCTTGTGGTGGATAGGTTGGTTACCGGATTGCTCGATTTTCACCTCGTTGGTCAGTGATTCTTCGATGGAAAAAACGCCGGGCAGGGGTTTTGCGATTACCTTGACCTGTTTGGCAGCCAGTCGGGCTATCTCGGGAGTCGTGGCCGCCACCAATGCCACGTAATCCCCGTTGTACCGGATACGGTCTCCGGGTTTGAGAAGAGCAGGGTAGTCAGGGATAATGTCCCCCATCTGGTTTTCACCCGGGATGTCCTGCCAGGTAACGAACCCTTCTACCCCTGGGATTTGCCGGGCAGCGGAGAAATCGAGTTCTTGCAGGATTCCATGGGGAATCCCCGCCACAACGATACCCACGTATAGCATGCGATCGAAAAAAAGATCTGCGATGTACTGTGCCTTTCCACGAACCTTGTCGGAACCATCTACACGCAGCACGCGTTGTCCAACAATTCCCAATTCGGGAGAACGTTCCTCCATTTTTTTCTCCTGCCTTTCCACGGTCAATTTTCCTCGGCGAGGATTTTGGCCAACTTTTCTTGGAAACCCAGTTGGATCAACTGCAGCAAGACGTTGATGCGCGGCTCGTCTTTTGCTTCAATGGCCATGAGGATCTTGCGCTTCTTCACCCTCAGAGGGATGAAGAAAAGAAAGAACCCCTCTTCTTCCGAGGGTTCGATTTGCAAATCGTTGCTTTGCGAGGCCAAGATCGCCTCGAAACTTTTCCGCAGGTGCGGGGATAACGGAGCGGGGAAAGAGATGATCTCCTTGTGGCTTCGGAACGCCACGAAAAAATCGCGTATGTCAAACCATTCGATCAACGCACCACGCATGGCACTATAGAACTCAACGATTCCGGAAGTATCTTGGATCTTTTTGTGCAGCTGGTTCATCTTTTGGAAGCTATCCATGAGTGCCTCGTAGGAATGCAGGATCCGGGAAAAATCCCGTTGCACCAGCATGTTCTCCATGGAAATCCCAGCTGTACGGCAGATCATTTTGAGAAACTCGCGGTCCTCCCGAAGCATGTCTGGGAGAAACACCAATCCGAGGATATTTCCCTCAAGGCTGCGAATCACCGCACAAAAAGGAATACGGGGGGAAACCAAAGGGAAAGCAAGCTGGGAAAGCACACTTTGGGCGTTTCCGAAATCCTCCAAGAACGCCCCTTTTTCCACGGGATCGGACAGATCATACTGATCCCACGTTGTGGAATACTTGAGCAGCATGCTCTTCAAGCCATCGGAAGCACTGCAGGCCCATAGGATATTCCCCCACGTCTTGCGCAAGAAAACGGTCACTTTTTCCACACCTAAAGTTTCCCGTATCATCTCCTCCAACGCCTGCGAAAAAGAATCGATGCTGTCGCGGGAAAAGAGGTATTCCAGCCCCTTGAAAAGGGTCAGCAACTGGTACCGGCTCTTCTCCAACTCCCGTTCTTCGGAAAGCGCACGCGTTTTCGCCACCTGGAACTCCAGGGCTTTTCCGAAAAGACGGCTCAGTGTTTGCACAACACCCATCTCTTCGGCATCCATCGGTTCTTGGCGCGAAAGAACGATCACGAAAGCCACGAGGTTTTCCCGGTGTATGGGAAGGCCAACGAGCAAGGGAGCGGGAGTGCCCTCCAGCAATTCGGGGAACAGTTTTTTCTGGTTCAAGTCTTCTGGGAAAGAAAAGTGGAACTCCTGGGAGTTCTGCGTGGTGCACAGAAGAGACTTGGCGGAAAGGGGAGTGCCATGCACATGCACCTGCACGAAGCGGTCTCCCTGTTTTTGGTACAGCGCACTTGCGGAAAGCACAAGCTCTCCCAAGGCATCGGTAAACAGGGTCAAAATATCCAAGGCTTCCATGGGTTCCAGGAAGGAATTCATGATGGTTTCCATCCCGACCATGTTGTAGGTGAGGCGCGAGATCATCGTTTCTTTCTCTTCCATGGAGAGTAGGGAAAAGTGGATTTGAAACAGCTTGGAGAGTAGCGCGTGATCCTCCGAAGAAAGGGAAATGTCCGAAACAAGGCAAACATTTTCGCGCAGTGGATTCACCATCAATGCGGGAAACTCCGCGTGAAGGCTTTCCAGTTCACGGTAAAAGTAGTTGCGCGGGAAAGCCAAAACCGTTTCCTGCACTACCCACTCGCCGGAGGAAGCCCGCGTGAGGAAAACCCCTTGTTTCATCCCCTTTTCTTTCAAGTACATCAACACTTCCGAAAAGAGCCGAGGGGTTCCCAAGTACACGATGAGGTTTTTCATGCCACCACCCGCTTCCGCATCATAGCGCGAGAGAAAGGGAAATGCGGTTGTGCTGTGCCACCAGCCCGGGAATATCTTGATGGAGGAACTCCCCTTCTGCACGCAGAATCTCACCGTTCACCATAACCATACTTGAATCGGGAGCATCGCAAAAAAGCAGCGCCGCGAGCGGATCCGACAGTCCGCCTGCAAATTCGATACGGTTCAGGTCGAACGCCACGATGTCCGCCGCTTTCCCGGGTTCCAAGGAGCCAATTTCGGTTTCCCTGCGGAGAACCTGCGCCCCACCCATCGTCGCCATGCGCAAAACCTGGCGCGCGGAAATGCAATCCGCACCCTTGGCCACTCTTTGCAAAAGAAGAGCTTGCCGGGCTTCCTGCACCATGTTGCCTCCATCGTTGCTCGCACTACCATCGACCGCCAGCGAAATGCGAATACTGGGATGCGAAAGCATTTCCACGATGGGTGCGATACCCGAACCAAGGCGCATGTTGGAAGCGGGACAGTGGGAAACACCGACACCGGCGGTCGCGAACTTGGAAATATCCTGGGGGGTCAACCATACGCAATGCGCAAACCATACCCGAGGATTGAGCCAACCCAAGCTGTCCATGAAGTCCACGGGGCGAAGCCCGTAGCGTTCCAGGCAATAGGCTTCCTCGTCCTTGGTTTCGGCGAGATGGGTGTGCAGCAAAACGTTGTGTTTTTCTGCCAAGGCCAGGGATTGTTGCATAAGGGCTGGCGAAACCGAAAAGGGAGAGCACGGAGCCAGCGCTATGCGCAGCATGGATAAGTCGGACGCATCGTGGTACTTCTGGATCGCCTCCTCGCTGGCACGAAGGATTTCATCCTCCGATTGGACCACGGAATCCGGGGGAAGACCGCCGTTCTTTTTTCCCAAAGACATGCTTCCCCGCGTGGGATGGAAACGCATGCCCGTCTGGCGGGCTGCCTCGATGTACACATCAAAAAGCGAGGAATCCCCTCGCGGAAACAGGTAAAACATATCCGAAGAAGTGGTAACGCCCGTTTTCATCATTTCCAGTAACCCGGTCTTTGCGGAAATCGCGATGGCTTCGGGGTCCATGAATTTCCACTTCTCGTATAGGAAAATTAGCCACTCGAAGAGGCGTGCGTCTTGGGCACCTGGAACGTTGCGAAAGAGGCTCTGGAAAAGGTGGTGGTGCGTATTCACCAGGCCAGGGATCACCAGCATCCCCGAACAATCTATGATTTGCGGCGAAGAATCCAGCCAGTTACTTGGGATTTCTCCGCTCCCCAAAGCTTCGATGCGGTTTCCCTCAACGACGACAAAAGCATCGGTCCATTCGCTGCCTTTTCCATCGAACGTTGCCAAGTAGGCGATATTCTTCAAGATTTTTCGCATGTTTCTTCCTTTCTGGTCACCCTTCTCGCCAAAAAAAGCGCAAACGGGCTCAACCACCGAGATTATAGCATACTTGCGCTTGATTTCGATTGGGTAATTTGCTATAATACGCCGGATTGATCTCGCACGCCAATCCAGTTTTTTCTTGGTCCTCCCCCGTGGAGGTGGAAAAATCGGGCAGCGTGCCCGTAAAGATTGGCGGAGGCAAAACCAAATTCTCGGAGGTGTATGCATGTCAGTAGTTACCATGAAACAACTGCTCGAAGCAGGTGTTCACTTCGGGCACCGGACCATGAGATGGAATCCCAAGATGGACCAGTACATTTACACGAACCGCAAGGGTGTCCACATCATGGATCTCCAAAAAACCCTGAAGCTCCTGGACCAGGCCTACAATTTCGTGCGCGAACAGACGAAAGAAGGAAAAACCCTCCTTTTCGTCGGAACCAAGCGCCAAGCCCGCAAATCCATTTACGAGGAAGCGCGGCGCTGTGGTTCGTTTTTCGTGAACAATCGTTGGTTGGGTGGAATGCTTACCAACTTCAAAACCATCAAGTTGCGCATCAACCGCCTCAAGGAACTGGAAAAAATGGAGGAAGACGGTGCACTGGCTGCGCTTCCCAAATCCCAGCAATCCATCTACCGCCACCAACTGGAAAAGCTGCAAAAGAACCTGGGCGGTGTACGCGAAATGAAGGAAATCCCCGACATGATCTTCATCATCGACCCCAAGAAGGAACGCAATGCCGTACTGGAAGCAAACCTTCTCAACATCCCCATCATTGCTCCCATTGACACCAATTGCGATCCCGACGAAATCGATTACATCATCCCCGGAAACGACGATGCCATCCGTGCCATCCGGTTGATGACCAGCAAAATGGCCGATGCGGTGTTGGAAGGGAAAGAAGGCCGCGCAGCCATGGAAGAGGAAGAAGCCAAGCAGCAAGCCGCGGAGTCCGATGGATCGGAACTGGGAGATGAACTGCAAGACTGATGCTGGGGAACGTGTGGACCCAGCTTCCCATACGCTCGAAGCAGAGACGGGTTTTCCCGTCTCTTGTTTCATTTCGGGGTGAAAGAATGAAAACCAAACTCTTTTCGAGGCTGCCCTGGCGCTTCCTGTGTTTCGCGCTCCTCGTTATCCTTTGCGTTTCGCCGACGTGGGCGTCCTATATCCTTCCTTCCCGGATCACCGAAAAAATCACTTCCACTTTTGGGGAATGCCGCAATTCCGATGACCTTGTGCTAAAGCGCATCCACGCGGGGATCGACATTTCCACGAATGGTGCCGAGAATACGCGGATTTACGCTACCAACAACGGCTACCTTTGGAAAGTGTGGATCAACGAACCCATTTACGGGAACGCGATCTTCTTGCAGCACCCGGATGGTTTTGCCAGCGTTTACGCGCACCTGAATTCCTTTTCGGATCGCTTTTCGGCGATTATCCAGTCCGCCATGGTGGAATTTGGTGAAGAACGGCAGTTGGAAATCGTCTTTCACCCGGAGGAATTCCCCGTGCAGCGCGGGGAGATCATCGGGCTCTCGGGAAACACCGGCAGGGTGATCGCACCCCACTGCCACGTGGAGTTTCGCAACCCCGAAAAGGGGACGGTACTCAACCCGATGACGTTCCTCAAGGATGTCATCAACATCCCCGATTCCATCCTCAAGTTCGTCTCCTTTCGGATCGATGACCAACCCTACGATATCATAAATGGTGGCACCTATTACTTCTCCAGCACCATTCCCCGTTTCGAGGTGAATGCCCGGCTGGAACGCGTGGACGGTTACGGCAAAATGGGCTTGCATGCCTTGCATTTTTTCGTGGACGATCAGGAAGTGTACGCGCTGGTATTCGACGAAATCGCGGATAATTTCCTGGAAAGTGGGGATTACATCTTCGGTGAAGGGTCGAACGCCAGCAATTACTGGTACAAGCTGTACGCACCGATCACGCAAAATCCCATCCAAACCAACCTGCTGGGAAGCATGTCCCGCTTTCCGGACCAGGCGGATGCCCGAATCCGCATCGAAGACGATTGGGGAAACGTCAAAGAATGGCGTTTCCGCTTACGAAGAAGGTGATTGATGCATGTGGTTCTCCCGGAAGCAGAAAAAAAGCCCACTATTGGTTTCCAGCGGTACGATTTTCAAATTTTTCGTGCAATGCGAGCGCTGCGGTGAATTGTTCGAAGTGGTCGTGCGGAAGCACTCCGAAATCTTCCAAACGTTCGGAAAAGGAAACGGCGCTTACGAAATCCGAAAAGAGCTGGTGGGTTCCCATTGCCAACAAAAAATCCAAGTTCTGTTCGTGCTCGACGCGAATTTCCGGATGAAAGAATACCAAGTCCAAGGGGGCAAGTTGTTGACCCTCGAGGAATACCAGAATCTCAGGGAGGAAAAAAATGAGTAAGCGCCTATTTAGCAGTGAAAGCGTCACAGAGGGTCACCCTGATAAAATCGCAGACCAGATTTCCGATGCGATCCTTGACTCTTTGATCGCGCAGGACCCGAACAGTCGCGTGGCGGTGGAAACACTGGTTACTACGGGAATGGCTTTCGTTTCCGGGGAAATCAGTACGCAAGGATACGTGGAAATCCCCAAAGTAGTGCGGGAAACCATTCTCAAGATCGGCTACACCCGGGCCAAGTTTGGATTCGATGGCGAAACCTGCGCGGTGGTTTCTTCCATCGACGAGCAATCGCCGGACATCGCACAAGGTGTCAACGAGTCCATGGAGTTCCGTGCCGGTGAAGACGGTCCTTCCAACGCACTTGACCACCTTGGGGCGGGAGACCAGGGTATGATGTTCGGCTACGCAACGGATGAAACCCCCGAAATGATGCCGTTGCCCATCGTTTTGGCACACCGCCTTACCCGAAAGCTCAGCTCGGTTCGCCGATCCGGTACCCTTCCTTTCCTTCGGCCCGACGGGAAATCCCAGGTGACCGTGGAATTCGACGAAAACTGGAAAGCCCGGCGTATCGACACCGTGTTGATTTCGACGCAACACGACGATATCGAGTCCGGGGAACTGCACGAGGGAGTGATCCGTGAAATCATCGATCCCGTGATCCCCGAAGAGCTGCGCGATGCTAAGATGAAAATCCTGATAAACCCCACCGGCCGTTTCGTTGTGGGGGGGCCACAGGCCGATACCGGGCTTACCGGACGGAAAATCATCGTCGATACCTACGGCGGATGGATTCCGCACGGGGGAGGAGCGTTCAGCGGAAAAGACCCCACAAAGGTCGACCGCTCCGCCCATTACATGGCCCGGTACGTTGCGAAAAACATCGTAGCGGCAGGTATCGCAAAAAAATGCATGATCCAGGTGGCCTATGCCATCGGAAAAGCCAAACCGGTTTCCATTCTCCTGGACACCTATGGCACGTCTGTGGTGGACGAAACCAAGCTGGAAGCGGCTCTTCCCCAGGTTTTTGACTTCCGACCCGGGAAGATTATCCAGCGTCTGGATCTGCAAAAACCCATTTACTTCAAAACGGCGGCTTTCGGTCACTTTGGCAGAACCGACGTTCTGTTTCCCTGGGAAAAAACGGATTCCATCGATGCACTGAAAGCTGCAGTTGGGCTTTAGTTACCAGGCAGCGAACGGCACGGGAAAGCGGACACTGGTCCGCTTTTTTTCCCCCTTTTTTGGGGAGCGTGCTTCTACTCCCGAAGATACAAGCCGTTTGTGATACAATCGAATATCCAAAACCAGGAGGGGGAAACATGGATTTTCTTTCTGTGCGAACGATTCTCGAATCAGCCGTGAAACCTGCGCTGGGTTGTACGGAACCCGCCAGTATCGCTTTTGCAGCAGCAGTAGGCGGTGAACTCGTGGGAAAGCCGATCACGAGTGTGAGCGTGGATCTGTCGGAGAATATTGCCAAGAATGCACAAAATGTCAAGATCCCTTGCTCCACCATCCAAGGGGTGGAAACTGCAGCCGGACTGGGGGCTCTGTTATCCAACCCCGACCGTGAGTTGGAGCTCTTTTGGGAGCTTACCCCGGAGTTGGTGCACGAGGTGGATACGCTGCGAAAAGAAGGGAGACTCAAAGCCCGCGTGGTCCCCTCCAACGGCTTTTACATCCACTGCAGCGTGACGGGAAAACGGGGAATGGCCGAAACCTTCCTCCGAAAAGGCCACGCCAGCATCTCGGAAACCCGGTTGAACGAGGAAACCCTTTTCCAATCCACTCTGCCAGATCCTCCCCCCGTTTCCTCCATTCCTTTCTCGGAACTGGTTTCCATTGCCCAACAAATCCCCGTAGAGCACCTCGAATGGCTTTCCCCTTCCATCGAAATGAATGCGCGCGCTTCGCGGGAAGGAAGCCAGAAAGCGTACGGAATGGGGTTGGGGCATTTCCTCGATACCTGTTACCCCGGAAATGCAGAGCTTCCCCTGTTCGTGCGAAAAGGCGTTGCGGGGGCGTGCGATGTACGAATGTCGGGTTCCTGCTTTTCCATCGCCACGGTGATGGGCTCGGGGAACCAGGGAATTGCCACGATACTTCCCGCTTACCTCGTGGGGAAGCGCCAAAACCTCCCCCAAGAGCAAGTCCTCCGCGCGGTGGCTATGAGTATTCTGCTCACCGTTTCGCTCAAGGAAAAGATGGGGAAACTGTCCCCCATGTGTGGAGGGATCATCGCGGCAATCGGCTCTGCAGTAGCCTGTAGCTGGCTCTTGGGTGCAAGTCTGCAACAAATGGCCTTTGCGGCGAAGAACATCGTGGGGAATCTGACCGGGGTTGTCTGCGACGGGGCAAAGGAGGGATGCTGCCTGAAAATCAGCACCGGCAGCGCAGAAGCGGTGCTATCCGCGCAAATGGCATTGCAAAACGTATCCGTCCCGGAGGGAAATGGAATCGTCTCCGCGAACATCGATCGTACGCTGGAAAACTTCGCCCAAATCAGTTCGCGTGGAATGAAAGAAATGGACGCATTGATCTTAAACCTCACCGATTGTGGGATTTCTTCAACGTAGGCTTTGCAAGAAGAAGTTGAGTACCATCAAATCCATGGGTGTGGGGGAATGGGGATTGTCCACGGGGAAATCCCGGTTTTCCTGGAAATCGAACGCCACTTGCAGCAGGCGATCGAAAAAAAGGTCGAAGGCTACGGGAGCCCCTTTCTCTTCACTGGAGCCGACTTGCAGGATGCGGAACCCGTTGCTGTCCAGTAGGATCACGGCAAGGGGGATCAGTTCCACGGAAACCACGAAAGCCTTCTTGTGCAAAGCCCTTGTGGGAATAGCCGTCGCATCCCCGGGTTGAAGAACGGGTGCGTGCAGCGTGGGGGTTGCCACCGCAGAAAGAGCGGGATCAAAACCGTATTCCAGCATGCGCATGGTGAAAACGGGCAAAACGGTCAGCTCGGAAACGTGTTTCGGGGAGCCAATCGCCAGCTCGTAACGAATGTCCAAAAGGTCTCCTTCAAAAATCCAGCTTTCCGCGGAAAATTGGAACGGCAAATTGGTCGTGCCAAAAAGCAAAACGGAATTCAGCAACACCAGAACAACAAACCATCTTTTCGGCATTCTTCTTGCCTCCCAACAACAACAAAGGCGAATTGATCCCCCCAACTCGCCTTTGAAAAAAAAAGAAAGCACTTGCCTGTTGGAAAATTATACACCTTACCCCCGGCTTTTCCAAAACATTTGGAAAAAGTGTAGGAAGGCATCGATTTGTTCGCGGCCAACATCGTTGTGCGTGACGAATCTCCAGGTTCCCCCTTCGGGCGGATTAACCTTGATCCCTTTTTCCAGAAGGAATTCCACCAATTTGCGCGTTTCTCCCCGCACGAGGGGCAACTTGCAAAAAACCATGTTGATTGCAAGGCGGTCGGTCAATACCTCCACCCCCGAAAATTGCTGCAACTTCTCCGCCAGGTACCCTGCGTTTCGGTGGTCCTCCTCCAGGCGAAGGCGCATGGATCTGAGTGCCACGATTCCCGCTGCCCCAAGGATCCCTCCCTGGCGAAGTGCCCCACCCATCAATCGTCGATTCTTCCGGGCTCGGGCAATGAACTCCCGGCTTCCCACCACCATGGACCCCACCGGAGCACAAAGCCCCTTCGAGAGGCAGAACATCACACTATCTGCGTACCGGGCGATTTCACCGGCATCCACTCCGAGGTGAACCGCTGCGTTGAATATCCGGGCACCGTCCAAGTGAAGCGGAATACCATGCTCTTGGGCCAACTGGTACATGGAACGCATGTTCTCCAATTCCACGACCGCTCCACTGGAATGGGCATTTTCCATGCAGAGCAATGCGGTACGTGGGTAGTGCAAGTCCTCCCCACGTATCAGCGATTTCACCTGTTCCAGCGGAGCGGTTCCGTTGCGATCCTGGTAGAACCGCAGTTGCACCGATGCGATCACCGCAGCAGCACCCACTTCGTGGTCCACGATATGGCAGTGGTCCGCCACGATCACCTCGTCTCCCTGTCGGGTATGGGTGAAAAGACACAGTTGGTTGCCAAAAATCCCCGAAGGAACGAAAAGCGCAGCCTCCTTCTGCAAAAGATGCGCCGCTAAGTCCTCCAGCTCCTTGAGCGTGGGGTCATCCTCGTAAATATCATCCCCCACCACGGCCCCCGCCATTGCTTCACGCATTTCGGGGGTGGGTTGGGTAACAGTATCGCTGCGGAGATCAATCCACTTCACTTTTTTCCCTCCCAAAGTGCCACGCCTCTCACCAATAGTTTGGCGAGGGACGCAACCGCAAATTTGACCGCGGGTGTGCGATAGGGGTTCGAAACACTGTCCAGTTTCACGACCCATTCGTCTCCACGGCTGAAGATATCAATGAAAAAGTGTTGCTCGAAAGCCTCATCCACAGCAATGGTTTTCACCAGGAAATGCTCGGAAACTTTGTCCTTGAACAATCCTTTGAAAACGCAAACGCTGGAACCATCGCCCGATTGCAGGGGACGGTTCACGCCAATGGCAAGGTTATCCAAGAAGGATTGGCTTTTGGAAACACGTGCATGGGGCATTACTTCCACCTCCCGAAGAATTCTGGGCACCTGTTGGTACGTTTTTTTCTGCGCATGCAGGCGATAGATGTTTCGCCCGTACTTCATCCACTTCTTCTCGAAACGGGTGCGAATCTCCCGGGGTTCGTTCACGCGAACCGGAGGAACGCAAAAGCCTTGTTCCCGCGCAATCTGCGCTGTCTCCATTGCATACCCTTCCACGTCGGTGGAAAGGTCAAAAACCCCATCCTTTACCAGAACCATGTTTAGGGCGGCAAAAAAGGAGGGGATGGCAACCCGCCGTTCGAAGTGACGTGCTTTGCTCCATGGGCAAGGGAAATTTAAGTAAACCCTTTGCAAGCTTTCCTCCGGGAACAAGTTCGTGATCCCAAAACGCCCATCGGTCATGACGATACGCACGTTTTGGATTCCCTTGCGGTGCAACCTGCGTTGGGTCTTTGCCACCGAAGAAACGGACATTTCAAACCCCACGAAATTCTCGTGGGGGTTGTGTTGCGCCAGCTGCTCGATGAATTCCCCGTTCCCGAAACCAATTTCCAGGTTAATCGGCTGGGCTTTGGGAAAGATCCGATCCCAATCCAGGGGGAAACCTGGAAAAACGGAGGCATGAACAACGAAGTGCAATTCCTCAAACATTTTTTTCCACTTCTTCCAGAACCCGATCCAACCGGGCAAATGCCTTCCCACAACCCAAGGCTTCGATGCTTTCAAAAAGGCCGGGTGTCACTTCTTTTCCGAACAAGGCCACGCGAAGCGTTTGGAAGAAGCGTTTCTTCCCCGCCCCGAGTTGGGTGATCGTGAGCCGGAGCGCATCTTCCACGGTGTTCTGGTTCCACTCTTCCAATTCCCGGAGATTCTCCCGGCATGCAAAAAGCATGCCTTGCGCGTCCGGGTGCTCCAGGTACTTTTTCCAGGCGGTAGGGGAAAACTCCACCAAGTGGTCCTCCTGCAAGAAGGGGTCAAGGAATTCTTCCAGGACCCGAAACGTGTTGACCTTCTCTCGACTCACTGCAAGCGCACCCAGAACGTACGTCCGGGGTAACCGTTCCAGCGCATCCAAACGCCATGGGTTTCCGGGGAGCGCGGAAAAACGCAACCACTCCATGTACTCGTGCAAAAGCGCATCCAATGGTTTTCGGCGCATTTGCTTCCCATTCACCCATTCCAGTTTGGCATAATCGAATACCACCGAGCGACTCGATATGCGGTCGAGGGAGAAAAAGCCTTCCTTCGAAAGTGGATCGAAGATTTCTTCATCCACCGCCCATCCCAGTAGCGCCAGGTAATTCATCAAACCTTCGTGCAAGTATCCCTCTTGGCGAAAAAAGGCCACCGAGGTCCCACCATGGCGTTTGCTCAAAGGAGACCTGTCTTGTCCCAGTAAAAGGGGAATATGCATGAAAACCGGAACTGGCCAGCCCAATGCCTGGTACAACAACACTTGTCGGGGAGTATTGGAAAGGTGATCCTCTCCCCGGAACACGTGTGAGATTTCCATCAGGTGGTCATCCACCACCACCGCAAAATTGTAAACGGGTACCCCGTTGGATTTTTGAATGATAAAATCCTCGTACTGGGAGGCATCGAAACGCATCTCCCCCTTGAGCAGGTCCTGGAAAACCACTTCTTGCTGTGGGACACGGAATTTCACGGTATAGGGGTGTCCCTTTTCCACCAAGGCCGCCGGGAAAGAAGCAAAGTCCCCCAATTCCTTCTCGGGTTGGTCTGACTGGTACACCGTGAAATACGCACTACCATTTTCGACCAACTGGGAAACGTACGGAGCGTACACCCCCTTTTCTACCCTCTCCATCTGCCGGTAAGGGCCATAGGGTCCCCCCTCGTTTGGACCCTCGTCGGGGGTAATACCGCACCACTGCAACATACGGAAGATTTCTTCTTCGTATTCCAGGGTGGAGCGAAGCGTGTCGGTATCCTCGATACGCAGAACGAACGTGCCTCCCTTCCCCTCTTTGGCGAAAAGGTAATTGAAAAGCGCCGTGCGCACCCCACCCACGTGCAAACTCCCGGTGGGACTGGGGGCAAAACGAACCCGAACCAAGCCAATCTCCTCCTTTTCCACTGCTGCACCTACCATTCTCCGAGATACTCGCAACTATCCGTTGGAAGCATCTCGTACAATTCACGCACGCTTTTTCCGGAAACCGGGTCACAGATCATGGAGGCAATATCACACAGCGGGCGTAGCACAAAGTCCCGCTCCCGCCACCGCGGATGCGGAATCTGAAGGTTTTGCGCCTTGAGAACCAGGTTTCCAAACAACAAGATATCCAAGTCGATGATACGGGGCCCGTAACGAATCGTGGAAGAAACTCGCCCCATGTCTTTCTCTACGCTTTTCAGAAGCTGAAGTAGACCAAGGGGGGGTTGCCGCGTGAGTACCCCCACCACCGCATTGACAAAATAAGGTTGTGGGGCATACCCCCACGGTTTGGAACGATACAGCGAGGAACGAAGAACAACCTGGATCTCCCGGCTTTCCAGCAGAGCAACAGCATTCCGCAAGTTTGCCTTGGGGTCTCCAAGGTTCGATCCCAAACCGATGTATGCCCCGTACCACGGAGTGGCAGTCTCCATCCTCTTCCACTCCCCTCACAGCGAAATTTCCGAAAGGATCTCCACCTCGGGGTTCTTTTCCTCCACGCTGCGCACCTTCACGCGCAGGATACGGTTCCCAAAGCGAATCTCCAATTCGTCCCCGTCTCGCAACTCTCCGGAAGGTTTCAGTGGGTGTCCATCTCGCGTGATTTTCGCCCCCTTTGCCATCTCGGCGGCAACAGATCTCCTTTTGATAATCCGCGTTTTTTTCAAGAACAGGTCAAGTCGCATGTCCACTCCTTTCTATGATGCCTGCACCACAAACCTGGTCATGCCGATACACTACGGCCACTTGGCCGGGAGTAATGGCGAATACGGGTTGGGAGAAGGCCACGAACAGTTTGCAGTCCCCTTCCATTTCGCGTAGAAAAACCCTTGCAGGGTGTGGGGGGGTTCGGCTGCGAACCTGAACAAGGAGTTCTTCCTCTTGGTATTGGTTCCATTCCGAGCTCGAAACAAGGGGAGCCCACTGGCCGGCCACCAGTTGTGCCGAAAAAAGGTCTTCACGTGGTGCGAGGACAATCCGGTTCTCTTCCGGGTAAAGCCGTTGCACGAACAAGCGCCGCTCGCTGGAAATCCCCAAACCTCTCCTTTGCCCCACGGTAACTCCCTCGATGCCTTTGGGGAACACACCCAACACTTCTCCCGAAGCGGTTTCCACCCGGCAAGGGCGCGCAACGAGCCCTCTTGCGACAAGGAAAGGGTAATACGCGTCTCCCGGCACGAAACAGATTTCCTGGCTTTCCCCCGGAAAATCTGATGCCATTCCCAGGGAAGCGGCTATCTTCCACACTTTTTCCTTGGTGAAGGCACCAAGCGGGAACAGGAGCTTCGGCAAAAGGGAGGGGGGCAACCGCGAGAGGAAGTAGGACTGATCCTTCTTGGGATCCGCTCCACGAAGTAAGCGAACCCCACTTTCCCCAGCCTGGATCTGCGCGTAATGCCCCGTGGAAAAAAAATCGAAAACCCCGTACTTGGCCACGATTTCGCGGAAGAAAAACCCGAACTTGACTTCACGGTTGCACAATGCACAGGGGTTGGGGGTACGTCCCAAAGAGTACTCCCTTTCAAAAGAGCGAACCACCGTCTTTTCGAAAAAGTGGGTAACATCCACTCGGGAGAACGGAACCCCGAAGCGCTGGGCAACCGCCTCGGCCTTCAAATGCGCATCCTTGGAGAAAAAAGCCGTGTCCATGAAAAAGGCATGAACTCGGTAGCCCGAACCCACCAACAAGTGCAATGCTACGGCACTGTCTACCCCCCCGCTCAAGGCAAGTGCCACCCTGGGGGAGGCAATGCTCACTGTTGCCCGCCTCCCGGGGCAAGGCCTTCCAGCGAATAGACCTGCACGCAGGGTTCATCCATGCACAACACGAAGAGTTTGCCTTGCCAGAAGCGCACGCTGATGGGATAATCTCCGGTTTCGATTTGGGCAATTCGCTTCAAGGTGGAATCGAAAAGCAGTAAGCGATTCTCAAAATTGGAAATCCCCGCCAGGAAAGAATCACCGACAGGTTCCAAGTCAATCATGCCACCTGCCGCAGGAACCGTTACCAGTCCCGAACCATCGGGGAACACGCTCAACAACGATTCCTCGCTCATGGAAGCCAACACCAGCCGGTCGTGAAACAATACCATGTCCATTAAGTGTGAATACCCCTGCCAGGAGACCAATGGCTGCACCTCGGTTTCTCCCCAACGAATCAACCAGATTCCCCGATCCAGGTACCCTGCTGCGAGGTAAACCCCTTGCTCCAAGCGAATCACGTGCAAAGGTTTCTTGGAGACTCCGCGGATACTCCAGCGGTACATTGTGTCCAAGTTGATGAAGCCGATGGAATCTTCGAGTTCGAAATCCCGGGACCAAGTGTGGTAGTTATCGTAGTAGGGCAACACCAGTAAATCGTCGAAAAGGAAGAAACGTGGAACACGACCCTCCAATTCGAATGACTGGCGCAACGCAAGGCTTTCCAAGTCAAACACTTGCAAAGCATACTCGAGTTGGCTAACCAGGAAAAGGGAGCTCCCCTCCACAAGGGAGAAACCCGGCCCTCTTCGCACGGGAATCGAGGCAGCCCATTCCAAGGAATCCCGGTGAAAGAGGACGAGGCGATGTCCCCAAAAGTCGGAAACAAACAGGTATTCCGCGGAAAAACTTAGGAAAGTGGGAAAGGAAAGCCCCCCCAATTCCAGTAGTCGCGAACCGGAATGCGCATCGAACACTTGTACCCCGGGGTTTTGGTAATCCAAGACGAACAAGCGCTGAAAAAGCGGGTCGAAGAACTGGTGCGCGGGTTTTCCTTGCAATGCAATGGTCGTTTCCAAGGTCAAGGAACCCGAAAAGACCTGCACGCACGTGAAAAGGAAAAGAAGGATCAGGGCACTTTTTGGATCAAGGAACCGTATTTCGACAGCACCTCCTCCTGCCAGGTGGAAAAAGCCTGTTCCATTGCGGCAAGACCGCTTTGCGATTGGTCTTGTTCCACCCAGTTTTCCGCTTGTTCCACCAATGCACGCGTGGAAGAATCGAAAGGCTGCAGCAATCGAATCTGGAAGGAGAGGGAAGCCGGATCGCTCGAAACGGAAAAATCGTTCAGCAGTTGCGCATAGCGGTTGTTAAAGGAAACCAGCTTCTCCACCGGAGGCATGGGCATGAGGAACACCAACAGCACGCAAACCACCAGCACGAACGCCACGACACCTGCCAACAATTGCCAACGCAAGAAAATCGTTTTGGTGCGGGGAAAACCGGGTTTCAGGATCCATCCCAGTAGAAACCCCGTCGCCAATCCACCGATGTGCGCCATATTGTTGATCCCGGGAACCGAAAACCCCAGGAACAAGTTGATCAAGATCATGGGAAGCAGGGCCCTGCCGGTAAACGCCTTTTGGTAGGCCGGGGTTTCCTTTTTCAATCCCATGGCAAACAAAAGCCCCACCAATCCGAAAATGGCTCCACTTGCCCCCACGGAAACGACGCCGAAGGCAAAAAGGTGCGTCAACAGATTCCCCACGATGCCCGAGGCCGCGTACACCACCAGGAATTTGGGGGAAGTGTACAAGTTTTCCACCACGGTGCCGAAGTAATACAGCGCGTAGGAATTGAACGCGAAGTGCAACAGGCCCCCGTGCAGGAACAGGGCTGTCACGATTCGAAAAACCTCCCCGGATTGTACGAGGATTCCCAGTTGAGCACCAAGCTGCAAGAGCGTTTCCAAGTCTCCGCCATCCAGGATTTTCCGAAAAAAATCGCCTCCCCCCAAGGAAATGCTCAACACGAAAAATACCAAATTCACTCCCATGAGGGTGAGCGTAACGGGGTTTCTTTTGTACACCGAATCACCTTTATCCTTGATATTCTCCGGTATTATAACACGAAGCCCCCCACGGTGGGGGGGCAGAAAAATGGGGGCCTGACCATTACCCTTAGGGAGACTCAACCTCCGGTGGTGTTTTTTCGGGAGCACCAGGTTCCTCCTCGGTTTCCTCGGAAACTGCCGCATCGTTGTCCTCCTCGGTAGTTTCCCCCGCATCGAAGCTTTCCTGGGTACTCTGCTCGAAAAAGAAATCGGTTTCCTTTTGGGTGAATCCAAGGATCGCGATCATTTCCCGGGCTTCCTCCTCGGTAATGATGCCGCGTCCAAACGTATCCAGTATCTTTTGAACGTTTTCGTCAGGTGCCATGATTCGCTCCTTCTCTTCGGTCGGAACTTTCTCTTGCGTTTCGGAAGCGGAAACGGTGAGTTTGGATTTTACCGACACATCTCCGGAAACGGTTTTCACCCGAACTTCTCCCCCGTTGCCATCTCCCAGTTGGAACTTGCCTTTCTGCAAGGACAAGGCTTTGGTTTTGTGGAAGTAATACTCACCGGAAACGGTTTGGAACAGCAAAAGGAAGTGGGTTTCCGGGAAGTGGGTGCGAATATCCCCACTCACGGTGGTGAGTTGCCAGTCAATTCCGCGGGTATACTCGGTGGAGATGACCGCATCCGAGCTTACCCCGGTGAATTTGAGGTTTGCCGGAGCGTTGTTCACCCGGGCATCTCCGGAAATTTCCTCGATCCAGAGTTTTTGCATCTGGGAATGGGGAACCGCTTCAAACGTGATGTCGCCGCTCTTCGTGCGAAAGCGTGCCTTTGTACCGTCGTACTCTTCACAACGGATATCCCCACTGATGGTGCTCAGATCAAGGATTTGGATCTGGCTCCCCTCCATCTTGAAATCTCCGGACTTGGAACTTCCTTTCATCTCTTGGGCCTTGCAACCGGTCAAGAACGCATCCCCAGAAGTGGTGTCGCAGCGAAATGTTTCTTCCACCCGGCATTTGCGAACCCGAAGATTCCCGGAGACAGAATTCAACGAAATCACTTTCAAGTGGTTGGGCACGAAAATCCTTGCCTTCTCGAGGTTGCCGGACATCCCTCCAATCTTGATTCCCAGGAAATTCACGTACGTCTCCTTGTCGTCAAAACGCAAGATCAGCTTCTTTCCCTCGCGAACGGTTTCCACATTTCCCTTGGTTCGCCACTTGGCCTCCCATTCAAGGCTGTTCCCCTCATCGGATCCAAGGATATCCAAGTCTCCACTCACCGAGCTGATGACCAGCTCTTCCACGTCGTCAAGAAGAACCCGACCCTTTTCGTAATCGTCTTCCTTTTTATTGATGTGCACATTCAGTGTTTCGCCAATTTTGTCCCAATCGACGCGAAAATCGGACATGTTTCTCCCTCCTTTATCGGCTTCCAGCAAGCTTTTTCACGAGCCACACGAATCCCAGTAATGCCAGGACCAAAAGAATAATCGGAATGAAAACCACGAAAATACTGGCAAAAACCAGGCCCACCAGCACCACGGCTCCCAACGCCACGATGATCCCCACGATAGCAGGAAAGAGCTTAAACGCAAGGATCACCAGGAACAGAGCACCGAGTATGGACAAGAAAACACTCATCCTTTTGCCTCCTTCGCCGTTCCCTTGAGCGCTCGCAACATTTCCATCGCTTCCTTGGAAGAAATTTCTTTCTGGGCCAGCAAGTCAAGGATCCTCTGGGTCTCCGTTTTTTCCTGGTTCACACCCGGCTCGAATCCCATTGCCTTAATGGCTTCCTCCAAGCGGTTCCTGGCAGTAGGATACGAAATCTCGAATTCTTTTTGCACCTCGGAAAGGTTGCCACGATTCTTGATAAACACCTTCAAGAAAAGCAATTGGCTGTCGGATAACCGGAAGAATTCATCCAGTTCGAATTTTCCTCGAATCACCACCCCACAGTTGCTGCAAGAGTATTCGCTGATATGCAGGGGCCCATTACACGCCGGACAGGTTGTTAGGGTTTTTTGCATGCCAATCCCTCCTTTCGTTTTCCAAATTATACTCCTTCAATTTGAAAAAGTCAAGGGAAAAATCAAATATTCTAATTTCTATTTGGATTTTCCATAGGAGTGTGCGATTTTTCTTTGTTGAAAATGCGGATTTTTAATGCAGCTGCACCAAAACCAACTGGATTTGTTCGTTTTGGATCTGGGCAAGTTGTAATCGGAAGGAGTGCAGCAACGGTTCCAGTTGGGGTTTCCAACGCTGCACGATGGCGGGTAGGTTCACGGTCACATGGTTCTTTCGGACTTCCACGAACGGACGAAGTGCCTTTTGGAAAACCTGGGAACCCGTCAAGGCAATCCGGGAAAGGGCATTCCGGGGTAACAGGGAAAATTCCAGCGTTTCCGGATCTGCCAAATCCGACGAAAAGCGTTCCAGCGAAAGGTCGAAGTCCGCTGTGCCGGGAATTCCTTTCCAGCTTCCCTTCACCCAGAACCGGGCGGTCCCCTCGCGGAACTGTACTCCGACTTGTTGCACTTCTTCTTTTTCGGCCAACAATTGCAGGAAGAATCCGGAGAGAATTTGCTCCCCTACAGCGAGATACAACGCTTGCGCTTTCGAAAATTCCACGGCAACCACTCTCCCAAAATAAAAGCCATCTTCCACCGACAGGCGTCTCGTGAAAGATGGCAACCCCTTTCCCCCTTGGATTGAGGATACAGCATTATAGCACAACCATGGGCAGCGAAGGAAATTTTCCGCTATTTCGTTTTGGGCTTTTTCCGGGGAGTCTTCTTGGCGGAAGCGGCGGTTTTGGACGGCGTTTTCCTCCGGGAGGGCGCCTTCTTTTTCACCGCTTTCGCCTCCGTTGGCACCTTTTTTTCGGCAGAGGATGGGGCAACGGAGGATGGGGCAACGGAGGATGGGGCAACGGGGAACTTCACCTTGCATTCCGGACAGTACAAGTGCTCGCCGTCCCTTTTCGAAAACTTGTAAAACAATGGTTTGCCGCACGTGGGACAGCTTTCGTCGGAGGGTTCGTTCCAGGAAATGAACGTGCAGGTTCCCCCGTTGTATTCGTTGTTCTTGCACGTGTAAAACACTTTGCCCTTTCGGCTCCTGCGCATGACAACCTCCGAACCGCAGTCCGGGCATTTGCCGCGTGCCTTCACATCTATGTTCTCGGTGTACTTACAATCGGGATAATTGGAGCAGGCGATAAAGGGGCCAAAACGTCCGATTTTCTTCACAAGGGGCGAACCACACTTGGGACACTCTCTCCCAATTTCTTGTGCTTCTTCCACTTGATGTAAGCTTTCCACGTCACGAAAGAACATCTTGTCCCCTTCGAAGTAAACCGCTACCTTTTCCGGAACCGAGATATTCTTCTTGGAAGTGCAGCTTGTGCACGTGAGGTAAGGGCCGTACTTTCCCATGCGCAACGTCATCATCTTTCCGCAGGAGGGACAGGGCACGTTGGTCTCGTAATCCTGGTACAATTCCTTGGAATCCAACTGTTTTTGCATTTTCTCGATCGTGGGTTCGAACTGCCCGTAGAAGTTCTTCAACAAGGTTTGCCAGTCGTCCTGTCCCATTTCCACTTGGTCCAGGCCATCTTCCATGGACGCCGTGAACCGGGTTTGGATGATCTTGGGAAAGTGATGGGTGAGGAAACGATTCACCATGATTCCCAGGAAGGAGGGAAAGAGTGTCTTCCCTTCCATCGAGGCGTACTTGCGATCCAGCAAGGTTCGAATGATGCTGGCGTAGGTACTGGGCCGTCCAATTCCCTCTTTTTCCAACTTCTTCACCAGCGAGGCTTCTGTGAAGCGCGGTGGGGGATTGGTAAAGTGCTGGGAAACGTCAAGTTTTTGCAATTCCAAACCGTCCCCGACCTTCGCATCGATGTCAAATTCCTTTTCGGTGACGTTGGAGGGGTATACCTTCTCGAATCCATCAAAAATCCGGACGGAGCCCGAGGCTTCAAACAGGAAGCGCTCCTGTTGATCGCTGATTTTGATCTTGGTGTTGGAATACTTGGCATTACTCATTTGCGAGGCCATGAAACGGCTCCAAATCAAGGAATACAATTTCCAGTGGTCCGCGGAGAGAATGGATTGCAACGACTGCGGCGTCTTTTCCGGGTAGGTGGGGCGAATGGCTTCGTGGGCATCTTGGACGTTGGCCTTTTTGCGCTGGTACGTTTCCCTTTTGAAATACTCTTCCCCGAATTGCGCAAGGATGACATCCTTTGCTCCGTCCAATGCTTGTTCCGAAAGGCGCGTGGAGTCGGTTCGCATGTAGGTGATGAAAGCGGTTTGTCCCTCGGGAGTTTCCACACCTTCGTACAGCTCTTGGGCGACGCGCATGGTACGGCTCACGGAAAAACCGATACGGGTCGCGGCATCCTGCTGGAGGGAACTGGTGATATACGGTGGAGGCGATTTCTTGGAAACCGTTTTTGTTTGCACATCCTTCAGGGAGAAGTGGCCCGCAAGGATTTGCGCTTTGATTTCCATCGCCTGTTTCTCGGTCTCCACCGGGTTCTTGTCCAAGGATTTTCCCTGGATAGAAACCAGCTGCGACTCGATCCCCGCGAAGAAACCGGTAAAACGCCAGTATTCCTTGGGCTCGAAACGGGTGATCTTTTCTTCCAAGTCGCACAAAAAGCGCAGCGCTACGGATTGCACCCTCCCCGCACTCAAGTTGGGCATGCGCATCACGCGCCACAAGAAGGGGGAAATCTGGTAACCCACCAAGCGATCCAGGATCCTCCGGGCGAATTGGGCTTCCACCTTTTCCATTTGAATCGTGGAAGGGGTTTCCACCGCCTTTTGGATCGCGCTCTTGGTGATCTCCGAGAAAACCACCCGGTTCTTTTCTTTCTCCGACAGATCCAAGATGCGGGCAATGTGCCAGGCTATGGCTTCTCCCTCACGATCCATGTCCGAGGCCAGCAAAACTGCTTTCCCAGCAGCTTGCCTTTTCAGGTCTTTCACAACCGATTCCTTTCCCTTGAGGGTCACGAATTCGGGTTCAAACGAGCCGTTGATTTTCACCCCAAGGTTCTTGGAAGGGAGGTCCCGAATATGTCCCTTGGACGAAACGACTTCGAAACCCTTGCCCAGGTATTTTTTGATCGTTTTCGCCTTCGACGGGGATTCAACGATGACAAGAATATCTTTCAAAGCATGGACACCTCTTTGCGAATGGCTTCAAAGTCTTCCCGGGAAGAACTTTCCCAAAATACTTGGAGGGACGGTTCCCGTCCCGAGGGTCGAACGAAAAGCCAAGAATCAATATCGTCGTGGGACAGGTCGAAGAACATCCCGTCCCCTTGCTGCATGGCGGAAACCCGCAGTCCTGCGAAGGTTTGCACCTTGTGGCGCAGCTTGTCCAACAGTTGCTCTCTTTGCGCATCCGATTTCAAGCGTACCTCCATCCGGTGCGAATGGAAGGAACCGATTTGCTGGCGGAGTTCCTTGCGCAGCTCCGAAAGAGGGGTGCCGCGCATCGCAACCATTTCCAAGGCGAGAAGACACGCAAGGATCCCATCTTTTTCGGGAACATGGCTGCTGAGCGCCAATGCTCCGTTTTCGTCTCCGCCGAAGGAAACCCCTGCATTCCCCAAAGCATCAAGGATACCGGGAAATCCTTCCGGGACGGCAACCGTTTCTGCGCCATGGATTGCCGCGACTCGATCTACCTGGTGACTGGCGGCCAGGGAACGGGCGACGTTCCCGGAAAAACCCCGGTTGCGGTACAGGTGCTCCGCCACAAGGGCAAGGAATTCCCCACCGCCAACGGGTTCGGCCGCATCATCGACTATGGCAAAACCCGATGCATCACCGTCGAGCACCAAACCCAGCGCAGCGGAAAGCTCGCGCACCTTGGAAGCCACCGCGCGAACCCTTTGCGCATCTGGCATCGGTCGAAAGCCACCGAATGTGGGATCCGAAAAATCGTTCCTCTTGAAAAGCCGCTTCCCCAATGCAAAGCGTTCCATGTACCGGTCCATGACGCCGACTCCCGAACCGTTGCAAAAATCCAAAACCACCGGGAGTTCCCACGAGCCAAAGGCACCTGTTTGCAGCAGGGAATCCAGTGCGCCAAAATACCCTTCCTCGGGCGCCACTTCGTGGATTTTTCGTGTCCCCTTCTCTCGGAGGTTCCTATCCGAAAGTTTTCCGGAGTCCAATAGAGGGGGTATTTTCGCTTGGATCGACTCCAGTTCTTGCCGCGAAACCAGCTTGCCGTTTCTTCCACGGAATGTGATTCCGCTGCACGCGTACGGTTCGTCCGACGCCCCGAGCATCACACCCCCATCGGCTTTTTCTGCGAGAACCGCGTGGGCAAGAAGGGCAGCAGGCACGGGGTCCGAGCAGAGATACACCGTGCAAGAATGGGAAACCAATTCCTCCGCAGCTTGCTGGGCAAACTGCTTGCCCATGAAACGCCCATCGAAACCCACAACGAGCCGGGGTTTCTTCACGCCTTCCTTGTGCAAGTAATGGGCGATGGCACCGCACACCATGCGTACGTTTTGGAACGTGAAATTATCACCAATGGTGCCTTTCCAACCTTTGCTTCCCAAGAAAAGGGGTGGCTGTTTCGGTTCCACGGTTATTTCACTCCTTTCGTCCGCACACGTCGCGACAAAAACTTGTTGTAATCGCTCCAATTGGATTCCCCTTGCTGTCCATTCGCATTCTGGCTCTTTCGCACCATTTCGCGGAATTGGGCAACCTTCGAATCCAAGTTATCTGCCGCATGTACCAAAAAAGCCTCGATGGTCTTGGGAAGAACGGGAGAACCCCACTCCAACTCGCCGTGGTGGGAAAGGATGATGTGCTCGAGGTCCACCAAGATTTCCGGAGGGAAGCCTGGCACCTTTCGCGCCATATCGCGAAGGGTCAAAACCCCCTGCCCGATATGTCCCACCATCTCCCCCACATCGGTGCGCACGATACCGGAAGACAAAACATGGTATTCGTCCACTTTTCCGATATCGTGCAAAAGCGCCCCGGCTACCAAGATGTCTCGGTGGATGTCCAGCGTAGGATACAACTCCATCAGCTGAAGGCACATGTTCATTACGTCCAAGGAATGCTCCAGCAACCCACCCTTGTAGGCGTGGTGCACGTTTATGGCGGCGGGAGCTTCGATAAACCGCGTGGCAAGGCGATCGTTGCGAATGAAAATCTCGCTGAGCAGCTCCTTGACGGGAACGAGGCCCACCGCTTCGATTGCTTTCACGAGTTGCTCGTACATCTGCCGGATGTTCTTCGAGGAAATCTCGATGAACTTCTTGGGATCGTATTCCCCTTCTTGAAGAAGGCGAATGGCGTCCCGGGAATTGGGAGCGTTGATTTGGATGTGGCTTTCAAAGCGCACCACCTTGCCTTGGATCCGAATCACCGAACCCACGGACACCTGCTCGTCGTTCCTTCTTGCGTTGAAGCGATCGACGGCACGAATGATTCCGGTGCGGTCCGCGAGCGTCAACAGCAGGAAAAACTTACCATCGCGCGTCTCCTGCAGGTGCTTTCCCGCCACTTTCAACACCGAGATCACGTTCTCGTCGACCTGGAAGTCCTTCACGTACTTGCCGTACTGGAATTCGCTGAGCGTATCGGAAAGGGTATCCATTTCCATCAGTTTTTGTTGCAACATATCTCCGAGGTTCAAAATCACACCGCCTCTCCTGTTTGGGTGAAAATCCGGGGTACCCGACTGGAAATCCGACATGTGATCTCGTAATTGATCGTTTGTACCCGGTTTGCCATCTCTTCACAACTCATTTCTTCCGAACCCATCTTGCCCAACAACACGACAGGCTCGCCCATTTCTACCGCCTCCAAGTGGGACACATCCACGACGAACTGGTCCATGCATACCCGTCCCAAGATGGGAGCCCGTTTCCCCTGGATCAGCACTTGCCCCGTGTTGGATAGCAAGCGATTGTACCCATCCGCGTAACCCACCGGAACGGTAGCCACTTTCATGCTCCTGGGGGCCACAAAGGTCCAACCGTAGGAAACCCCCGTTCCACGGGGGATTTCTTTCACCATCGCCACCGCTGTTTGCCAGTGCAACACGGGAGATAACCCCGCAGGGCGCTTCTGGTTCGAGGGATCCAACCCGTAGGAAGCGATTCCAACCCGCACGAAATCGTACAACCCTTCGGGAAGATGAAGTGCCCCAGCGCTATTGGAAACATGGACCCAACGAACGTCCCCGCGAAACTGGCTTGCCACTTCCGAAAATTCCCGGATCTGTACCCGTGATCTCTCCAAATCGGGTTCATCCGCGGTGGCCAAGTGGGTGTACAGGCCATCCCAGCGGAAGCGGCGTGTTTTGCGCATACGAGCCGCCACTCTTTCCAACTGTTGGGGGCGGAATCCCAGCCGAGACATTCCGGTATCCAAGATGACGTGCACAGGGAGTACCCCGGAAAAGAGCTGTGCTTCCAATGCCTCCATTTGGCGCTCACAAAAAAGAGTCGCCGTGAGGTCCCAATGCAGTAACTCCCCCACGCGTTCGGGCTCAAACCAATTCAGCACCAGGATAGGAGATCGCACACCCGCTTCCCGAAGGGAAATGGCTTCCTCCAAAAAGGCCACGACGAAGTAGGGGAAAGCCTTTGCTTCCACCGCACGCGCCAATTGGCATGCACCGTGTCCATACCCGTCCGCCTTGATCACGGGAGCAACACGGGCTGGGGCACAGTGTTCTTCGAAAAAGGCCAAGTTCCGCGAATACGCCCCAAGGTCGATTCGTGCAAATGTTTTTCGCGAATCCATTTTTCTCTCCACCACGCATTACCTCGAAACCAGCGAGAGAAAAACCCCAGCCGCAACGGCGGAACCAATCACTCCAGCAACATTGGGGCCCATCGCATGCATCAGGATGAAATTCGTGGGATCCTCTTTTTGCGCAACGTGTTGCGCAACCCGGGCAGAATCGGGCACCGCGGAAACGCCCGAAGCTCCGATAAGGGGATTGATCTTCCGCTTCAGGAACAGGTTCATGAACTTGGCGAACAAGATCCCACTGCACGTCGATATCACGAAGGCAAAAGCCCCAAGACCCAAAATCAGCAGGGATGCAGGTTGCAAGAAGATTTCGGCCTTTGCGGATGCTCCCACGCACAAGCAGAGCAAAATCGTAGCGGTATCGGCGATGTAGCGGGAAGCGGCTTCCGCGAGCCTCTTCGTGAGCCCATTTTCTTTCAGGAAATTTCCAAACATCAACATCCCCACTAACGGGAGAGACTGGGGAACCAACAGCCCTATCACCACCGTGGTACTCACGCTGAACACCAACTTTTCCACCAATTTCACCTTGCGCGGCAGGGGCATTCGAATCAAGCGTTCCTTTTTGGTCGTCAGCGCCCGCATCAGGGGAGGTTGGATGATCGGGATCAAAGCAATATACGAGTACGCCGCGATTGCGATCATGGCCAAAAGGTCGGGGGCAAACTTGTTGGCAATGTAAATGGATGTGGGACCGTCTGCACCCCCAATGATGGAAATGGCCGCAGCCTGGGCAAGGTCGAAACCCAGCGCGCGCGCAAGGGCAAGCGCCACGAAAATCCCCATTTGCGCGGCGCCACCCAGGAAGATGGTAACCGGGTTGGACAGCATGAAAGAAAAATCCGTGATGGCCCCAATTCCCAGGAAAATCAACGGGGGATAAATCCCGTACAGCAGCCCAAAGTTCAAGTAGTAGAAAAGCCCTCCGGGAGCTCCCCCAACTGGCTCGGCGAACAACCCGGAATACAGGGGAGGAATGTTGGCGATGATCATACCGAAGCCAATCGAGATCAAAAGCAAGGGCTCAGCATTTTTTGCCACTGCAACCCATAACACCACGGAACCCAAGGCAAGCATGAACAGATTGCCCATGGTCAATCCGAAGAAAGCAGAACTTTCCAAAAAAGCCATATACGCTTCCCCGATCAAAAAAAGCCCTCCCCGCAAGCAACATGAAATGTCCCGATCCGGGATTCTCCAACCGATTTTATCACAAACCCGGGGAAATCAAAAAAGCCGGGGGTGGGACTCCCAAAATCCATAGGCCGAAAAGCGGAGAAATTGCGCTTAAGCGGGAGAAATACCCCGAATGAAAGAGAGATTATGTTATAATAGTTGGAAACTGTCAGCGGGCTAGCTTTTTGGGTTTTTCCTAAACTTCATCCTGGTGGAGGAATTATCATGTATGGAATCATCAACATCGGATTTGGGAATATCATCGTTGGAGACCGGGTGATCGCAATCGTGAACCCGGAATCTGCACCAATGAAGCGCCTCAAAGAGCAGGCAAAAGACGACGGCAAACTGATCGATGCTACCTATGGGCGAAAAACCCGGGCCATTGTGATTACTGACAGCAACCATGTAATTTTGAGCGCAATCCAACCCGAAACCATTGCCTTGCGCTTCAAGCAAAGTTTCGAAGAACTGGAAAAAGTTCTCCAAAACATCCGGATGACGTAAGGCGGGATGGAAGCATGCCAAATGGATTGCTTTTCGTGATTTCCGGGCCTTCCGGGGTGGGTAAAACAACGTTGCTCCAAACGTTGATCCCCCGCTGGAATTCCTTGTACGCGAACCAAGAAGGCCAAAAAGGTCTCGAATTCTCGGTCTCTTACACCACAAGGGCGCCACGGGCTATGGAAGAAAACGGGCGGGATTACTTCTTCGTCACACCCGAGAAATTCCAACAACTCATCGCCGGGCAGGAATTCTTGGAGCACGCCTTGGTGCACGGACACCGTTACGGTACTTCCAAGAGCTTCGTGGAGCAACGATTGGGCCAAGGGATCAACGTTGTACTCGATGTGGACGTGCAAGGGGCCCTAAACGTCAAAAAAGCGATTCCCCCTGCGATCCTGATCTTCATCGCTCCCCCCTCTTTTTCCGAAATGGTGGAACGACTCACCAAGAGAGGGACAGAAAAAGCCGAATCCTTGCAGCAGCGGATCCAAGATGCCAGCTGGGAACTCGAACAGATGGTACACTTCGATTTTCTCCTGGAAAATGCCCAGCTTTCGCGTGCGGAAGAAGACCTTTTTTCCATTTTGCGCTCCGAAAACCTGCGCATCGTTCCTGGTTCCACGCTTTTGCAGAAATACATGCCGGAAAAGTCCGGGTAAACGAAAGGAGGATTCCCTTGTACAAAATCAGCTTCAACTACGACCGCTTGCTGGAACGTATCCCCTACAAGTACGCCATCCCGGTTTTGATTGGCAAACGCGCAGAGCGTTTGAAAGAAGAAACCAGTTTGCGCGGGGAACACGTGGAATTGGCAAGCTTGGTGGAAAAATCCATCGACCAGATTTCGCAAGGTAAGGTCAAGATAAAGAACGAAGATATGATGAAACTGCTGAAACCCGTCGTGAAATGACGTTCCGTTCTTGGCTGTTGCTGTTTACCCTACTGGTGCCCGGAATACTCCTTCTTTCCCGGGCACCTATCGTTTTCCCGGAAAAACGGGAAGACCAGCTCTTCCTTACCCTGGTGTGGGAAGAACCCCCTACCCTGCAACCCCCTTTGGAATGCGTCCTCGTTTCCGAAGCGCGTGAGGTTCCCTTCCCCTTGTTTTCGCAAAACGGAAGGCTCCTTGGGCAACTTCCCTACGATCCATCCCATTTCCAGGGAAGCGAAACAAGCCTTCGCTTCACAACTGCTTCCCAAATCCTTTCCTTTCCCCTGTTGGAGATACAGGGATACTTGTTTCTTCCCGACGAATTCTCCGTACCTCTCCATTCCTCGGTGCAACGTACCATCATCGTGCAACCAGGAGACTACTTCTTCAAAATCGCCCGGGAGAACCAGAGTTCGGTGGGCGCCATCCAACTGCTCAACCCCGAAGTCCACGATGTGCACCCTGGGCAGGTGTTGCACATCGGCAAGGTGTGGTTTCCCGACTCCCCGTTCTTGTTGCTCATTCACCCTTCCCAGTGCAAGTTGGAACTGTGGTACGGTGATGCCCACTTGCGAACCTTTCCCATCGCAACCGGGCGTGACGGTTCCACACCATCGGGGGAATTCTTTCTCCAACGGAAAATCCCCCAGCCAGCCCTTTACTGGGAAGGAGAATTCATCCAACCCTTGTCTCCCATCAACGGATTGGGAAGCTGGTGGCTGGAACTGAGCGACCCGCAGTACGGTATCCATGGCACCAACAAACCCTGGGAAATCGGAAAGCAAGTTTCCCACGGTTGCATTCGCATGTTCAACCACGATGTTTCCCTGCTGGCAAAGCTTCTTCCCGTGGGCACTCGGGTAAAAATCTTGCCGGAATAACCCCCAAGGGTATCCGCGTTCCGGCAGGATTTGTGATACAATAAAAAAAACGTGTGGGATGGGGGAAACTGGTGTGGAAAACGTACTGGCCGCAAATCATGCTGCAGCTTTCTTAACGAATGGAAACACATGCCAAAAACTTCTGGAAGGTATCCTTCCGGAACAGGTCCGCA
>Ga0209607_1000586_pt1 | contig 32402 bp, 27 predicted proteins | sample AD_UKC117_MetaG_FD_184413 | JGI IMG/M metagenome (GOLD analysis project Ga0209607, IMG submission 184413) | Active sludge microbial communities of municipal wastewater-treating anaerobic digesters from Hong Kong - AD_UKC117_MetaG (SPAdes)... | ecosystem: Engineered > Bioreactor > Anaerobic >... | reverse complement strand
ACTATAGGCTTTGTGCTGTTTGAGAAAATCCCTGTAAATCAATTGTTTAACAAATATCAAATTTCAACTCCCGTGGATGATTTTCCTAACTTATTCAGTTTCAGCGAATCTTAACGGGACACTAGTGATTGAGAAATTAAAAGAACGGCTGGCCGATACAGATATTAACCTGGCCAGACAAGATGTATTGCCGTTCATTAAAAACCCCGAAGAATTAGAAATCTGGTCAAACGATTACTTCTTACAGTTGGCTGAAATGATTAAGTTTCAAAATTAAGGTCCTGTTTGACAACTAAATCAGGAAAGGCCACTCTGAGATTCCATCTTCAAGCCATTATTGTCAATCAATCCACAGATAAGGCTGTTTTTGTGGAGGAACCTGGGATTTTCCACCTTTCATCCACATATAAGGCTGATTTTGTGGATGGACCTGGGATTTTCCGCCTTTCATCCACATATAAGGCCGTTTCTGTGGACAAACCGGTGGATTATGTGCAATTCCGACCCATAAGGGCATTAAAAAATCAAATGGGTGCTGCGAAGCAGCATATGATAAGCGCCAAAAGCTTTTGGCGCACCGCTTTGAAAGACCACCAGGCGACCATAGTTGCTGCACCACAAAGCCCCGAGAGCCTCGGCGTTCCCCAAAAAGCTCCCGGGTTTTGTGGTGGCAAGGGCAGCGGCAGCACTGAGTTGAGTGCCTGGCAGCCGCACAGATGGCAGCCCGTAAACACAACAGACGGACCCTCTTTGAGGTGACTGGGAGGTAGTAAGTAATCAAACCAGCGCTTCTTCTTGTAACTTTCATAATAACAAACACATATGGCGTTTTCCCACAAAGTCATTACTTACTACCTCCCCCTCAAATTGACTTAAAACGGCAAAAACCGGGGAGGGTGGTAAGTAGGAGAAAACAGCCATACTTTTGTAACACGCACATAGGCAGTATTTTATGAATTAATCTAACATGTCTGTTACTTACCACCTCCCATATAATTTCAGCTTAAAAGACCACTCAGCGGTTGAAAAGACGTTCCACCTCCATTAGCTTAAAAAGCGAAGCTTTTTCTTAACTTTGTCTTATGCGAAAAGTCTCTTCACTGGTTTTCGGGCTGGGTGTTTTTCTTTTTTTCTGGTTGGTGTTTCCGTACCATTTGCGGTTTCACGAACAGTTCCAGTTTTTCCGGTTTGGGACGGACTATTTCATGGATTCGGTCCTGCATCCGGAAGGCTTTTCCTTTTACCTGGGAGGGTTTTTCACCCAGTTCTTCCGTTACCCGTGGGCAGGAGCCCTCATCATAGCTTTGTTGCTGGTGCTTATGCAACGGCTGGTGGCCCGGATTTCATACGGGGTACCTGGCCGAGTGGCTGGCCGAGTTCCTGGCAGAGCACATAGAAGTGCACCCGGTAGCACACCCGGCAATACTTTTTGGTATCCACTGACCTTTCTGCCATCTGCCTTTGTATGGCTGTTGTTGTGCAACGAGAATTATATGATTTCGGCGGTAGTGGCCCTTTTGCTGGCCCTAGGCGCAGTAAAACTGTACCAGCGTGCCGGAAGCGGGAAATCAAGAATTTCTGTATTTTATATCCTGCAACCGGTGTTGTTTTCCTGGTCGGAGGAGCCGCGCTAACTGGAAGAAAACTAACTGCATTTCATTTTTCAGAGCGAAACTTTTAAAACATAACTTGCTGAATTAATCTACATTAACCTTCATTTAACCGAAACTTTTTCTAAGGCTATTGACTTTCTGGGATTTAATAGATAAATTGCTTGAAGTTGATCTGAACTCTCTGGAATCAAAGTGGAGCATAAATAAATCAAATCGAAATGAAAAAGTTTGTTACTGTCGTATATAAATACTTAAATTACTCTGAATATGAGAAGGGAAAATTTATTTAAATTTATTGCTTTACTGAGCATTACGCTATTATTCTTTGCTTGTAATAAAGAAATGAATTCCATTCAGGAAATACAAGATAAAGAGTTTATTAACCATAGCGATGATTCATTTGTTTCCGTCACCAAAGCTACCGACATTGCAGCGACATTTTTTGGCCAATTGACGAATGACCCTCTTACAAAAAGCTACGATCGGGATACTTCAACAGAAACTGTCAGGGACGGTAAAAATGACAATGCTCCTATGATGTACGTAATTAATTATTACGGGGGTGGTTTTGTGGTCGTGAGTGCCACTAAGGACTACTATCCAATTCTTGCCTATTCTGATGAAAATGATTTTGTACTAAGTGATGACATGGGAGGTGTGGCAGTTTGGATGGAAGAGACAAAAGAGGCTATTCGTCAGAGTGGATCTTTGGATGAGGCAACAAAGGCAGAAATTCACAGATTATGGCAGCAGTATGAAACAAATGCCAATATGATTTCTTCCACTGTCGTCACAAAAAGTCTGACACCAGAACAAGATCTTGCAAGGGAGAATCGAATAGCTGAACTAAATCAATTGGGTTTCACTGTTTATAGCTTATCAAGCGCGTATGCAAATGGCCTGATTAGTTTAAACAATTACCAGGGTTGGTGGGGTATTGGTGATTTGTTTGGGACTCCTGATCACACTATTGTTGCAATAGGTGTAAGGTCCGAATCTTCTCAGGTTGGACCCTTTCTCCAGACAGCCTGGGATCAAGTGTATCCATACAATAGTCAAGTGCCATTAAAAAATGGGCAACGGCCTTATCTGGGTTGTACTACTATTGCGATTGCACAAATAATGTCGTATCATACATGGCCCAGTGACCTTGACTGGGATACGATGATACAACAAGGAGGTTCATCTACGGTGACTCAAAATTTTTTATACAACCTGGCGTTTGATATGAATGCTGATTTTGGAAACGGTAACGATAGTCTTTCTACGTCTATTCCAGCTAGCGCTGCAATAGCTGCGCTACAACTCAGCAAATATGGTTATTCGTCTTCCATGAGTCTAGTGACACATAATAGCTCAACTGTCCGTACTCAGCTCGATTCTGAACGGCCCGTTTGGATGGAGGGAACAGATCCGAACGATGAGACGGCTGCTCATGCCTGGGTATGCGATGGATATATTGCTGAAACCAATGAGGATATTTATTTTGTAGAATTTCTCATGGGCGGTCCTGGATCTTACTATTACGCGAGTAAAAATGAATGGGATTATGTCCCCTCATTTCAAAGTCCGTGGTCAACAGGTGGTGTAATATCTTATTATTATGACATGAATTGGGGGTGTGGTGGTGATTTCAATGGATGGTTTTATTCGGATAATGTGAATGTTTATGAATTAGGATACAACTTCTCCAATTATAGGTTAGATATTATTAACATCAAAAAGCAATAGACAAATGAAAAAGATGTTTGTAATTTTAGTTTTTTCAATGGGTACAATACTTTCATGTTCAAAAATTCCTGAAATGAAAGTAGACATAGACAGAGAATCCTTTGAAAAAGAATATGCAGCATGGGAAGCTCAGCATATTGAAAATTATTTGTTCACTTTTGATTATAGGAGTAATCACGTCGGCCTCTTTGGCCCTGCAACCATAAGTGTCCAAAATAACGTATCATCGGTTCTTGAAAGTCAAACTCCACATAAAGTGCCTCTTGTTCAGAGCGTTAAAGAAATTTTTGATTTTATTGGGAGGACATTGGAAAATTTTGAAAAAGCAATAGAAGATAATGACAATAAAAATAAAGAATATCCCATTAAATCAATAACTTTAATAGTTATTTATAATCAACAATACCATTATCCTGAAAAAGTGAAATACGGTATCGGTTATTATGTTAAAAAGAATGATGTGCCACCCCCGGGTCTTGGTACCTCTGCTGAGTTAAACATAACAGAGTTCGTTCCATAGTCTCCATAGTCCTATTCGTCCAAAGAGTTGTCTGACAGGGATAAGACTTGGTAAGTAAACTAAACTCAGGTATAACACGCTGAAGTCAACAAATATCAGTTATAATTTATTAACCGAGTCAACTCTTCTCAGAGATAAGACATCTGGGTAGTCAACCTAAATCAGGAAACTATACTTCATCCACATATAAGGCTTTTTTGTGGAGGGACTACTGATTTTCTGCTATTCATCCTCAAAAACGCCCCTTTTTGAGGACAAACCGGCGTTTTTTGGCAACCCATCCTCAAAATCGGCCCTTTTTGAGGACAGACCGGCAGATTTTGGCAACTCATCCTCAAAAACAGCCCTTTTTGAGGACAAACCGGTGTTTTTTCGCAACTCATCCTCATTTAGGCCCCTTTTTGAGGACAAACCGGCAGATTTTGGCAATTCATCCTCAAAAACAGCCCTTTTTGAGCTTAGATTTCAAGTATTTCCAATAGTAACGTCAAGAACCGAAAACCACCATTTGTTGTATTCCTCGTCCCAAAGGGTACGAACCTCTCGGTCGTTAAAGAAACGGATAGAAACTTTACTTATGCTGTATAAAGGTCAATAGCTCAACAAGGGTTCGCATTAATAAACAAATTAACTCATTTGATCTTGCTATAAAAAATGAATTGTAGATGTAATATTTTACATAAAAAGTCGAGAAAAAGTCGATTTACTATGCAAATATTCACTATATTTGATTGATAAAAAATTTAAAATGGAATCTTTGGCAGCATTTGGTATTATTCCAATAGATTATGCTTCTCTCAGGGCAAGTTATCCCTCGCTTAAAGCATTGGAAGATAAGGTCTGCGATTTGGAAAAAAAAAGCACAATAATTCGACTTAAACGTGGATTGTATATTGTTTCGCCTGCTGTTTCAAAGAGAGAAGTATCTATAGAGTTGATAGCCAATCATCTTTACGGCCCCTCTTATGTTTCCAAAGAAAGTGCCCTTCGGTTTTACGGGTTAATTCCGGAGAGAGTCTATAATACTGTTTCAATGACAATAAAAAGAAGGCAAAGATTCAGGAATAAATTCGGACAGTATGATTACATATCTTGTCCGGCCAGTTATTACTCAATAGGAATCCGGCAGGTTATCCGTGAGGATTATGCTTTTATGATTGCTTCTCCAGAAAAAGCGTTGTGTGACCAGATTGTGTATACACCCAGGTTGCAATTACGTTCGGTTAAAGCGCTTCTTGCATATCTGGAAGAGGACATTCGGTTTGATATGGATGAATTCTATAAAATGGATGTTTCCATATTTGAACAGTGTGTGGGAAAAAGTAAGAAAAAAGACACGATAGACCATGTAATAAAACTATTGAAACAATGAATGTATTTGATCAAATGGTAGCCCGCTACGGTCTTGGAGAAAGTAAAAGAAATTCAACGTATGAAGTGATGCAGGAAATCATTCTTGCCGGACTTTATCGCGGTGGGTTTTTCAACAAAGCGGCGTTTTACGGGGGTACCTGTTTGCGGATCTTTCATGACATGAAGCATTTTTCGGAAGACATGGATTTTTCGTTGATCGCACCGGACGTAGATTTCAAACTCGAAGATTATTTTCTGTCCATAATTCAGGAGTTTCAAGCTGTCGGCAAAGAAGTTGTTATCTCAAAAAAAGAAAAACGGACTTTTGGTCGTGTGGAATCTGCTTTTCTGAAAGAGAATAGTGCTGTGTACGATGTGAAATTTCAAACCGAAAAGTCAATAAAAATCAAAATTGAGGTGGACGTGGACCCGCCTATGAAGTTCGATACCGAACAAAAACTATTACTCCTTCCTTATTCTTTTATGACACGTTGTTTTGTTCTCCCTGATTTATATGCCGGAAAAATGCACGCTCTTGTTTTCCGGAAATGGAAACAGCGGGTAAAAGGACGTGATTGGTACGATTTTGAGTGGTATGTAAGAAAAGGTGTAAAGCTTAATTTCACTCATTTGCAGGAACGGATCAGTCAATTTGATGGAATTGAAATGAGTCGGGAATTATTTATTGAAAAATTAAAAGAACGGCTGGCCGATACAGATATTGACCTGGCCAGACAAGATGTCTTGCCGTTCATTAAAAACCCCGAAGAATTAGAAATCTGGTCAAACGATTACTTCTTACAGTTGGCTGAAATGATAAAGTTTCAAAATTAATGCCCTGTTAAACGACTAAATCAGGATAGGGCACTCTAACGTACCACCTTCTGCGCCATTATTGGTAATCCATCCTCAAAAACGCCTCTTTTTGAGGACAAACCGGCAGATTTTGGCAACCCATCCTCAAAAACGCCCCTTTTTGAGGACAAACCGGCAGTTTTTTGCAAATCCGTTCCCACAAAGCCGCCATAACTCAAATTGGTGCTGCGAAGCAGCATTTTATAAGCGCCAAAAGCTTTTGGCGCACCGCTTTGAAAGACTACTCGGCGGTTAAAAGACCACTCGGCGGTTAAAAGAGGGTCCACCTCCATAGTTCAAAAAGCGAAGCTTTTTCTTAACTTTGTCTTATGCGAAAAGTCTCTTCACTGGTTTTCGGGCTGGGTGTTTTTCTTTTTTTCTGGTTAGTGCTTCCGTACCATTTGCGGTTTCACGAACAGTTCCAGTTTTTCCGTTTTGGGACGGACTATTTCGTGGACTCGGTCCTGCATCCGGAGGGCTTTTCCTTTTACCTGGGCGGTTTTTTTACTCAATTCTTCCGGTATCCGTGGGCCGGAGCCCTCATTATAGCTATATTGCTGGTGCTGATGCAACGGCTGGTGGCCGGGATTTCATATGGGGTGACTGGCCGAGTGGCTGGCCGAGTGGCTGGCCGAATTCCTGGCAGTGCACATAGCAGTGCTCCCGGCATCGTTCCTGGTAGCGCCTATGACAGTGCACGTAGCAGCACACCCGGCAATACTTTTTTGTATCCGCTCACATATCTGCCTTCTGCCTTTGTCTGGCTGTTGTTGTGCAACGAGAATTACATGATTTCAGCGGTGGTGGCTCTGTTGCTGGCCCTTTGGGCCGTGAACCTTTACCAGCGCGCCGGCGAACGGAAATCAAGGATTGCCGTATTTTATATCCTGCAGCCGGTGTTGTTCTTTCTGGCCGGCGGAACGGTGCTCATTTTCACGGCTTGTTTCCTCTACCTGGAAGCGTTACGCATTGGGAACACCGGCCGTTGGAAATCCTATGTCCTCCGGGTGCTTCCGGCAGTGGCGCTCGTGTTTCTGTATCCTGTAGCAGTCCGGCTTTTCTGGCAGTATCCTTATGAAAAGCTACTGGGAGGGATCCACTTTTACAGATATTACTACTTTTCATATCCCATGCAGTACATTGCCTGGGCATTGGCAGCCGCCGTCCCCCTTTTGTGCCGGCTGATCCCCGCTCCGAAATACGGTCGCGGAAGCTGGATCATATCTGCGGTGTTGTGGGTGTTGATCACTGCCGGGACGGTGTTTGGCCTGTTCCGTTTTGCCGAGTTGGATAAGGAAAGGCTCTTTGAATACGACACCCTTGTGTATGAAGAGCAGTGGGGCCAGATCCTGCAGCGGGCCCAAAAAGATGCCCCCGGTTCCTCCATTGAAATGGTGGCCGTCAACCTGGCCTTATGGCATACCGGCCGCCTGGAAACGGAGCTGTTCCACTACCCGCAACAGGGACCGGAAGGCCTTATGCTTCCTTTCCGAAGGGATTTCGTCACGCCTTTGATGATGTCCCAGGTGTACCTTCACCTGGGCATGGTCAACTCTGCCCAGCGGAATGCTTACGATGCCATGGAGGCTATCCCCGATTTTCAAAAGAGTGCCCGGTCTTATAAGCGCCTTGCCCAAACAAACATTATCAACGGTCATTACCGGGTGGCCCGCGGTTACCTGGAGCAGCTATCCAAAACCCTCTTTTACCGGAAATGGGCGCAAGAGGCCATGCAAGCCCTTGGAAATGATCCCCTTTATGGCCGCATTCGCAGGATCCGTTACCGGGACGAAATGCTGTTCAGTCCGCAGGGGCTCAATGCCATGCTGGATGTCCTCTATAGGGGCAACCGGGAGAACACGATGGCTTACGCCTACATGCTGGCCTATACCTTGCTGGCCAAGGACCTGGAACGGTTTGCCGATTACATCATCCTGGAATATCCCGCCGGGAGCGACAAACCTTTGCCCGTTCCCTACCAGGAAGCCCTGGTCCTGTACTGGGTGCAAAACAACACTTCACTGGAAGGAATCCCCTGGAACATATCCGGCGACGTACGCAAAAAGCTGGATGATTTTACAGCCATGTATCAGCAATTTGCCGGAGGCCGGCCGGAACGGGCCTTGAAAAAAGATTTTGGAAAAACGTATTGGTATTATGTCTTCTTTACTAAAACATAGCTTGGCTTTCGCGGCCCTGATCACCGTATTTTCCTGCAGCCATTACAGGGGGGAAGAAGTCATTGAGGATTCCCTGCCGGTGATCTGGCCCGATTACCGGGAAGTTACGGTTCCGGTCAATATCGCTCCGCTGAACTTCACGGTGGAACAGCCAGCGTTCCAAAGCCCTGAGGAAAATATGGGAAACGCGTTCAGCCGCCTGGAAGCCATGGTGGAAGGGACTGACGGAACCATCATAAAAGGTTCCGGGAAACGCGTTGTCCGCTTTTCACCACGCAGGTGGAAACAGCTGCTGGAAAAGAATACCGGGGACAGCCTCCGGGTGACGGTACGCGGCCGCAACGGGAAACAATGGCACAAATACCTTGCTTTTACCATATATGTAAGCGATCAGCCCATTGATCACGGGCTGGTTTACCGTCATATTGCTCCCGGATACGAAGTGTACAGCAAAGTGGGCATCTACCAGCGCGAGCTGTCCTCGTTCCGTACCAAGGCTATTTATGAAAACACCCTGATCCCGCAAACTTGTGTGAATTGCCATTCCTTCAAGCAGGGTGATCCCGATTATTTTACACTGCACGTTCGGGGAGAGAAGGGGGCCACGGTGCTGCAGAAGGAAGGAACGTTCCAATACCTGGACAGCCGCACCGATTCCACCGCCTCGGCCTTTTCCTATCCTTCCTGGCATCCCGAGGGGCGTTTCATTGCCTATTCACTCAACAAAACGTACCAATCTTTCCACGTTACGGCGGAAGACCGGGTTGAAGTATATGACCTGGTATCGGACATAGTGATCTACGATATGCAGGAGAATTGCATCCTGGCTTCAGACCTGCTGACCACCGCGGCTTTTGAGACGTTTCCCAAATTCTCGGCCGACGGGCGTTCCCTGTATTTCTGCCTGGCACCGGAACAGGACCTGCCTTCTGAGTACAGGGAGCTGCGGTACAATCTGTGCCGGGTGGATTTTAATCCGCTTACAGGCGAAACCGGAAAAGAGATCCATACGGTCATCGATGCCGTTTCCATAGGGAAAAGCATTTCCCAGCCCGTTCCTTCACCCGACGGCAGGTACATCCTTTTTTCCCTGCTGGATTTCGGCACGTTCCCGGTGAACCACCGGGCCTCGGAACTGGCTTTGCTTGACCTGGAAAACGGGACGTGGTGCCTGCTTGATGCCTGGAACAGTCCCGATGTGGAAAGTTACCACAGCTGGAGCAGCAATTCCGCGTGGGTGGTTTTTTCCAGCCGCCGCCGCGACGGATTGCTGGTGCTGCCTTACATAGGGTACATAGACGAAAATGGCCGTGTGGGAAAACCGTTCCTGTTGCCCCAGAAAGACCCGGTGCATTTTTACGGGACCCTTACCCGTTCTTTCAATTGTCCCGAGTTGGTCACTGCCCCGGTAAAACTGAAACTGCGCGAACTGGAACGCCGTGCGAACAACCTGGACAGGGAACCGGTGCAATTCCGGCGTATTGATTAATCGGTTCTTTTTTGTATTTTTGTCCCACATTTGCGTGTATTGACATTTTGAGTTGTTAGCTCAGCTGGTTCAGAGCATTACCTTGACAGGGTAGGGGTCACTGGTTCGAATCCAGTACAACTCACTTACTATTCTATGATCCGTTTTGCCACCATTGGTTCCAATGTGATCGTGGATTCCTTTTTAAGGGGAGCCGCTCACGATCCCCGTTTTCAGTTACAGGCCGTTTATTCACGCACGCAGGAACGTGCTACGGAATTTGCAGACAAATACGGGGTAAAGCATACGTATACATCTTTGGAAGCATTGGCGGCAGACCCGCACGTGGATGCCGTATACATAGCTTCTCCCAATTGTTTTCATGCCCCGCAGGCCATGCTGATGATGGAACACGGGAAACACGTGCTTTGCGAAAAACCGTTGGCCCCTTCTTTTGCCGAGGGGAAAGCCATGACACGGGAGGCACGCCGCCACGGGGTGGTACTGATGGAAGCCATGAAGACCACTTTGTTGCCCAATTTCTTCCGCATAAAGGAAGCACTGCCGCAAATTGGCACCGTAAGAAGGTTTTTCGCGCAGTTTTGCCAGTATTCTTCCCGCTACGACAATTTCAAAAAAGGAATTGTAAGCAATGCCTTTCGTGCCGGAATGGGCAACGGGGCACTGCGGGACCTGGGGGTCTACGGGCTGGCACCGCTGGTGCATCTTTTTGGCATGCCGCAACAGTTACAGGCCTCGGCAATACTTCTGTCCACCGGGGTGGACGGACAGGGAACCGTGCTGATGACCTATCCCGGAATGGAAGCGGTGGTGGAGTTTTCCAAGATCTCGGATTCGTTCCTGCCATCGGAGATCCAAGGGGAAAACGGAAGGATACTACTCGGCAAGCTTTCCACCGTGAAAGACCCGGTACTGGTGATGCGGGACGGGACCACAACCGATCTTTCAGTGCCAACCATAGCGGATGACATGTATTACGAGTTGAAGGAATTCATTGACGTTATTGAATCCGGAGCCGCGGAATCTGCCGTCAATACACACCAAAGAAGCCTGGATGTACTGCAACTGGTAGACCGGGCCGGAAAGATCATTCAATCTAAATAAATACATTATGAAAAGAATTACGCTGTGCATCCTGGGCGTATTGTTTTTCTGGCAGGGATTTTCCAATCCCGTGTTGCAGAATGTGTACGCCCGCCGGACGGTGACCCTTAACGGGACTTGGAACTATATTGTGGACCCCTTGGACAACGGGTATTACGATTACCGCCGCCAGCCGTTGAAGAACGGGTTCTTTCAGAATCGCAAAGCCCAGGCTCCCGGAGACCTGGTGGAATACAATTTTGACCGGGACGCCACCATGACCATCCCGGGTGACTGGAATACGCAGGATGACCGGTTGTTTTTTTACGAAGGGACTGTCTGGTTCAAAAAGGATTTCACGTATACGGCCAGACCCGGGAAACGGGTATTCCTCTATTTTGGCGCCGTAAATTATACCTGCAATGTCTGGGTGAATGGGAAGGAGGCGGGATCCCACGAAGGCGGGTTCACCCCGTTCTCCTTTGATGTCACCGCGTTGCTGGAAGAAGGTGATAATTTTGTGATTGTACGGGTCAACAACGAACGCAAACCGGAAAACGTGCCCACACTGAATTTTGACTGGTGGAATTACGGGGGGATCACCCGGGACGTGATGCTGGTGGAAACGCCTGAAGTCTTCATTGACGACTACCTGGTACAACTGCCTAAAGGAGTGACAGATGCAGTGGAAGGGTATATCCGTTTGAACACTCCTGCAGCCGGAGTAAGCGTTGGGTTGCAGATCCCGGAACTGAACATTGACCGGCAATTCGTTACCGATGAACAGGGAGAAGTGCATTTTCGCATGGACGCCCGGCCGGAGCTCTGGTCTCCCGGATCCCCGCGTCTTTACCATGTGACGGTATCGGGACCGGAAGAAACCCTCTGCGACAGGATCGGGTTCCGGAACATCGCCACCCGGGGGAAAAGCATTCTGCTGAACGGGCAGCCCGTTTTCCTGAAAGGGATCAGCATCCACGAGGAAGCTCCGTTCCGGCAGGGGCGGGTGATCAGCCGGGAAGAGGCCGGAATCCTGCTGGGGTGGGCCAAAGAGCTGGGATGCAACTTTGTGCGGCTGGCGCATTATCCGCACAACGAACATACGATTCGTCTTGCCGAGGAGATGGGTTTGATGGTCTGGTCCGAGATTCCGGTCTACTGGACCATCCGTTATGACAACCCGCCCACGCTGCAGAACGCCTCGGCCCAGTTACGGGAAATGATGGAGCGGGACAAGAACCGCTGTGCCGTGGTGGTATGGTCCGTGGCCAACGAAACACCCCACAGTCCGGCTCGGGACGCTTTCCTGCAAAACCTGGCCGAACAGGTGCGTCAGCGGGACGATACCAGGCTGCTGAGCATGGCCATGGAAGTATCCGGCTTCAGCAACAACACCAACAAGGTGGAAGATTACATGAGCCGTTTTGTAGATATCATCAGTTTCAACCATTACCTGGGCTGGTACGGGGGAACCCCGCAGGATTGCAAGACACGCCAATGGTACATACCATACGATAAGCCGTTCTTTGTGAGCGAGTTCGGGGCCGGAGCCCTTCAGGGATACCACGGGGATCCGGGTCAGCGCTGGACCGAGGAATACCAGGCGGAAGTATACAAAAACACCCTGGAAATGTATGACAGGGTGGAAGGATTTGCCGGGACATCGCCCTGGATCCTGATGGATTTTCGTTCCCCGCGCAGGCAATTGCCTTATATACAGGACTTTTTCAACCGAAAAGGCCTTGTATCTGAAAAAGGAGTCAAGAAAGCCGCTTTTTATGTATTGAAAGACTTCTACAATACCAAGTGAGAGCGGTAGACTGTCTTCATAATTTGACAGGGGCGGCTTGACCGGGAGGTGGTAAGTATGGCAAAACGGGCAAATGCTTCTAAAGCACATAATGACAAAACAAAGGGAGCCTCGGCAATCCAAAAAAGCTCCCTTTGTCTTGTAAAGCAGTGAACAAGTAACCTGTGAAAGCAAACAGTTAGAGCCCGGGCTTGACCTTTTCGTCTGATGAGCGGAATACGAAAGTGATAAATTGCCGGCTATAGCGAAAAAGTCTAAGTCTAAAGTCTTAATTAATCAGGTTGGCCTTTTTGGGAGTCAAGGTATTCCAGGGCCGCTTTGTATTCTTCATCGGGCACGCGGACAAAAATCAGGTTTTGTCCGTTTGTCTTGTTTATGGGGAGGAATGAGTTCATGCTGTTGTCAAAAACGACCGGATGAAATCCTTCGTTTTCCAAATTCCCCTTGATGACTTCTGCCTGGAAATGGGTACTGCATTCGGCTACTGTTTTCATGTTCAGATACGTTGAAAATTCTCCCTAAAGATACGTAAAATCTTGTTACCTTAGCCGCTGAAAACACAACGGTATGAGCGAAGTCTTTTTTACGAATTTCAGATCCCGTCCCGGCCGGAGCCTTCCCAAAAAGATGGAACTTCTGGTAAAGGCGGCCGGCATAGGAACGCTGGACTGTAAAGATAAATTTACAGCCATCAAAATCCACTTTGGAGAATTGGGAAACATGGCTTTCCTGCGTCACAATTACGCTTCCAGGATGGCAGAGCTGTTGCGCCAGATGGGTGCCAGAACCTTTTTGACAGATACAAATACACTTTACAGCGGTTCCCGGTCCAATGCCGTGGATCATTTACGTACAGCATACCTGAACGGGTACAACCCCATAAGCGTACCGGGAGCTCCGGTCGTCATTGCCGACGGTCTGAAAGGTACCGATGAAGAGATTATCCCCATACCTGCCGGAGAATATTGCAAAGAAGCCCGTATCGCTTCGGGCATTGCCAAGGCCGATGTGTTGGTGAGCATGACGCATTTCAAAGGCCATGAGATGTCGGGATTTGGCGGGGCGTTGAAAAATATTGGGATGGGATGCGCCAGTGTTGCAGGGAAATTGCACTTGCATTCAGATTCACAGCCGGTCATTGAACGAGCCAATTGCACGGGATGCCGGCAGTGTGTGATCAATTGCCGCCACGGGGCAGTAACTCTGGATGCGGAAAAGATCGCGGTGATCAATTACGATTTATGTGTGGGTTGCGGGCAATGCGTTGCTGTTTGCCAGTACGATGCAGCCCGGCCGGGAGCCTCTTCCTCGGCACAAGGCTTAACGGCCAAGATCGCCGAATATGCATGGGCGGCTTTGCAGGGAAAAGCGCATTTTCACGTGAGTTTTATCATGGATGTTTCCCCGCATTGCGATTGCTGGAGCATGAACGATACACCCATTGTGCCCGATATCGGCATGCTGGCCTCTTTCGATCCGCTGGCCCTGGATCAGGCTTGTTTTGATATGGTCAAATCGGCTCCTGCCACTCCGGGCAGCATGGCCGATCCGGAAAGCACCCATTCGCACGAAGGAGAAAACAAGTTTGCTTTTGTACATCCGCGCACAGACGGGGAATTCGGACTCAGCCATGCTGAGAAAATGAAACTCGGATCACGCACCTATACCCTGATTGAAGTATGACCGGACGCCTTTTCTTTTTCATGGCCCTTATAGTGCCGGCCATGCTTTTTGCAGAGTCCCGGGAAGAAGGTGTTTCTATGCCTTTTGGCTCTGTGTCAGTTATATCGGATCACGGAGAATCACAACCCGGAGCCGTGGATGCTTTTTTGCACCGGTTCTACCATAGCTCGTCGTCCGGTCAATACGGCGAAATCATTCTGGTTCCCGGTGGAAATCCGTTGAAGATCACAAAAGGATCTGAATTTTTTTCGCCCGGTTATTATAAAGTACGGACAGATTCACCCGGTATGGAAATCCAGGTGGTTGCCACCCAAAGGGGAGCCATCCACAGGTATGCGTATTTTACGCCATCGGGGAGTCCTCAAAAAGAGGGCAGCCTGGTGCTTGACCTGCCGGGAAATATCCGTGAGCAGAATGCCCGGGAGCACAACGCCGGGGAGCAGAACGCCGGGGAGCAGAACTCCCGGGGCGTAATGGCAGAAGCTCAGGTGGCAGAGGTCCGGGTGGTAAATCCCGTTACCGTAACCGGGTATATATTCAACCGGGGAACCCGGGAAACGGGTCATATGTATTTTGCCATCCGTTTTTCCAGGCCGCTAAAACGCTATTATTCAGAAGCAGATCCGGATTTTCCCCAAAATTATCCAATACTGCCGGGGGCTGCGTTTCCTGTCGTATTTGTTTTTGATCTTGTAAAGGGAGAGCAACAATACGTGGATGACGGGGTACTTGAGATACGAATGGCTTTTTCATCCGTCGATGCAGCCGGGGCGTTGAACAACCTGGAAACCGGAATGGAAGGTAAAAGTTTTGAGACGCTTCAGTGGGAAGCTTCCCAGGCGTGGGAAAAAGAATTGGCTGTCATCACCGTGGACGATCCTTTCGGGAATGAAGAACTGGAAACCCGGAGGGCTCTTTTTTACCAGGCTTTGGCCCGGATTATGGAAACGCCTGCTTCCTTGCAGGATAGCGACGGAAAATTCCGCGGGAACGACAACAATATATATTTTTCCGAATTTTATGATAATTATTCGGCATTAAGCCCGGTGGAACGGGAGCGTTATCCGTTGATGAATTTCATCAAGCCCGAAAGAAGCCGCCAGTTTGTAGCATCCATGTTGGCATATTACAACCGGAACGTATTGAACAAGTTGCCCGGGGGAGCACTCTGCACGGGAGCGGTTTCCCTATTGGCAGATGCCCATGCGGGAGGATTGTTGCCCGCTTCCCTGACGCCTGATTTGTTAGATGCCTTGAATGGTACATTAACCAATCCCTATGATCCGATTGCCTGCCTGATGGGGGAATCCGGTTTTGTTCCGGCCGGATCTTATACGGGCTCCATAGCGCTAACCAGGGATTATTCGTATTTGAGCTGGTGTGTTTATATGATGGCAGGAGCAGCCGGAGATGTCAATATTGTGAATGAAATACGTGCCCTGGTAACGGCTTATCAATGGCTGTTGGAACCGGAAACAGGATACGCCAGCCTGCGGAACAACGACCTTTCATGGCACAACGATTCCGATTCCCTGGAGAACCGGGACCGATTGTTGTTCGTCCCCCATAATATGAACGATATTGTGGAACGTACAGGCGGCAGGAAAACATACGAAAAAAGGCTGGATTCTACGGCTCTTTTTGATCAACTTCCTTACCTGTACACCTGGACAGCTTCTCCGTGGAAAGGACAAAAATTATTGCGGGCCATGATGGATTCTTACGGAGAAACGGTTGAATCTCCTTCCTGGTTCGTCTTTTCGGCCATGGGACTGTATCCTTTGTGTCCCGGGACGGACCAATACGTACTGGGAGCTCCGTATTTTAAAAAAATGACCGTAAACCTGGAAAATGGCGAAATACTGACAATAGAAGCTCCTCTGCTGAACCCGGCAAACATATACGTAAGAGAAGTCCGATGGAATGGCAAGTTGTTGGATGCTTCATACATAACACATCAGGAACTTGCAAAGGGAGGAAAACTGGAATTTCATATGTCTTCCAGGCCGGCCAGGGGAAGAACATTTCGCAAGGAAAAACTTCCTTATTCCTTTCTAAAAAAGTAGTATATTTGTTGTTTCCAGACTTAAGAAGATCATGCCATCCAAAAACACACTGATAGTCAACCTCTTTGGCGGTCCTGCCTCCGGCAAGACAACCTGTGCCTGGGAGATTGCCAGCAAACTGAAGAAACAACGCCTTGTAACCGAATACGTTTCTGAATATGCCAAAGAATTGGTTTGGGATGAAAAGCTGGATATACTGGATGGCAGCGAGCCTCATCAGCACCATATTTTTGAGGTTCAGACACACCGGGTGGAAAGACTGATAGGGAAAGTGGATGTAGTGGTGACCGATGCCACGCTTTTGAACAGCCTGGTTTTTGGGGTGAATGTATCGGATGAGTTCCGGAAAGAGATCATTGAAAATTTCAACAGGTTCAATAATTTCAACCTGTACATACAAAGGACTTCCTATTTTGAGCAGGAAGGAAGAATACACAACCTGGAGCAGTCATTGTCTCTGGATGAAAAGATCATAGACATTTTAGTCGGGAATAAGATCCCTTTCCAGACGTACAGTCACCGGACACTGGATCTGGTAATTATGAAAATTTGTTTACTTATTAAACGCTAATGAAATGATACTGAAGTACAACGGACCATTGCAGATGCAAATCAACGACATAGCCCAGGTTGCCGATTACATGTGGCAAAAGGGTTGGGCAGAAAGGAATGCGGGAAATATTACCGTAAATGTTACTGAATTCATTGGGGAAGAAAACAAGAACCTTCCTGCGATTACACGAATTCCTCTATATCATACGGTACCCGAACTGGCCGGTCAGTATTATTACGTTACCAGCGCAGGATCCCGGATGAGGGACATTGCACGCAATCCTATGGATCAGGGGATCATAACACGTGTAGCGACAGAAGGGAAGAGCATTGACATCCTGGCAGACAAAGATTTGCCGCCTACCATTGAATTGCCTTCCCACTTGCTTATGCACCAGATGTTTGCACAGGAAGCCATCCAGCAGGGAAGCCCGGTTTCGGCCGGCAGGCGGGTTGTTTTCCACACCCATCCCACCGAGTTGATAGCCCTTTCTCACATTAAGGAATTGCAGAGCACCAAAGCGATCACGGAAACCTTGTATGAAATGCATTCCGAGGTTAAAATGTGTGTACCCCGCGGCCTGGCCTGGGTGCCTTACGAAATGCCCGGATCCATGGAACTGGCCCGTGCAAGTATCAAAGACCTGAAGAACTTCCGTTTCATGTTGTGGGAGCGCCACGGTGTTTTGGGAACGGGAACCAATATCCTGGAAGTATTTGATGCCGTGGATACACTCAACAAAGCTGCTAAAATTTATTTGTTCGTTCGTTTGCTTGGCAAATAAGAAACTCTTTTTATGATACAATTTTTCCTGAATGACAACACCCGGGTGCTGGCACTTCAGACAGAAAACGCTTTGACTGAGGATCAGTCAGAAGCATTGTCGTGGCTGTTTGACAATGCGAAAAAAGCAGATCCTTCGGACGCGTTCCTTAAAGGGTGGTTCACGGGGCCGCGCCGTGAAATGGTCACCCCGTGGAGTACAGTAGCCGTAGAGATTTGTGAAAACATGAATATTCACGGCATAGTCAGGATGGAAGCATTTTACCCCGCCCGGCAGGACAGTGAATATGATCCCATGTTGCAGGAAATGTATTCCGGTCTGGACGAACGGATTTTTCAAACCGGCAGGGTTCCCGAACCCATAAGGCATGTCACGGATATAAATGCTTATAACCTTTCGGAAGGACTGGCTCTTAATCCGGAAGAGGTTGCCTACCTGGAGAATTTGTCCAAAAAACTGAACAGGCCCCTGACAGACTCGGAAATCTTTGGTTTTTCACAGGTGAATTCCGAGCATTGCCGGCACAAGATTTTTAACGGGACATTTATTCTTAACGGGGAAAAGCAACCCTTCACGCTCTTTGATATGATCCGGAATACTTCCCGGACGAATCCCAACCGGATAGTTTCCGCATATAAAGACAATTGCGCTTTTATTGAAGGGCCTCGCGATCATGTGTTTTTTGTTCCGCAGTTCCCGCATAAACCCGGATTTTTTCATACCCAAAAGAACGACACGGTTATAAGCCTGAAAGCAGAAACGCATAATTTTCCGACAACCGTGGAACCCTTCAACGGGGCGGCCACCGGGAGCGGGGGAGAGATCCGGGACCGCATAGCCGGGGGGAAAGCCTCTTTTCCTATAGCCGGGACAGCCGTTTACATGACTTCTTATCCACGGTTGAAAGGAGGATTGGAAAGAACAGAAGGCCGCCCCTGGATGTACCATACGCCGGAAGACATCCTGACCAAGGCTTCCGACGGGGCAAGCGATTTCGGGAACAAATTCGGACAACCCCTCATTTGCGGATCGTTGCTTTGTTTTGAACACATTGAGGACGCCCGGCGTTTTGGTTACGACAAAGTCATCATGCTGGCCGGAGGCGTGGGATTTGCCCGCAAGGACGATGCCTTGAAGGAAAAACCGCAGCAAGGAGACAAAATGGTGCTCCTGGGAGGGGACAATTACCGCATTGGAATGGGAGGGGGAGCCGTTTCTTCCGTAGCTACGGGCGAATTTGGAAACGCCATAGAATTGAATGCCGTACAACGTGCCAACCCGGAAATGCAAAAGCGCGTTTACAACGCCATCCGTGCGTTGGCAGAAAGTACTTCAAATCCCATCAAATCCATACACGACCACGGGGCAGGCGGTCATTTGAATTGCCTGTCGGAACTGGTGGATGATGCCGGCGGGAAAGTGGATATTGACAAGCTTCCCCTGGGAGATCCGTCCCTGAGTGCCAAGGAAATCATAGGCAACGAATCCCAGGAACGCATGGGACTGGTAATGACTCCGGAAGCTGTTCCCCTGTTGCAGCAGGCTGCCGAAAGGGAACGGGCCCCCATGTATGTGATAGGGGAGATCACGGGTGACGGCCGTTTTGTTTTTGAAAATTCACAGACCGGGGAAAAACCCATTGACCTGGATCTGGAGGATATGTTTGGATCGGTTCCGCATACCGTGATGGAAGACGTGACGGAAGATCCTGTTTTTGAGCCTCTTGAATGTTTACAGGACAATGATTCCCTGACAGATTACGCACAGCGGGTCATGCAGCTGGAATCGGTTGCCTGCAAAGACTGGCTGACCAACAAAGTGGACCGTTCCGTAACGGGCTGGATAGCCAATCAGCAGTGTGCCGGGGAATTGCAATTGCCCCTGAACGATTACGGCCTTACAGCCATTGGCTACGTCCCTTCGCAAAAAGGTTTTTCCGGGATAGCCACTTCCCTGGGACATGCGCCGGTTCCGGGTCTGATAGATCCCGCGGCCGGCAGCCGTCTTTCCATTGCCGAGTCGTTGACCAACCTGGTATTTGTGGTACTGGACGGAGGTTTGCCGAGTGTTTCGCTGAGTGCCAACTGGATGTGGCCCTGCCGGAACCGGGGGGAAGATGCCCGTTTGTACCGTGCAGTAAAGGCGGCGGGCGATATGGCCTGCGAACTGGGGATCAACATTCCCACGGGGAAAGATTCCCTTTCCATGACGCAAAAGTATCCCGATGGCACAAAGGTGCTTTCTCCGGGAACGGTGATCATATCTACTGTTGCACCGGTAGCCGATGTGCCGCGCAAGGTACAGCCGGTGATCCGGGCAGACGCGTCTGACTCGGCATTGATCCATATTGATTTTTCGGGAAGGAAGGAGGGCTTTTCTTCTCTGGGAGGATCTGCCCTGGCGCAGTGCCTGGGGAAAATCGGCACCTGTTGTCCCGATGTGGAAGATGCCGGGGCTTTTAAAAGAGCGTTTGAAACGGTGCAGGAACTGATTGCGCAGGATATGGTTCTGGCCGGGCACGATGTGTCTGCCGGCGGATTGCTCACCTGTTTGCTGGAAATGTGTTTTTCCAATGTACGGGGAGGGATCCGTTTGCGGGAGGATGTGCTGGAGGAACTTTCCGGAGCAGACCGGGCGGCAGCATTATTTGCCGAGTATCCCGGCGTGGTGCTTCAGATCAAGGGTCGTGATATTTCGCGGGCATTGGGCCTGTTGTTGCAGAATAACGTGATGACGCGGATCGTGGGATATCCCTGCAATGAACGCAGGATCACGGTGGACCGGGACCTGTATTTTGATATTGATGCACTCCGCGAGCATTGGTTCCGGACTTCCTACCTGATGGATATACGTCAGAGCGGCCCGGTTAAGGCCAAAGAACGTTTTGAGAATTTCGGAAAAACACCGTTGAAATTCCGTTTTCCTGAGTGGTCGGGTAAATTGGCAAAAACCCGGGAACAATTGGCCGGGGAAGGTCCGTTGCCTAAGGCGGCCATCATTCGCGAAAAAGGTTCGCAATGTGACAGGGAAATGGCCTGGATGCTTTACCTGGCCGGATTTGATGTACGTGATGTGCACACCACGGACCTGGTCTCGGGAAGGGAAACACTGGACGATATCCGCCTGATTGTATTTGTAGGCGGTTTTTCGAATGCCGATACATTGGGCTCGGCAAAAGGCTGGGCAGGGGCTTTTCTTTTCAACCCGAAGGCGAAAGAAGCGATAGACCGTTTTTATGCCCGGGAAGACACCCTGAGTCTGGGTGTTTGCAACGGTTGCCAGTTAATGGCCCAGTTGGGGCTGATCACTCCCGGATCGCCGGAAAAGTCACCCAAAATGCTGCCCAACGAATCCGGAAAATTCGAGTGCAATTTTGTAAACGTTACCGTAGAGGAGAATCCTTCCGTATTTCTGAAGGCGTTGCAGGGAAGCCGCCTGGGTATATGGGTGGCTCACGGAGAGGGGAAATTCGATTTTCCTGAAAACAAGGAAGGCTATGCCGTAGCGGTCAGGTATTCCTACGATTCATACCCGGCCAATCCCAACGGTTCTCCCGGAGCTGTGGCGGCAGTGACCAGTGCCTGCGGGCGTCACCTGGCCATGATGCCGCACCCGGAACGTTGTATTTATCCGTGGAACTGGGCTCTTTATCCTGCAGAAAGGGAGTCGGATGAAGTGTCTCCCTGGTTGTCCATGTTTATTGAAGCCCGGAAGTTTTGTACGAAATAAGGTAAACGTTACCGTCCAAAGTCGATACTACCAGCCGTGAAAGGCCGGCGGGTTGTGCGTAATTGATCAGTCCGTCGGACAGGCGTATTTTCCACAGGTTTTCCCCTGTATCCTTATTGTAAGCGTACAGTTCTCCTTTTGCCGAAGGGACAAATACTTGTCCGTCGCAGGATGTAACCGGTGAAGGACCGATTTCATAACCGAACCCTCCGGCTACTTTCCACTGGGATATGGCCTTATTGGGAGCTGTGTGAAAGGCATAAAGGGAATCGAACATGGTTTTGACGTATATCTGTCGACCGTCCCGGGACAATCCCATACTTTCCCTTCCGCCTTCGGCTTCCCATACAGTCCGGCCGGTTTGGGCATTTATGGCATAACATTTTCGTTCGGGAGTGGTTATGAAGATCTTCCCGTTGGCTTTAACGGGCCACACGGCTGCAGGAGAGTACATGCGGCCTTTGCCGCTATTGTTCCAAACCCATTGGAGTTCACCCGTTTTGGGATGAAAGGAATACAGCCTGTTACCCCAGGATCCGGTGACTACCTGGAAGGTGTCCGCGTACGGTCTGGATTCCATAAAGCCTGTTATTTTGTCGTATTCCCAAAGAAGCTTTCCGTTTTCTGCATCCAGGGCACGAAAGGTGTTGTCCGATCCGCCAATGTATACTACATTATCAAGGACTACGGGAGAAGCTACAATTGATTTTCCAGTAGGGTATTTCCAAAGGATTTCCCCGTTCCGGATGTCCAGGCAATATATGTTTTTGTCTGTTGATCCAATGTATACTTTCTGGTCTGCCAGGCAGGGAGTGGAAAAGATTTTGCCTTCTGTAGGGGTGGTCCAGAGGGGTTCCCCATTTTCCAGGCGAACGGCTTTTACGATCCCTTTGGTATTGGCATATACTACCGTTCCTGTTGTGGTATCGGCCATGGCTGCGGATCCTATATCGCTGTCGTCGGTGAGGGACCAGAGAATCTCTGTCATGGGAGAAGTACCGGGGATTTCATATTCCGGTATGGCTGCAGTGGTGTCGCTTTTCCAGGATGGAGGGTAGGTGAAGGCCAGGGTGTGCCAGGGCTCTTTTGTGTATGAGTCAACGGGATCCGTTTTGGAAATACGTTCCCGGAAGGTTACCGTTCCGTTGCTTAGTGTTACCAGGTTGTATCCGGGGCCGTCGTAACCGCGTGATTGGGAGGAACGGCATTTTACCGAAGGGATTCCGCCGGCGGTGAACGCTTCATTGACGTGGTAATGTCCGCACAGGGTGGTTTGAATGTTCCTGGTTTTCAACAGGTCAATAACCCGGTAATAATTGCTCATGTCTTCCAAAAGCGGGTAGTGGTTTATAAAAATCACGGGCATTTTCCTGGGAACGGTTTGCAGCAGACTGTCCAGCCACACCATACTTTCACGGGGAACCAGCGCCGGGGCCATCCGCATATTGGGGCCTGAATTGGTGCCTATAAAAAGGATGTTGTTGTGAATAAAAGAAAACTGCTCGTAACCGAAAGTTTCCAGGAAGGTGTTGCATCCGCTTTCGGACCATTTAGAGTCGTGGTTGCCGGATAGAATATACCAGGGTTTTTCCAGGGAATCCAGCAGGTTCTTTGCTATTTGGATTTCACGGTCAGATCCGAATTCGGTAATGTCACCGGCCAGGATTACAAAGTCGATGCTGTCCTGTGCGTTGATATCCTTTATGACAGTCATAAATTCTGTTTCACTCCGGGGATTGTTGCTGTTGAGGTGTATATCCGCGATCACCGCAAAACAGGTAGCCGAATGGGTTTTGCATCCGCTTATCAGGAGCACGGTTGCAAACAACCATAAAATCTTTGTTTTCATGTTGTTGTTTTTTAAGCAGGTTTTTTGGCCGTGGTACAGGCATCTACAAGATATACCAGGGACATATAGGGTATGCTTCCGTTGGACATCAGGCCGATTTCGCACGTGCGGCTGTTGGAATACCCGGTTTTAATGTTGGCAGCTTCCAGTTGAGGCCGGAGTTTTCTGAGGGCGTACGCGTTTATCTCGGGTCTGGTAAATCCTTTGTCTCCCGCAAATCCGCAACAACCCACCTCGGCAGGGATGAACACGTTTTTGGAACAACGCCCGGCAAGACGGCGAATCTCGTCTTCCAGGTGCATTTTGCGCATGGTACAAGTGATATGAAGGGCAACCGTTTCTTCCGTGGGATGGAAATCCAGCCGGGGAACCAGGAATTTTTCAATGAATTCAACCGGTTCGTAGAGCCTCATATTGTCGATTTTGTGTTTCATCCGGTACAAGCAGGGGCTTTGGTCACAAAGTACGGGGTATTTCCCTGCCTGGCTGGCGATCCATAGGGCTCCGTTTAGTTCGGCAGTCTTTTCATCGGCAATATGGGGCATGCCTTTGCTTTCCCAGATGGTGCCGCAGCATAGTTTGTCCATATTGTCCGGGAAGATCACCCGGTACCCGGCTTTTTGCAACAGATGCACCATTTTGTCTGTCAGCGGGGTGTTGTCGGGAGCTCCCTTAGCTACACCCATGCTTTGGTTTATGCACGAGGGGAAGTAGACAACGGTGTCCTGTTCCTCGTCTGTGTCCGGCATGGGTGCCCCCGGCTCTGCCTGTTTTACGCGGTGTGCCCCGGTCTCTGTGTGTGCCCCGGTCTCTGCCAGTTTTACGCGGTGAGCCTCCGTGGCGTGCTTTACGCGGTGAGCCCCGGGCATTGCCTTTGTCCACAAGGGGAACCCCATTTTATTGGCTATACGGCAGATCCACGCCATAAGCGATGTGCCCAGGATAGTGTGAGCGGCGCGGGCCAGGTGCAGGATCACCCTCATGATGTTCTTCAGCCCCTGGAAATGATCGGCAGCCAGCCGGCCCAGTATTTCGTCACGCGAACCCTCCGGATGTGCCTGTTGGCGCAGGTAGTGGGTCATTTCACCGGTGTTTATTTCCATGGGACAGGAGGTGGCGCATAATCCGTCGACGGCACATGTGGCCCTCCCGGGATAGAAATAATCTTTTTCCAGTTGTTGCAGCAATTTGGGGTTTTCTTTGGTTTCCTTCAATCGTCTGATCTCACGTTGTACAATGATCCTTTGCCTGGAACTGAGGGTACATCCCCAGGTGAGGCAGTTCACTTCGCAAAAACCGCATTCAATGCATTTGTCAACTATGGGATTGAGAACGGGAAGGGGTTTGAAATTCCTGATATAGCAGTGGGGGTCGTCATTAAAAATCACTCCCGGGTTCAGGATGTTCAGGGGATCAAAGAGTTCCTTAACACGCTTCATGATATCGAAGGCGTCTTCTCCCCATTCCTGTTTTACAAAGGGAGCCATGTTTATGCCTGTTCCGTGTTCCGCTTTCAAAGATCCCTTGTACTTTTCAGTTACCATATTCACGACATCCTGCATAAGGGCTTCATAGCGTTGGATTTCGGCGGGTGAGTCAAAAGACTGGTTCAGAATGAAATGAAAATTGCCTTCCAGGGCATGTCCGTAAATGGCGCTGTCGTGGTATTGGTGTTTTACCAGCAGGTCCTGTAACTCGGCAACGGCTTCCGGAATATCTTCAATATGAAAGGCCACGTCTTCTATCAAACACGTCGAGCCCGGAGTTCTCATGCCTCCTATGGAGGGAAAGATCCCGGAACGTATGTTCCACAAGACGGAATATTCGCTTTCCTTGTCCGTAAATTTGATCGGTTGTAATGTGTTGAACTGATCCAGTCCCCGTGCAATTATTTCTGTTTTTTCGTGGAGTTCCTGTTCGCTTTGTGATGCTGTTTCTATGAGCAAAGATGTGGTCCCTGCCGGAAGATTTTTTATAAAAGAAGGAATGCCCTCTCTGTCCTGAACGGATTTTAGAGCCTTGCTGTCAAGCAGTTCCACTCCTATGACCGGCAATTTTTTTAATGTCTGGACGGCCTGGCAGGCCTCTTTGATGGAATGAAAAAAGACCATGGCGCTGGCCCGTAACGGCCATAGAGGTTCTGTACTTACGGTGACTGAAGAGAAAAATGCCAGTGTGCCTTCAGAACCCACAATCAGGTGTGTGATAAGGTCAAAAGGATCTTCAAATTCCACCAGGGGAAGGAGGTTCAGACCTGTCACGTTTTTTATGGAGTATTTGTGCCTGATCTTTTTCACCAGCGACGGGTTGCTCATAACCCGTTCCCGGATGCGTTTCATTTCCATCAAAAATTCCGGGTGAGTACGGCAGAAAGATTCTTTGCTTTCATTACTTCCCGTATCCAGTACCGTCCCGTCTGCAAGGATGATCCGCATGGAACGGACTATCCGGTGACTGTTGGCGTGGGTGCCGCAATTCATTCCGGAAGCGTTGTTGGCAATAATGCCTCCGACCATGGCAGAAGAGACGGATGCCGGATCGGGTGAAAATTTCTTTCCATAAGGTTTCAGGACCTCATTCACACGGTCTCCTACAATCCCCGGTTGCAAAGTGATGGTTTCACCGTTGTCGTGTACTTTGTATTTATCCCAGCGTGTTCCCGCCACAAGCAATACGCTGTCGGAAAGGCTCTGCCCGGAAAGACTGGTCCCTGCTGCACGGAAGGTTACCGGAATCTTTTTTTTGTGACATATTTTCAGAATTCCGGATACTTCATCTTCGGTGTTAGGGAAAAGTACCGTACCGGGGATTTTCCGGTAAAAACTGGCATCGGTTCCCCAGGCCAGGCGATGCAGGTAATCTGTATGGATGCGTTCCGGCGGAAGGGCCCCGGAAAAAGGATTTTTACGTTTCATGTATAATTTTCAATCAATGTCTTTTTTAGTTTTTCCAGCCCTTCAACGGCTTTATCTGCAATGATGTATAGATTTTTTCTTCTTACCGGAGCGGGTTTCGGGTCTACCAGGAATAAAGGAATGTTGTTTTGCGCAAAATCAACCAGTCCGGCAGCGGGATATACCGCCAGGGAAGTTCCTGCTACTATCATGATATCGGCTTCCTGTGTCCATTGGATAGCTTTAGTCATATTGGGGACAGGTTCTCCAAACCATACTACGTGCGGGCGGAGCTGGGACCCGTCGGTTGCTTTATCTCCCCATTCAATTGGATCGTATCCAATATAGGTAATCAGATCCGGATCTTCACTGCTGCGGGCTTTTGTCAACTCGCCATGCAAATGAAGTACGTTTGTGCTTCCGGCGCGTTCGTGAAGGTCATCAATATTCTGAGTGATAATACTTACGTGAAAATGCTTCTCCAGTTCGGCAAGGATCAGATGGCCCTTGTTGGGATTCGCTTCTTGCAGTGCAGTTCTTCTCTGGTTGTAAAAAGTAAGCATCAATTCCGGATTCTTGTACCATCCTTCAATGGAAGCCACCTGCTGAACCGGGTAATTTTCCCACAGACCGCCACTGTCGCGGAATGTACTGATCCCGCTCTGGGCACTCATCCCTGCTCCTGTCAAGACAACAATACGTTTCATTGGATCCAGTATGTTCTGCAATAACGTTCCTTAAACCACAATTTGAAAAGAGGATCTATGAACAGGGGTTTTTTCCTTACGATTTCAATGATGGATTTTTTTTCCAGTGCATCCCTTACCCGGTACACGTTGGCGGAAGAATTAAGCCTGTATTTTTCCAGCACTTCACCAGAACTGAACTGTTCCACTCCGTCTGCAAGAGCCCTAAGAAAGAATACCTGCGGGTTGGTCAGGTCTTTGCATAATAATTCAAAGGGTTGCCGGAAAATTTCCATCAATTCCTCCAGACCGTTCAGGTACATGATTTCGTTCATATATCCTTTGGTGTTTGAAAAACACAGATCGGCAAAATACTGAACATAATAGGGATGCCCTTCCATTTTCCGGTAGATCATTTCTGCAAAATCTCTGGAAATAACCCGGCCGGCTTTGGCGAAATTCCTGATGATATAATCTGAAAACTCTTTTTCTTCAATATTTTCCAGGGGAATGTATTCAGCAAAACCGTGAAAAGGTTTTCGGATGTCAAAAAGATCTCTGTATACGGAATATCCTCCCAAGGCAACACTCCCGCACCCGCTGATCAGAAATGTAACACCATCGGTGTTTTTCCACGTTTTGACAATTCGCTGGAAAACGGAGCGGGCCGCGTTCCCAAAAGCAGGTAACAATGTATGGAAAGATTCCAGAACCAGGATCACGGGCCGTTTAAGATAAGCGGCAAAGGCTCCCGGGAAACGGGCAAGTTCCAGAAAACCTTCTTCGTTGGGAATTGTGTCAAAAGTCAGGGCAAATGCCTGTTCATGAATGCGGGGAACAAAGATGCTCGGTTGGCTAAGGGGTAATAGGTCGCAGGTGATCCTTTCCCATTCGCCCAGGGTCCCGGCTACAGAACCTATGAGTGCATTTGCCATGGCGGCATACAAGCTGTTTTCGCTACGGATGTTGTAACAGGACAACCTGCAAATGACCGGATCCTGTTCGGCTTTTCGTATTTGCATCAGTACTTTGTTTATCAGTGAAGATTTTCCTCTCTTGGGATTGTCCCAGATAACGGAATGTTGGCCTTTCAGAAGGTTGGATGCCAGCCAGTCTGTTCCGGCAGTTCTTCCCAGTACTTCAGATGGTTGTAGTGGGCGGGTAACTATAAACGGAGAATTCATAACAAAGTTGTTGCAATTTCACAAAGATACTTTTTCTTTGCTTTTCCGGGAAACTTTTTTACCTTTGCAGTCCGATTTTAGCCGGAAAATATTTGATGATCGTCAAGCTGTTGAATAAGAGGTGCTTAAATGCACCCGCTTGCGGTTGAAAACAAGATAAAATTCATTTTATGTACGCAATTGTAGATATTGCAGGACAACAGTTTAAGGTAGAAGAAGGCAGAAGAGTCTTCGTCAATCGCCTTCAGGCAGAAGAGGGATCCACTGTTAGCTTTGAGAAAGTATTGCTCAAAGATACCGACGGAAGCGTGGTAATTGGAACACCTTACCTGGAAGGAGCTACGGTAAGTGCCACAGTACTCAAGCACCTCAAAGGTACAAAAGTGCTGGTATTCAAGAAGAAAAAAAGGAAAGGATACCAGAAATGTAACGGACATCGTCAGCATTTGACGCAAATCCAGATTGACACAATTTCATAACAACTAAGACACAGGATTATGGCTCATAAAAAAGGTGTCGGTAGTTCAAAGAACGGCCGCGAATCACACAGCAAACGTTTAGGAATTAAATTATTTGGCGGGCAAGTTGCCAAAGCCGGTAACATTCTGGTTCGTCAAAGAGGTACTTTACACAAACCCGGAGAAAATGTGGGTATAGGTAAAGACCATACCTTGTATGCTCTTACAGATGGAGTTGTGGTTTTTCGCAAGAAAGCCAATAACAAATCATATGTATCGGTTCAGCCCCAGGCAGAAACTGCCCAGGCTTAACTGAAACGGATACCTGAAAATGAAGGCCGGCTGCAGCAATGCAGCCGGTTTTTTTTATTAGGCTCCAACTTAGCGGCATTGGAAAACTTTCCCCCAGGAAGAACTCCGCCATTCATCCACATATAAGACAGTTGCTGCCACAGAAAAGCATCGGGAGCCTCGGCAAACATAAAAGCTCCCGATTTTTTTTTAGTGGCAGCAACCGGCATTCATGGTATTGATCCACATATAAGGCTGTTTTTGTGGAGGAACCCGGGATTTTCGGCCATTCATCCACATATAGGGCTGTTTTTGTGGAGGAACCCGGGATTTTCGGCCATTCATCCACATATAGGGCTGTTTTTGTGGAGGAACCCGGGATTTTCGGCCATTTATCCACATATAGGGCTGTTTTTGTGGAGGAACCCGGGATTTTCAGTCATTCATCCCTGTTTACGACGGTTGCTACAACAGAAAAGCATCGGGAGCCTCGGCAAACATAAAAGCTCCCGATTTTTGTAGTGGCAGCAACCTTTTTGTGGTGGAAGCAATAGGAATTTATGGATATCCTTTACTCACTTGCGTACCGGAAACATGACGGCGTTGTTGGTTACTTATAGAAAGAATGACTTTTTAGTCAGCCATTTTTTTATGTAAGTGCTATACACTCCATTTCAATCAGCCAGGCCGGCCGGCAGACCTTACCCATGACTATAACGGTTGGAATGGCAGGGAAGCGGCTGGCAAACAAGTCCTGCACAAGTTGATAATCTTCTTTCCTTCTAAGGTAGACAATAATCTGGGCAACGTCTTCAAAAGTTGCCTCTGCCTCGGCAAGAAGCACTTCAACATTTTCTATCATTCTGAGTGATTGCGCATGTATATCATCAATGTGCAGTACGTTTCCTGATTTATCTATGCTGGCGGTTCCGGATATCAGGATCTGGCGGCGATCGTCAAATGTAAGGGCAACCCCGCGTTCAAATGTTACACCGTATATGTTTGTAGGACTTAAATGAGACAGTCCGTGCAGGTACTTGATCCGAGAAGGGTCCAGACCGGCAACTGCATATGCATCCATGGTTACCAATGACGAATCCGTACCGTTGCTGCCTTCTATCCCGGTACTGGCAATGTAATGTGTTTCTTCATTCAACCCGATTTTGCGAAAATAGTCTGTACGTGCTTTGGCAAATGCGGCGTAGTTGGTATCTATGTCCTGGATGTAAAACCAGGTTCGCAAACAATTGTCAGCCATGGAGCATCCTTTGGCATGTAGCCATTTCTCATAATCAGTCAGCAATTTCAAGGTTTGTCCGGTTACATCCCCGGCCAGGCAATACCTTTCGGTTATCCAAAAATGCGTGTATTTTTCTGTGTCTGTTCCGGGATCTCTCAAATAGACCCATAATGCAATTTGTGATCCGTTGGCAGGAGGTTGCTCAATGCAGGAAATGGCACAGGAAGCAGGAAAAATCTTGCGGGTGTGTATGCGTGGACGTTGGTCTTTGGCATTTCTCAGAAAATACCTTGTAAAGATCCTTTGTGCCTTGTTATAGGGTTCACGGGACAGGTACTCCTGTACACATTGATGTAAAATTTCTGTAGCTTCTTCCTGTTTCTTATGACGCTGTTGCTTGCTTGTTTCCCGGATTTGAAATATCATATGATACTCGGTTCCGTTATGAACGGGAGTAAAGGCGGATACTTGTACGGAACAGGAAGGATATTGGTCAAATGTATAATTGGTAAATTCCATCTTTCATCAGAACATAAAACACTAAGGTACGAAAATTCCATTGAACACAGCCTGTCTGAGCGATCCTTTATCGTCGTCTCCTTCATATTCCCAATACATCGCTCCTTTCATACCGTATTCATGAATAAAGCGGCATTTATAACCGATAGACCGGGGATCGTCGTAATTGCATACGATCTTTCCCGTGCTGTCTTTCAGGTAAGGAGCTTTGGCAATGTCATCCCAGCATTTTTCATAATTTTCCAGTTGTATGAGCTTGCCGTAACTGTTCATGCCTTGCGGAAAATCAGGGGAAGGTTTCCCATAGAACGGTATACCCAAAACCAACCTGTCCAAAGGGAATCCCGCTGAAACGTGAGCCAAAACGGCTTCATAACAGGAAAGGTCGCCTGTAAGGGATGAAGGATACAATCCGGAATGATGGAAGGGGGGATATGCTATGTCATATGTCATGATGTTTACGAAATCCACATAATTTACAATGGATTTGAAATCTATGAATTTTCCGCTTGCTGCAGATGCCAGAGTCAGTAATTGACCGGGAGCAAGGTTTCTTCGGATATCGCGCATTAAAAGGGTGAAATTCCGGGTGTCCTCCGGGGCAAATGAAATGCCCGGTCCGGGGTTGGTGGGGTACTCCCAATCTATATCAATCCCGTCGAGGCCGAATTCATCAACAATTCGTCTGCAATCTCTTGAAAAAGACTCCCGGTTAGTATCGTTTGCCGTCATTTCGCTAAAGCGGCCGCTACCCCAGCCGCCAATGGAAAGCAATACTTTCAGGGAAGGTTTCTGATCTTTCAGAGCCACGATCTCAAGGAGTCTTTCCGGGTTATCCACCCGAATGCCGTTGCAGGAATCATTAACGTGTCCGAACGCATAATTAATGTGAGTAATGTGAGTGGGATCCGGCATGACGTTTTTCCATGATGTCACATAAGCGGCTACTACTTTTTCCTTTAGTGGGTTCTGTGGCGTTATCAACCATTTCAATGCGTTGTTTATCAATAGATTTTGTGTAGGATTTGAAAAACTGTCACCATCATGTCCCATCCCTATATATACCATATTATATTTTTTGTTTATCCAGGCCACCGGAATGTCTTTGCCCGGGAACGATTCTGCAGCCATGCTTAGCAGTACGGATACATAGGGATTGTCACGCAGTCCGGGAGAAAAAACATGCCATTCGTTGGCTGGAGCAATAAAATTACCGGAAATACCCCTGCAAACGGGATGTAAAGGATCTTCCGTATAGAGTTTTGCCGGGAGGGCAGGCCGGATGGATTCTTCACAGGAGACTCCCCCTATAAACTCCCGGAACCAGGGCCATTCTTCGTTAGCGTAACGGGCAGTCCGGTAAAATCCCACCCATTTGCCTCCGTTTTCCATGAAATGTTGAAAAACTTTTTGCTGGTTGTTATCCAAAGGGATATGATTAAGCATAATGATCAAACTAATATCTTTCAGCTCTTTTTCATTTATGCGTCCGGGATCCGAGGTGTGTTCAAAGAGCAGCTCCCCGTTGCCGTTGAACCCGGAAAAGAAGGAAATAGCCTCTTGTGCAAATTCTATGTGAGAAGAGTTTTCATCCGGATTGTGAAAAGCCAGTATCTTAAGGGGTGTATTTTGGGCATACACTGTAAGCAGGTTTGCCAAAGCCGTAACTAACAGGAATATTCTTAGGATGTTCATAATTGTAACCGTTTATTAACCAAAAGTACAAAAAAACAATGCATCTTTGCAGTGAAATCTCTAAGGTATGAATACTGTATTACAAATTCTCAATCTTGCAGGTTCATTAGGTCTTTTTCTTTATGGGATGACGCTCA